>Ga0315294_10001541_pt1 | contig 25175 bp, 30 predicted proteins | sample YL17G13_40_MG_FD_203626 | JGI IMG/M metagenome (GOLD analysis project Ga0315294, IMG submission 203626) | Sediment microbial communities from Yellowstone Lake, YNP, Wyoming, USA - YL17G13_40 | ecosystem: Environmental > Aquatic > Freshwater > Lake > Sediment | place: USA: Wyoming | collected... | reverse complement strand
TATCAACGTTACTGTCTTCGTGAAATGAGTCAGAAGCAAAGAAAGAACTACACTCCATCATATCAGGGTGAACACCTCGCCAGACCTCAGAGTTTTTAACTATTGCTGACCTGCAAAATGAATCGCTATTTTGCTCCATGTGTTTAGCAACCATGTCGGCTGCTTCTGTATCTATTTCTGTTAGCTCTTTGTCAAAACGCTTTAGCTTCTCTAAGAAAACAATCGTTTCGCTTTTGGGTGAAAGAGTTTTTTTTGTGGTTTCCAAAGCGTCAGCGCCTACCAAAGCGCCAGCGCCCACCAAATGCTCAGCATCATAAGGACTAACTAGTTCCCATCTGCATCGTCTAGTTTCATCGGTTTCATCGTCGCTAATTTCTTCTTCTAAAAACAAAGGAGTCGAAGACGACTCTAAAGGCAAAAGAGTTGAAAAAGCTTTATCAGTTGTTTTTCTGTGTGGTCGTTTCCATTCAGCAGGAGAATGACCGTGCCATGAACAATTAATCAAAGCAAAACTTATAAATAAAATTATCATTTTAGCTCCCGTATCTGTTATAATTTATATCGTCTCTAAAAAATCTAGGCAGATCATTATTGCCATACATAGCCGCGGCTTTCTTCCTATCAAACTCTTCAGATGTTAGCCCTTTCTTTGTTTTATGAAGTGCAAGGCATAAATATCTTAGAGAGTCTGCGTAGTTGGATGCCCAATTATGTAAGGGTTTATTTAAATATATATTTTTAGAATCGTCAAATTGTTTGCGATAATTTTCTAACGCATCAATTAAGCTTTTACATTTTTCAGAATCTATCCAAAACTTAGAAAAGTTAGCCAATACGTTGTCAATACCGTCGATTATAGGCACCTGTTCAATTAACTTAAAACTGATACCTAACTGACGGGCTTTTTCGTATCTTGTTACTGCTCCACCGCCCCACTCTCTGACCTTAATATCATGAGGAGCAAAGTGATCGCCGTAGTTATATGGTTTATTTTGCAAAGTCTTAACGTAGTGATCTAATCCATGACCAGTACCACTGTAACAATCTATTATTCTAACAACGGTTGAATTATCTACCTGTTGCCAAAATATTATTGTTGTGGCGTCGTTAACCCCAATATCCCATGCGGTATAAACCAACAAATTAGGTTCCCAATTGATATGATTTATTTGGCCCCTTAGCTTTAGTTGATCCAAGGCTTGTCCGTAATATGAGCCACTTATGCCACGCTCAAAACTACATTCATATTCTTGTAAAAACAGCCCTTCATCCATTTGAGATCTCTCATTAGCTAAAACAGATTGAGAAATATGTTGAATCTCAGAAGCTTTATGAACTATAACTTTCCATTCTGGTAATTCCTGAGCAATTTTATACAAAGAAAAGAAATGATTTTTACCTCTAGGTGTCCCGTTAATAATACAAGTCCCACCATTAGCAGCTAAAATAGGTCTAATAAAATTAAATATATCAGGTGGCATCAAGCTGTATTCAGATAGAACTATAAAGATAGGGTTAGTACCAACTAAAGACGTGTTGTAGGAGTCGCCACCAATAACCTGAATAATGCTATCGTTCTTTAACTTTATTTTCATTTCGTTTTGGTTCATGGAAGCAATTAGTTCATGAGGTATAAAGTCGGTAAACTTAATACCATCAATAGTAATAGCATCCCAAATAGCTTTTCTACCTTGAGAATAAGTGGGTAGTACATAAAATACTAAACAAGTGGAAGTAATTGCTTTTCTTATTGCTAGGTTCCAGCAAAGTATATCTTTGCCTGCCCTTCTAGATGCTATATATAATAGCCTTTTGCATTTGCGTGATTGGATTAGATCCCAGATTTCTGACTGATACCAACGTAATTTAAATTTATCTAATTTAACTTGTACTTCAACGTTCATAGTTTACCTTTTAAGTTAAAAAAAAAATGTAATGATTAACATTACATCTTTTTGTTTTATAAAGGTATCAAGCAACAAGACCATTATGCAAATATTATATCATAAGTCTTACGTATTGCTATATTATGAAAATGTAAATAATTATTTTCACCCGAGGACACAGTTATGCTAACCAAACCAGTTGAAACGTTAGACAATAAAGATTATAGTGCCATAAAGAAAAAAATGGATTTAGACTATCAAAATAATAGTTCTATTTGGCAAACCTTTTGGACAGAAAGTAATATTGATGTTCGCTTAGAAGCTGGCGATGTCTCAGTAATGGGAGATCTACAGGCTGGAGCATTACCAACTAATCGAAACAACTTTTATTTTAATCGAGTCAGACCAATAATTAACATGGTTTCAGGTCACCAAAGAAGAAATAGAAAGTCTTCTATAGTAGTACCGCTTGAAAATGCTGATCAACAAACAGCTGATCAATTTACTAAAATTCTATTGGGAATATATAAGCGAGAAGGTGTTTACGAAACTATTTCTGATGCGTTTCATGGTGGTTTAATAACTGGTATGACATTATTGCATGTTTATATGGATTATACTACTGATCCTGTTAATGGCGATATTAAGTGTGACCCGTTATCATACAATGAATTCTTTATTGATCCTTATTTTAGAAAAACTGATCTTTCAGATTGTAACTTTGTATGGCGTAGATCTTATTTAACCCGTACAGAAGCAGCTGCTTTAATGCCTAATGAGTATGAAGCAATAATGGAACTGTCTATTAATCCAACAGGCACACCTAGAGATGGTAAGTTTCAGTATATGCCTGAGGCTACTGGTCAAACTCAAAGCAATAAAGTTTCTTATGATGAGTATTATTATCGTTCTTACAGGAAACAAAAGTTATTGATCGATAAGAACACTGGTGAATCTTTTGAAATAACTAAACAAACCGATCTAGATATTCAAGAGTTTTTAAACAACTATCCAGAAACTGAAGTCATAGAACAAAATGTTCCAACAGTTAGAATGGCAATTGTTATTCAAGACAAAGTCTTCTATGATGGTCCAAACAATTTAGGTATTGATACTTTTCCGTTTGTTCCAGTTTTAGCTTATTACAATAGCATGATGCCTTATTTTTATAACCGTATTCAAGGAATATGTAGGTCTTTAAGAGATCCGCAAGTATTACTTAACAGAAGGATATTGTTATCCGCAGACATGCTAGAAAGCCAAGTAAATTCTGGTTGGATTTTTAAAGAAAATGCTATTTTAGACGTAAAACATTTAATGCAGACAGGGCAGGGAAGAATTATTCCACTTAAAGAAGATGCCCAAATGTCTGACATTATGCCAATAGTGCCGCCACAAATACCGCCATCATTTTTTCAGCTACAAGAAACATTCTCACAAGAGTTAATGCTTGTATCTGGTGTTAATGAAGAACTTATGGGTTCAGCTATAGATGATAAGGCTGGTATACTTTCTGTTTTAAGACAAGGTGCGGGTCTAACTACTTTACAACCGCTTTTTGACAAACTTGATTATGCCCAGAACTTACTTGGTGCATTAATTATGAAAGTTATACAAAATAATTATACAGTTGGAAAAGTTAAAAACTTACTAGAAGGCCAAGACCCAGCACCACTTTTTTACAATAAAGCTTTTGGTAAATATCATTGCAATGTAGAAGCAGGATTAAACACAGAAACCCAAAAGCAAATGCAGTTTGCTCAAATGATACACTTGCGAGAAATGGGCGTGCCTATTCCTGATACTGCTTTATTAGAAGCAGCAACTATTCAAGATAAACCAAAAATAATAGCTGAAATAGTTAAACAAAAAGAACAAGCTACACAAATACAATTACAACAAGTCCAAGCTCAAATGGCTTTGGTTCAAGCTCAAACTGAACTTGCTAAAGCTAGAAGCTATGCTGACATGGGCTTAGGTGTTGAACGTGCTTCAAGGGTAGAAGAAAATAGAGCTTTAGCTATTCAAAAAATATCAGAAGCTAATAAAAATGATGAACAAGCAACTTTAGAAAAATTAAAAATTATTCAAGAGCTTGAAAATATGGATATTTCTCATTTAGAAAGATTATTAGCATTAGCTGCCTCTTTAAAAGAAAGAGAAAAAAATGAAGTTGCTTCTTTACCTACCAATAGTAATATAAACCAAGACCTTTCTGATAGAGGTTCTGCGTTAAACCTTGAGCAACCGCAATTATAGTTGTTCATTTTCTAAAAGGAGCCACAATGGCAAAAAAATACTATTCCAATTCTGCAAAAGCAATGAAACAAGCTGGTAGTATGATCAAAGAAGATATGTCAGCACCTTGTTTATTACCTCGTGAAGTTATTGATAGAGAATTTCCTTCAGCTGGTTACGGCTTACAAAATGGCTATCATGATTTATTTGGTGGTGTTCAAGCTCAATTACATAAAGATGAATCAGATCTTAAAAAAGCTTTTTCACCTAAAAAGTGGTAAAAAATTATGCCTGGAATGATAAGACCAAATAAAAAAGCTATGGAAATAGCTTATAAACTTCTTAAAACTGTTAAGTCGTTAAGACAAAAGAATGATAATAAGCCTTCTGAAAAAAGAATAGAAGAGTGGTTTAAAGATAGTTCAACAGCATCATAATTTAAAGCCGTAATATTTTTAACTGGTAAGTATTAATGTTACGGCTTTTTTTAGACTCAAAGGAATAAAATATGAAAAACAAAGTAGTTAAACATTTAAAAGACGACATGAAAATGTTTAAAAGTGAAGCCTCTGAAGATAAAAAATTAATTAAGTCTTTAAAGATAAATAAAGATGATGAAGCTTCTGAAAAAAAATGTAATGGTAATCCTAAAAGTAAAATGAAGATTGCTAAAGTAATGCGTGAGTTTAAAAAAGGTGAGTTACATTCTGGTAAAGGTGGACCAGTAGTTAAGAAGCCGCGCCAAGCGATCGCAATTGCAATAAAAATTGCTAAGAAGAAACGCTGATTGGTATAGCTTTGACAAAGGTAATATGAATGTTAATATTTAATTATGAAAAATTGTTTATACTGCCTTTGTGAATTTAGCCCTAAAGCAAAATTGCAAATATACTGCGGCAAAAAATGTGCTAGTATTGTAAATCTTAATAATATGCGCAAGCAAAATAAGTTTAAAAAACGTACTGGTAAATATTTAGATTGCGCTATTTGTAAAAAACAATTTTATGCGCGTTTGTTTAGATTAAAAAAATATAATGTTAAGTTTTGTAGTAAATCATGCACGGGAACAGATAGATTAAATCAATTATGGGCTAACCCTAATTTTATTAGAAATAAATTAATTGATTTAAAATTGCCTCATCATACTTACAAAACATTATATATAAATGGCAAACAAATTCGCGAACATCGTTACATTATAGAACAATTTTTAGGTAGAAAATTATTAAAGAATGAACATGTTCATCACAAAGACGGTAATGGTTTAAATAATGATATTAATAATTTAGAATTGTTAACAAACAGCGAACATCAAAAAAAAGAATGGTTATTTAAAAAATCTTTAATAAATAATGCCCCTATAGATTACTGGTTAGATCGATAGCCTTTCACGCTATAGAATCCAGTTCGATTCTGGATAGGGGTGCCAGACTAAAACAAAGTAGATTGCTGAATAGTCACGACTTTTATGAAGGGAAGTAATATTATGTTTTTGATTTTCTGGTTTTGTTTAAGCTTGTTTGCCTCAGAAGCCCCAACCACACCTAAAAAAATAGATGTCATACAAGCTGCTTTAGAACTTTTACAAACTGTAAATGATCCAGTATTACAGGAAGTAAAACAAAAAGTTTCTTCCCCTTCTCATGTTGTTGTTAATATGCCAGAACCTGTAAAGCAACCTGACTTAACAGGATTAAGCACTATGCTTTTAAGTTTAATGACCACTCATACTCAAGGACTTAAACGTCAAAATTCAACCGATAAAGAATTAGCCGAGCAAGAAAAAGCTAAGGCTGAGTTTAAGGGTAAGGTGGCAATTGTTTCAACTGCAACTGTAGGAATATTAACAACTTTACTGGTGAAATATATCTCACCGTGTGATAAATAAGGATAAAATGAAAAAAACAGCTGCTTGGCAACGCAAAGAAGGTAAAAATAAAGCTGGCGGCCTTAATGCAAAAGGTAGGGCATCAGCTAAGGCTCAAGGCATGAACTTAAAGCCACCTACTAAAGTAAAAGGCAATAAACGTCGTAAGTCTTTTTGTGCTAGAATGTCAGGATTGAGACGCAAATTAACATCTGCTAAAACTGCCAACGATCCTAACTCAAGAATTAATAAAGCATTACGTGCTTGGGCGTGTTAAAGGAAGCTATGAGCAACTATACTAAACCAAAATTACGTGAGTCAATTAAAAACCGTGTTATGTCTGGTAGTAAGGGTGGAAACTCAGGGCAGTGGAGTGCTCGCAAAGCACAACTTGTTGCTATGGAATATAAAAAAGCAGGAGGAGGTTACACTGGTAGTAAATCTACAAAACAGAAATCTCTTTCTAAATGGACAAAAGAAAAGTGGCAAACAAAATCAGGCAAACCTAGTACACAGGGATCAAAAGCCACAGGTGAAAGATATTTGCCAAAAGCTGCTATAAAATCATTGACTTCTCAAGAATATGCTTCTACAACAAAAGCTAAAAGAGAAGGCACTAAACAAGGCAAGCAGTTTGTTCGTCAACCAAAGTCTATTGCAAAAAAAACAGCAAAAAAAAGATAGTTGACGGATAAATAACAAATATTTAAGATATGTACGTAGTTTATTTAAGTATTTGTTTTTTTAATGGATTTACAAGTAAAAGTTAACGAATAAACTACAAGTTGAATATTAACAATTTTAATCATTGTTTAATTATATTATTCAGAGTAGCTTTGGTTGCAATTAGTATTTTTAACCTAAATTATATCAGTTGAACTGAGGCTACTTTGATAATACTTGGTATTGATCCAGGCACAGTCATTGCAGGCTATTGCATTATGAACGTGCTTGATAAAAAAATAACTATTTTTGATTACGGAATCATCAAATTTGATCGAAAAATGACGCTTTCAAATCGCGTCTTTCAATTTTACAACGACATTAATGAATTAATAGAAAAACATAATGTTGAATGTATCTCTCTTGAAACCCCATATTTAGGCGAAAACGCCCAATCTTTCTTAAAGCTTGGTTATTTAAGAGGTATTATTTATCTTATCTGTGAACAAAAAAAAATAATCTTGCGTGAATTTGCACCTACAACAATTAAACAACAGGTTACGGGTAGCGGAAGAGCTACAAAAGAAGAAGTTCAAGATATGATAAAACAATTATTTCCAAAAATAGGAAATTTTGAGACACTAGACGCAAGCGATGCAGTAGCCATAGCACTTTGTGGAGCAATTAAACCGTGACTAAAAAACTTTATGGACAATTAATACAAGAGCATAATCAAAAAAATTTACAAACTGAAGATGATATTATTGAATATCGTCAAGAAATAGAAAAAGAACTTGTTAAAAATATTCATGAAACAGCTCAAAAAGCTAAAAATGATCCTTTGTATATAAACAAAGATTTTTATATAGTTATGCTTATGAAAGTAGAAAAAATAGGGCAAGCTACTAGAAGTTTTGTTTTTGCTAGAAGATCATGTCCTACACCTGTTTATAAACAATCTGTATGGAAATATCATATAGATAGCGATAATTTAGAATTTTTATGGTCAATCCCTGATCAGGTATTGTATTGGCATATTTACCATAACCAAACTAAATATTTTGCTGATAAAGAAACTGCTCAATTAACTAAATTTGTTTCTTTAATGGAAACAGGTGAATTACTTGAATGGGTAAAAAAAGAAAATGGCGAGAAAAAAGACGCAATTATTAGAATAGCAAATACATAGGAGTAATGTATGAACGAAGAATTTTTTGAACAAGAACAAAATCAAGTTGAACAAACTCAAAATGAAAATGTTGTAGCCAACGAAGAAGCTAAAGAGGCTGTTCGCTCTAAAGAATATAATCTTAGGATTATGCGTGAACGCATGGAATCAATCGAAAAAGAAAATCAAGAATATAAAAGAATCTTACAGCAACAACAACAACCTGTTGAAGAAGATGAAGACTTAAATATTGATGATGATAGTTTTATTGAAGCTAAGCAATATAAAAAACATATAAAAAATATTCAAAAAGATCTTAAAGAAACTAAAAAATTATTAGAAGAAAATAGTAAAAAGAATGCAATGGCTAATGCACAAGTATTACTTAAATCTCAATTTAATGATTTTGATACTGTTGTTAGTGAAGAAAATTTAAAAAAATTATCTGATACCCAACCAGTTTTATATAGAACGCTTTTAGCTTCATCTGATATTTATGATCGTGGATATTCTGCTTATGCTATGATTAAGAATAGCAATATTCTCAAAAGTAATAGCCAATATAGCGATCAAGATAAACGTTTAGAAGAAAATAAAGCAAAGCCCCGTGCTATCGGAAATGCTTCGCCTCAGTCTGGTGATACTCCTCTTTCTAAAGTAGGCGACTATGATAGAAGAATCTTAACTGAAGAAAGAAAAGATCAATTAAGAAAACAAGTAGAAGAAGCAAAACGTAATAGATAATATAAAATACACGGATTTATTAAGATCAATTGGTAAGTCCGTGTTGATTTTTCTTATTAATATGTAAATCTATTGTTAGCGTATTGGATTTCGCTAATCCTTTCGGCGTACTTCTGGTCTCGCCAACCTAAAAAAAAACTACGTAGGCATCTCGTAAATGCATTTTTCACATCTTTGAAATTTTTAAATTAATTAAAGAGTTTAATTATGATAACTACTCCATCAACGCTGCCCGCTCAGGTACAGCAAACTTTTGATGATGTTCTTCTTTCCGTAAGAACCCCTAATTTAATTATGAAATTAGGTGCTTTATCAAAGCGTTTACCAGCAAAAGGCGGCAGAACGCTTCGTATGTCACGTTATGATAGATTACCAACTAGCCCTGTTCCATTGGGGTCAAGCGGAGCAACTCCTCCAGCAACACCTTTAAATCGTGTTGATATTGATGCTACAATGTCTTTTTATGGACAATATGTTGCAATCAATCAGCAAGTAACATTGCAAAATCAGGATCCTGTTCTTAACGAAACAGCTGAGCTTTTAGGCTTATCTCTTCGTATGACAGAAGATCAAATCACTAAAGAAATGCTAGCTTCTACAGCTTCTTTCTACAATTGTACAGGTGGTACAAATGGTGATTTACCTACAGATATTTCATTATCTGATATTGATGAAGTGACTTCTGCATTATTACAAAATGATGCTTGGATGATCATGGACATGGTTGGTGGTGAGAACAAATTCGGTACAGGCCCTGTACGTGATGCTTATCTAGCTTTAGGTCATGTTGCATTAGCAAAAGATCTAAATAACGTAAATGGTTTTATTTCTAAATGGAATTATCCTAACCAAAATGAAGTAGTAAGATCTGAATGGGGTTGTGTAAACAACGTTCGTTTTATGTTGTCTTCAGTAGGATCAGTTTCTCCTAATGCGTCTGCTCTAGGAAACAATGTATACAATACATTTATCCAAGGTATGGAAGCATTAGCCTGTGTTGAACAAGATAATTATTCTGCAAGATTCTTATATCGTCCACCAGTCTTCTCAGATCCACTTTTCCAAAACGTAACTATTGGTTATGTATTTGCTGAAGTGCCTAGGATTCTAAACGATCTTTGGATTACAAATATGCGTTCAACATTAAGATAAAAAGGAGTTTAATATGAGTGTTATATTTACTGGTACAAACCAAGGGAAGTTTACCTCTACAGGCGCTTCTCAAACATTAAATATTAGATCAGGTGTTGATTGGATTAAAGTATTAAACTATACAGATAATACCCAATACTTTTGGCAAGTAGGTATGGCTGCTGGTGTAGGTAAAATTACAGCTGCAAACGGTACAACTGCTTCTTTAGGTGCTGGTCTTGGATTTTTTCCAATTGATACTTCTTTAAATGTGCCTGGTGCTAGTGTTGTTTTAACAGCAATTTCTGCAGCAGCTATTCCTGTTGTATCTACTGGTAACACTGGTGGTTTAGCAAATGGCGATATTGTTCGTTTATATAATGTTACTAACGGTGTGCAATTAAATAGTATTGATTTTACAATCGGTGCTGTTAACGCAAACGTAAGTTTTACATTAGCATATATGTCTCAAATCGTAGCTGCTAACGCTGGTACATTTAGAAGAATACCTTACAATCCTATATTCTACCCACGTAATCGTTATATAGTAAGTATTTCACAAGCTGTTGAAGCTGTGGTTGTATTAACTGTTACTCATGGTTATAAAATAGGACAAGTTGTTTCTTTTGTTGTTCCTTCTGTAGGTGGTTCTGCCGCTTCATATGGTATGACAGAAATAAATGGCTTACAAGGTACAATTCTTGCTATAAATACAGCTACTAACTCTATTACTGTAGATATCGATACAACAGCATTTACAGCTTTTGCTTTCCCTACTACTGCACAAGCAGCAGCAGGATTTACTCAAGCTCAAGTAATACCTGTTGGTATGAATACAGCTGAAGGCTTAGATAGCGGTGTTGATATTTTAAGTGATGCTACTATAAATACTGGTTTAATTGGTATTCAATTAGTAGGTGGTGCAAACTCACCTGCTGGTGCCGCTAACGATGTTATTTATTGGACATCTGGAAATTCATTTAGCATAAACAACTAAATATATTTTAAGAATGTGTCTATGATGGGGAGGGTAAAATCCTCCCTTTCTGTATAAGGAGTAATATGAGTAAAATAGAAATGGCTGGAAAGCCAATGATTCAGAAATCACAAGAAAATTTTAAAAAGATGACTAAAGAGCAGCTTGCTAAAGAAATCTTAAAATTACGTGATAGAGATAAAGAAACCGTTACAGGTATTTTTAAAAACTTAGAGAATCCTGCCAGAGATGGTGGCAAAGGATCTGTAACTTTTGGTTATAAAGCTTATCCTGGCGATCAATACATTATGTATGAATTATGGGACGGCGAAAGATATAGCTTACCTAGAGGAGTAGCTAGGCATTTAAACAATAATTGTTTCTATAAAGAATATTCTCATTTGTCTGGTGAATTTGGTCAACAAGGTATTAGAGGCGGTTTTGCTGATGGTAGACTAAATTCAAACAATCAAACAGCTGGAATGAAAGTAGCCAAAAAAGTTCATAGATATGCTTTTATGAGTTTAGAATATATGGCAGAAGATGAAGACTTTACTCCTACAAATTTAATTGAAGTTACTCAAATGTAAATTGTTTGAAAGAAAAATATGGCTAACTATTATGCAGTTGAGTTTCCTACTTTTCAAAGGGCTATGAGAAATGTTTTGTCTATTTCACAAGGTTTTCCTTGTGTGGTTGTTACTACGTTGGATGGAGTTAATCCTGCGAGCCATGATTACTCAACTGGATTAATTGTTAGACTATATGTTCCAAAAAGTTGTCAAATGGAAATAGACAATGATAGAACTTATATTATTGAAGTGATAGATGCCACATCTTTTTCATGCCCTTTAGATACTACAAATTTAAATGCATTTGTTTTACCACCCGTTTCAACTGTTCCACCTTTTTCGCCATATGCGTCAAACCCTGCAATAGTTGTTCCAGTAGGTGAAATAAATAGTCTGTTGAGTCAAGCAACTCAAAACGTTCTTCCATATTAATTGCTCTAAGCACGGCATTTGTTACATTAAAAAACAAATGTCGTGTACAGGAGAAAATATGGCAGATTCAACATTAGGTGCTATAAGGACAAAGGTTAGAAGGCTAACAAGGAGTCCTAATACTGCTCAGATAACAGACAATCAAATAGATGAGTATGTTAATACTTTTATCTTATATGATTTTCCTGAGCAAATTCGATTAGCAACGTTAAGAACAACTTTAACTTGGTACACACAACCAGGAGTTGACACTTATGAAACTAGTACGGTAGTTACTAATGCTTTATATAATTTTAAAAATAAATACGTTTGTGTACACCCACCTGTGTACATAGCTGGTATACCTGCTTTTTATACTCAATGGAGAAATGTTTTCTATGGATATTATCCTCAAACAAATGCAATAACTAATACTGGCTTATATGGCAATAATGCTCAAGTTACTTTTACTGGAACAGCAACAGCTAGACCAATGATTCAAAGAAATGTTGTTGTTACAGCCATAGATATTTCTGGTGTATCAATGGTCTTAATTGATAATCCTATTTCTAATGTATTAGGGCTTTTAAGTTTACCTAATCAACCTCAAACTGGTCTTGCTCCAGGACCTTATGGAAATATTAATTATCTTACAGGTGAATTTACGGTTACATTTCCTACAGCTGTTAAAAATCAAGAACCTATTGTTATTGAAAATATTGCTTATCAACCTGGCAAACCAGTTGCAATGTTATTTTATGATACAAAATTTACCATAAGACCTGTACCTGATAAAGCCTATCCTGTTCAAATAGAAGTAGATGTCAGACCAACAGAACTATTGTTAGCTAATGAAAGTCCTGATTTAGAACAATGGTGGCAATATATTGCTTATGGAGCTTCAAAGAAAATCTTTGAAGATAGAATGGATCTTGATTCTGTTCAAATGATTATGCCTGAGCTTAAATTACAAGAAAGATTATGTTTGCGTTCTACATTAACGTTACAGGCTAATGAAAGAACGGTTACTATTTATACTCAAGGTAAATCGTATGGGTTTGGTTTTTTTGGATCTGGCGGATGGCCGTATTAAATAAGGAAAATAAATCATGGCTTTAAATATAAATATACCTCAAGCAAATCAAACTCTTTCCATAACACAACCATTAATCTTAAATAATTTTAATGCTATTAATACAGCCTTTGCTGTTGATCATGTTAACTTTAATGATGCTGGAGCAGGAAAACATAATAAAATAACTTTTCCAGTACAGGTGCTTCCAATTGTTATTGCTGTTGGTGACTTAGCATTGTATAGTCTTTTAAATGCTACTACAACTAAAAATGAATTAAATGTATACAAAGCTAATGGAGTTGGGGCTAATTTTGTAAATGTGCCATTTACTGCTTCAACTTTAAGTAATTCAGCGCCTGTTGCAGGTGGAAGTGGTTGGTCATACTTACCTTCTGGTTTGATTATTCAATGGGGTACAGTTTCTGCTACAATAACTTTAAACACTCTTGTATCTACTTCATTTAATTTTCCAATACCATTTCCTACCGCAGTTTTAAGTGCACAAGCTACTCCAAGTACTGCCTCATCAGCAGGAAGAGGAATATTTTATAACATTGTTACTGGTGCTAGTCTTACTGCTTTTTCAATTTCAACTTATAGAACTATAGCAGGCGGCAGTACTACTAATGGTTTTAATTATTTTGCAATAGGATATTAATATGACAAATCGTTTTTTTATTGCCCCTTATGATGAAAATTCTGGTCAACAAAATAATATTAAACCATGGTTAATTCCTGATAATGCTTTTGAGACTTTAAACAATGCTTATGTTTTTAGAGGAAGAGTAAGAAAACGATTTGGTTCAAGATATTTTGCAAATGAGAATGACTCATTAAAAAGCAGATTAAGGGTAAACGTTGGAACAACTGATGGTGCTGGTGATATTGTTTTAACCGCAGTTCCTACAGCAACTGGTGCTATTGGTCAAATGTTTTCTATTGGTACTAATATTTTTACAGTTGTTATAGTTAATGGTTCTATGTTACAAACAACACCTATAACATTAGCTACTTTTGATACTGGTACAGGTGATTTTCAATTTACAGGTGCTGATGCTTTAACTGATATTTATTGGTATCCTTCTTTGCCAGTAATGGGGCTTTTGACATATGAAAACTCAACAATAAATGATGAAACTACTATAGCTTTTGATACTAGATTTTCTTACATTTATAATTCTGGTTGGGAAAGAATAACAGGTGAGGTAACTGTTGGAGCTGCTGAATGGAGTGGTTCAAACTCAGATTTCTTTTGGGGTGTAACATGGACTGGTACAAGCCCTTCAGATAGAATATTTTTTGTAACTAATTTTAATGAAGCCGAACCCAATTTTATGCGTTTTTATAACGGTGTAGATTGGGATAATTTTAATCCTGTTATAGATGCCCTTGGTAGTACATTAAATTCTGCTAGAATTTTAACTGTTTTTAAAAATAGATTGATTGCCCTTAATACATGGGAAGGTGCAGCCCCTGGTAGTAATTATGTAAACAGAGCAAGGTATTGCCAAATAGGTTCTCCTTTAGATGTAAATGCATGGAGGCAAGACATAGTAGGACGAGGAAATGCTATTGATGCTCCGACGCAAGAAGCAATAGTTACCGTAGAATTTGTTAAAGATCGTTTAATTGTTTACTTTGAAAGGTCAACTTGGGAACTTGCCTATACAGGTAACCAAATTTATCCATTTTCTTGGCAACAAATAAATACAGAATTAGGTGTTGAATCAACTTTTTCTGTAATACCTTTTGACAAATTAGCAATCGGGGTTGGGAATGTTGGCGTACATGCTTGCAATGGTTCAAATGTTGATCGTATCGATCAAAGAATACCTAATGCAGTATTTGATATTAAAAATAATAGTTTTGGACCACAACGTGTTTATGGCATTAGAGATTATTTTAGTGAAATGTTGTATTGGACTTTTCCAGATGTTTCAACAGGTACTGATTTTCCTTATCCTAATAAATTATTTGTTTATAATTATCCTACTAGAACTTGGTCGTTTAATGATGACTCAATTACTTGTTTTGGTTATTTTCAACCAACATTAGGTGTAACTTGGTCATCTACTACAGTCTTATGGTCATCTGATGTAGTTTGGAGTAGTGGATCAGTTTCTCCTAAATTTCAACAAGTTGTAGCTGGAAATCAACAAGGCTACACTTTTATATGCGATACAAATGTAAATACTAATGAATTAGTGTTACAAATTACTAATATTACATTAATTGGTTTTCAAACTAGTTTACAAGTTATAGATCATAACTTAGCTCAAGATCAATATATTTATATTGATAATGCAGTTTGGGATAACGCTGGTAATTATTTAAATGCTCAAATATTTCAAGTGTTAACGGTTACAGATAAAGATAATATTATTATTGGTCCAAACGCTAGCTTTACAGGAATATATATAGGTGGCGGCTTAATATCTAGAGTGAGCCAAATAAATATTAAAACTAAACAATATAACTTTTATGCAAAAGACGGTCGAAATAGTTTTGTTAATAAAGTTGATTTTTTAGTAGATAGAACTACAAACGGTCAGATAGATGTAAATTATTATGTATCTACTTCTATAGATAATCTTTTATTAGACAGTGCTAATACAGGTTCTTTATTAGGAACTGGTACATTAGATACTTTTCCATATCCATTAATTCCACTTGAAACAACTTCAGCAAGATTGTGGCACCCTGTTTATTTTCAAGCAGAAGGAGAAGTTATTCAGTTTGAATTAACTATGAATCAAGTACAAATGCTAGATACTGATATCAGAGAAGCTGGGTTTCAATTGCATGCGATGTGTATTTATTCTAGCCCTACAAGTTATAGGTTTCAATAATGCCATATATACCAAGTCAAAAATTAGATGCTGGATTATTCATACCTACTACAGATATTTATGAAATAGGTATTTTAGAAAATATCGATCCTTCGAGTCCGCAATTTAAAGAATTGATTGTTAGATTGTCTTTAAATCTTAATAGAATTTCTTTAGCCTTAAACCTTAAAGAAAGTAGTTATTATGTAGAAGAAGAGTTTATAACTTCACAGCTTTATTTTAATCCTAATTCTACAAACACGCAGGATCTAAGATCTGGGTTTAGAAAGATAATTAATATTGGTGCATTGCCAGCAGGTGTAACAAATACTAATCATGATCTTGTGCCTACAGCAGATTGGAAATTTACTAAAATATATGGTGCGGCATCTGATACTGTTAATCTTTTATATTATCCATTACCTGATGTTAATTTGGCTGTAAATGTTACTGCTACACAGGTAGTAATTAATAACACTACAGGTGTGGTCTTTACTGATGCTTATGTAATATTAGAATATGTTAAAAACTAAAAATAAGGGATTATTATGGCATTAAAAGAATTTTTTATGGGAAGTGGGCCAAAGATTGCTCAAGTACCAAACCAAATGCAAAAAACACCAATATATAATAAAAATCAAGAAGCTATATTAAATTATTTATTATCTAGAGGTAAAGCAGGGTTAGAAGATCCATATGCTGGATTTCAACCAATAGCTCAACAAGCCAGAACTCAATTTGAACAACAAACCGTTCCTGGAATTGCAGAACGATTTACTTCTATGGGTAGTAATGCTTTGTCATCTCCTTCTTTTGCATCTCAACTTGGTCAAAGTGGAGCAGGTCTTGAACAAATGCTTGCGGCAATGCAAGCACAATATGGTCAACAAAGCCAAGATAGAGCGTTGCAACAATTAGGATATGGATTAAGTCCTATGTCTCAACTTTCGCCTCAATATCAAAATTATATGCAACAAGGTCAAGGAGGATTCTTAAGTAGTCTTCTTCCCGCTCTTTTGCAAACTGGCGGAACACTTTTAGGCGGAATGTTTGGTGGTCCAGCTGGAGCAGTAGCAGGTGGAGCAGCTGGAAGTGGTCTTAGTTCACTGTTTGGTGGAGGTCAAAATTCTATGAGTCAATTTGGTGTAGCTCCATTGTATGGCTCTGGAACAGACTATGGCAAACAGTTTGGTCTTAATAGCGGATATCTTAATCTTGGAGGATATTAATCATGGCTGATGGAATAAACTTTTTAAATCTTGGTGGAACCAGTGCTGGTTTAGGTTCTGCTCTTGGAACAGGGTTGGGTTCAGGTTTGCAATCTTTGGCTCAAATGAAGCTTCAACAAATGCAACAAGCAAAACAAGCTCAAGCTTTAGCTCCTTTTGTTGGTGGAAATCAAGATCTTGCAAATAAACTAATGAGTTTGCCAGAGAAAGAACGTTTTGCTATTTTACAAAATTTGCCAGGACAGGGTGTTTTAGGTGCTGGACAACAACAAGGTGGATTAGGTGTTTTAGCTGGACAAGGTGGGAATTTATTTCAAACCCCATTAAGTCCTTATCAAAGTCAAATGATACAGCAAAAAGAAAGATCAGCACTTGCTAAAGAAGAAGCTAATAAGTTAACTTTGTCTCGTCAACAAGCTAAAGATTCTAATCTTTTTTATAAAGAAAATATTCAACCAGCAGTAGAAGAAGCTAAAGCAGCTGAAAAAGTTAATAATAGATTAAAGCAGATGGTAACTCAATCTAAAGGTATAAACTTTTATGATCGTATTGCTGAAGTTGGCAAAAAAATTCCTTATATAGGATCTTTTTTTACTTATACACAATCTACTAATGCTACTGATGCTGTAAAAAATAAAGCAAAATTTATTGAAGATATCAGAAAACAATTTGTAGGCAAGATTTCAAATCAACAATTAGATGCTTATTTAGCGCAGTTTCCAGATGTATTACAAATGAATGAAGATCAAGTTAAATCATTGGTTGATTCGCTTGTAGCATTAAATGACCAAGTTATACAAAATTCTAAAATAAAACGAGAAGTATTTAGTAATAATCCAAATATAAGCTTGTCTCAATTAAATGATGAAGTTGATGCTTATTTGAATCAACCACAGCAATCACAACAAATGCAAGTTGATCAAATGCAACCTCAACAAATGCAACCTCAACAAATGCAACCTCAACAAATGCAAGAGCAGCCACAAGTAACATCAGAGGCACCTTTGTCTTTTGAAAACAAGCCTAGAGGTGCTGGTAATGTTTTTGAAGATGTTATTAAACCGATATATGAAAAAGGATTTGTTAATCCAACAATGACTGCATTACAAACTATTCTTCCAAATATTGCAAGAATAGGTGACCAAGTAAATAAAGTTACCCAATATATTCCAGAAGGAAATATAAAAAGTTTTATTCAAAAAATAAGACAAACATTTGCTCCTACAACAAAAGAAGCTGAAAATGTTTTAAAAAATTTAGGTGTAACAGACGAACAAATTAAAAATCCTGAAGTTCTTGTAAAAACTTTAAAAGATTCTTTACCATATGTTGCCCCTTTATTAGTACCCTATGCAGGAGGTCTTACAGGTACATTAAAAGGAATTGCTACACTTGCAACCGCAGCAGCTGGATCAATGGCGGGTAGTGCTGTTGGTGGAAAAATAGGCGAGCTTGGTGCTGGTAAAGCAGGTAAAGATATCGGAGAAGTTATAGGCGGACTTGGAGGAGGCTTTGCTGCTTCAAAAGCTGTTTCAAAAGGTGGTCAGTATTTAGCTGAAAGAAAAGCTAAAAAACAATTTATAAAAGAACAAGTTCCAATAGAAATAGAAAAAGAAAGACAAGCACCAGCAATATTAGAAGCAGAAAAAAATAAGTTGGATAAAAATTTATTAGAATTTAAAAAAGCTGAAGCTCCTAAACAAAAAGAATTTAGTTCTAGATATGAAAAAGCTGATAAGTTACTAAAAGTAGATAAAAAACTTTCAAAAGAATCAGCTAATAAATTGAAACAAGAATTATTAAATATAAATAATGAAGCTAGCAACCTTGGTCAACAAAATAAACAAGTTGATCAAATAATTGAAAATGTTAATTATAACGATATTGAAGGGTTAGTAAAAGCTAAAAAAATCTTAGGAAATTTAGCAGAAAAAGCACCATATAGTCAAAGAGATTATATATACAATGTTCAAGATGCAATAAAAAATACAATTAATAATAATGCAAATCCTGAATATTTAAAAGCAATTACACCAATCAATAAAGATTATGCAGCATTTAAAAATGAATACAGCAAGAAAAATCTTTCTATTTTAAAAGATGAAATTAAAGTTGGAAAAAAACAATTACAAAACAACTTTGATTCAAATAAATCAAATTTTGAAGCAACAATAAAAGCTATAGATAAAGATGGTGGGCTTGTAAAAGAACTTAAAGATTTAGGTATTGCTGGTGGAGTTAGTGCATTTTTTGGAAAAGGAGCAGGAATTGCTACCAAAATTGGTACATCATTATATAAAAGTAATCAAAAAACTTTAAACAAACTTGTAGCACTAGAAAAAACAAATCCTGAAGCTTATTCTAATTTTTTAGATACATTAAATAAACAAGTAGAAAAACCTTCAGTTCAAAATTTAAAAGCAGCAAAAAATGCAATAAAAGCATTATTTTTATTAAATAAATAAATCAGGGGACGAAAAGTCCCCTTTTATATATCGTATTTTGTGTCTTCTCTAATTGCCTTAATAATAGCGTTATTCAGCCAAAGATTCATAGTCATGTTTCTTTTGGCTGCTAACATTTTTATTTCTTTATGCGTTTCAGGACTAACTTCAGTTGCTAACATATGTCTTATTCTGAGTGGTTTTTCTTGAATATCCAATATAACACCTGTTCTTTTTTTCTAAATTGTTCTACGTCAAAAACTTCTGCTAAGGCTTTATAATCTATTGCCGCTTTTCTAAACTCTTTTATATATACAAAATTAGCAGTTGTATAACTATTGTTATCTATCAATAACCGTAAGTCTTTTATTATTATTTCTTTTTGCTCTTCTAAAACTTTAATTTGATTATTGATTTCATGTAATTTATGACCCAATATATCAAACTGTATATCCATTTGTTTTTTGCTTAACATTTTAAACCTATCTAATTACATTATGTTAACATGTTAACTTTTTAACCAATGATTGTCAAATAAAAAATATAATATAGTGTTAGTTTTATTTTGTTGGAGTTTTTATGTCAGTTAAAGTTTCTCGTGCTAATTCTTTGTATGGTTATCCTAGTCCTCAAAGTAACCAATTTTTAGATCCTATTGTTACTAATCGTGCTCCTCTTACATCTGATAGAGGTATAGCTGGTCAAGTATGGGTTGATCAAACTAACAATCTTGCTTATATGTTTAACAAAAACAGTGCGGGCTTGGCTCAATGGATTCAGTTTACAGTTAATGGTGGAGCTGGTGTGTTTTCAAGTTTGACTGTTACTGGTGCATTAACTCAAACTGCTGGAACTGTTAATATCTCTGCTGATGCAGCAGTTGCGGCAGTAAATATTGCTACTGGTGCAGCAGCTAAAACTTTAACTCTTGGCTCTGCTACTGCTGGTTCAGTAACAAACGTCAACAGTGATTTAGTTATTGCTACAGCTGGTAAAGGGTTAACTATAAACGGTGGAGCAGCCACTGATACCATTGGTCAAGCTACTTTAATAGCTGGTGTTGCTACTGTTTTAAATACTAATATTGCAGCAAATGACAGAATATTTATTTCTCGTAGAACTACTGGTGGAGCAGCTATAGGTAATTTAACTTATGTTATAAGTCCTGGAGTTGACTTTGTTGTAAGTTCTTTTGATGATGATGGTGTGACAGCAACTATTACAGATGTTGGAAGCTTTGATTATCTAATAGTAAGACAAAGTTAGTTTAAAAAGTTGAGCTTCGTTACTCCTTTCTCATAGCGTTTTGTATATTGCTTGTAGTATATAAAACGCTATGATTTTTATACACCAATATTAAGTTAGGATTTTATGGAAATTTTACATTACGTCAGTATTCAGATCAAAAAAACAAATAAAGAAGGCAAAGAATATGTTTTTAGCTTTCTTATCCCAAATGGTACAACATGGGGAGACTCTATTGATGCGGCTTATGAAGTGCTTGAAGAAGTTCATAAAGAAAGCAAAAGAGCTATTGAACAAGTAAAACCAATAAAAACTGAAGTGGTAGAATAATGGCACAAAATTCAGTTAAAACTATTGATCTTACTATTGTTAATTCTGCTGCTATTCCTGCTGCTTATGCTGCTGTAGCTGACGTAGTTATTGAAAAAGCATTATTCTATATTCGAATAGTAAACGATGCTACTACAGCAATAACTATTAGTTATAACGGTATTGATGATCATGAATATATAGCCCCAAATAGTTTTTTTGAACTTAATGCTCAAGCTAATTCTCAACCAAATAATCAAGTATGTTTATTTTCAGTAAATTCTGCTGTTTTTATTAAGGGTGTGGCTGGAGTAGGCTCAATTTCTATTTCAGGTTATTACGTATAAGGATAATTATGGGAAATTTATTAAGCTCAATGAGAGCAAAATTTGAAACCTTAAGAACTTTAGCATTTGGTTCTATTGCTAATTTAACTTATACAGCAGTTGGTGCTTCTTTTGCAAATCCTATTAGAATATTAAAAATATCTAATACTACTGATATTGATGTTTTTATATCTTTTGACGGTGTAACTAATATAGATGTTGTAGTAGCTAATGGTTTTGTTTTATATGATCTCTCAACTAATAAATCTAATCAAGTTGGTGTTTTAGAGATACCATCAGGTTCAAAAATTTATGTAATAAGAGGAGCTGTGCCAGCAACTAGCGGTAATATTTATGTAACCACAATTTATGCTTCACAAACTTAGGGGTTATTATGTCACAAAGTGGAGTTTTAAATAGAGGTGTTTACCCGCCAGGCACGGTAGTAACCAAACTGAGTCCAAGTGCTGGCACTATTCCAGTCGTACCAGATTTTGCCAATAATATTAATTTATTTAGTGGTAATAACATTACTACAACAGGTACTGGTGCAAACACCATAGGCTTTTCTTTAACTGGTACAACAGATCATTGTTTACAAGTTGGAAATGCCACTGGTAGTTTAACATCTCTTGCTGCTGCAACTGATGGACAAATACCAATTGGCAGCACTGGCGTAGATCCTGTAATAGCTACAATTACAGCTGGTACTAATATAACTATTACTAATGGCCCAGGTTCAATTACTATTAGCGGCAGTACTTCACCTATTTTAGATTATGTAAGCGTTGCTTTTCCAGCTTCTCCATATACTGCTTTAGTAAGTAATTTGTTTGTATCATGCGATGTAACAGATGGTGCTATTACTATCTTACTTCCTAATTTACCTACTGTTGGTGAATATTGGATAGTAAAAGATAGATTAGGTTTATCAAATACCAATAATATTACCGTGACTACTGTAGGAGGTGCTGTTTTGCTTGATGGAGCAACTACTTTTGTTATAAATCTTGCTTATGGTTCTAATCAATTTATTTTTAACGGTACAAGCTATGAGGTATTCTGATGGCTTATAATAGTTTTATTAACAAACAAGTTAATGCAAATCAACCAATTTTTCAGTTTAAAAAAGATCGTAATAATGCAACTGTAGTAGTTGCTGATGGATTAGGAAATATTCAGTTTCAAGGCTTTGATGGTACAAATTATTTGACAACTAGTCAGATATTATCCGTTGCTAGTGGTACTATTGCTGCAAATAGAATAGGTTCTAATTTAGAATTCTACACTCATCCTGATAGTGTAACAGCTAGTACTCAATGCATGGTTATTGAATCTACTGGTCAAGTTCAAATAAACAACCCGTCAAGTAATGTAGCTTCATTGTTTGTAACAAACGATCAATCTGCACCTAATATTAATTTACGAACAGCAAACGCTACGGCAGCTAATTCGCCTCATATTCATTTTACACGTAGTCGAGCAGGTATAGCAGATGTTCTAGCTGCTGACGATCTAGGAAGATTAGAATTTAGAGGGTATCAGGGCGGCGTTGCAATTGAAGCTGCTGCTATAAGATCGCAAGCTGAAACTGTAAATGGTGCGTCTGTTAGTGGTAATTTTCAATTTTTAACACGTCCTACTTCATATGCTGCATTAGCTACCAGAATGAATATTTCGGCTGATGGTAATGTTACAATTAGTAACCCTGCTTCAGGAGTAGCACTTACAATAGTAGGTGGAGGTGAAACTATTACAGCTGGTAATTTATTACTATCTGCTGGTAACGTTAATATCCCCGCAACAACTTCTGCGGTAGGTCAATATCAAATAGCAGGGCAAACAGCTTTGCATGCTTATGGTACTGATAATATTTTTGCTGGTGCTTCTTGTGGTAATTTTACAGGTTCAGGCACAGAAAACACAGCGGTTGGTCAAGGTTCATTTTTTTCATTTACGACAGGTTCACAAAATACCCTTGTAGGTCATGTCACAGGTCAATCCATTACCACAGGAAACTACAATGTTGGTTTAGGGTATTCGTCGGCTATAAATACTGGTGCAGGTAATAGTAATATCTGTATTAATAACTTTGGAGCCGTAGAATCAAACACGTTACGAATTGGTTCTGCTACAGGTGCTGGTGATCAACAATTAAATAGAGCATTTATTTGTGGTATAGATGGTGTAAACGTAGGCTCAGTAGCTAAAGTGCTTACCATGGATAGTAATCAGCTTGGTACAGCCACTATAACTGCTGGTACTGGTATATTAGTTACGCCTACAGCAAATACGATAACTATCTCCACCACTAACGGTATCTCATGGGTTGAAGTTACTGGCACAACACAAGCTATGGCTGTTGATACTGGTTATATTGCTAACAACGTTGCTTTAGTGACTTTGACATTACCAGCTGTTGCCGTAGTCGGTGATAGAGTGAGAGTAGCTGGCAAAGGAGCTGGACTATGGAGAATAGCACAAAACGCACTTCAAGTTATCCATTTTGGTTCTATGGATACAACTGTCGGAGTAGGCGGTTCTGTAACAGCTATTTTACGCTATGATTGTGTTGAGCTTTTATGTATAACAGCTAATACAGATTGGGTAGTTTTATCTTCTGTCGGTAACTTAACGGTGGTATAATGGCAAATAATAATAGTTTAAATAATACAAGTTATGGGTTTACTCTTCCAAGTTTAAATCTTAACTTTACTTCAACCGCACAGCGTATTACTGGCGATATGTCTAACGCAACGCACGCCAACAGACTATCTTTTCAAACTAACGTAGTAAATGGAGCAACTTCTCCATTTATTATACCAAATGGGACTGGAACTATAGGTCAGATAGTTGTTGCTAACGCTAGCGACCCGACTAATTCTGCTTTTGGGTCATTACAAGTAGATGCAGCTTCAGTTAAATTAGTTAGTAATGTTCTTGGTCTTGGTGTACAGCTGCCAATAGAGATAAGAATAGGTACTACGGCTGCTATTGATATAAGTACATCTAGAGCTGTCTCCATAGCAAATACGGTTGTTGGAAACGTGCCCTTAACAATAACAGGAACAAATGCTGGCGGATTAGTAGTCAATCAAGCTACTAGTGGCGTCGCAAGTATTTATTGTGTTCAAAGTAGTGCTGATGCTCAACCAGTATATATTAATAATTATAAAAGCAGGTCAGGCGGAAACATAAACGCTAATGATGTTTTAGGTCAAAGTGGTTTTTATGGTTTTGCTACTACTTATCAAAATGCTGCTCAATCCAGATGTTACGCCGAGAGTATTGGAGCCACACGCGTTTCAGGTGCTTTTGACTGGTTTACGACTAGCACTGCTGGAGTATCTGGGCAGCGTTTATATCTTGGCAGTGATGGCAACGTTGTTATAAACACTCCTGTTGCGGCTCTCACAGCCCTGACAGTCAATGGGTTTAACACTGCTGGAACTTATGCTCAAAGAAATGTGGCAACGACAGCTGGAGGCATTTTTGAAGGACTCTTAATTAATAATGCTAGTACTGCGGCAGGCAGTGGGTCAAGAATTGATTTACAGGTTAATGGACAACTTGCTGCTACAGGTGGAGACCCTGAATTAAGATTTTATAATGCTGCTACTCAAACCGTAAGTATAGGTCTTGATACTAGCGTTAACCAGCTCTCTATGAGTACTGGAGCTTTAGGCGATGGTGGAACCTTTTTCACTTACGACGTTGCTACCACGCAGATTAATCTGCCTAGACAGTGTGCTTTTTCATATAGTGCAGCAGCACAACCTAATATTACTGGTGCAGGCGGTATTTATACTGTTGCGTTTGCCAATATAGGTTATAATGTGGGCGGTGTAGGAGTAAATGCTGCATTTACTAATTTTCAGATGCCAAAAACTGGCAAATATTTAATTAGTATACAAATAGTTGCAAATGGAATAGCTGTTGGTATGACTTTAGGTTATTTTCAGCTTTATAGAAACGGTGTTGCTTTTAGAGATTATGCCTATACTAACCCTTTTGTCGTACAATCTGGTGGTACATATATATTTTCAGGTACAAGTTTACTTAG
>Ga0315294_10001540_pt1 | contig 25181 bp, 26 predicted proteins | sample YL17G13_40_MG_FD_203626 | JGI IMG/M metagenome (GOLD analysis project Ga0315294, IMG submission 203626) | Sediment microbial communities from Yellowstone Lake, YNP, Wyoming, USA - YL17G13_40 | ecosystem: Environmental > Aquatic > Freshwater > Lake > Sediment | place: USA: Wyoming | collected... | reverse complement strand
GGGAGAGTTATAAGAAAATCCCCAACCTGAGGGCGAAGAAAGATTACTTTCTTCTTCTCCCTTCGTTAAAACTCGGGAGGGCGAAGAAAATAGATTTTCTTCTTTCCCCACCGAGCTTCCGAAGGAAGCGAAGGTGAGAAAGAGGGTGAAATCCTCTTTCGACTTCGCTGTTGCTCGGGAGGCCGAGGAGAAAAAAGTGGTAGCTTCTAATCCTGCGATCGAGCAAGAGAGACTTCGGAAAAATGCCCTTCAAATCAAAAGAGAGATGGAAGAAGTTGAAAAGGAAATTGAGGCTCAGGAAAAATTCTGGGAAACCCCAGCTTTTTTGAGAAAAAAAAGAACCGTTTAGTCGAAGAGATAAATCTCTTCTTCACCCTTCATTGCGATTCGGGTAGTCAATTACTGTTCCCCTAAATTTTTTACCTAACAAAATCTTCTCAAAATTTTTTAAATCCGTTCCCAAGACAATGGTGACACGGATTTTTAATTTTTGGGCAAGCTTGGCAGCAATTGGGTCAAAGGGAGTGGAGAGGCCAGGAATCCACTTTGAGCCCACTAATTTTCGATAATCTTCCCAAGAGATTTTCTTAATCGGTATTGCATTTTTATATCTCATTGGGTCTTTACTGTAAGCAAAGGGTATATTTCCAGCATTGATAATTTCCTTTACTTTAAATCTTTTTGCCAGCAAAACCGAATCGTAATCAGTTGAGCAGCCCGGCCGCCAGCCGGAGGCAACAATTACCGGTTTTTTAAAAAATTCCTTTTTAATTTTTTTAAAAGGATTGTCAAAAACAACCGGACAGGCCTCTTTTCTAAAAATCGTTCTTAATAAATGAGCATTTAATCTGGTAGTGTGAATTCCTAACCAATCCATATCTTCGTAAGATACTTTTGTAATTTTAGCAGCTGTCCTTTGATAGACCCGACAAATTTTACCGCCTCCAGCGACTATGATAAATCGGAAGCCTCTTTTAATATATTTTAAAATTAATTTGCGAAATTTCTTCAAAAATCGAATATTTATTTCTCCTGCTTGAGGACAAATTATCGATCCTCCCAAACTAATGATGATTGTTTTTTGGTTTTCCATATCAGCTCTAGCGTCTATTTTAACATAGATTAAATTGTGCTACAATTTATTAGCTACTTTTTTAAAATCTCAAAGGCCTAGGGCTATTTTCTATCCCCCTTGTTTATTGTCGAAAAAAATTGTGTTAAAATACTATAAAGGTCAGAAAGTTATTATTTAAAATTTTTAATAGAACAAAAATTATGATTGAAGTTACTAAAGATATTTTAAAAGACATTTATAAAGAAAGACCAAGAAATGTCAGAAAATATAATTTTGGATTATTGACGGTCGTTGGCGGCTCGGAGTTTTACTCCGGTTCGCCGGCTCTCTCGGCTCTGGCAGCATTTAAGGCGGGAGTGGATATGGTCAGGGTCATTGCTCCCAAAAGGGCAGCTGATATTATTGCCTCTTTTACGCCTGACCTAGCTGCCTATCCTTTAGCCGGAGATTGGTTAGAGAAAAAACATCTGGCCACTTTACTTTCAATGGTTGAATCGGCTAAAGTGGTGGCAATGGGGAATACGGCTGTCGTTATTGGCGGCGGAATGGGTCGTTCAGAAGAAACCCAGAAAACTATTTTGGAATTTTTAACTCAGGTTTCCGTTCCGGTGGTGATTGATGCCGACGCCATTAATGCCCTGGGGAAGAAGCCGGAAATTGTTTCAGGAAAGAATTTTTTGATTACCCCCCACACCTATGAATTCTTTGTCTTAACAAACAGAGAAGTTCATAAGTTGTCGGAGGGAGAGAAAATAAAAGCTGTTCGGGAAGAAGCGGCAAGATTAAAAACAACGATTTTACTCAAGGGGCCAACAGATATAATTTCTGATGGAAAAGAAGTGGCTTTGAATAGGACGGGTTCTCCTTATTTAACAAAAGGAGGAACCGGTGACACCTTGGCTGGAATTTGCGGGGCCTTAATGGCTCGGGGCATTGACCCATTTACCGCTGCCCAGGCTGCCGCCTATATTAATGGCAAAGCCGGAGAAGTCGTTGCTCAAAGAGTGAAAGAAGGGTTATTAGCTACCGAGCTAATTGAAGCGATTCCTGAAGTTCTGCACTAAATGTTTAAAATGGAGTTTTAAACATCTCTTATGGTTTACGATTTAATTATTATCGGCGGGGGACCGGCCGGAATCACTGCCGGGATTTATGCTGCCAGACAAAGGCTAAATACTTTATTAATTACTAAAAGTTTTGGCGGCCAAATGGCAAGAAAGACGGTGGCTATTGAGAATTATCCAGGATTCGAAGAAATTTCCGGCATAAAACTTATTAAAAAATTTGAAAAGCACTTAAGAAAACAAAAAATTGATATTGAGAGAGATGAAGTAACTAAACTGAAAAAGATCGGCAAGAAATTTTTTGTCCAAACAAAAAGCAAACATCAATTTCAGGCCAGAGCCGTAATTGTTGCTTCAGGAGCCGATCCCCGGCCCATGAAGGTTCCCGGTGAGAAAAAATTCATTGGCAAGGGTGTGAGTTACTGTGTTCAATGCGATGGTCCCTTATTTGCAAATAAAACCGTAGCTGTAATTGGCGGAGGAAATGCTGGTCTTGAGGCAGCAATTTTTTTGGCAAAAATTGCTAAAAAAATTTATATTTTAGAGACAGGTCCCAAAATCAGGGCAGACCAGATAAATCAGGAGATAGTTAAAAAAACTAAAAAAGTTGAAATTATTACCAATGCCGCTTTGAAAAGAATCAGAGGTAATCGATTTGTTAACTCAATAATTTGCGAAGATAGAGAAACCGGAAAAGAAAAAACTTTACCGGTTGAGGAAATTTTTGTTGAAATTGGTTCCCAGCCAGCAACCTCTTTTGTCAAAGGTTTAGTTGATTTCAATGAAAAAGATGAAATAATTGTCAATCCGAAAACAGGAGAGACAAGGATTCCCGGCCTTTTTGCTGCCGGCGATATCGATGACGTTCCTTATAAACAAATTGTCACGGCCTGTGGCGAGGGAGCAAAGGCAGCTCTGGCTGCTTTTGAATATTTATCCCGCACCTTTCCTAAAGAACTACAAATACATAATTAAAGATTCGCCTTTTTTAAATAAAATTTGGAATAATTTATGTGGGTTAATATCGTTACTTTAGCTGATTTTTTAATCTTTTTTACCTGGGGATTATTATCTTTTCGGTTTTGGCAAAGTTTTAAAAGGTTACCTGGAAAAATCTTTCAATTTTTCTTTTATTTTAGCTCTTTTTTATCTATTTCTTTTTTCTTTATATTTTTGGGCGACCTTCTTTCTTTAAAATTACCCTTAACCATTGGTCTCTTTTTTAATATTTTAGCTTTTTCCTGTCTCGGCTATTTAATTTTCTATCTTAAATTCCCCAATATTTCTTCAAAATATGGATTTTTGATTATCTTTATTTTAGGAATAATAACCCTATCCTTGGTTCCTTTTTTCCCCTATCTTTCTGGAATTGACCCAAAAAGCGGAAAGATACTTTTTTGGCCCCATTCTCTAATCGGAGGTCTTTTCTTTATCATAATAATTATAACTACTTTTCCCCTGGGAATCCTTTTTTTTCAACAAGGTTTCTCTCTTAAATCCCCGGAAGAAAAAAAGAAGGCCTTTGGATTGGGAACAATTCTCTTTTTGGGATTGATTGTTGCCTTTTTTTATTCTTTATATTTTCTACTTTCCTTTTCATTACTGCTTTTATTTTTAGTAATAATTTGGGCAATCATTATTATTTCGGTTACCTTTTTCACCCAAAAACCACCTTCAGAAAAGCCGAAATACACTCCTCCTTCTTATCCAAAAATTCAATGGTAAAGAATTCAAGAATCAAAAAAATTAAAGCCAGGGAAATTTTGGATTCCAGGGGAAATCCAACGGTTGAAGTAGAATTAACTACTAATTTAGGTATTTTTTTAGCTTCGGTGCCTTCCGGCGTTTCAACCGGAAAATATGAGGCAGTGGAATTAAGGGATGGAGGTAAAAGATATCAAGGTAGGGGAGTTTTAAAAGCAGTAAGAAATGTCAATAAAATTATTGCTCCAAAACTGAAAGGTAGAGATCCCACTCGACAAAAAGAAATAGACAATTTTTTAATTAAACTTGATGGAACGAAAAATAAATCAAAATTGGGTGCAAATGCCATTTTGGCGGTTTCTCTGGCTGTCTGCCGAGCCGGTGCCGCAGCAAAAAATCTTTCCTTATACCAATATATCTCTCAGCTAGCGGAACACCCTGCTCCGTTAAGTTTACCTTTCCCCTCAATTTTAATGGTTGAAGGGGGAGCTCACGCTGGAAATGAGTTAGATTTTCAGGAATTTATGATTGCGCCTTTGGCAAAACCATTTTCAAAAGCCTTTCAACAGGGACTAAAAACCTATCAGCAGTTGAAAAAAGTCATTAAAAGAAAATACGGAGAAATATCTTTAAAAATCGGCGACGAAGGCGGTTTTGCTCCTTCGGTCGGAAGACCGGAAAAGGCGCTAGACCTTATTTCGGAAACCGTAAAGAGTTTTAATTTTAAAAAAGAGATAAAAATCATTTTAGATGTCGCTTCCAGCCAGTTTTTCAGGAAAGGAAGGTATGTAACAAATTTCGGAAATTTCAATTCAAGAGAATTAATTGAATATTATTTTGGTTTAATGGAAAAATATCCTATCATCGGCCTGGAAGATCCTTTGGCCGAAGAGGACTGGAAAGGATGGACATTATTAAAATCCAAAGCCCAAAGTTCAAAATCCAAAATTTTACTGATAGGAGATGATTTGTTGGCGACCAATCCGAAAAGAATAAAAAAGGCGAAAGAGAAAAACGCCTGCAATGCGATGATTTTAAAAATCAACCAGATCGGAACTGTCAGTGAGGCCATTGAAGCGGGGAAGCTGGCAAAGTCTTACGGCTGGAAAATCATGGTTTCTCACAGGTCGGGAGAAACCAAAGACGATTTCATTTCCGACCTGGCGGTCGGGATAGGGGCGGATTTCATAAAATCAGGAGCGCCGGCCAAAAAAGAAAGGCTGGCGAAATACAAAAGATTATTAAAAATTGAAAAAGAAATTCTTAAAAAAAATCTATGCCCACTTTACTATTATTAAGACACTTTCAATCGCAATGGAACCTGGAAAACCGCTTTACCGGCTGGGTTGATGTTCCTCTAAGCAGAGAGGGGATCAACCAGGTGGGAAAAGTCACCCAGAAGCTGTCGGAAATTAAAATTAATGCCATTTACACTTCTCCTTTAATCAGAAACCAAGACACGGTTTTAAGGATTTTTGAACATCTGGTGGAAAAATACCCGATTTTCATCCATTTCGAGGGGAAGATGAAAGAATGGGGCAATTTTCAGGAAATAAACAAAGATTATTTTCCGGTTTACGTTTCGGAGAGATTGAACGAAAGGTATTACGGAAAACTTCAGGGAATGAACAAGGACATGATTATTAAAAAATACGGGCCGGAAAAAGTCCGTTTATGGCGAAGAAGTTTCGGGGTCAAGCCGCCGGGCGGGGAGAGTTTGAAAGAAACCCTAAAGCGGACTCTGCCTCTTTATACCGACCATATTTCAAAAGATTTAAAAAAAGGCAAAACAATTCTAATTGTAGCCAGCCATAATCCTTTAAGGGCTCTGGTAAAGCACATTGAAGAAATGTCCGATGAGGAAATTATTAACCTGGAAATACCAGCCGCCACTTTGATAAAATACGAACTTGATAAAAATCTTAAATTAAAAAACAAAGAAATTCTTTAATATTTAATTTAAATTTGAGTGAGGTCTGGTCATGAGCGAGGTTTAACCTCGCTTACTTTTTGGCTGTATATACTATATACATACCGATGCCAAGCTATTGAACCATTACAAGTATTTGACAAGATGTTATTTATTATGGTATAATAATAGTGTTAGGATAAGCTCATTTAAAAAAGATTTCAGGCAACAATGTGGAGACATGATTGTCTCTAGATTGTTGCTTGGAATCAAGCTAGGCGACATCATGTTTACCCGCAATCAGAAGGGTTTGAAAATTTGGAAATTTTCATCAGTTACCCCTTCTGTGAAAAGGGGAGGTTGTGAAAAAAAATGTTGAAAATACTGAATTTAACTCAGTACACAGCTACCCTAGAGCAGAAACTCGCAGGGGTAATTGACCTCCCGGGATACCTTCGGGAGGAGATCGTCGAACTCATCACATTTGAGGAAATTCCTTCCCCGAGTGAAATGGAAGAGCGGGCCACAAAGGTAGCCCAGCTCTATAAACGGGCTCATTTTCTCCTCTCAGGGAATGGAATGATCCCAATGAGTAGCTTCGCCATGATTGACGGGGCGCCCTATCTCCAGGTTTTCCTGGAAAGGGCGCTCTGGAAAATCGGCGTGGAGTCACTCCATGCCTTCTTAGTAAAAGAGAGTGTCGATCAGTCCCAGGCTGACGGCACTGTAAAAAAGGTGGCGGTTTTTCGCCACGCTGGCTGGGTTACTACCAGCCAAAAGGTTTATGAATCCCTCCAGTAGTAAGTAATGTTGGTGGTCTGCAGTAAAAAGGGTTGAAGCTGAACGCAGCAGCTTCCGAAGTTTATTTATAGGAGATTCTTCGATCAAAAATCTCCTCTTTTTCTTGAGTTCATCTTTAAGTTAAAGGTGGGTTCAAGATTGAGAAATAAGTCAGCAGGGATCCGTAAAGCAGGAGAGGTATTGGATATATTCTAATCTTTCTCCAGAATATAATACATTCAAACCCCTCACTAAATGCTTTATGGTTCTCTGCTGATTTTTTGTTTCTCTTGATATTTTAATTTAAAATCAACAATTAAAGAATAATTTTATGTTTGACAGAATTGTTTGAATAAGATAAACTAAAACCGACAATTTTTGTCGGCTTTTATGCTTAAAATATCAACCAAATCTCAATACGGATTAAGAGCGATGGCTTATTTGGCAAAATGCCGGGATAAAATCTGTCCTCTAAAAATAATCTCTGGAAAAGAAGGGATTTCCTTCGATTATTTAGAGAAAATAATTTCAAAACTGGAAAAAACCGGCCTGATTAAAGCCAAAAAAGGAGTCCAGGGAGGATATTTTTTAGCTAAATCTCCTAAAAGAATTAAAATCGGAGAGATAATCAGAGCTTTAGAGGGGGATACAGTTTTAGTTAAATGCATAGCTCCAATTAGAAGTCGAAGAGATAAATCTCTTCTTCACCCTTCGCTACGCTCGGGAAAGAGAGGATATCGTTGTCCGAGAGAAAGAAAATGTCTAACTAAGAATTTTTGGCAGAAAATTCAAAAAACTTTAAATTCTGCTCTAAATTCAATAACCTTGGCTGATTTAATTACCCCGAAGGACCGAGCACATAAAACATTATGTGCTTCGGCCTACGGGGCAAGAAAACCCCGGTAGTAGAACGCTTCGCGTTCACTACGGGGCAGGTAAAATTATGGAAAAACCTTTATTAAGAATTGAAAAATTAAAAGTTAAAGGGAACGGAAGAGAAATATTAAAGAGCGTAAATCTTCAAATAAAAAGAGGAGAAGTCCAGGCGTTACTTGGTCCTAATGCCAGCGGGAAGAGTACTCTGTCTCAGGTGATTTTGGGTAATCCGAAATATAAAATTACCCAAGGCAGAATCTTCTTTGAAGGTAAAGAAATTACCAAGCTTTTTCCAGAAAAAAGGGCGAGGTTGGGAATTGCTATGGCTTGGCAGTCGCCACCTGCAATAAAAGGAGTAGAACTTTCTCAATTACTCAAAAAAATTTCAGTTGACAGAGGCCCGTCCTCCGTAAAATTGACAGAGGCCCGTCCTCTGTTAGAAAGAGAAATAAACGTAGATTTTTCTGGTGGCGAGAAGAAAATGTCGGAATTAGTGCAAGTAATATCCCTTAATCCAAAATTAGTAATTTTCGATGAAATAGATTCCGGGTTAGATATTAAAAGATTGGAAAAGACGGCAAAAATAATCAAAAAGGAATTGGTAGATAAAAAAGTTTCAATTTTGCTAATCACTCACTCGGGGGCCATTTTGAATTTTTTGAGACCAAATATTACCAATGTAATGGTTGACGGGAAAATCATTTGTCGGGAAAAAGATTACAAAAAAGTTCTAAAGATTATTAAAAAATATGGCTATGAAAAATGTAAAAAGTGCAAATTACTGGCAGGTTGATCACGAGGTAAGGAACATTTTTGAAGTAAAAGGAATTACTGTTTTGCCCAGCCCCAGGGCTTGGGAAAAGTTCGGTTGGACAAGGAAATGGTTTGAAAAAAAACCAAAAGAGGGCTATTTTATTTGGGTAAAAAAAGAAGTTGATTTTCCCTTAGCCACCTGCATTACGATTGCCACTCCAAAAATTTCCCAAAATTTAAACAATTTATTAGTTATCGAAAAAGGAATAAAAGCTAAAGTCATTGTAACTTGCAATGCAGCTGAGAATAAGCTGTGCGGAAAACATCGAGCAAAAGGTAAATTAATTCTTAAAGATAATGTTTCTTTAGAATATAATCATTTTCATAAATGGGGAGAAAAAGATTTTGTTTCTCCCGATTATGAGTTTATTCTTGGAAAAAACTCTCAATTGCTCTACACCTATCAAAATTTATTTCCGCCCGAAAATCTTCAATTAAAAACAACGATTTATAGCAACGAGAACTCTTCCTCTAAATTGAATTTCATCATTAATGGTTTAAATTCTAATATAAAAATCCAAGACATTATTTTCTTAAAAGGAAAGTCTTCTCAGGGGATAGCCAGATTGAGATTGGCTGGAAGAGAGAATAGCCAGATAGAAGCAATTAGCAAAATATTTGCTTTGGCTCCAAGTAAGGGGCATTTAGATTGCCGGGGCTTATTATTAGACAGAACTGCTAAGATTTCTTTAATACCTGAAATAGTTTGTCAAAATAAAAATGCTCAAATTACCCACGAGGCTTCCATCGGAAAAATTTCCGAAGAGGAATTAATCTATCTGAGAATGAGGGGACTCTCTGAGAAAGAAGCAATAGATTTAATTGTTAGTGGCTTTTTAAATGTTTAAAAAGATAAATAAAAAAGCAATAATAGCAATGTCTGGGGGAGTAGATAGTTCAGTGGCGGCGGCCCTTTTGAAAAAAGCTGGATTTGAGATTTCGGGGATTTTTTTGAAACTGGCTGATTTGCCAAAGTTCAGAGAAAGCGAAAAAAGGGCAAAAAAAATAGCTAAAATTTTAGGTATTAAGTTTTCAGTTTTAGACTTAAGGAGGGAATTTAAAAAAAGAATTATCGATTATTTTCTAGAAGAATGCAGAAGAGGAGTGACCCCTAATCCTTGCGTGGTCTGCAATAAAGAAATAAAATTCGGCCTTCTATTAGAAAAAGCTTTAGCTATGGACGCCGATTTTGTCGCCACTGGTCATTATGCTCGAATTGGGAGAGGAAAAGACGGAATTCATTTACTTAGGGCAGAAGATAAAAATAAGGACCAATCATATTTTTTGTGGATGTTAAATCAGAAACAATTAAGGCGTATTTTATTTCCCGTTGGAAACTATACCAGAAAGGAGGTTGAAAGGTTGGCAAAAAAGTTAAAATTACCAGTTTTAGGGGCCAAAAAATCAGTAGAAATTTGTTTTATCAAAACCACTATTGATGATTTTTTGAGAAAATATTTAAAAGAAAAGCCAGGTCAGATTGTTGACGTTTGGGGTAAAGTATCGGGGAAACATAGAGGATTACATTTTTATACTATTGGTCAAAGAAAAGGAATAGGGCTTCCCGGCGGGCCTTATTATGTTTTGGATAAAGATTTGAAAAGAAATATTTTAACTGTCACCAAAAATGAAAAGGATTTATTAAAAAAAGAATTGATTTGCGAAAAAGTAAATTGGATATCAGGCGAAATTCCGAAACTACCCTTAAAAATAAAAGCGAAAATCCGCTATCGCCAACAGTCCGCCTCGGCCATAATAACTAGAACCCTAAACCCTAAAACCTATACCCTAAAATTCGAAAAATCTCAGCGGGCCATCACTCCTGGCCAGTCAGTGGTTTTTTATTCACCCGCCATAGCTTCAGCGAAGGCGGGCAAAGGCGAGGAGCTTTTAGGAGGAGGAATAATTTGTTAAAATGTCTTTAGTGAAAAAAATCTTCTGGATATTGCTGATAGTTATTGTTTTGAGCTTTGGAATAAAAGCTGATTTTAGTTTGGCTCAACAAAAAACTATTGAGATCGATTTTTTTTATAGTGCCATTTGTCCTCATTGTGCCGAAGAAAAAGAATTTTTGGAAGGACTTGGACAAAAATATCCTGAGATTGAAATAAAAGAATACGAGATATTTTATACTCAGGGAAATCAGAAAATTTTAAATGACTTTTACGAAAAATACAAAGTGCCGGCCGGAGAGCGGGGATGGGTGCCGGTTACTTTCACTCCGACCAAATACTTCGTTGGCTTTAACGACCAAATCGCCGGCGATATTGAAAATTGTTTAAAAGAATGTTTGGGCACGGGGCAAGTAGCTTCTCAAAAAATCAGAATTCCTTTTTTCGGTACTGTTGATATTGCAAAATTATCTTTACCCGCTTTGACTATTGTTCTGGGGATTATGGATGGATTTAATCCCTGCGCAATGTGGATTTTGATTATTTTAATTTCCCTGCTTTTATCACTGAGGTCTCGGAAAAAAATAGCTCTGGTTGGGGGAACGTTTATTTTTGCCGAAGGGCTTTTGTATTTCCTTTTTATGACCGCTTGGCTGAATATCTTTTTGGTAATGAAGCATGTTTCTTTAACCCGGATTTTAATTGGGATTTTTGGAATAGGTTTTGGAATTTGGCGGATAAGAGACTTTATTACCTGGAAACCGGGGGTTTGCAAAGTTGTTGACCATTCAGGGTCGCAGGAAAAGATTATGACCAGAATTCAAAATCTCTTAAAGCCGACAACCGTACCTGTGACGATTCTTGGCGTGATTGTCTTGGCTTTTGGGGTAAACATAATCGAATTTTTTTGCTCAGCTGGTTTCCCTGTAATGTATACTCGAATTTTGGCCATCCAAAACATTAGTGGAATCCAATATTATCTTTATCTGCTCTTCTATAATATTTTATATATGCTTGACGATTTCTTGGTTTTTGGCTTGGCCTTTTTCACTTTGAATCGCTTTAGCCTCTCAGATAAATATAATCGATATTCAACGTTGATTGCCGGGCTCCTGATTTTTGTTTTGGGAATTTTGTTAATCTTTAAACCGGAGCTTTTAATGTTCGGCTAAACCCTACGAATTACGAATCTTTACGAATATACGAATACTATATATAATTGATATAATTGATTCGTATCCGAAGCCGAAAATTCGTAAATTCGTACAACGGCTTCGGTAAAAAGGTCGGAAGCAAAAACCGAGCTTCCATTTATGGAAGCGAAGGTGAAGAAGAGGACGAAGTCCTCTTTGCCTACCAAAAAACTATGCTTGAATTAAAAGAAAAAGTTGCCATTATTACCGGAGCCAGAAGGGGAATGGGGAGAACCCATGCATTGGCCTTAGCTAAGGCTGGAGCAAAAGTAGTGGTAGCTGATATTTCTCAGGAAGACTGTCAGAAAGTGGTTAAAGAAATTGAAAAAGGAGGAGGGGAGGGTTTAGCTGTGAAATGCGATGTGACAAAAAAAGAGGATATTGATAATATGGTCAAGGCGGCAGTGGAAAAATGGGGGAAAGTAGATATTTTAGTTAATAATGCTGGAATCTGCCAATTTAAACCATTTTTGGAATTGACGGAAGAAGAGTGGGACAGAACCATAAATATTAACCTGAAAGGATATTTTTTATGCGCTCAGGCCTGCGCTAAGGAAATGGCAAAACAAAAGGCAGGGGTTATCGTCAATATTGCCTCGGTGGCTATGGGCCAGGTTGGAGTTGGTATTCCAGCCCTTGTTCATTATTGCGCTTCAAAGGGTGGGATTGTAGCAATGACAGAGGCATTAGCCCTAGAATTAGCTCCTTTTAATATCAGAGTTAATGCCATTTCTCCAGGAATGATCGAGACACCGATGATTGATCCGGTAAAACAAGACCCCAAAGCAATGGAAGGAATGTTGGCCCGGGTTCCCCTTCATCGAGCGGGGAGACCCGAGGAAGTATCTAATTTGGTTTTATTTTTAGCCTCAGATAAGAGTTCTTACATTACTGGCTCCAATGTGGTAATTGATGGCGGCTGGTTGGCAGGATAGTCTTCGACTAGATTGTCTCGGGTGACTGTTAAGGATTCGCTCAGACACCTTGCCTCAGGGAGCACGCAGTCGGCTTTAGCGGTAAGAAAAGTTTTATTTCCAGCCGCTGCTATTGCTCGCCAAGCCTCAATTATCTTAAAAGAAAATTCAAATTATTTCTGGAGCTTGGCTGCGCAATGCTCCCTTCGGCAAGGATGCCTTCGCTCAATTTTTCGTATTTTCGTAAAAATTTCGTAATTTCGTAGAAATATGAAAATCACTGAGAATACAACTCTGGCTGAGATTTTGGACTCCAACCCGCCCACCACCCAGCCAGAATTAGTTAAAATCTTGGTAAAATATAATTTGCCTTGTGTGAACTGCCCCTTGGCTAAATACGAAATGGAAAATCTAAAAATCGGCGAGATCTGTAAAATGTATAACATTAATGTCCAGAAATTACTCGGAGAGCTAAGTAAGCTTTACAAGAAGTAATTTTTGTGATATATTTAGGATATGTCTAATAAATTCGGCAAAATTTTAATACCTTTAGCGATTGTAATAGCCGGCCTTTTGGTTGCCGGAGCCTTGATTTACATAAATCAAGGAAAAACCGAAAAAGAAGCTTTAACCAGTCAGCAGATTGGCGAAATGGTTATTAATTATATTAATGCCAATAAAGATACCGTAGCAGGAGGATTAACCGCTTCCTTATCGAGTATTGCTGAAGAAGGCGAAATTTACAAAATTAAACTGAAAATCGGAGAAAAAGAATACGATTCTTATGTGACAAAAGACGGAAAATTTTTATTTCCCCAAGCTTACGATTTAAGCACAACTTCTTCCCCTTCTCAAACTGGCGAAAATAATGAGACTGCCGAAGTTCCTAAAAAAGACAAACCTGATGTTAAACTTTTTGTGATGAGTTATTGTCCCTACGGCCTTCAGGCTCAAAAAATGTTTTTACCGGTTTATGAATTATTAAAAAATAAAGCAGAAATGGGAGTATATTTTGTTGATTATATAATGCATGAAAAACAGGAAATCGATGAGAATTTAAGGCAATATTGTATCCAAAAAGAGGAAAAAGAAAAATACGGTGACTATTTAAGCTGCTTTGTTAAGGATGGAGATTTTGAAAAATGTCTTTCTGAAACTAATATTGATAGAGAAAAAATGGGAAATTGCATTTCTGAGACAGATAAAGAATTCAACGTCACTGCTCTTTACAATGATAAAAACGCCTGGTTAAATGGGCAGTTTCCGAAATTTAATGTTCATAATGACCTCAATGAACAATATGGAGTAGGGGGTTCGCCAACCATTGTGATTAATGACACGGTGGTTGATGTAAGTCCGCGCTCACCGGAAAAATTTAAAGAAATTATTTGTCAGGCCTTTAATTCGCCGCCTGAAGAGTGTTCTCAAACTCTTTCAAGTGACTCCCCGACGTCGGGCTTTGGAATTGGAACGGAGAGTTCTGGCAGCAGCGGAGGTTGTGGGCAGTAAAAATCCAAAATTTATGGTTAAAATTTATTCGACTCCTGCCTGTCCATATTGCTTTACCTTAAAGGAGTTTTTAAAAGAAAAAGGCATTGAGTTTGAAGAAATCGATGTTTCTAAAGATGAAAAAGCCAGGGATGAGATGATAAAAAAATCGGGTAAGTTAGAAGCACCTGTTATAGATATTGACGGCCAAATTGTGGTGGGATTCGATAAAGAGAAAATAGTTAAACTTTTGAACATCAAAGAATAAAATGTCAAATGTCAAAGCTCAAATGTCAATTCAAATCCAAAGCCCAAATGTCAAATATAATTTGGATTTTGGATTTTAGTCATTGATTTGTCATTTGAATTTTGTCATTTGGATTTTCAATTTTTATGCCAATTAAAATTGCAATAAATGGTTTTGGCCGGATTGGTCGTCCTGTTTTTAGAAGGATTTTAGATAATCACCCAAATTTAGAAGTGGTGGCGATTAATGATTTGACCGATACCAAAACCCTGGCCCATCTTTTGAAATACGATTCCGTTTACGGAATTTATCAAAAACCGGTTAAATTTACCGAAAAAGAATTATTATTAGATGGGACAAGAGAAGGGGAAAGAGTCATGGTTCTTGCCGAGACTGATCCTTCAAAGCTGCCCTGGAAAAAACTGGGAATTGATATCGTTTTGGAATGCACCGGGCGCTTTACTGATTACGAGGGGGCAAAAAAACATTTAGAAGCCGGTGCCAAAAAAGTAATAATTTCTGCTCCTGGAAAGGGTACCCTCTCTTTTATTTTGGGCGTTAATGAAGAAAAATATGACTCCAAAAAAGACGATGTCATAGATATGGGCTCTTGCACAACTAATTGCCTGGCTCCGGTAGCTAAAGTTTTAAATGATAATTTCGAGATTGTTAAGGGATTTATGAGCACAATCCACTCATATACTAACGACCAAAAAATTTTGGATTTAGCTCATAAAGACTTGAGAAGAGCCAGGGCGGCTGCCTTAAATATCATTCCAACCACAACCGGAGCGGCCAAAGCCATTGGAAAAGTAATTCCCGAATTAAAAGGGAAATTTGATGGCATTGCTTTCCGAGTTCCAACGCCAACCGTCTCGGTTTTAGATTTAATTTGTGAGGTTAAGAAAAAAACAACTGCTGAAGAAGTAAATTACGTTTTCAAAAAAGCTTCTCAGAAAAAAGAATTCCAAGGAATTTTAGGAATTGAAGATGCTCCCTTGGTTTCTTCTGACTATATTGGAAATTCCTTTTCAGCCATTGTCGATGCGCCTTTGACTATGGCGATTGATAACCTGGTCAAAGTTGTCGCCTGGTATGACAACGAATGGGGTTACGCTTGCAGGTTAGCCGAATTTGCCGAATTCGTCGGTAAAAGATTATAAATGAAGATATTTGAATAATTTTAAGTATTTCGCTATTATAAAAATATAGAAAAACTTATGATAACAAAAGAAAAAAACTACGATTTAAGGAAGTTGTTAAAACCATATGCAAATAAATGGGTGGCTTTGTCTTCGGACCGCAGGAGAGTTATTGAAAAAGGAGATGAATTAAAAGAGGTAGTAGCAAAGGTAAAGTCAAAAGATGTTATTTTTTTGAAGGTATTTCCTATAGATTCTTTTTATATGCCCCAAAATATATAAGTATAAGGCTATGAAATATAGATACACTTCTTTCTTCCCACCCGATAGAACGCTCAAATTTATAAAAAAATCAATTGTTTCAATAGAGGTTTTTGGTCCAAAAGATAGTAAAAATTTTGATGCCCTTGTGGATTCGGGAGCGGATTGTTCACTTTTTAATATTCAAGTGGCCGAAGTGCTTGGTATAGATCTATCAAATGCTAGGCCAGCTAGATTTACAGGGATTAGCGGCCAAATAGATGGATATCGTTTAGAAAAAATTAAAATTAAGGTAGATGGATTGAACGAATCAGTAGAAATCCCAGTTTGTTTTATTAAGAGTCCCACGGTAAGTCTTTTACTGGGGCAGGAAGGTTTTTTTGATCAATATCGTATTAGATTTGAAAAAGATCATGATACTTTTGAAATCACCCCTGTTAAAAAATAGTTTTAGAAGCAGAACTAATTAGGTAACTCCCGAAGTCGTTTAAATAACTAAATAGAAATAAATTATTTATCAGCGAGTTATTTTGCAAGGGTATGACAACGAATGGGGTTACGCTTGTCGCCTTGTCGCGTTTGCTGAATATGTAGGAAAAAAACTTTACTAAGAACAATCAGAACGAAAAATTATAATGCGGCTGATATTTTTTAAAGCCGCTTTTTTTATTTATTAATTTAGGAAATTAGGTTATAATAATACATATGGCTAAAAAGATTCTACCCAAGAAAAACGGAGTTTTCTGTCCCACGGAAGAAATTAAAAAAGAAGCCTGGGTGAATAATAAAAAAATTTACGCAGAAGCAGCCAAAAACCCGCTTAAATTTTGGGAGAAGTTGGCTTCCGAACTATTCTGGAGAAAGAAATGGCGGAAGGCCTTTGAGCACAAGCCGCCTTTTTTTAAATGGTTTTTAGGTGGGAAAATAAACATTACCTCAAACATTTTCGAGAAAAATCCCTTGGGCTGGGATAAGATTAAAAACAAAGTAGCTTTAATTTGGGAACCGGAACCGGTTACTGAAAAACCAATAACTTTAACTTACGGAGAACTGTTCTCCGCAGTAGGTAAATTTGCCAATGCCTTAAAGAAATTGGGAGTAAAAAAAGGGGACAGGGTAGGGATTTATCTGCCGATGATTCCCGAAGTAATAATTTCGATGTTAGCCTGCGCTCGGATTGGAGCGGTTCATTCGGTGGTTTTTTCGGCTTTCAGCTCCGCTTCTTTAAGGGTGCGGCTTCAAGACACCGAAGCTAAAGTTTTAATTACTGCCGATGGATATTATCGAAGGGGACAGATTGTTAATTTGAAAGCCAATGCCGACGAAGGAATAGAAGAGACGAATGTGAAAAAAGTAATCGTAGTCAAGAGAGCTGGAAATCAAGTTTTCTGGCAGGAAGGTAGAGATTTGTGGTGGCAGGATTTAATAAGTAAAGAGAGCGAGGAATGCCAACCGGAAGCAATGGATAGCGAGGACCTTTTATTTATTTTATATACTAGCGGCAGCACCGGAAAACCAAAAGGCGTTTTACACGCCTGCGGTGGCTATGCTGTCCAGGCCAATTTTACCGGGAAATGGATATTTGATTTGAAAGAAGATTCAATTTTTTGGTGTACTTCCGACCCGGGTTGGATTACCGGTCACACCTACACAATTTATTCGCCGTTGCTTAACGGAGTAACAACTTTAATGTTTGAAGGTGCGCCAGATTGGCCAACTCCTGAGAGATGGGCTCAAATTATTGAAAAACATAAGGTGACAGTTTTCTATACGGCACCGACTGCAATTCGAATGTTTAAAAAATATGGGGCAGAAATTTTCAAAAATTATAAATTTGATACATTAAGATTATTAGGTTCGGTAGGGGAGCCAATAGATGAGTCAGCTTGGCTGTGGTATTTTAAAGAAGTAGGGAAAGAAAGATGTCCAATTGTCGATACCTGGTGGCAGACAGAGTCGGGTGGGATTTTAATTACTTCTTTGCCGGGAATCGGCCCTTTTAAACCGGCTTTTGTCGGATTACCATTTCCAGGAATAAAAGTTGATATTTTTGACGAAAAGAAAAGAAGCCTGCCTGCCGGCAGGCAGGGAAATTTAGTTATTTTGCCACCTTTTGCCCCCGGATTATTGAGAGGAATTTACAAAGACCCAAAAAAATATTTAGAAACCTACTGGAGTCAATATGGAAAGGGGGTTTATTTTACGAGTGATGGGGCGATTAAAGACGAAAATGGCTTAATTAGAATTATTGGCCGAGTTGATGACGTAATTAAAGTTGCCGGGCATAGAATTACCACCGGAGAATTAGAAGCTGCGATAAATGCTCATCCCGATATCAGTGAATCGGCAGTAATCGGTATTCCAGATGAAATAAAAGGAGAAGTACCGGTAATCTTCGTAGTTTCAAAAGGAGCTAATCTCCTTAAGAGTGGGGAGGTAATAAAAAAAGAAGTGATTGATCAAGTTAGAAAGGAAATTGGACCAATCGCCTTGCCAAAGGAAGTTTATTTGGTTGAAGATTTGCCAAAGACAAGGTCGGGGAAAATAATGCGAAGGATTTTGAGGAAGATACTGATAAAGGAGGATCTGGGAGATTTGAGTACACTAGCCAACCCCGAAATCGTCGAAAAAATTAAAGAGATAATTAAATATCAAGCTTCCGTGAAACGGAAGCGAAGATGAAGATGAGGACGAAGTTCTCATCGCCTTAAAATGAATAAAAAACAAAAATATATTCTGTGGTTTAGGGAAATTTCGGCAAAGGATTTGCTTTTGGTTGGAGGAAAAAATGCTTCTTCGGGAGAAATGATGGGAAAACTTTCAAAAAAGGGCATTCAAATTCCTGATGGTTTTGTTTTGACCACTGAGGCCTATTGGCATTTTTTGAAAGAAAATAAAATTGATAAAAAATTAAAAGAGATTTTTAAAGATTTTAATCCAAAAAGCATTGAAAGTTTGCAGAAAACCGGAAAATTATCTCGCGAATTTATTATAAGAGGAGAGATTCCGAAAGATTTAAAAAGAGAAATAATTAATGGCTATAGAAAATTGGGCAAAAAATATGGTCAAAATCCGACTGTGGCAGTGAGGACCTCCGGCGTGGCAGAAGATACGGCTACTGCTTCTTTTGCCGGCCAATTTGAAACTTATTTAAACGTTTTCGGGGAAGAAAATGTGTTGACAGCTGTAAAAAAATCAATTGCCTCAACATTCACCGACAGAGCTATTGCTTACAGGGAAGAAAAGGGATTTTCTCAACTGAAACTGGGACTTTCTGTCGGCGTTCAGAAAATGGTAAGGTCGGATCTAGCATCCGCTGGCATTATATTCACTTTGGATACGGAGTCCGGCTTTAGAGATGTTGTCATAATAAACTCTATTTTTGGAGTGGGAGAAATGATTGTAAAAGGAAAGGTTACGCCGGATCAATTCTGCGTTTTCAAGCCCACTTTAAAATTAGGGTTTAAGCCCATAATTGTAAAAAATCTGGGGAGAAAAGACAAGAAATATATTTTTAACAAGAAAGGAGGATTGAAAGAAATTGCTGTCCCTCAAAATGAAAGAACCAAATTTTCTTTAAATGATGAGGAGGTTTTAAAACTGGCTGAATGGGCAACAATTATAGAAGAACATTACGGAAAGCCGCAGGATATTGAATGGGCGAAAGACGGTAAAACCGGCGAATTGTTTATAGTTCAGTCAAGGCCTGAGACGGTTTACGCCGCAAAAGAGAACCATTTTTATGAGGAATATGAACTCAATACAAAAAAACAGCCGCTTTTAAATGGAATTGCGGTCGGAAATAAAATTGGAAAGGGCAAGGTAAAAGTGATTTCAGGTGTTTCAAAAATCGGAGAATTTCAAAAAGGAAAAGTTTTGGTAACCAGAATGACCGATCCCGACTGGGTGCCGGTAATGAGAATAGCTTCGGCAATTGTAACCGATGAGGGCGGTCGTACATGTCATGCCGCCATCGTCTCTCGCGAATTGGGGATTCCGGCTATTGTGGGCGCAAAAAACGCAACCCGCATATTGAAAACCGGAGATACGGTCACAGTGGATTGCAGTAGCGGTACGGGCAGAGTATTTTCAGGAGACGTTCCTTTTGGAATTAAAAGATACGACCTGAAAAAGATTCCCAAATTAAAAACAAAGATAATGATAAATATCGGAGCTCCTGACATTGCCTTTAAAACCTCCTTTTTGCCGAATGACGGAGTGGGATTAGCCAGAATTGAATTTATTTTGGCCGAGAAAATTAGGATTCATCCCTTAGCTCTTTATCACTATAACGAGTTGAAAGCCCAAAAAATAAAAACAGAGATTGATAAATTAACCATTGGTTATAAAAATAAAAAACAGTATTTTATTAATAAATTAGCCGAAGGAGTATCTCAAATTGCTTCGGCATTTTATCCTAAACCAGTAATTGTTAGATTTTCCGATTTTAAATCCAGCGAATATGCCCAGTTGATTGGCGGTGAAATTTTTGAACCAAAAGAATCAAACCCGATGCTTGGCTGGAGAGGAGCTTCAAGATATTATGACGAAAAGTTTAGACCGGCTTTTGAAATGGAATGCCAGGCAATTAAAAAAGCCAGAGAAGTTTTTGGCTTGAAAAACATTTGGGCAATGATTCCCTTTTGCCGAACTGTTGAAGAGGGGAAAAAAGTTTTAGATTTAATGGCAAAAAACGGACTAAAGAAGGGGGAGGACGGTTTAAGAGTTATCGTAATGTGCGAGATTCCTTCCAATGTCATCTTGGCCGATAAATTTTTGGGAATTTTTGACGGCTATTCAATAGGGAGTAACGATCTCACTCAATTGGTTTTGGGACTAGATAGAGACTCGGCTCAGGTTGCTAAAGTAGGCGATGAGAGAAACGAGGCGGTAAAAGAAATGATTGCCAAGGTAATTCAAGAATGTAAAAAAAGAAAAAAATATTGCGGAATTTGCGGACAAGGGCCTTCGGATTACGAAGAATTCGCCGAATTTTTGGTAGAGCACGGGATAGAATCAATGTCATTAAATCCAGATACAGTAATTAAAACAATACTTGCCGTAGCCAAAACGGAAAAACAATTATTAAAAGGTCGGAATAAAAAATAATTAATAACCGAGCTGGCATTTATGCCAGCGAAGGTAAAGATGATTTTTGAAAAAATCATCGCCTATTAACATTTATATGGCGAAAATTACTTTATCAATCATTAAGGCTGACATCGGGAGTATTGGCGGACACATCAAGCCAAGCCAAAAACTTCTGGAAACGGTGGAGGATTACATAAAGAAAAAAGGGAAAGGATTGCTGATTGATTATTATATTGGATTTACCGGAGACGACATTGCAATTCTTTCCACCCACGAAAAGGGAGTTTTGAATGAGGAAATTCACAAACTCTGCTGGGACGCCTTTGTCGCCGGCACGGCGGAAGCCAAAGAGGAAGGTCTTTACGGAGCAGGCCAGGATTTGTTGAAAGATACATTTTCCGGAAACGTTAAGGGAATGGGTCCGGCAGTGGCGGAAATGGAAATTGAAGAGCGGCCGGCCGAGCCGTTTCTTTTCTTTCAGGCCGACAAAACCGACCCGGGGGCATTTAATCTTCCTTTGTATCTGGCTTTTGCCGACCCGATGTATACGCCGGGCTTCATGCTTTCCCCGGAAATAAAAAAGGGGTTCAAGTTTGTGATTATGGATGTTTCTTATACGGAAGCGGACCGCATTATTGAACTTAATGCGCCGGAAGACCTTTATGACATTGCCGCTCTTTTGAGAGATTCGGAAAAGTACGTAGTGGAATCCATCTGGTCAAGAAAGAGCGGGGAACAGGCGGTTTCGGCCTGCACTTCCCGTCTTCACAACATTGCCGGCAAGTACGTGGGGAAAGATGATCCGGTAATGCTTATCAGAACGCAGAAAGATTTTCCGGCCACCGGAGAAGTTCTTTCTCCTTTCACCATCGGTCATTACGTTGCCGGATTCATGAGGGGTTCTCACAACGGTCCTTTGATGCCGGTCAAGAAAAATTCTCCCGTATCATATTTTGACGGTCCGCCGGTAATAAGCTGTTTGGCTTTTTCGGTAAAAAATGGTAAGTTAACCGAGCCGGCAGATTGTTTCGACCATCCCTACTGGGATTATGTCAGGAATAAGGTTTCCCAAAAAGCGGAAGAAATAAGAAGACAGGGATTTTTCGGAGCAGCCATGCTGCCGATGTCAGAATTAGAATATACCGGAGTGATGGAAACTCTAAAAGAGTTAGAGAAAAGGTTCAAACTTAGGAAAAAATAATGTTATCCTTATTCGCCAAAATTCGGAAAGAACTAGGTAAAAAAGCGAAGGTTTTGAGAAAAAAGGGCATTTTACCCGGGGTTTTGTATGGGCCAAAAATCGAAAATTTGTCTTTGGAACTTAATCAAAAAGAATTTGAAAAAATCTACGAGACTGCCGGGGAAAGTTCTTTGATTACTCTCGAAGTTGACCCTTCGACAGGCTCAGGGCAAGCTAAGAAATTTTTGGTTTTAATTCACACCTTAGAATTAGATGTTATTTCTCAAAAACCAATTCATGTCGATTTTTATCAACCAAGCTTAGAGAAGGAAGTTGCAGTGACTTTACCCTTAGTTTTTGAAGGAGAGGCGTTGGCGGTGAAAGATTCAGGAGGAACTTTAGTCAAAAATATTTCTGAACTCGAAGTAAAAGCCCTCCCCCAGAATCTTCCTCACGAAATTAAGGTTAATATCGAAAATCTAAAAACTTTTGCCGATAACATCAAAATTTTAGATTTGAAACTGCCCGAGGGAGTAAAAGTTCAAAGAGCAGCGGAAGAAATTGTGGCTCACGTTTTGGCTCCGGTAAAAGTGGAGGAGGAATTGGTGAAACCTATTGAGGAAAAAGTGGAAGAAGTAGAAAAAGTAGAGGAGAAAAAAGTAGAAAAAGAAGAAAGAGTAGAAAAAGAAAAAAAATAAACCATGCGGATACTTAAGATATTTCTATTTTTCAACTTGATTTTGGCTTTAATTCTACCAAGTTTTTCCTTCTTCGCCGAAGGCTACGAAGGATCCGCCGAAGTTTCTAACGAAGGCGGAAAGATTTTGGCAAATTCAGATGAAAACAAATCCTTGGACCCAGTCGAGGAAAGGAAAGTCCTGGAAGAGGAATTAAAAAAATTAGAAGAGCAAATCGCACAATACGAAGGAGATATTAGCAAAACTGAAAAAGAAAAGAAGACCCTCCAGGATCAAGTATCTGTTTTAAAGAAAAAAGTTGATAAATTAGGCCTCCAAATTCAACAGTCAAATGTAATAATTAAAGACCTCGGATTTCAAATTAAAGATACCGAAACTTCAATTGGAAAAACTTCTTCAAGAATCGAAGATTCTCGAATTCAGTTGGCTAATATTTTACAAGATATCTATGAGGAAGACCAGAGGTCTTTGATCGAAATTTTACTCTCAGAGAAGGAACTCTCTGATTTTTTTGATAATTTAATGGATTTGGAAGTTTTGAATTCTAAAAATCAAGAACTTTTGGAAACTATTAAGAATCTAAAATCCTCTCTCGAATCTGAAAAACAGTCATTATCCGAAGAGAAAGAGGATACAGAAGGGGCATTAAAAATACAAACGCTTCAAAAAAAAGAACAGCAGAAGATGAAAGAAGAAAAGGACTATTTTTTGAAATTAACCGAGGCGGAGTATCAAAAATATCTCAAAGCAAAAGAAGAAACAGAAAAGAGAGCAGCTGAAATTAGAGCCAGAATTTTTGAGTTAATTGGAGTGCCGGAAGCTCCGACTTTTGGTGAGGCTTATGAAATTGCCAAGTATGTGAAAACTCTAACCGGAGTTAAACCGGCACTCTTGCTTGCTGTTTTAACCCAGGAGTCAAATATTGGGAAAAATGTTGGCCAATGTTTTTTAAAAAATCCTTCGACGGGTAAAGGAGTAAGACTTTTGACTGGTGAAGAAGTTAATCGGGTGATGAGTCCAACGAGAGACGTGCCTTATTTTTTGAAAATCACAGAAGAGTTAGGTAGAGATTCTTACAATACTCCAGTTTCTTGTCCAATGAGTGTGGGATGGGGCGGAGCGATGGGACCCGCCCAGTTTATTCCCAGCACTTGGGCTAATTCAAAAAGCGGATACGATGAAAAAGTTAAAGCTACTACCGGTAAGACGGCCGATCCCTGGAATATAAAAGACGCTTTCCTTGCCGCCGGTTTATATTTGAAAGATTTAGGAGTAATGGAAAACGAATTTAGAGCCGTAATGCGTTATTTTTCCGGAAATTCGTGGTCAAAATGGGAAGAATTTTATGGCAATTCGGTGATGTCGATTGCCAAACAGTATGAAGAAGATATTAAAGAGATTGAAGGGCTTTGATGATGGGTTCCAACCTTCCTGCCATAATATCTTCAATATTGTGCCAGCTTTTTTTAATCCGGTGGTCAGTCACTCTATCTTGAGGAAAATTATAGGTTCTGATTTTTTCTGCCCTTTTGGCCCGCTTTATTTGTGAGCGTCTTTTTTCGCCAAGTTTTTCCAATTCTGCCATCTCTTTCCTCTCTAAAAGCTTAGCCTCCAAAATTGCCATAGCATTTTCTTTATTTTGCAATTGATTTCTCTCGGTTTGGGAAGTAACGATAATTCCGGTTGGGAGATGGGTTATTCTTACGGCCGTATGTCTTTTTTGGACATATTGTCCTCCCGGACCGGAAGAACCATAAAAATCGATTTTTAAATCTTGAGGATTTATTTCAATTTCGGCTTTTTTTGGTTTAGGAAGCACTGCAACTGAGGCGGTAGAAGTGTGAATTCTTCCACCTTTTTCGGTTTCAGGAGTACGCTGAACTCGGTGAACTCCGGCCTCGAATTTCATTTTGGAAAAAACATTGCCATTTTTTAATTCAAAGATGATTTCTTTGAAACCTCTCAATTCGCTAGGATGAGAATCCAGAATTTTTTGCTGCCAACCAAGCGATGTTCCGTATTTCGAATACATCCTAAATAAATCCCCGGCAAATAAAGACGCTTCTTCTCCTCCGGTGCCGGCCCGAATTTCAACTATTACTGCGCTGGGTTCTTTTTCACTCGCTTCGCCTTGCGCCGAGCAAGGCGAGTCGCTCGTCTTTGATGAGTTATCAAAGGCGGCTGACTCATTTTCTAAAATCTTTTCTTTTTCTTTGAGAGAAATTAATTCCTCATCGGCTAAAGAAACTAATTCTGAATCTTCTTTAGCTGATATAATTGCTTTATTCTCTTCGATTTTATTTTTTATCTCTAAAATCTCTTTCCCTTTTTCAATTATTTTCTCAAGGAGATTTTTTCTTTCCGAAAGCCTCTTAAATCTTTCCCAATCAGAAATCAACTCAGGGTCACTGAGTTGTTGAACGAGTTTATCGTATTCCTTTTTGACATTCTCGAAGTCAACCATTATTTTTTTCTTTTTTTTGCTAACTCCTCTTTCCTTGCCAATCTTTTTCTAAACTTTTGGACCTGACCCATCGCATCTATAAGTTTTTCTTTACCAGTGTAAAAAGGATGGCACCTTGAGCAAATCTCAACCTCAAGGAATTCTTTAGTTGAACCCACGGTAAAAGAAGCCCCGCAGGCACATTTAACCTGAGCATTTGGAAAGTATTGTGGATGAATATTCTTTTTCATGATATTTGTATTATAATCTAATGATGTTGAAAATTCAAGAGAAGTATTGTATACTATCAGATATGACAAAAAAAGAAATTGATTTCAAACTTGACCCCGAAGAGATGGCTCGGGCTGGTCTTCATTTTGGCCACCGGACCTCTCGAATTCATCCTAAAAT
>Ga0315294_10001539_pt1 | contig 25192 bp, 15 predicted proteins | sample YL17G13_40_MG_FD_203626 | JGI IMG/M metagenome (GOLD analysis project Ga0315294, IMG submission 203626) | Sediment microbial communities from Yellowstone Lake, YNP, Wyoming, USA - YL17G13_40 | ecosystem: Environmental > Aquatic > Freshwater > Lake > Sediment | place: USA: Wyoming | collected... | reverse complement strand
AGGTCGCAGGTTCAAGTCCTGTCCCGCCCACCATCAAGGGCAGATGAGCGTGGAGAGGCCGCGAAGATTAGTTCAGGGGAGAACGTCCGTCCGTCCAGGTTGGACGGACGGAAGGTCGCAGGTTCAAGTCCTGTCCCGCCCACCAGTTGTGAGAATGTGCAAGCCACACGGAAGGGAGGCGGGGAGGGCGGATCGCAGGCTCGCGGCTCGAGGTCTGCCGACCGCTGCGATTCATACGGTAGGGATAGAGCGGAAATAGCTCAGCGGTAGAGCATCGGCTTCCCAAGCCGAGGGTCGCGGGTTCGAATCCCGTTTTCCGCTCCAACTTTTTCAGGCGGAAACGGAGAGTTCTTTATGTATCTCCAACCAGCAACAGGAGAGGAGTGTAGGGCAGTCCGCCCAGGCGGAACAATAAGCATGTCAGCAGAATCCGCAAAGGTTTGGCGTTTCGTGCCCATTGACTCTTGCTCTCCCTGCTTGGCCGCGTAGCCAAGTGGTAAGGCAGAGGTCTGCAAAACCTCCATACCCCAGTTCGAATCTGGGCGCGGCCTTTTTTCACCCCGCAGGCTTTTGCCTTCGTGCTGCGGCCTGCCGCGGCGGATTGGCGCAGAGCCGGAGTGGCGGAATCGGCAGACGCACGGGACTTAAAATCCCGGGAGTCGTGAGACTCGTATCGGTTCAAGTCCGGTCTCCGGCACTGATCTCCTTTGACATTCGCCAGCCAGTCAACTACAATTGATTGGTTAGCGTGCGTGTCAAGCAATGCGCTGCAGGACAAAGCAGGATGAAACGGGGGCCCCGATTCTTGAGCTGGTCTGGGAAGGTGGGCTTTACTCTGTTGGAACTGCTTGTTGTAATTGCCGTGATAGCAATCCTGGCGAGCCTGCTGTTTCCGCTGCTTGGACAGGCAAAAGAGGCCGCCCGGACGACTAAATGCCTTTCCAACGTCCGTCAAATAGCAATAGCGACTATTCTTTACTCCCTTGATAACGATTACTACGCCCCTCTGGCTGGCTACAGAGAGGACTTCGATGAGAGCGGAAAGAGATTTGGCTTCCCTCACGCTGATAGGGGCGCCGCCTCGAGTCTGAGCCTCGTCACCTTCGATTACATCGAGGATTTTGACCTCTTCATTTGTCCGAGCACCCACCGCCTCCCTTCATCCTATCTCTTTGCCTGTGCTCATGCCTTTGTAGCTGACGGTACTCTTACCCAGGAGGAAGCAGACGCCAGAAGCCTGGACGGCGTTTCTCTCGGAGAGGTGGAATCGCCGACAGAAAAGCCGCTGGTGTTCGACTTTTCTCCCAGCGCACATTCGGGACTCTACTACGAAGAATGGGACAATCCCCCTTATCCGCCCGGCAAACAGGTTGTCGCTTACGTGGACGGACATGTGGAGATAGTCAAGTCCATCACCAGGCAAAATTACCTGGACTCGCTATTGCCTCGCTTCCGATTTCCAGCTCCAGCCGGCGGATGATAAGTAGGGGAAGCAGGCCATGTCGAAGCGACCGACTACATCCATAGGCGGAGGGGCCGCTGGGATGCTCTCTCGAAGGGCGGGCGGCCTCTCTCTGCGCTGGAAGATGCTCCATCTTGCCCTGTTAGGTTTCCAGGTATTGCTGGCTCTCGGCCTGTCTGGGGCATTGGGGATGGGAATAGGGGTTTTCGTGGGCGTGGCCAAGTCACTGCCAACCGATCCCAACCTGGCGGAGTTCACCCCAAAGGCGGCCACCTGCATATTCGCTTCGGGGGGCGAATTATTGGGAAAGGTGTGGACGGAGAAAAGGGAGCCGGTGCCGATCGCTCAAATACCCAAGAACCTGCAAGAGGCAGTGGTGGCTGTCGAGGATAAACGCTTCTTTCGCCACCACGGGATAGACTTTCACGGGATCCTGCGGGCTGCCAAAGCCAACCTGAGCAAAGGCAGGATGGTTGAAGGGGCAAGCACAATTACCCAGCAGTTGGCGAGGGACCTCTACCTGACCCGCAGAAGAACTGTAACGCGGAAGATTCAAGAGGCAATTCTTGCTCTCGAGATCGAGCGGCGGTACTCGAAGCAGGAAATCCTCGAACTCTATCTCAACCAGGTCAACTTTGGACATGGCGCCTACGGGGCCAACAGCGCCGCCCGGGTGTATTTCGGCAAGGATTTGAAGGATCTGTCGCTGGGGGAATGTGCCCTCCTTGGCGGACTACCGCAAAGGCCAGCCACCAATTCTCCTTACGTTAATCCGCAAGTTGCCCGCGCTCGGCGGGACCTCGTTCTGCGCAGGATGTGGGAGCAGGGATACATAACAGAGGCGCAGTCGAAGACGGTGCAACAAGAGAAGATACAACTGGTCGGGGAGAAGCCCAGCCTCTGGGAGAAGTTGCAGGCGCCTTACTTTACCTCCTACGTGGTTCAAGAACTCATTGAACGCTACGGTGAGAGAAGGGTCTATGAGGGAGGACTTCGCGTCTTCACAACCATTCAAATGCCAGTCCAAAGGGAGGCTGAGAAGGCCGTGGAGGCAAACGCCCCGCGATTGAAGCGGCTGCGGGCGTCCCAGACGGCGCTCGTTGCCATTCACCCTCAGACCGGCCACATCATTGCCATGGTCGGAGGGGTGGATTATTCCCAGAGCGAGTACAATCGGGCCACTCAGGCCCGAAGGCAGCCCGGCAGCGCCTTCAAACCCTTTGTCTATGCCACCGCTATCGGCCAGGGAATGCTTCCCTCTTCCGTGATCAGTGGGCAAGCACAGAATATCGGAGGTTGGGTTTGCAAGAACTGGGACGGGGCCCAATATGGGTCGGTCACCCTGGCAAGGGGGCTGGCCAGGTCAATTAACACTGCCACGGTGAACTTGCAGGAGCGCGTGGGCAGGGAGAACGTGATCCGCACTGCCAGGGCGATGGGGATAAAGTCGCGTCTTCTGCCTGTCGCGTCGCTGGCGATCGGAGCAAACGTAGTCACCCTCCTGGAACTGGTCGGCGCCTACGGGGGATTCATGACCGATGGCATTCGATACGAGCCGATGGCCGTGGTGCGGGTGGAGGATTATCGGGGTAGGGTTATAGACCGTTTCGCGCCCCAACCCAAGCGCGCCTTGACCGCCAAGACGGCCCAGGTGGTGAGAGGCATGCTTCAGGGGGTGATTAGCGGGGGCACGGGGGGGGGCGCCCGCGGCGTGGATCCTCAGGCGGGGGGCAAAACAGGCACCACCAGCGATAACAAGGACGTTTGGTTCATCGGGTTTGTGCCTGGTTTGCTCGCTGGAGTCTGGGCCGGGAACGACGATAACTCTCCCACCTCTGGTCTCGTCGGTAGCACCGGCTGCGTTCCCACCTGGAAGGCCTTCATGCTGGGGGCCCTCAAGGTCTTTGAGCCTCCGAGAACAGTTGCGGCCGCAGTAGGTGAGGAGGGGGCGGTCAGTTACGAACCCCCGCCCAAGGCAAAGAAGAGGCAACCCTCCAGTGTGAGTGGGGAAGGCAAGATGCCAGTTGCCTCGCCGTCCCCGGCCGAGTCGTCACCGCCTCGGAAGGCTTCTACGGGCCCGGCAAAGGGCAGCCTGGAGACGGGCGGGTCCCCGGAGACATTCACCCCTGCCGGTGGCGGGGCAAAAGGGAAATATAGTGGGCCTTCGGGCGAAGGTTCCTCCGGGAGCCACTCGAAGGGCAGCACGAAGGCCGCTGAATGACTGAACGAAGAATGGGCTGATCTTTGGCGCCGCACGCCTAACAAAAGGCGGCAAGTCATGGTAGAGAACGAATCATTTCAAAAGCGGGTAGGGGGAGCCAAGATATTCATTGGCCTCTTGTTCGTAGCGCTCCTTGCCCGCCTCTGGTACCTGCAGATCGTTCAGGGCGAGAAATACCGAACCCTGAGCCGGCGCAACAGCATCAGGATCCTGAACATTCCCGCCCCCCGCGGCTCGATGGTGGACAGAAACGGCCAACTGTTGGCAGGCAATACCGGTTCCTATCAACTGTGTGTGCTGCCCGCGACCAGAAGCACGAAAGAGAAGGATTCCCTGGCGGACTCGGTCTCCGCGCTGCTCGGGCTGCCGCGCCAGGATGTCCTGGACAAACTCGAGTGCAAGGATATACCGCGTTACTCTCCCATCATCCTCAAGCCAGACCTTACCCCGGCGGAGATCCAGAAGGTAGAGGAGAACCTCCTCTGTTGGCAGAACGTCTTCGTCCGGCAAGTCAGCGCCAGGTTCTATCCTCACGGCGGTCTCGCGGCGCACGTCCTGGGGTATGTCGGCAGCGTAAGTCGCCAGGAGTTAGCCCAAGGGAATGGAAAGGGTTACTACTCCGGCCAGATCATTGGTAAGGACGGAATAGAGAAGTCCCTGGAGGAGGTGCTGACCGGTCAACAGGGGGTTGAGGAACTTCAGGTAGATGCTGCCGGAAGATTGGTGGATCTGCTCGCCCGGAAGCCGGAGACGGCTGGCGCCAAAGTCGTGCTTACACTCGATGTGGAGTTGCAGAGAGTTGCTGAGAAAGCGCTCGGAAGCCATACCGGTTGTGCTATCCTGATGGATTCGCGTAACGGAGAGATACTGGCTCTCGCCTCCAGCCCCGGAATCAACTCCCAAAAAATGGCCGGCGGACTCTCCGCGGCTGAGTCCGCCGCACTGTTCAATGACCCGAGGCATCCCTGCGTCAATCGGGCTTTCATGTCCCGCTATGCCCCTGGCTCGGTATTCAAGATCGTGACCCTTTTCGCTGCATTGGAGGCCGGGGTGGCCTCCCCCGCCACCTCCGTCGTTTGCAGCGGGAGTTATAAGGTCGGCAACCATACCTTTCGCTGCTGGCGACGTTCCGGCCACGGCCGGGTTGATCTACGCAGGGCCGTGGCGGAATCGTGCGATGTCTTTTTCTACGAGATGGGGCAAAAGGTAGGGATAGACCGTATTATCGAGGCAGCCAAGAAACTGGGCATCAGTGGCAAGACCGGAGTTGACCTCCCTGGCGAGATACCTTCGATCATTCCCGACCCGGCGTGGAAGAAGGAGCACTACGGCACCCCGTGGTACACCGGCGATACCATCAACGCGGCCATAGGACAGGGCTTCATGAACGTTACCCCTCTGGGGCTGGCTGTGCTCACCGCCACGGTGGCAAGTCAGGGCGAGATCGTCACGCCTCACGTGGTGAAGAAGGTGGAGGGAGCCTTTCGTTCCCCCATGCCCCTCCTTCTTGACACGAACAAAACGCGCCACCTGGAGGCGAAGCCATCCAGTTGGTCCATTATCCGGGACGGAATGAGGGCGGCCGTCACCTCCCCCACCGGCACCGCCAAAGCCGTCGGACTTCCTTATGTCTCAGTGGCTGCCAAGACGGGCTCCGCCGAAAGCCGCCCTGGGACTCGACCCCATGCCTGGTTTATTTGCTTTGCTCCTTACGATAGGCCACAAGTAGCCTGCGTGGTCATGGTAGAGGAAGGTGGCGCAGGCGGCGAGACGTCTGCCCCGATTGCCCGCCTGATCCTGGAAGCCTATTTTTCCCGCAGCCGGTGAGACGGGCCGCTTTTCGCGCAGTTTCATGCCTTGAGGCAAAGCCGTTGCCCAGCAAGTGCCCGGTGTGTTAGCATCGGGTGAACATTCAAGAGGTGACGGCGGCATGGTATGCACTACTAGAGTTTGGTGGCGGCAAGGTCTCAGCGCGCTGGAAGATAGGCGGGTCCTTTCCCTTATGCTGTTGATGGTGACCTTTGCCTGCGCCCAGGTGCGATTCCATTTACCCTTCACCGAGGTTCCCCTGAGCGGACAGACCTTCGCGGTGCTTCTGACGGGGATGATGGTGGGGGCCGGTTGGGGGGCCGCCACCCAGGCGGCTTACGTGGGGCTGGGAACTGCTGGGCTGCCGCTTTTTGCGGGCTGGGCATCTGGATGGAGCGCGCTGGCAGGACCAACCGGAGGCTACCTGGTCGGATTTGTCGTGTGCGCTTGGACGGTGGGAGCGCTGGCGAGGATTCGGCCTTCGAGTTTCTCCTGGCTCTTGCTCTGCGGGGTCGTCGGCTCAGTGGTTATCTACGTTCTGGGAGCAGGCTGGTATTCGGTTGCGACGCGACAGGGGCTGTTTCCAACTTTCCTGAAAGCCGTCGCCCCTTTCCTGCCTGGAGACGGGGCAAAACTGATACTTGCCGCGACCGTTGCCTCCGGCTACCAGCGGCTGCGCCGGTCACGCGGAAGGATGCCGGAAACCGGCGAGGCGAAGACTTCGGGCTAAGGGACGTTCTTCTCCAGCACCACTTCCACCTCTCCATTCGGAAGGACGCGCCGGAAGAAGCAGCTCTTGTAGCCCTCGTGACACGCCAGGCCCGTCTGCTCGACCTCGATCAAGAGGGCATCGCCATCGCAATCTACATACACGGCCTTGACCTCCTGAACGTTCCCGGAGGTGGCTCCCTTGACCCAAAACTCCTGCCGGGAGCGGCTCCAAAAGCAGGTCAGTCCCCCCTCCAGCGTCCGCTTCAAGGACTCCCGATTCATGTAGGCGAGCATCAGGACTTCTTTCGTGGCCGTGTCCTGGATTATGACCGGGATCAGCCCCTGCTGGTCGTAGGATAGGCCCTCAGGGATTGTCATGGCGCGTCAGTCGGATGATCCATTCGGCGCGGTGCCAACAGGCGCCGGCATGGCGCCGGAAGGCACGTTGACGGGGGCGGCACCCTCCCTCGGCTCCCCTTCCATTTGCTCCTGCAACTCAGGAGCCGTTTCGCCCTCAATGGCTTCCTCGGCCTTCCCCTCCTTGCCCACCTCCTCGGATGGGGCTGCCTCTTCAGGCCCCTCTATGTCGCTAGTGGTGGACTTCCGGTTCCTGGCCTGGTCAACGGCCGCCACCTCCAATTTGTGAGAGCCTGAGGCCATGTCCTTTATCTCGAACTTGAACTTCTCGCGCTTGGAGTCAAAGATGCCGTCAACTGCCACCGCCGCCTGCCAATCCCCTTCGTCAAGGCGATATTCCACCGCGGTGATGCTCGTCTGCAGGTCGGTGGCAACGCCCTCATGGGTGTATGTGCCGGCCGTTAAGGTGCCCTTGGACCGCTTCAAGAGGATGAGCGGCGGCGTGTTGTCCACGTAAACCGTGTTGCTGACCTTCTCCACCTCTTTGGGGTTATCCGGGTTGGCGCGGCCGTCAGTCACCACCGCCTTGAGGAGGTAAATCCCGTCCTTTTTCTCCTTCGTGTCCCAGTCATAGGACTGGTCGGTCAGGTCCTTCTTCAATTCCTCCCACGTCTTGCCGTCGTCAGAGGAGATGAACAAGGAGTAGGTCAACTTGTCGTTGTCGGGGTCGGAGCCTTCCCAACTGATGGTCTTTTGGCCCGACCAGAAAACCACCGCCCCCGGCTCGGAGATGGTTAACGTCGGCTCTCGGTTGGCGGGCAGGAAAACGAACAAGAGCTCTTCCAGCGCCGGCGCTGCATTATCATATCCGGCCACCAGTTCCACCTTGAACTGGATGAACCTGGCCGGGGGGTTCTCGATGGTGTAGCCGGAGGGCCGAGTGCGAGAGAAGGACCATTCGCTCCAGGTGGTGTCCGGGCTCGGCGTATTGCCCGTGCGGCTCATCACCCTCACCTCCGAGCCAGCCGGCAACTCCGCACGCCAAAAGGCCCTCCCCCAACGGGAAAGCCTTCCGGTATCGTAGGGGGGTGAGGTGGCTGTCCCAATGCTTCCTTCCTTGCCTTCCGTAGCGTAGAGGGCGACGGGATTGTTGCCCGAGAGATACACCTTCCCATCCGCGGCACCGAACGCATGGGTCACCTGCGACCCATACAACGAGACCAGTTGCGTCAGTTGCTTTTCCCCGGTCAACAGCCAAACCCCTCCGCTTGAATCGGCGCTTGCCACCAGCAGCCCGCCCGGAACGGCCACAAAGCCGGTCACGAACGGGACGGGTGGTCCTTCTGGCGGCGCTGCTCCCTCAGGAGGCTTCGCGTGCGGCGAGCCCTCTTCGGTAGTCGTCCCCAGGGGCTCGATGGTTCCTGTGTCCGTGATGCGGTAGAGCGCGGGATCGGGGGTGGAGAAGACGATCGAACTCTTCCATTTGGCGACCGCAACAACTTCTTGCGTGGCCACCTCGTAGGAATCTCGGGGATTCCTTTCTTTGTCGAGCACGATGACCTTCCCAGGCTCAGCAGTCCCAAGGTATGCCTGGCCTTCATCGTCCAGATCCAGACAGATTACGTGGCGGGAATCTTCAGGTTGATAGACCAGGGATGCCTTCCCCTGGGGGGAAATCGAGTATAACCTCCCTTGCTCACCGCCGACCGCGGCAAGCAGATTTCCCTCCTTGTCGAACCGGAGCGCCCAGACGTGTTCATCCGGAAGATCGCAAAACAGTTTTGCCTCTCCTGCTTCGCTGATGGAGAAGATCTCCGCGCCCGGGGAAGTGCCGGCAAAAACAACCCCCTGCGGGGACGTGGCCAGAGCGTTGACCATCAATTGACCGGTTTCCACCACTCGGACTTGCTCCCCGGCGGCGGTGAACTCATATATCCTTCCCGCGGGGCCTGTGCCCACGTAGATATTCCCGGCCGGATCCGCCACGACGGACCAGGCGGTGCCCTCCGGGATCTCGGCTATTTTGGAGATGGCCGGCATGCCCACAATGCGCCCATCTTCGGTTGGATAAGCGCCTTCAAACTTGAAAGATGAGAAATCGCTGGCGTTTATCCATCCCGCCAGGCTCGGGCGTCGGCCCACTAGTTCGCCCTCCTCAGGTTTCTCCTCCTCCTTCTCTTGCTCCCCTTCTCCGGCGGCTCCCGCCTCCTTCTCCATCTGGGCTTTCGCCTTCTCCATCTGGGCTTGCATCTGTTCCATCACCGCGGGGGGAGGTGCCTTGCCCGGGGAAGGTACCGCAGTTGCCAGGCCGGAAACATTCGGACTGCTGGGCTGAGACAGAGGGCCAGAAAGCCACTGAGGAGTTCCCGGAGAAACCCCGCGGCTCTCCCAGGTCGAGCGCAGCATCCCTGTCCCGTCCCATCGCGGAACGGAGTAGCCTGGTGACGGACCTTGAATTGCCCCATATGGGCCGTAGTATTCCTCGGGGTAGGCACCTCCAGGCGGGGGACCGCCGGGATAGGCCCCCGGACCTCCGCTCGGTTGGGGCGGCGCCCACCTCTCCTTCTCCACGGTTATCGTCAGGTGTTGCTCTCCCGAGATATACCAACCCGTGGCCACCGAGTTCCTTTCCCACTCTCTCCCCGGCGTCGCCTCCACCTTTCCAGTCAGGTAGAGCAGGTTGGTGACATGCGAAGGGACGTTGTGCAGCAAACCCTTCGGCGAAGAGAGGCCGTATGCTTCGTAACTTACAGTGGCCTGCAGTTCGTTCCCCTCTTTGTGGTTTTCCAGCCAGGCCGCTATCATTCCCGGCAGGTCATCGTAGGTTGGCTGAAGGAGTCCACTGCCCTCCGCGTAGTACGAGTAGTTGCCACCACCACCGCCGGCGACCTCGACTTCCAACTGCCCCGATACTATGTTCTCCGGGACCGTGAACGAAATGTCCTTATATTGCCTCTCTCCCTGCCAGGGGAGAACGGTGACGTGGAGGGTTACCTCGTCGCCCGGGCGATAGTTAAGACGGTCGAGCTGAACCTTCTCGATCTCTGCCTCCTGTGATCGGTCCACCATTTCAACATCCAGGGAAACCTCCTCCACCCCGACCTGCTTGTAGGGATTGGTCTGCAACATGTTCACGATCACATTCAGGCTGTCACTCGCTCCCGCCCACACCGGCATCCCCCACCAGCCGCCCCCAGTCTCACTGAAGGAGAGGAAATCACTTACCTCAATGGCGTCCATGCCTTCCGGTTTGACCCGCGTTTTTATGGTGGCGGATTGATCGCCGAAGGAATCCGCCAGGGAAAGCAGCCCCTCTTGGCAGACCGCGGTAAGCGTCCACAACGTGTAGTCCAGTTCCTTCGTCACCTGGACTTTGAAGTTCCGCTCCAGCCCCTTGCTGGTGTTGCGGGCGTGCAGCGTGATTGGGATGCGGGGCGGAATCGGCCCGATAATCCCCGCGACTGCCCAGGGCCGGTCCTGAGACAGCGTCCCAACAGTTCTAATCGGGGACATCATCTTGAACGGGTCCATTTCGCTGGCGATCACGCCGTTTACGTAGGCGGTGCCGATGGGGAGGGCGGTGCTGCCCATCTGGTCCATCGGATGGCCGAAGGCGAGGAACTCATTGCCCTCCCGATAGGTAACCGTGCCTCCCCCAAAAATGGTTATGTCGCCGGTGGCGATCTCGATGCCCAGCGAAGAGCCTGCCTCTAACTCCACCTCCGGCCCATCAGGCATGGAGCCGCCCCCCGGCACGACCCGGAAGCCGTAGGGACGCAGCCACTTGTCCCATTCGGGGAGTCTCTCTGGATTGACCCCGCTGACCATAAGCGGGGTGGCAACTGGCCGCAGGACAATGGTATCCTTCTTCCGCTCGTCAACGTCTCCCCAATTGGCGCAGACTTCGACTCTACGAAAGGTCTTGCCTCCCACCGTGAGCGGCTCGCTCAGCGCGACCGGCCCCTCGGCCGCCGGGGTGGTCGTAGGTCTTGCCTCCAACATCTGTTCAATCGGGGTTGCCCCGCCCAGCGGCTCTTTCATGAAGGAGGAAAAAGACAAGGAGATGGCGCCCACCAACTTATCATCCACGTAGACGGGACTGCCGCTCATCCCACTAATTATGCCCATCTGCTTGTCCACCAAAGGCCCGTCGGTGATGCGGAAGAAAATGATATCTCCTCCGTACCACTGGTTTTCCAGGACACCTAAGACCTCGACGCCGAACTTCTCGATCTTCGTTCCTTCCAGAACCGTCTTGCAGTAGCCCTTCATCCCCACCCGAAGTTCGGAGGTTCGCATCATCGTTGCTGGATTGAAAGTCATCTCGGCCGATGCGATGCGCGCGCTTCCCAAAACCATCAAGAGACTGCTGAGCACCAACCACCAGGAGTTCCTTCTCATCTTTGTGTCCTTTCGTCTCAAATCGAGCTGAATAATGTCTGGGGCCAAAACCCCTCAACGGCTAGCGTAGCGTTCCTTCCGTGGGAAGTCAAGGCAGGGAGGGGCTTCACCTCGCGGCCCCAATAGCGCACCTTGACGTGGACAAGAGGGTATCTTAGGATTCTGAGGTTCAGGAGGCTGGCAACCAGGTATCATGGTCCATAGGGAAAGGGTGCTGAAGTCTCTAGCCCATGTGGAGGCGGACCGCGTGCCGTGGGATTATTGGGCGACGCGAGAGGTAACCGCTCGACTGCTGAAGGGTCTTTCCCTTGCTGACGAGGAGGCGCTATTGCGCTTTCTTGACGTGGATTTCCGTTACGTCCTGGGGCCGAGCCATGCCGGGCAGGCGGGAACAAACTCAGGAGACGAATTGGTGCAGGACTCGTGGGGTGTGGTTCGGAAAAAAATGACTGTGAAGAGCGGCGACGGTTCGTGGGCATACAGCCATGTTCAATGCTCGCCGCTCGAAAACATGGGGAGCGTCGCCGAGGTTGATGGCTATCCGCACTGGCCCTCGCCGGAGGGGTTGGATTATTCCTCCGTCAGGAGGGAGTGTGAGGAGGTCGGAGAATATGCCGTGGTCTTCGGTGGTGACAGGCTGGACCGCGCCGCGCAGCTGAAGCCGATGATGTATTTGAGGGGCATGGAACAGACCTACCTTGACTTGAAGCAGAATCCGGAGATTGCCGACTCCATCCTCGATCACATAAGGTGCTACTATCTCGAATACAACCGAAGGGTCTTCGAGGCGGCCGCTGGGAAGATAGATATATTCCTGATGGGGGACGATTTTGGCACCCAGGAAGGGCTCATGGTAAGCCTCGAGGACTGGCGCCGCTATTTCCGGGATGGCTTTCGGCAGTACATTGACTTGGCGCACGAATATGGCGTAAAGGTGATGCATCATACCTGCGGATCCGTCGTGGAGTTGATACCCGATTTCATCGCCGCCGGCCTCGACGTCCTCCAGTCGCTCCAACCGAGGGCGAAGGGGATGGATCTGGCAAGGCTGAAAAGGGAGTTCGGAAGGGACATCTGCCTTCACGGCGGAATAGACATCCAGCAGGTGCTGCCCAGGGGAACGCCGGATCAGGTCAGGGAGCACGTGAGGCGGCAGGTGGAGTGCGCCAAGCCAGCGGGAGGCTACATTGCCTCCACCGCGCACAATCTCCAGCCGGACGTGCCGTCCGAGAACATCCTGGCCCTGTTTGACGCCTATCGGGAGTTTGGCTCGTATCAATCCTAGCGGCGCACCAATGAATCTCACCAACGTGCCAGAAAATGGGCCAAATGAGATTGCTTCGCTGCGCTCGCAATGACGGGAGAGCCGTTGCCTTATCACACGATACTCACTAATGGCGTCCTCGGTGTGGATTGTAGAGTCTCGGACATCGGGTTTGCTGGTCCCCCGCAGTTGTGAACGGCGGCCGTTCCGTCATTGCGAGGAGCACCAGCGACGAAGCAATCTCAGTGGGCTTCGAGAGGTCGAGATTGCTTCGCTTGCCCACTTCGCCGAAGTAGCTTCGGCTACGTAGGCTGAACGCTCGCAATGACGGTGAGTCTCAATCCAGCGCACCGAACTGAACAGGGGCACCCGGAGCGCCGCTCCCCCTATCCTCGAAATCTCCTCCGTTATCTGCTACAATGCCTCGCTTAATGGAGGGATGCGGTCTCACTTGGACCTCTTATGATGCGAACGGCAGCAAACCGTCGTATCCAGTGCTTGGCGAGTGATAATTGAACCATGAGCCGGAATACTAAGACCTTGCTGGTGATTTCCGCCCTTTTTGGGTTGGGGTCGGGGGCATACGAGTTCCTCCTGCCTTACTACCTTTCCGAACGCCACATTTCGTTCGCCTCGATGGGAATCATCTTTGCCCTTCCCACCGTCGGCGTTCTCTTTCTGAGGGTTTACCTGGGGAAGTTGTCGGACCTGTGGGGGCGGAAGGTCTTCTATTCGGCGGCGCTGGCGGCCTCGGCGCTGGCGAGCTGGACGACCGCGCTGGTGGCCGGCGTGTTTCCTCTCACTTTGCTGAAAAGCCTGCGGGAGGCGGCTGGGTTGACGCGGGATACGATGCACCCAATTGTGCTCTGGGAGGACAATCGGCCCAGGTTCCTGGACTTCATCGGAAAAACCAGGGCGGCGGAATACGTCCTGATGGGGTTGGGGAGCATCTTGGCAGGGGCGGTGGTGGGGAGGTCGGCAAGCGGCATCGGCCTTAAGATGGCGGGACTGATACTGGCAGCATGCACGATCCTGTTTCTAGTTGGTTTCCGGGAAAAATGGGATCGGCCCAGCCGGACCCTGCACCTACGCGGGAGGCGGTCGCCTCTGCGGATGGAGCGGAATCTGGTTGTGATTGCGGCGGCGGGGTTTATATTCACGGCGGGGTTGAGCACCAGCCATTGCTTCGTGATGCCGCTCTTCTTCAGCGACAAGTTCGGGGTCGAGAAGGAGACCGTAGCGTGGGTGATGTTCCTGCACCGGGTGACGTTGGCCCTGCCCATGCTCTTGATAGGTCGGCTGGGGCTGAGGAGGCTGAAGGTCGCCTATATCCTTGCCGTCACATTGGAGGGGCTGACCCTGGCGGGCAGCGTCTTTCCCTCGGATTTTGTTCTCGCGGCGGCGGTATGGCTGTTGCACGACCTCATCGGGGCAGGGATTTGGCAGCCGGTTCAGAGCGCGGTGATCCAACGTTATTCGAAGGACGGGGCGCGGGGGTTCGAGGTGGGGACGGTGATGACCTTGTCCGGGCTGGGAGGGATAATCGGGCCTTTACTGGCGGGAGCGGTGTTTGGACGGAACGTAAACGCGCCTTTCTTCATCAGCGGCCTGCTGATGGTGGTCTCCGCGGGGCCTCTTTTTGCCCTCAGGCTGGAAGGATTTGAGGAAATGGAGCCGGCGGAGTCGGCGGTGAACAGGTGAGGAGTAACGTTTCGGTCATCGTCGTTGCCTCCGCCTTCTTCGGGGTTGCGGCCGGCATGTACGAGTTTATCTTTCCTTTCTACCTGGAAGAGAGGCATCTTTCCTTCCAGGACATGGGGATCATCTTCTCCCTGGGGACGGGGGTGATGGTGCTCCTCAGGGTCTTCTTTGGGGGATTGTCGGACATTTGGGGAAGGAAGTTGCTTTACTCGCTGTCACTGGGGCTTTGCTCGCTGGGAATGGGCCTGAACGCCTTCTTCAGTTCGATTTGGCCACTGACCGTATTGAGGACGGTGCGAGATGGCGCCAATCAGGTGAGGGAGGTGATCCACCCGATCTTGCTCTATGAAAACGTGCATCGGGGCTTCATCAACCTGATCGGCAAGGCAAGAGGCCTGGAGTTTCTGTTCATGGCCCTGGGGACTTCTCTGGCGGGGATGAGTTTCCACGCCTGGGGGAACCCGGGCAGCCTGAAAGCGGCCGGATTGATTCTGCTGGGAGGACTGCTGGTCTTTGCGCCTATCTACCGAGAGAGAAGGGAAGGGGGCAGGTCGGAGCGGCCTTCGCTCAGGCGGTTTTTCTCCTTCAAGGTCAGGCGGGAGTTAATGGTGGTGGCCTGGTCGGGGTTCATCCTCACGGTGGGAGGAAGCGCCTCTCACAGTTTCATCATGCCGCTGTATTTCACCCACAAGTTCGGCGCCAGCATATACGCGGTCAGGTGGCTGATGGTCATGCACCGGCTGAGCATTGTGGTGCCCATGATGTTGTTTGGGGTCTTGAAGATAAGGGACCTTCGGAGGGCCTATATGGCGGCGGTGTTCGGCGAGGGGCTTGTCTTGGTCGCCACGACCCTGATGCCCAACTTCGTCTGTTCTGCGGCGGTCTGGCTGCTGCACGACTTCTTGTGCGCGGGCATCTGGCTGCCGATTCAATACACCTTGATTCAGCATTACGCGAGGGACGAGAGCCGGGGCCTGGACGTGAGCAGCGCAATGGGCATCATTTCTGCGGGGGGGATAGTGGGCCCCTACCTGGCTGGGCGAACGGCTCCGGTATTGATAGATTTGCCTTTTGCCCTTGCCGGTGTGCTGATGGTTATCTCGGTGCTGCCGATGTTCGCGTTGGGGGAAAGGAGCAAGCAGGCTCCAGGCGGGGCATTGTCCGGCTAATACTGGCCGTACTTTTCTACCAACTCCATCACCCGGCAGTAGTTTTGGAAGGAGACGTCGTCGGGGACGGAATGGTCGGAATGGTAGATGTAGCCGCCGCCTTTCTTCGCCACGGCGAACTTAGTCCTTATCTCTTCCTCTATCGGCCCCTGGTCGTCGAGGGCCATCTTGCGGACGTCTATCCCGCCCATAAAGGCGAGTTTGTCGCCGTATTTCTTCTTCAACTCGATGAGGTCCATGCCCGCCTTCACCTCGAGGGGCTGGAGGCAATCGAATCCGTTCTGGATGAAGAAGGGAATGAGTGCGCTCACGTTGCCGCAGGAGTGGAGGATGACGGGCAGGTTCTGGGTGTGAAAGTAATCGCACATCAACTTGTGGGCGGGGGCGAGCAATTCCTTGTAGATCCTGGGGGAGAAGAGAAGGCCGTTCCGGTAGCCCAGGTCGTCAAAGACGAATGCCGCATCGAACTGGAAGCCGCCCTTGATCATGCGGCGGCCCATGTCCACGGCTCCTTCCGCGCTGGTCATGAACATATCGGCGGCCCACTCCGGATCGGTTATGAGGGTCATCAGCATGTTCTCCTGGCCGACGAAGTTCTGCATGTGGTCATAACCTGCCACGGCGTTGTAGCAAATAAACTTGCCTTCCAACCGCCACCTCTTGTTGCTGGCAAGGCCGCTGGCCCAGTCAACGCGGTAGTCGTCTGCCTCCATAAGGTATTTGTGGGCGTTCCACACATCGCGATCGGTGATTAGGAAGCCGCGGTGTTCGGGCGTGGAGGTCTTTCCCTTCCAGTTCCTGGCAATGGCGCCGTTGGCGTCGCGGACGACTTTGTACTCGTCGGTTTCTTCGAGGGTCTCGGTGGGGAGCCGCATGCTTCGGTCAGCTCCCTGGCCGACGAGTTCGTAGCCGAAGTAGTCGTCCGGGGATTCATCCTCTGACAATCCTTCCTTGCGCCAGCGGCGGACGGTGGTGAACCAGGGGGAATCGTGGATGGGAACGCGATCGGGCTCCTGGTGATTCAATGCTGTCAGCCATCTTTCTCTGGGGGTCATGCTGGGTTATCCTTTACTATGTTGTTCAGACGAGCGGACTTGAGGGGGAATTGCCGACCCTGTTCCCTGGTACTCCCCATACTTCCTTACCAACTCCATCACGCGGCAGTAGCTTTGGAAGGAGACGTCGTCGGGGACGGAGTGGTCGGAATGGTAGATGTAGCCGCCGCCCTTCTTGGCCACGGCGAACTTAGTCCTTATCTCTTCCTCTATCGGCCCCGGGTCGTCGAGGGCCATCTTGCGGACGTCTATCCCGCCCATAAAGGCGAGTTTGTCGCCGTATTTCTTCTTCAACTCGATCAGGTCCATGCCGGCCTTCACCTCGAGGGGCTGGAGGCAATCGAATCCGCTCTCGATGAGGAGCGGAATGAGCGCCTTGACGTTGCCGCAGGAATGGAGGAGGACCGGCAGGTTCTGGCTGTGGAAGTAGTCGCAGATGAGTTTGTGAGCGGGAGCGAGCAACTCCTTATAGATCCTGGGGGAGAAGAGGAGGCCGTTCCGGTAGCCGAGGTCGTCATTGGTAAAGGCAGCGTCGAACTGGAAGCCACCCTTCATCATGCGGCGGCCCATATCCACGGCTACTTCCGCACTGGTCATGAACATATCGGCGGCCCACTCCGGATCGGTTATCAGGGCCATGAGCAGGTTTTCCGTGCCGGTCAAGTGCTGCATGTAGTCATAACCCGCACTTGAGTCGTAGTAAATGAATTTGCCTTCCAACCGCCACCTCTTGTTGTTGGCAAGGCCGCTGGCCCAGTTGACGCGGTAATCGTCTCCCTCCATGAGATGTTTGTGGGCGTTCCAAATATCGCGATTGGTGATAAGGAAGCTGCGACATTCAGGGGTAGAGGTCTTTCCCTTCCAGTCCCTGATTACGGCGCCGTTGGAATCGCGGACGACTTTATACTCGTCGGTCTCTTCGAGGGTCTCGGTGGGCAGCCGCATGCTCCGGTCAGCTCCCTGGCCGACTAGTTCGTAGCCGAAGTAGTCGTCCGGGGATTCATCCTCGGACAATCCTTCCTTGCGCCAGCGGCGGACGGTGGTGAACCAGGGGGAATCGTGGATGGGAACGCGATCGGGCTCCTGGTGATTCAATGCTGCCAGCCATCTTTCTCGCGCGGTCATCTTGCAGGTTCCTTCACAACAACTTTCGGTGAAGATTGTTGGGGACGGGGGAGAAAAAGTCAAGAAGGCATCGTCCGTCGCTAGTTCGGTCGGGGGGCTGCATCCTGGATTTGCCTGAGGGTGGGAGCGGTGATAGACTGCCCGAAGAATCCATGGCGGGAGCAAGGCAAATGGCGCGAGAAGACAAAGGGCTGAATGGCGACGGGGAGGCGAGGTTGCCCACGTGGAGGGCGGGTGAGCGCCGGTGACCGGTAGGGAACGATTTCTCGCCACCATGTCCCACAAGCCGACGGATCGCCCGCCCAATTGGGAGATGGGCATCTGGGGCCAGACGGCTGACCGATGGTTTGCCGAGGGAATGCCGAGGGACAAGGTTTACCTGGATTTCTTCGTCGGCGAGCCCTATTTCGATTTCGACCTCAGGAGAGATATGGGAGTCAACACGGAGATGGTGCCTCCCTTCGATGAGGAGACCCTGGAGGAGGACGAGAGATACGTCATCGTCCGCCATGCGACGGGGGTGGTCAGCAAGGCCCTGAAGGAAGGCACGGTGCGGGGCACCCGACCTTCCATGGATCAATATCTCGATTTCCCGGTGAAGGATAGGCAGGATTTCCTGAAGATCAAGGAAAGGTATGACCCCCATTCTCCGGTTCGCTATCCGCTTTTCTGGGAGAGCAACGCCCGGGCCTGGAGGAATAGAGACTATGTCCTCGCCTGGCACGCCCAGGGGGAGGGGCACGCGGGCTTATACTGGAGGGCGAGGCAATGGATGGGGACGGAGGGGCTTTCGCTGGCCTTTCATGACAACCCCAAACTGGTGCATGAGATGTTCGATTTCCACGCTGACTTCGTCATTGAGGTGACCAAGCGGGCCTTGGCGGACGTGGAGATAGATTACTTCTACTTCGGCGAAGACATAGCCTACAAGACGGCTCCCCTTGTCTCTCCTCAGACATACCGCGAGTTCTTCGTGCCCAGATACAAGCGGATGATCGAGCATCTGAAGAATAGCGGCGTAAAGCACGTTGCGCTGGACAGCGACGGCAACCTCGAAGTCCTGCTGCCGATGGTGATGGAGTGCGGTTTCGATTCCATCGTGCCTTGCGAGATAGCCGCGGGGATGGAGCCGCTTGAACTGAGGAGAAAGTTTGGGAGGAAGTTGGGACTTTGGGGAGGCATAGACAAGAGGGCGCTGAGCAGGGACAAGAAGGCGATCGAGGAGGAGATGCTGCGCAAGGTTCCTCAACTGCTCGAAGACGGGGGCTACATACCTCATCTCGATCACACTTTCCCGCCGGACATACCCTACGAGAACTTCCTCTATTACCTCGAATTGAAGCACAAATTGCTGGAGGGAAGTTTCGGCAGTTGAGGCCGTCCCGGCCGCGAGGGTCGCGGCCAATCAAGCAGAGGCCAATTGGGAGGATAGACCATGAACATTTTCTTGGCGAGAATTGCGAATAACGATTTCTACAAGTTGGAGCAGGCGATCCGCTCCTTTCCCTACGCGGACATAAAGATTCGCCAGTCGTTCTACCGGGGGCCAGGCTTTCCCTTGACCTATGCCCTGCCGTGCCGGATTGACCGCTCGCATCAGGGGTATTGGGGCTTGCAGGCCTACGACGTGCTCGTGCTGGCGGGCGTTGACCCTATCGTCTTCACGCCCAAGGAGATGAGCGACATCGTGGCCTACGTGGAGAACGGCGGCGGCCTGCTGGTGGTAGGAGGTCAGTACGCGTGCGGAAACGCCTTAGGGTCCTACGACCTCTGGGAGAGGCTTCTGCCGGTGGATTTCACCAAGGCTCCGGACGTAGAGGTGAACGCCAGGCCGACGATAGTGAAGGAGCATCCTGTTACCGCGGGGCTGCCGGATGAGTGGGGAGAAGTGGGCAAGGTGCATCAGGTTGAATTGAGGAGCGGTGGGGAGGTCTTAATGGAGGTCACTGGACATCCGTTGCTCGTGGCGGGTGCGAAGAAGAAGGGCAGGGTGCTGGTGCTGAACACGTTCCCGGAATGCGAGTTTGTGGATGGAGACTACTTCTTCACCGGCGACTACTACGACGACCTTGTCCGCCAATCCGTGGAATGGCTGATGGGCAAGGAGAAGGCCATTACACCGACCAGATTCCTGGCGCCGGCCAAAGAGATAACGGTGAACGGCAAGGTCAATCTCGTGCTTGGTCTTTCAAGCCGGCGGGCTGTCAAGGGCAAGGTGGTATTGTCGGCGGAGAGGGGTGGGGAGCGTCAGCAACTTGCAGAATCGAAACTGGCGCTGGAGGGTGAGAAGGAGGTCAAGGAGGTGTTCCGCCCAGGCGGAGGCTATGAGGATGACGGTTGCTACGGACTTTGCCTGCAGGTATTCGACGACAAGGGGGAACTCGAGGTTCAAAGGGACTGCCGGGTGAAGGTCATCAATCCCACCGGGGTCTGGGTGGAGATAAAGTCCCGCAAGGAGACGACAGCGCCGGGCTTTGAGATCGAGTTCATCGCCAGGGCGGAGAGCAAGGGAAGGAAAGCGCCTGACCTGGAATTGGAGGCCAGCATACTTGATTTCCGCGGAAAGAGGGTTCACTCCTTCCGGAAGAAAGCGGTGCCCAAGATCAAGTCGGGTTACGAGCCGGTGGAGTTGGCCTGGCAAGTCCCCAACGTGGCGAAGGGGAAATACTCGCTGCGAGTTTCGCTCAAGGACGAGGCCGGCCAGACCCTTGACGAAGAGAATACGCCGTTTTTCGTTGTGGATCCGCTGGACAGGGAGGACGCCTATCCTATCATCTCCACGGCTGTCTATGGAACGTTTGATGAGGAGGGGGCAGCCAGGGAGATAGAGGACATCAGGGAACATGGGTTCAACACCCTGTCCGTGGGAACGCTGAAGCACTATCCCTGGGATGGCCGCGAGAAGAACAGCGACAGGCTGACAGCCTTCGCCGAGCGATATGCGCAGGTGAAAGGGATGATGATTCACTCTCACGACTTCGGCCCTCCTTCCTTCAGCCGGGAAGCGCCGCCCTCGCCTTGTTTGTTTTCTGCGGAGTTTCCCTCCGTCTTGGAGCAACACCTGGCGCCGAGCATCGCCAACGGCAGGAAGATTCCGCGGCTGGTGAACGTGGAGACGGTTGACGAGCCGCTGGCCAGCGCTGGGAACGTGTGCCATTGCGAACATTGCGAGAAGGCGTTCAAGGAGCGCTTCGGCTGCAAGATGCCCACCTGGGAAGAAACGGAGGGGAAGCCTGCCCTTCGGACTAAGTTCCTGCAATTCGTCAGCGATTACTGGAAGGACATCTTCGACCGCATCTACGAGATCAAACAGAAGGCAGGCGTCTCATTCGACATAAACCATACCTTCTGCCAACTATCCTTTGGCGCCTTCACCACGGAGCAGTGGTTCCGCGACACCTTTGCCTGGGCGCCCTCGTGCGATTCTTTCGACTTCGACATCTATCCCTACATGTATCGAATGTGGCGGGCCTCTCTCGAAATGGGCATCTGCCAGGTGAGATACCAGATGTCCGGACATCGCTACGTGGCCCAGCATTTTGGCAAGCCGCTCGCCCTCTGGGTGGAGATAAGCGACCGGAACCACCCGCAATACGTCATCCCCGAGAGGGCCAGCGGCGAAATAACCTATACGATGATCGGCCAGGGGGGAGACTACATCAACACCTTCATTAACGTTCCCTTCAGCATCGGGCTGACCAATGGGGCGCGCCAAGAGCGCTGGGAGGCTTACGGGGAGGATCTAAGGAAAATTCGCTCCTACGCGCCGGTCTTGACCAGGTGCAAGAAGCCGAAGGCGAAGGTGGCCATGTTGTTTCCGTTCACCAACTGGAAATTGGAGCACAAACACAAGAAGACCGATCGTCCGCCGGGCTATTCCCTCGAGGATGGTTGGCCTAAGTGGGATTACCTGCCGCAGAACCAATGGTATCCGTTTGACTACCTGCCCTACAACGGCTTCGAACTGATCTTCCGTTCCTTTGGGGAATTGGACGTGATCCCCGAGCAACTGGTGGAGTCGGGGGAACTGAAGAACCACCGAGCGCTGGCCCTTCTGGGCGCCACCTACATTACGCAGGCGGCGGCGGAGAAAATTGTCAAGTTTGTTGAGGCGGGGGGCCTTCTCATCTGCGACAAGCCGCCGGCATTCAACGAAAACGGGGAGAGGATAAAGGTCTTCGACTCCCTCTTCGGAGGCGAGCCGGAGACCATCTCCGGAGACCTCACCGTGCGAAGGAGCCAATTCGGCCGGGGGAAAACCCTGCTTTTCTCCCGCGACGTGGACGATGCCTTCAGCACCAGCGTGGAGCAGAAGGACCCGGTTCTCCGCTTTCGCCTGAAGGAGACGATCCGAAACTTCCTGTTCGGTGAAGGGCTGAGGCCGTTCGCGCTTCCTTCCGATGACGATTTTGAGGTGGACTTCCTGGCAGGACAGGATTGCTTCCTGCTGGTGGTTGTCAACCACGGCGAGGTGGACAGCGGCACCCCTGTGGTGGTCTTCAACCCGCCCTTTGAGCCTGAGTATGCCGTTGACCTGGGCACCGGGGAGGAGATTCCCTTCGACTTCGGCGGTGACGACGGTGCGGAGGAGAGCATCGTGGACTTCGATATCTTCCTGGGCTCGCGCTGCGGGCGGATAATCGCCTTCCATCCGACAAAGCCGGAGAGGAACAAGGTCACGGTGCAAACTGCCAGGGTAAAGAAGGGAGAGGAACTCAAATACACGGTGTCGCTTCTGGACGAGGAGGGGCGGCCGGTTCGGGGTCACCAGGTGGTGGAGATCTCGGTCATAGATCCGGAGGGAACCGTTCGCGAGAGATACGGCGGCAGCCATTCGACCACCGACGGCGTGTATGCCAAGGCGATTCCCCTCGCCGTCAACGAAGCCTCGGGCAAGTGGCGGATAGAGGTTTACGACCGATATTCGAGGAAGAAGAGCGAGGCGGGTTTCGAGGTAACCTAGCGGGTCAAAGCCTGACGGGGATCCCGCGGGAGCGGAGGTATTCTTTGACCTCGGCGACGGTGCATTCCTTGTAGTGGAAGATGGAGGCGGCGAGGACGGCGTCGGCCTTGCCTTCGGTGAGCACGTCATAGAGGTGCTCGAAGGTGCCCGCTCCGCCGGAGGCGATGACGGGACAGTTTGAGCCAGCGGAGACCTTGCGGGTGAGTTCCAGGTCGTAGCCTTCTTTCGTTCCGTCGGTGTCCATGCTGGTGAGGAGGAACTCGCCGCAGCCGAGGCTCTCTGCCCGGCGGGCCCATTCCAGAGCATCAATTCCGGTTGGCCTGCGGCCGCCGTGGGTATATACCTCCCACCAGAGTCGGCCGTCGGGGGTCGAGTTTCGTTTGGCGTCTATCGCCACGACTATGCATTGGCTGCCGAACTGCTCGGCTCCCGCCGAGATGAGGTCGGGATTCTCCACCGCGGCGGTGTTAATGGAGACCTTGTCCGCACCGGCCAGCAGTATCTCCCGCACGTCCTCCACGGTTCGAATTCCGCCTCCGACGGTGAAGGGGATGAATATCTTCTCCGCCACGCGTCGCACGAGTTCCACCACCGTTGGGCGATTGTCCGAACTGGCGGTGATGTCAAGGAAGACGAGTTCGTCGGCGCCCTGCTCGTTGTAGATGCTTGCCTGCTCAACCGGGTCGCCCGCGTCCCTCAGGTTCACGAATCGTGTCCCCTTGACCACGCGGCCGCCGGTAACGTCAAGACAGGGAATTATCCTCCGGGCATGCATCTCTAACTATCTCCTCATTGAGCGACCGCTACCGCTTCGATTGCCTCTCTGAGCGTGAACTTCTTCTCGTAAAGCGCTCGGCCGACGATTGCCCCTTCAATTCCCGGCCCAAGTCTGGCAATCTCGACCAAATCCTCCAGCCGTCCCACGCCGCCGGAGGCGATGACCGGAATCCGAACTATCCCCAGCAGCCTCGCCAGGGATGCCAGGTTCGGCCCCTGCTGCGTCCCGTCCCGGTCTATGTCCGTGAATACTATCCGGTGGCAGCCGGCCTCCTGAACTCGGAGCGCGGCCTCGTAGGCATCGGTGGCGGTGGTTTCCGTCCAGCCCTTGGAGGCCAGTTTGCCGTCGCGCGCATCGATGCTGACAACGATCCTGTCCCCAAACCGAGACAGGGCTTCGAGAAGGAGGTCAAGGTGCTCGCTGGCCTTCGTGCCCAGGATGACGCGGGATGCGCCGGTGGAGAACGCGGCTTCCACGTCCTCCAGCGTCCGCATCCCGCCGCCGAGTTGGGTGGGGCACTTGACCGCCCGCACGATATCCCTGACCACCTCCAGATTGGTGGGGCGGCCGCCTATGGCGCCGTCCAAATCTACGATATGCAGCAGTTGCGCGCCCTGATCCTCCCAGGCGCGGGCAACCTTCGCTGGCTCGCGCGAATAAACCGTCTTCTCCTCCATCCGGCCCCGCATCAACCGGACGCACTCCCCCTGACTGATATCAATCGCTGGAATGACTAGCATCGGGCGCAGTCCTGACCCTATCTTGCCTCCGCCAGCGCGACGAAGTTGCGGATTACGTGCAGTCCCAGGTTGCCGCTCCTTTCCGGGTGGAATTGGCAGGCAAAGATACTGTCCCTCTTGATGGCGGAGACGAAATCCACTCCATAGTCGGTCTTCGTTGCTATGGCGGTCTTGTCCTCGGGCACCACGTGGTAGGAGTGGACGAAGTAGAAGAACGACCCGTTCGGAACGCCGTCAAGTTCGGGGCATTCCTGCTCTATCTCTATCTGGTTCCAGCCGATGTGCGGCACCTTCAGATCAACCTGCAGCCGCTCCACGGTTCCGGGTATCAAATCCAGCCCCGCGAACTGCCCGCCCTCGCAACTCTCGGTGAAGAGGAATTGCAGTCCCAGGCAGATGCCCAGGAATGGCTTGCCCGCTGCAACCGACTCCTTGATGGGTTCGACCAGGCCTCGCCCGACCAGGTTGCTCATGCCCTTGCCGAAAGCGCCCACCCCGGGAAGCACAATCCCGCTGGCCCCAGAGATGACCTTGGGGTCGGAGGTTATTGTCACGCGCGCGTTCTGGGCGAGAAAGGCGTTGCGAACGCTGGCAAGGTTACCGATTCCGTAATCAATTATGGCAATCAATATCTTACCCTCAGTTTATCACCCGTTAAAGGCTCCCGTAAACCCAGGAAGTGGTCGTTACTCACGTTGACACCTTTCCCTGGCGATGGGTAACCTACTCGCCGGGTAGTTCATCGCAAAAGAACCTTTTCAATGCCACAAATAGCGGTTGTGTTGCCTTTGAAGGCGAGGGAACGTTACCTCGGCGCCGGGCCAAGGGAAGCGCTCGAATCCTGGGCGGAAGTGAAATGGCTGGAGCGGGAAGAGCCTTTGAGTGAAGAGGAAACCAGCGACTTCATCCGGGAGGCCGAGGGCGTCATTACGGGCTGGGGGCGTGCGGTCGGGCGATGGCGAGGTTGTTGAAGGGCTTCGATTGCCGAATAATGGGATACGATCCTTATGCGCCGTCCGGCGTGGCAGAGGAGTTGGGGGTGAAGATGGTGGATCTGGAGACGCTGCTCCGGGAAAGCGAGATCGTCTCCCTTCACGCCGGAAAGACGGAGGAAACCAGGCAGATGATCAACCGGCAGACCCTCGCCTGGCTGCAGGACGGGGCAGTCCTGGTTAACACGAGCCGGGGGGCGTTGATTGACGAGGAGGCGCTGCTCGAGGAAGTGGGGAAGGGAAGGATAAAGGCCGCGCTCGACGTTTTCGAGGAGGAGCCGCTGCCGACTGACAGTCCCTTGAGAGGGGCGGCGAATATCCTCCTCAGCCCTCACATGGCCGGGGCAACGCTGGAAACGATCGAAAGGCTGGGGTGGTCCGCGGTGGAAGATATGAAGCGCTTCTTCGACGGAGAAGAGCCTCTAAACAGGCTCACCCGCGAGT
>Ga0315294_10001536_pt1 | contig 25220 bp, 15 predicted proteins | sample YL17G13_40_MG_FD_203626 | JGI IMG/M metagenome (GOLD analysis project Ga0315294, IMG submission 203626) | Sediment microbial communities from Yellowstone Lake, YNP, Wyoming, USA - YL17G13_40 | ecosystem: Environmental > Aquatic > Freshwater > Lake > Sediment | place: USA: Wyoming | collected... | reverse complement strand
CCGCGGCCGTCGTGGGCGTGCCCTCGCGCACCACACGCAGCCCGCTCCCGGACGCGCTGCGTACCTGGCCGGGCTCGAAGAACAGGTAGATGCCGCGCTGTGGCCAGCCCAGGCGACCGTTGGCCGTGGCCAGCGTGCGCGTGCCGCCAAGCCGGTGTTCGAGATCGGACAGGATGGCGTAGAAGCGCTGTACGTCTCGCAGACGGTTATCGTAGTCGTGCATGGTGTGCCTCGCGGGCAGACCCTTGAGGTTCCAACAGCAAACCCCCATAACTGGATACGAGGTTCCGCCAAAGGTCTGGGACTTATTACGTCAGTTGCTCTTTGAGCCAGTGCAGTTGCTGGCCGATGGCCAGGCCCAGCATGGGCACCTCGACCGCGCAGCGCAGCCCTAAGGTCCATGTTGGCGGCCCGAGGGAGACGGTTGCGTTAGCGTTCTCCGCGCCCGGGCTCACGTGATTGTGTTTCGGGCGCTTGCCGCCGAGGGCCGGGAGCTCTTATTGTGGGACGAACAGTGGGCTCTGGTACACCGCAAGCTCGATCTCGGTGCGCAGAGACTCTGCACCCGGACACTGGTACAGCCGATAGAACTCGGACCAAGCCTGCTGTGGCCTACCAGAGTACAGGTAGTCCAGCGTCAGCCCGAGGACCGAGCACATGAGGTCCCCGCTCTCCTCACAGTTGTGCCAACCTCCCAGTTCCGACTCTGCCCGCCGAGTGTGCTCGATGATTGTGCCGTCGTACACGCTGGGGAAGTGCGGGCTAGCCGGCACGTAGCCCTGACCTGGTACGTAGTCCATGACCACCGTTACCCGACTTCCGCCCAAAGGGTTAAACCGGCAGTGAGAGTAGAAAAAGACCTCGTCGCAGGTGGTATACTCGTAGGTCTGGTCGCCGTCCCAGTCGTTGAACGAGCCCCTGCATACTGACCAGGGCAGCTCGGCGATCTTGGCCGCTGTCGCGCCCAAGTCATAGACAACCGCGTAGTAGTAGCCGTGGTTTCCGCCGGTCCAGCAGTGTGCGACGACGTCAGGGTGCCCGTCCCCAGTGATGTCTCGGCCAGTCAGGCTGTCCAGGTGGTCGACCCAGCGAATCTCAGCCTGGACCTGTCCGGTGGACGACATGGTCACCACGTTGAAGGGCGGACACGGAGCGCCCGAAGAATTGGTCCACTCGCGCACCGCGTACGCGCCGATGTGCAATTCGCGGACTAGCGTGTACTCCCCGCCCCCGTAGGGATCTGGAATCGGAACCTGGGGGGTCGGGTACGGAACCGAAGTGGGACCTGGGAACCGAGTTGCCGTGGGGTACGGGAGGCTGGTGGGTGTGGCCCAGCGAGTGGGGACGGCGGGCGTCGGCGCTGTGCCGCCATAGCAGCGGGCCACGAGCACCAGATCGAAGAGGTTCACCCAGCCGTCGGCGTTGATGTCGTAGGCGTCGCCAACCGTGGCTTGCGCGCCATAGTGTGTAGCGACCGCGACGAGGTCGAGGAGGTTGACCACACCGTCCGCGTTGACATCGCAGCCAACCGCCGAGGCCGGGCTGGGCGTGAACACCATTCCCAGGGAAAGCGACAGGACGAGGCCAACCAACCAGCGCCTACCGGGCATTTTGCCTCCTCCCTGTATTCTGACAACTGCAGCGAAACCATCCCAAACATGATGGAATCGTGTGAATCTGGACCCAGTATATCACGTGGGAGGGCGTCAGCCGTGAACCAGTCGTGAGTCCGGGGTGAAGAAGGGGTAAACGGTCGACGCGGTTGCGCCGCTTCCAGGCTGTCGGAGTGTGCGACGGGACAGTGCGCCTTGCCGTGCAGATTCTGCTACGATGGTCAGCGGGTCTCCGACGACCTTACACTCCATTCGGCGAAGCGTAGCTAGGATGGCCGCCAGACCTGGCAGGAGATGCTGGGCGGCAAAGACAGCGGGTGCCCGCTGGCCATCGACCCGCGGGATCCACGCTACGTTTACAGCATTGGCGTGATGTACTTCGGCGAATCTACTGACGGGGGCCGGACGTGGAGCCGTTGGGACGCGGAAGTCGGGATCGCGATTCGCGGCACGGGCGTACCTGGCGGCGCGCTTGCCGTAGACAACCGCGATGGCGAATGCAGCCTCTACGCGGGCGTGAGCGGCGTGATGTGCCGGCGGAGGAGGGTGGAGTAGCCCGCCGAAGCAATTCGGCGCCTGATGCCGCAAACCTGCTGGAAGCAGGTTCAGCGCTCAGCTCGACGGGAGGCTTGCATCCTCCCGAAGACGCGAGTCCCCTCCCGAAGGCTGCCTGCGAAGCGTGCCTTCGGGAGGGTGGTGCCTTGAGGATGGGTGGTGTGGCTAATCCCACAAGTACCTATCCGGAATCGTCTCCTCTGCTTCCCGGTACTGTTCCACAAATGCCCGGTAGGCCCCTGGCGCGCCGAAATGCTCGAGGATGAACTCGTCGTCCTTGAGCGTGCCTGCCCGCACGCCCAGCCAATCGCAGTAGTTTGAGTAGGGCCAGCGTTCGGGGACTTCGGCCAGGCCGGCCTTGACCGGGTTCAGGTGGATGTAGCGGCATAGGTGCGTGAGGTACTCCTCGCGGTCGACACAGACGTGGCGGAAGCGGCCCTCGAACAGCGGCCCTCGACGCCCTTGCTGAAGGTTGAGCGCCTGGACGTAGGCATTGAGCAATGCTGCCACAAAGCGTGAGATGGGCGCATCCGTTTCCTGGTGCAGCAGAAAGTGAAAATGGTTGGGCATGAGGCAATAGGCGATCACGCCGGCCGCGTAGGTCTTGCGGCAGCGCTGCACCAGCCGCAAAAAGTAGGTGTAGTTGTCGTCCACGAAGAAGAGCGGCACGCCGGGTATGGTGCGGTTGTAGACGTGGTAGAAAGCGCCCTGGATGAATGCGTCTTTGCGGTATGGCATGCGGGCTCCTTTGACTGCTGATTCACCCTCCCGAAGGCTGCCTGCGAAGCGTGCCTTCGGGAGGGTGGCTCGCTCAGTTGACTCGCCTTTGTCACTCACCCTCCCGCAGGGACAGAACCCTGCGGGAGGGGCGGGCGCGCGTCACCTCCCGCAGGCTGCCTGCGAAGCGTGCCTTCGGGAGGTTGGCTTGCTCGCGGACCAGTCGCTCCGACACGCCCAGGAACGCGGGTTCATAGTCCGCGTCGACGTGCGCGACGTTCCACAGCCCGGAGCGGCGCACCACCCCGCGAGCGCATGGCCTGGAGCGGTCCCGGCCCCAGGCAGAGGCGCCGCAGGTTGTCCGCCAGTGGCCACTGCTTACAGGCGGCCGCACGTCCGGCACTTTACCTCCAGCTCGCCCACGTCGCGAAGCGCTCGCTGCTGGGGGCACGGCACCCCCTGGTGATCGTGACCCAGTGGTACTCGTCGATCAGTCTGGGTAGACTGGACGTTGGCCTTCCTAGCAGCTCAGACAGGTCCGAGAGTATGTGTCCATGCCTCACGCAGACCTTGCCCAGCTCCTCAAGGTCCTGCCTGACGAGCCCCAGGTACTCCGCATAGGCTTGGGCCATATCGGCCACAGTCGGTGCTCCTCTCGGTGGAGTTGCTTGCACAACTCCTCTACCAGAGGAGCACCACTATTTGTCAAATACGCCTGCAGCACCTGGTAACGATCTCCTGGCGCAAGTACAAAGTGTTCTGGACATTCTGCGGAAATTGCTGTATAATCGGATGATTGAGGTGTCGGGTGGTTTCCAAGCTCCAAATGCTGTGGTTACCCCAGCTTGAGCATTCGTCCGGCGAAACAGGGTATCTGATCGCAACTAGGTACGACCTCCATCCAAGCAAGCCGGCGAGTGAAGGTTGGACAACCGGTCGTGAGTACGTGACATCTCGCACTGGTGTCTCTTCTTGGCGCTTGGTGAGTTCTGCTGTACACGTAGCGATTGTGCTGCTAGGCATGTGTGCCTAGTAGACTAGTGTCTGCAGAGGGCGGCTTCCAAGAGGCCTACTCAGTTCGAGGGGAAGCTTACAGTGCAGCAACAGCATTGCCACACGGAAGAGACAATGCCTACCGGCCCGATCGACGGAAGCAGCAGAACACAACCCCTTTCCGTACTTGGGCTGAGCGTGCGCGCCTACAACGCCCTTCAACGCCACGGTGTGAGAACCGTTGAGCAACTCAGCCGCCTCCGCGAGCTCGATGTGTGGCAGATGCGCCAGGTTGGCATCAAGACGGCTACGGAAATCCTGGCAGCCCTTGCTACCTCGGCGACTCCCAGGCTCGAGGGCACGCATCCGCTTGACACCGTCGCGACCCCGCGCCTTTGTCTCCGGGAGGAATGGTCTCTACCGGCGTGGGTCACCGAGGACTTTGCTCCGGTTTCCAGCCTTGGGCTGAGCACTCGGGCGAGGCGAGCACTTGATCGTTTTGGTATCCAATATGTCGCCGAAGTCGTATTGCTGGACATGCGCGAGCTCTTGGGCATGCGTGGGGTTGGATCGTGGGCGATTAACGACATCCGGCTCCATCTTACCGAATACGCCACTGCGCCAGGCCAGTCCCCGTCGCCCAAACCGCATGGCCCACAATCCCAGACGCAACCTCCGGCTATTCCCCGACCTGCCGACGTTAGCTATACCTTTTCGGAGGTCATCTCTCTTTGGATGAAGAGCCTGAAAGGTCGTGACCGATCGATCCTCACTGGTCGTCTGGGTCTCGATGGTAAAGCGCCTCGGACCCTCAAACAGCTTGGCCAGAAGTACCATATAACGCCGGAACGTGCTCGCCAGATCGCTGCCAAGGGTTGTCGTCGCCTGGTCCACCTCGGGAATGGCGATGTCCTCTACCGTCACTGCAGCGCCTTGTATGCATTCCTCTCTGACAGGGACGGACTCGCATCTGCCGAAGAGGTTCGCCGTGATCTCGGCCTCTACGCTGACCTCGGCGGCTTCGACGCACTTCTGTGTTGCCAGATCATGGCGGAGGCTGATGACAGGTTGCGATGGTTCCCATCTCTCGGGCTGTTGTCCGAAGGATCTAGGGACCAAAAAACGATTCTGACGATACGTCGCGAAGTGCGTAAGCTTCTTCCGGAAGAGTCCAACTCGCTCCCCCTAGGCCATCTCCTGCTGGCGAGTGCCACCTCGCGTTCCTTTCAGGAACGCTGCGGAGCACAGGACGAGGCCTTTCTCATAGCTTGCCTGCGCACGGATCCGGAGGTGACCATGGCCGACGGCGTCGTCACATGGCCTGAACACGTCACCAAAGCGGCCCGACGCGTCTTCGATGCACTGCAGCAACTGGGTGTTCCTGCCCACTGCTCCGAAATCACGGCCCAAATCAACGCGGATCTCCCCGCAGATGGACAGGTGACTCAGCGTGACGTTTACGGCATCCTAAGCCGTTACAGGGCCCTGTTCGTGCGAACGGGCAGAGGTACGTATGGACTGACGAACTGGGAATCTACAGCATCGTCTCGTAGATTGGAGCTCACATAGCGATGTATCCTGTCACCTGGGACCCCGAGACAGGGGCCATACTCCTTACGGATCATGCCGGCCCTGGCACCATACAGGGGGAGATCCGTCCGGTCTTCTTCGAAGAGCTCGACCTCTTGAGACTACATGAGCACTGGACCTATCCCCATAGCTCGGAGCCGCTCCTGTGGGCCGTGGGGCGCCGCTACTACCATTGTGGCCAGCCTGTGGCCGAAGCGAAAGGAGGCGGCTTTTTTGAGGCCCCGCAAGTCCTTGTACACCACGAGGACCTGCATCTGGCGCCGGTGGACGTGCTCACCATGCTAACACGCAACGCAGCGCTCTTGGAGGGCCTCGCCTTTCGCTCCTTGGAGTTCATCCACGACCAGTACCACCGGCGCCGTCGTCGCACCGATATCTTCGCAGTGGCATTCAGCGGCGGCAAGGACTCCCTGGTTGTGCTCGACCTTGTGCAGCGCGCCCTGGCGCCTGATGAGTTCGTGGTGGTGTTCGCTGATACCACCATGGAGCTCCAGGTTACGTACGACGCTATAGAACAAGCCCAACAGTGCTACCCTAACCTGCATTTCCATGTAGCCAGGTCTCACCTGACAGCGCTAGAATCCTGGCGCCTTTTTGGTCCGCCCAGTCGCATGCACCGCTGGTGTTGCAGCGTCCACAAGACAGCCCCGACGATGCTCAAGCTCCGCGAGATCATGGATTCACCGGCCGTCGACGCTGTCGTCTTTGACGGTTGTCGCCGCGAGGAATCCCAACGCCGCTTTGGCTACACTCCCGTGTCCGCCGGGTGCAAGCATCCCACCCAGGTGAACATCAGCCCCATCCTGGAGTGGAACTCGGCCGAGATCTGGCTCTACCTGTTGTCGCGCAAACTCAACTTGAATCAAGGGTACCGCACCGGGTTTGCCCGCATAGGGTGTGCTGTCTGCCCTCTCGCATCACCCTGGTGGGATGGCCTCGCGTGGATGGCAGCCCGCGAAGCTGTACAGCCATATGTGGATATGCTCCTTGATCTCGGCAGTTCTATGGGTATCCCAGAGTCAGAGCTTCAGGATTTCGTCACCAATGGTGGGTGGCATGGCCGGGCCGGCGGCAGAGCACTGGCACAGGGCGGTAATCGGGTTCTGGTAACTGAGACGCGAGATCATCTCTCCCTTAGATTACGGGATTCTAGCGAAGATTGGTTCCAGTGGGCCAAGACTCTGGGCACCATTAGGCGTGAAAGCACCGATTCGGGTACAATCCTATCCACGCGTGATGGATGCGCTTATCCGTTCCGCTTAACAAGATATGAGAATGCCTTGGAGATCGACGTTTCTGAGCTCGACACTGCAGATAGATTCCTGCGGCGGGACTTGCGTTCCATCGCATACAAAGTGGCTTACTGTGTTCATTGCCGCGCCTGTGAGGCCGAATGTCCCACCGGAACATTGCGCATCGATGGGCGTGTCACAATCGATGAGAACCGGTGTATCAACTGCAGCAATTGTTTGGGCTTCGTGTACAAGGGGTGCTGGGCTGCAAAGTCGCTGTCCGTGACTGAGGAGGCAACCCCAATGAGACTTAAGACCTACCAGCATTTTGGGATGCGCCAGAAGTGGCTGGACGAGTTCCTTACGCAGCCGACCAGTTGGTGGCATGAAAACTCGTTGGGTCCTCGCCAATTCGACGCTATGAGAACATGGCTGGTCGACGCTGAGCTATCTGCTTCCAACCAGATTACGGACCTGGGTAGGCTGCTTCAGCGTCTAGGGGGAGCAGGATCGCTCCTTGCGTGGGCGGTTGTGTGGTGCAACTTGGTGCGAAACTCAACGCTCGTCAACTGGTATGTTAGACAGGTCCCATGGCAACGAAGTTACAGCCGAGTCGAGTTGGTCGAGATGTTGCCCGGTCACTTGTCAACAAGTACTCGCGAGAATGCGGTGAGGGCTTTGGTCGGACTCTTGCGTGACACTCCTATCGGCAGCGAACTGGGGCTGGGCTACATCGAGATCGAAGGGGGGAATACCAAGAGTATCACGAAACAGGGTGCCCGGCAAGTTCCGCCTCTGGCAGTTCTCTATTCGCTTTATCGCTATGCCGAGCTTCTGCAGCGTTACGACCTGTCGCTGAGCGAGTTAGCGCAAGGTGCCGAAGAGGGACCTGCCGCTGTCTTCGGCCTCGGAGTAGGCGAACTGGGAAGATGCCTAAGGGGCCTCAGCACTCAGCACCCTGCGTGGATTAGGGTGGAGTTGGTGCGGGACCTAGACAGCATTTTTCTGGAGCCTGCCAACATCTCGACAGGGGTTTTGTCCCTTGCTTGACCAATTATCGTCCTTAACAGGCTGGGCTCGCCACTGCACCTTCGGCCTGCGCCGCGAGTGGCTCGGACTGGTCCTGCGCGAGCCTCAGCGCTGGGCGGCAGTTGGTGGCCTCGGGACGCGCCAGATACAGTCTCTTGCTCGTTGGCTGCGCACAACTGGCCTCCTTGACCAGCGTGGCAAAGCGACGACCTTATACGGTCTCCTCGAGGCCACATGGCCAGAAGCTCGGCTCGCCTGGCAACTCCTATGGGTCAATGTGATCTTTAATTTCCCCACGGCGCGTTGGTACGCGCTGCGCATGGGCCTGGGCGAATGGGACACTCTACAGCTGCGAACGGCGCTGCAGTCCAGTGTGCCCCGTCTGGCCATACATACCGTCTCCAACGCTATCCTAGAGCTGGTGGGGCTCCTGGAGCGAACGCCGATTGGGTACGAATTCGGGCAGGGGAACGTAACGACGGGCCGCCCCCGCCGGGTTCGTCGCGAGGGCCTCCGGGACGTCGCCACGCCGGCACTCTTGTATGCGGTCCAGCGACTCTTTCTTGCGGAGGGCCGGCCCCACCTGGCTCTCGGCGAGGATCTTGTGTGGCCCTGGCTTCTCTTTGGCTGTCCCTTTGAGATGACCCTGCCACAGTTGGCGGCTGGTCATGCGCCGTGGTTCTCATTGGACGCACAAGGTTTGCACCTTCACATCAGTATGGAGGCATTGCGGGATGTGGCTCTATTCTGACTTTCTTGAGATCGACCAGCGGTACTACCCCTTCTTCTCCGAGGATGCCGATCGGGACGATTCCAGCTACTGGAAGAGTTTTATCCCCCATGCAGCCATGATCTCCCTCCTCGACGGGTTCCTACACGCTCTGGAAGGGACGACGAAGAAGTCGCTTTGGATTCACGGAGCGTATGGCACGGGAAAGACGCACGTACAGTTTGTCCTGAAGCACCTGCTGGAAGCACCCTTGGACGAAGTCTCAGAGTACTTCCAGTCCCGCCGTCTCAACGAGGATCTCTTCAAACGGTTGGAGGGATTGCGCAACCTTGGCCAAGGGCTGGTCGTTTACCGCTCCAGCGCCAGTTCCATCGACTCGCAACGCCGGCTGATGGTTGAGCTACAAGTAGCCATCAAGAAAGCCTTGGAAGCGCAGGGCTTTGGAGACTGCGTCACGCTCACTCTTTACGACCAAGTGTTAGCCCGCCTGACCGGTGCGGACCAGGTCTTTGACTGGTCTCGTGCTTTTGACAAGCACCGCGACGAGTTCGCCGATTTCGCTTCTGCTGAAGCACTAGTGCAGGCCCTCACTGGCACGGGGAACCAGGAGGGCTCCCTCAAGCTTATGGGGCGAGTTGCGCGCGTTCTCGACGCCGAGGGTTTCTTCTTGATGGATGACCCGGCGACGATCAAAGAATGGTTGAAGGCGGTGATCTCTCGCAATCATTTGGGTTGGGTGGCCTTCCTGTGGGACGAATTCACGGACTTCTTTCTGAATGTCAAAGCGTTGTCGGGGCTGCAGGAACTGGCGCACCTCTCCACTGAGGCGCCTTTCTACCTGGTTCTCACCACCCACCGCTCTCCTGAGCTCTTGCAGCAGTTCTATGGCGGCCGACAGGAAGACTGGCGCAAGCTGCTGGATCGCTTTGACCTATTCCCCTGCAACATGGAGCCCGCTACTGCGTACCAGTTGCTGGGCAATGCCCTCCGCCCCAAGACGGGCCAGGAGGACCGCTGGAGTCAGGAGCGAAAAGCCCTCTGGGACTCGGTGAGGCTTGGCGCCAAACCTTTCCTCGGGGAGAGCGATCGGCTGGCCGACCTGCAGGCCCTTGTTCCGCTGCATCCCTACGCTGCATACCTGCTTTCCCAGATTGCCCGCCAGTTCACGTCGAGCCAGCGGACGCTGTTCCGTTTCCTCAGACAAAGCGAGGTTGGGTCGTTCCCTGTCTTTCTCGCGGGGCATCCCTGCGACGGGTGGAAATGGTACACTGCCGACGGTCTGTGGGACTATTTCTTTGGCGCTGAGGAGCTTGAGCTCCCACCCGGTTTCAAAGAAATCGTCAGCTACTACGGCTCTCGCCAAGGTGCGCTTGACGATGACTACCAGCGGCGCGCTTTCAAGGCCAGCATGCTCCTGATGGGCCTCAGCCGCGAAATCACTGGGGTGCCCGCGTTGCAGCCTACCCTGAGCAACCTGCGCTCCATCTTTTCTGGAACTCCTTTGGGGGACAAGGTCGAAAGCGTAATGGAAGCTCTGGGTCAGGCCGATCTGGTGCGCGCGATACGCCAGGGGACCGACCGTCAGTACACCATCCCTCTGGGCAACGTTGATGCGGCCACGATTAGGAAGTACCGAGAAGAACTTACATTTGAAACCGAGGTTCAGGCGCGGCAGTCTGGCTCCATCGGCTTTACCGCGCAGCAGCTCTTTGGGGAGGTTGGAGACGTCCTCAAGCGACGTCTGGTGCTCACGGTTGTCGCGGCCGATCAACTGAGGCGCCGCCGAGAACACGTCATCGCTGACACCCAGGCCTTCCACCTCGGCGCTGTCATCGTGCTCTGCCGCGACGACGGCGAAGTCGCGCAGATGAAGGACCTTGTCCCGCGCCTCCTCCCAAGTAGCGGCACAACAACTTACGTCCTGCCGGAGGTTCCCTTCGGTGGGCAGCGCTGGGAGGAATGGTGTGAAGCGCGGGCTCATGCGCGCTGGTATCGGGAGAACCACGATGCTCAGAATGCCCAATACCACGAGGGCGTGGCAACCAACAAGATCAGGGATTGGGTCAGACTCCTGAGCCTGGGTCAAATGCAGGTTTTCCATTCGCTTGAGGACAAGGTGAGCCCTCCGGTCGCCAACGCGAGTGGCCAGGACGGGTACAGACGCATCCTGGAGGAAATCGTTGCGCGACGCTACAAGTGGCGTCCTGAGCTCATCTGCACTACGGCAACGCTATACAGGGAGAGCTACGGGCCCAAAGGAGCGGAGATTGGCCTTGGGGTCGGCACCACGCTGGCCACACCCTACAATGTCCTGGTGGACCAACTGCAGAAGCAGGGCCTGTGGCCGAAATCGGGAGAATCGCTTCGCACTATCTGCGCCGCACGCCCAGACCATCCCATTGCGCAGTTTCAGCGCGTGGTGGACACCGCATTCGCCGAGCGGGATAGCGTGTCACTAAACGACCTCTGGGAGCAGCTTCAGAAGCCTCCCTTCGGGTTCTTCCCCTCACCCCTCGCGGTCACTCTGTTCGGTGCAGCGCTGCGTGACTATGTCGACGGGTACTACTGGCGGGATGGCGTCAACACGCGGCCGCTTGATCGCACAAAGTTGGCTGGCCTGATCGATGCGGTCATGCGAGCAAAACAGAGCGTTACCTTGACGCGCAACACCCCCGAGGCACGCGAATTCTGTGACATCCTCAGGGGTATATTCGGTCTCAGTCCCGACGAGAGCAAGTACCCTCAGAATGTCCGCGATGGCCTTCGCAAGCTGCTAACCAACGCAGGATATCCGCTGTGGTCCTTGGGGTACGCCTCCCAGGAACCATTGGAGAGCCTAGCGGTGTTGCTGGCGCCCCTTGGTGACCTCTCGAATGAACAGGTCGAGCTGGAGAACCAGCGTCTGGCCAACATGGTCCCCGTGCTGCGCAAGGAGAGAGACCGCCTATCCGAGCTCGTGCAACGGAAGCCCTTCGAGGTGGGAATGCGCTCTTTCATTGCGCAGCACATCGCCCCACTCCTCGATGTCGCGGATCACTTGAGCCTTCCCCTTTCTTCCCTTATGACGCGCTTGCGAGCCTTGATGCAGCAGGAGACCTGGCTTTGGCAAAAGGAAGCAGTTGCTCAAAGACTGCCAGTTCTGCACGCCGACCTGAAGCTCACGGCCGCGCTCAACGGCTTGTTAGGGACGCAGTTCGCTGACCTCGATTTGACACTGGACAGTCTCGGTAAGCGCCTTCTGGAGGGCAAACTGCCTCTGTTCGTTCTCTCGCAAGGTGCCGGGGCGTCAGTACAACACACTCTGACAGGCCTTGAACGGCTTGTGGCCAAAGAGGCGTTGTCCTCCGAGGAGAAGCTCGCCCTAGCTGTCGGGCTTGAGCGCGAGCGCGAAGCAGTGCGTTCTGCCCTGCAAGATCGCCGGGAAACCCTTCGCTCGTGGGTTTCTGCCAATCTCGCAACCACCTTCACGGCAGATGAGGCTGCACAGGTTCTGGCAACGCTTCCAACCCTGAGTGCTGACCTCACACCCACTGACTTCAGGCAGGAGATCGAACAGCGTCTGCGCGACCTGGAGAAGCGCAGACTGATCGCGCAGGTCGCATCCGCCTGGCAAGAAGCAACCGCTAGCGAGTCACCCGAGGAGTGGTCCGAGGCGCACGGCACCCCGTTGCATTGGCTGCTGGATGGCAATGAGTACACCGACCTGTTTGCATTGCTGCGCGCTCCCGAGACACGGTCCGATCAGGACCTCCGCGCTGCCGTAGCACTGATACAGGCGTCCGAGTCCCCCATTCAAACCATCAACCAACCAGGCCAAGCTGACAAGGCATTTCTCGAGGTCGCTCTGGGCATCTATGGCGACCTGGTGCAGACGCCCAGCGACCTGGCCGACCTACGGAAGCGTATCCTCAACGCTTTCCCACAGGTACACCAGTGGGAGCGCGTGCGGGTCAACGCGTTGGCCAAAGAGTGGCTGGAACGCATGTACACTGAGCGCATCTACCCTCAGGTGACGCAGTGGCTGGAGGCCATTCCCGAGAGTGAGACCAGGAGGCTGCTCAAGGATCTATCCAGAGACCCCCTGGTAGGAGCTCGACTCCTGCAAAGGCGGAACTCGTGAAAGAGCGTTGCTTCGACAACGTATCTGAACTGCTTGCCGCGGTGCACGACGAACAGGTGACTGGGTCTCGTTTTGCCGTCCAGTTCATCCTGGTGAGCGGTCTTGAGGCGTGGCAGGATCTGCTGAGCACTTTGGGCGCAGAATGTGCCGTATTCCGACTGTCGAAGCTGTGTAGCGAGGCCGATTTGCTACCTTACCTGGGTGATCTGAGGACCCAGTTGGACCCTATCCCAGGCAGCAGAATCCTGCTACTACCATTGGGGGAGCCACTGCAGTTAGATCTCTCTGGGGTGCCCCTGAGTGAATTGGCGGAATGGACGCCGCGCAGCCCCAAACGCGTCTATGTGCCCGTCCTGGAAAGACGCGACCTTCTCGTGAACAAGCTGGAACACATCGGCCGTTATCGTGCCGGCGAGTGCGTGGTGTGGAGCCTCGACGGACCTGGCACGATCGACGTTCACGCTGTCCCTTTTCCCATTGAGGCGGGGGGACGGAGAGTAGTGCATGGCGTGCGTGCCTACCTTGAATTGTGGGAGCAGGGGGGCGCAGACAAAGTACAGCTCATCTCTCGTTGGTCGCCCAGCTGGGGCCAAGCAGCGCGCGTGGGACGATTCCAGTTTCATGTGAGTGTCGATGCTTACAGTGTTCTTTCAGCGCTCATTCCAGACGCGCAGGCTTTTGCCGCCGATTGCGGATCGGAGGAGGAGTGGCGCTGGCTCGCCACTCATGCCCAACCCGGAGAGACCTTTCAGCACCTTGCAGGAAGGATCCTTAACGTCGTGCAGGCCGATGTTCCTGTCCTGATGGCGGCTTGGTCCGGATACGGCCCCCACGAGCGCTGGCTCGCCTGGCTTTGGGCACGATCCATGCCTTCCACGCAGTCCTTCGCCGATGAGGTAGTGCGCCGAGCGTCTTCCTGGCAGTCGCTGGCCGAGGTGGCGGCGAACGTGGCGATTGAAGGCCCCCTGTCAGTCCAGCACCTGGCCGAGCGGCGGCGGCTACTCAGCATCGTTTTGGACAGCGGGGAGTTGCCGGCCGCATTTTGGGCTGCCCTTGAGAGCCAGACTGACCCTCTTCTGCGCCTGCAGGGCATTCCTGGTTTCACCGTGCGCCAAAAGGAGCGGATCGTGCGGGAGGTGCGAGAGCTTCTGAGGGATAGGGTTGACGACGACCGATGGATACCCATCCTGAGCCTGACTTTCCCAGTCCTGGCAACCTACCTGACGGCCTTCCCTTACCGCGATCCCTTTATCCGTGAGTACCTCCAGCTATATTCGCGATCACGCATCCTTGACTCTGCACTGCCTGCCCTCCTGGAGCACAGCACCGATTGGGCACGCGAAAAGAGACTCTGGTCCCATCCTACTCGAGCGAGTATCCTCACGCAGAATGCGTCGCCCCGTGCCCAACGCTTCTGGGTCGACGCTTTGGGCATCGAATGGGCTGGGCTCTTGCATGTCCTTCTCAATGACGAGCAATTCGAGTGCAGCGTAGAGATTGGCCGAGCCGAACTGCCTACTTCGACTTCTTACAACCGCGAATGGTTGCCGGACGAAACGGTCGAACGCGAGCTGGACAATCTCGCCCATGCACTAGGGTATGCCTTCCCCAAATCCTTCGTACAGGAGCTCCTCCTGATCGAGACATTTGCTGCCCAGATCCGCCAACGTTGTGAGAGCACTCCTTACTTGCTCGTTACCGCTGATCATGGCCTCACACGCTTTGCCGCCAGTACGGACCGAGTGAAACCGCCGGAGGGCTGGACCGTACACAAGTGGGGTCGCTATGCCTTCACTGCTGACCAAGCCTCTTATGCTACGCCGTCTTCGAACGAGTGGCACTGCGCGAAGGACTGCCTGGTCTTAGCTCGCCATGCCCTCTTCGAAGGAGGCACCCGCTCCGGGGGTGAGGTCCACGGAGGAGCCCTTCCTGAAGAGGCTCTGATCCCGATTCTCATGGTACGTAAGCGCCGTCGAGCCCGCCCGATCGCTCGCCTGGCTCACGAACAGATGCGTCCTGATCGCCAGGGCGTGACCCACATATTGGTCATTGTCAACGAGCCGATTGAGCAGCTGCGCCTGTGCCTCGGCCCTCGCATTTGGCACGCCGAACGTCTCCCCGACAATCGCTGGGAGATCCTGGTGTCCGACCTCGCGTCGGGGACGTACCACGGGCTGCTCGAATATGAGGGTGGACTCCTCGGGGAGGTGCGCTTTGAGATACTTCGGCGTGGCATCACCCACGAAGATATGGGGCTGCCTGACAAGGGGTCAACATGAGCGACTCTGACCAGAGCAAGGTACGTCGCATCTTCCCTGACATGGCCGTGTACAAGAGCGCCAGGCGATCAAAGCAGTTCGCAGCCCTCAGTCTGCCTTCGTATCTGCGCGATTGGATCGTTATGCGCTTCGCCGATGCCAGTGGCCAGGTAGACATGGACGAGGTTCACGGCTATGTCCGGCAGACGATCCCGCGCCGTGAGGACTGGGAAGCCCTCAAGAGCAGAATGGTGAACCTTGGCGAAGCCGTTCGATTCCTTGCGAAAGTTCAGGCCGAGATTGACATCAAGAGCGGTGAAGGACTCTTCAGCCTGCCTGATTTTGGCTTTCCCCGGCGTCGCTATGAGGCTATTATTGCCTCTAGCCTGGTGCGCGAGAAACGAGAAGACCTCTTACGTTCTGCTGGAGAGTCGTGGGGGTCTGTTGAACTGGAGTGGCGTGTAGAGCGCCTAGGGAGCGGGTCCGAGGAAGGCCATATTATCATGACGGACTTTCGCCCCTTCCGCCCTTACCGTGTGGAGACCGATTTCTTCCAACAAGCTCGCATCGAGTTCAGCCTTGAGGAATGGATCGACCAACTCCTGATGGCCATTGACTACAATCCCACTGGTTTCTACACTCCTCAGGAGAAACTCAGTATGCTGGCGCGTCTGCTGCCGTTCGTTGAGAAGCGCCTGAACCTCATCGAACTTGCCCCCAAGGGCACAGGCAAGTCTTATGTTTTCTCTCAGCTCAGCAAGTACGGTTGGTTGGTAAGCGGGGGAAGCATCGGCCGGCCTCGGTTGTTCTACAACGTAGGCTCACGCACACCAGGGTTGGTCAGCCGCTACGACTATGTCACTCTCGATGAGATTCAGAGCATTGCTTTCCCAAACGAGGAAGAGGTTCGTGGGGCGCTCAAAGGGTATATGGAGAGTGGCGAGTATCGCGTCGGCGACTATCGCGGGGTTGGAGAGGCAGGGATCGTGCTCTTGGGCAATATCGATGTCGAGAAGATGGACACGGTCGAGCGCCTCTTTGACGAGTTGCCAATATGCTTCCGGGAATCTGCTCTGATCGACCGTTTCCACGGTTTCCTGAAGGGTTGGGACATCCCACGCATGCGCGAGAACTTGAAAGCGGAGGGTTGGGGACTCAATACTGAATACCTGTCCGAGATCTTCCACTCTCTGCGCGATGACGTCCGTTACCGCGCAGTTGTTGACAGCTTGCTGCAAATCCCCAAGGGTGCCGACACGCGGGATACTGAGGCCGTCAAACGTCTATGTACCGCTTGGCTCAAGCTCCTCTTCCCTCATGCGATCACTCTTGAGGTCGTCGAGCGCGAGCAGTTCGTCGAGTACTGCTTGGAGCCGGCGATGCAGATGAGAGGTATCATACGCCAGCAACTGCACAAGCTGGATGCCGAGTATGGAGAGGCATTGCCGGAGATAGGGTGTTAGTGCAGTCTGTGCCGCTGCTTCCTAGTCCTTCCAGGCAGCGCCAGTCCGGCGGGCCGCAGGTGCGCTCTCCAGATCGCGCCTACCCACAGGTGGTCAAGTATGCTTCGGCCAGGAGCTACGGCGACTTGCCGAGAACTGCAAAAGGCGTTGCGCACAAGCGATACCGTTCATTCCGTTCTGCGCCCTTCCTCCGCGAGGCCGTGAGACCTGGCGCTGCCCCCTAGTGCATGCCAAGCCCGAACCCATGCACCCGCTCGTATGCGCGCCCCAGCGCGACCCGCACGGCGCCGCTGCGCAGGTCGTAGAGCGCCGACCAGCGCGTGCTAGGCTGGTCGGCGCGGGTCCTGATGCCTTGTTGACGGTGGTTGCAGGCACAGCCTCCCTGCGGCACCCTCAGGTCAGAATCGTCACTAGATGTACAAGTCGCGCTTGTTGTACATCCAATATGCCGTAGCCACGCTGACAACGATAATCCCAGCGGAGAGCAGCAGGTACGCACCGTCCATCTTGCCGTTCCGGAAGAGTTCACCCGCGTCGAAATACCTGAACGGCGTGAGGTATTTGAGAAAATCCAGTTTCTTTTGCATACCAGAGATGATGGACATAAAGTAGGTGGTCAGGATGATGGCAACCGCGGTTGAGCCGGAAAGCTTGTACTGCTGCATGGCACAGCCCAGCAGCAGCCCGATGGCCAGGAAGATCAGCTCGATCGCCAACATGGCCTGCATCTCCAGCGCCAGGTAGGCGTGGAAGGCCTGGTCGGGATGGTACGAGCGCACCGCCACCAGCGACACCGCCCAGGTGATCAGCACGAAGGCGACGCAGTTGACCAGGGCAGCCAGCGCCTTGGCTGTGACGACTCTGCTGCGGGACACCGGCAGCACCAGCGAGAACTCCACCGTCTTGTCGCGCTCTTCCTTGGAGATGATGTCGCTGCCCCACATGGCGGCTGCCATGGCGCCCATGAGTGCAAAGTAGACGAACATGAGGCCGTAGAAGCCGCTCAACGTGGTCAGGTTAAAGGCGCGCATGTTAAAGGCGTCCAGCAGGGCCGGGGGCATGGAATCCAGCATTTTCAGCATCTCGGGATCGCCGGCAAAGGCGGAGAACTTGGCCACCGCGATCATGATCATCAGCGCGATAATCACGCTCCAGATCAGCAGCGATTTGAGGTTGGCTTTCAGCTCACGAATAAAGATGTTCATCACGTACCTCCCTACGATACCGCCGGAATGTCGCGGCGCAGGTACAACCAATAACTTACCGCCAGCGAAACCAGGGTGACTGCTACATTCAGCAGCACCAGCGGCGTGTCATACCTGCCGTGTTGGACGATGTAGGCCGCATCCAGGTGCTTGAAGGGCGTGAGCAGCTCCAGTTTGACCTCACCCAACACACCGCTGAACGCGCTCAGCACGTACGCACCAAAACCCAGGCCGAGGCCATACGGCGTTACGCTGCGCACGCGCTTGACCAGCAGCGAAATGACCAGCCCGACGCTCAGGAAGAAGAGCTGGAAGACTGCGATGCTGAGCAGCAGCAGGAGCAACGTGAGCGCTTCGTACTTGCGCCCGCCGCGGAAAAGCGAGATGGCTGCGAAGCTGCTCACCCACACGACCAGGTTCGTGATGGTCAGGCTGGTCAACGCGGCCAGCAGCTTGCTGGTGAGAATCTGCGTGCGGCTGACCGGTTTGCTCAGCAAAAAGTCCGCCGTCAATTCACTCTCTTCAACCGAGACCAGCGCAAAGCCATAGTTGCCGGCTTGGATGGCCAGGCACAATTGGACGAATAGGAAGATGAAGCTGTAGTAACCCAGCACGCTGGCTAGATCCACAGTGTCCAGACTGAAGGCAGCCCGCAATTCCTGGGGGAATCTTGCCAGCATTTGGTTCATCAGTGCGGCCTGGTCGGCAAATGCCGGGAAGATGGAGAAGAAGAAGAGCACCAGTGCCGCCGCGCTCAGCGACCAGATGAGCATCGATCTCAGTCGGGCTTGAAACTCGTGTCGGTAGATAGTTGCGCTCATGGTCTCTCCCTACTCATAGTAGTGCATGAAGATCTCTTCCAGGGTCGGCTCCTCGATGCTCACATCGGTAACGCGCATGCCGCTGATCTTCTGCAGCACCGCATTGATGTCGCCTTTGAAGAAGAAATGCAGCGTGCCGTTTTCCGCCTGCAGCTTGGTCACCCCCGGCAGATCAAAGGCGGCCTGGTTCAGCCCGTCGGCTGTCACGCTCACCTTTTTGTAGTTGTTCTGCTGCAAGGTGCGGATGTTGGAGATCTCTACAATCCTGCCCTCGCGGATGATGCCCACACGGGTGCACAAACGCTGCACTTCGCCCAGAATGTGCGAGGAGAAGAAGACGGTCACCCCGCGGGCATTCTCTGCGCGGATCAGGTTGAAGAACTTGCGCTGCATGAGCGGATCGAGGCCGGCGGTCGGCTCGTCCAGGAAGAGCAGTTTGGGGCTGTGCAACAAGCCCTGCACGATGCCGACCTTCTTCTTGTTGCCGTAGGAGAGGTCGCTAATGCGGCGGTGCAGCTCCAGTTCCATCGTTTCGGACAGTGCGTGCAGGCGCTGGGTGCAGTCGCGATCGTAGAAGCTGGCAGAGTACTTGAGCAAGTCAATGACTTTCATGCCTTCGTAGTAAAAGACCTCGGAAGGCAGGTAGCCGATATCGCGGCGGATTTCCGGGCCGTGGGCGACCACATCCTTGCCAAAAACCGTGGCGCTGCCGCTGGTTGGATGAATGAGCGACAGGAGCAGGCGGATGGTGGTAGATTTCCCGGCGCCGTTCGGCCCAATGAAACCAAAGATTTCGCCTTCTTCCTCGCTGAAAGAGACATCCACGATGCCCCGCGCTTTTCCGTAGTACTTGGTCAGGTGATTGACTTCGATAATGCTCATAGGGTCGCTCCTTTACACAAAACAGAGATGACGCCCCGTGCTTAGCGGGATGGGTCGAAACGCAACGTAACCGCGAGCCCCGCAAGGGCAGCGCGGTTTTCATCATGCGAGATCGTGCCTGTGTGGCAAGTCTACGATCAAAGACGATTTGAGTCAAACGAGAGAGTTGAAAATGCAACGTTCGTAGTCCGCGCTTTAGCGCGTCTTCCACGCTGAAGCGTGCACTACCAACCATTTTCAACACGCTCGACAAACAGCGAGCACAAGCGACACCCTCCATCCCGTCCTGCGCTCTTCCTTCGCGAGGCCGTGAGACCTGTCACTGCCCCCTAGCGCATGCCAAGCCCGAAGCCATGCACCCGCTCGTAGGCGCGCCCCAGCGCGACCTGCACGGCGCCGCAGCGCAGGTCGTAGAGCGTGGACCAGCGCGTGTTGGGCTGGGAGATGCGGCCGAGCAGCGCCAGGGCTTCCTCGGATGAGAGCTGGCCTGCCGAGCGCATCAAGGTCGCGTTGGCCTCGCGGTAACGCGGGCAGAGGTCGTCGGGCGCTGCCGTGCCAACCTCGGAGAGGACAAAGTTGGTCGCCACCTGCCAGGGGTCGCGGTTGCGCAGCACGCGCATCTCCCCGCGCACGAACTCAACCACCGCCGAGGCGCCGCCGCGGTCGGCCAGCAGGTAGTGCAGGGGCGGGCCAGTGCCCCAGTCGAGGTTGTACTGCCCCAGTAGTGAGATGGCCTGTTCGACGTCCTGGGCTTGGTCCAGCACCAAGCGCACGGCGTGCAAGCTGCCGATGGTCACCTTGGCCGCGTCGCGCGGCGCCTGCGCCGCGGGCACGGCCATCAGTCCTATGGCCACCCCGCATTCGTTCATGCCATCAAAGGGCCAATAGGGCGCGTCCAGCCACTTGCCCTGCTCCGTCGGGGACGGCGCCTGGCTGCCGAGGCCCAGGTAGGCGGCGTCCACCATCGAGACGGAGGCGTAGCCGTCTGGTGGGTCGGTGAATAGCAGCAGGGCCGGGTGCAGTTCCCAGTCAAAGTTGCGGCCGAACAAGGGCGTGCCTTGCGGGTTGAGCGCCGCAAAGCAGGTGCAGGCCCAGCCCGGAACAGCGTCGCCCTGGCCGGAGCGCTGGCCGCTCTTGAGGAACTCGGCGAAGCCATAGTCGCCGTAGTAGGTCATGACGTACAGCGGGTAGTCGTCCACCTGCCGCAGCGTGGCCAGCGTGCGCTGCGGGCCGGATCGCTGGCGTGGGCTGCACGCCAGTGCCGCGACCAGCACAGCCAGCAGAATGAGGAACAGCCATTTCTTCATGGTCCCCCTCCGTGTATTCCGTGTGTTCCGTGTCCCCCCCCGATTTGCCCAGCGCGCGAGGCTCACTATACTACGGGGGCCGCCTGCCCCCAAAAAGAGTGCGGGCGGACACTGGGTCTCGCAAGGAGTTGCACGTGACGCAACGCAGCATGATCATCATCGGCGCGGGCATCGGAGGGCTGGCCACCGGCGTCTACGCGCAGAGGCACGGCTTTTCGACGCAGATCTTGGAGGCCCACACCGTGCCGGGCGGGGTGTGCACCGGTTGGCAGCGCAAGGGCTACACCTTCGAGGGCTGCATCCACCACTGTGCGGACGCAACTACCACGGCAGGGCAGTCTGCCCTGGCGCCCCGCGTATCACAGGCAGGTGCACGCCGTAGCCCGCGTCGCCGAACGTGGCCTGGACGGTCTGGCCGGGACGGACCTCGACCCGCACGTCGTCGGACGTGGTGGACGGCCGGCCGGGCGGACTGGTCTCGACGACACGGTAGATGCCTGGCGGCAAGCTCTCGAAGCTGCACATACCGTTCTGGCCAGTGACGCAGGAGGCGAGCGGCGAGACGTGCCACCTGAAGGGCGCGGCGCTCTGCGGCCCCATGACGAACAGGTCGATCTGTGCGCCCGGGAGGGGCGGCTCGAAGGGGTGGCGCAGGCCATTGCGGTCAAGGTCGATCCAGACCAGCACGTTGATGCCCCCGGGAGCGGCCGGCAGGGTGAGCGTGGGCGACGGCGTGGTGGTAGGTGTGTGCTCAGGCGTCGGCATGCCCGCCATGGTGATGAGGGTGATTTCGGAGGCGCCGCTGCGGACGCCGCCGCTGGAGGCCATGACCACGTTGACGATCTCGCCAAACAGCGTGGGTTGAGTGCTCAGCTCGAGCCCGAAGATCAGGCTGCCGCCCGTGGGCAGCGCTCCTGCGGACCAGACGACCTGGTCGCCGATGGCTGATCCTGCGGGGTTGGAGGAGACGTAGAGGGTGCCCGCCGGGAGCGTGTCGGTGACCAGCAGGTCGGTGAGCGGCGTGAGTCCGGTGTTCTGGACGCGGATGGTGTAGCGCACGTTGCCGCCCGCAGCCACCGGATCGGCCAGGTCGGATTTGAAGACGGCGAAGGACACCGCCTCGGTCGAGGTGGGAGTGGTCGTGGGCGTCGCAGTGTAAGTAGGCGTCGCCGTCGACGTCGGAGTCGCGGTGGAGGTCGCCGTGGAGGTCGGCGTCGCGGAAGATGTCGCCGTAGGCGATGCAGTGGCGGTGGCGCTGCGCGTCGGTGTCGGGCTGGACGGTGCGGGTGGCGCCGTGATCAGCGTGCTCTCGCTGTCCGTGACGATCTCGCAGCCCCAGTGCGCCGTAACGACGTTGGTCACCACGCCGCGCAGGCTCACCCCCGTGTCCAGCACCAGAGCCAGATCGACGCTGGCGCCGGGCATGAGCGCAGTGACCTGACGCGTGACCTGGCTGCCGTTGAGAGTCCAGCCCTGGTTCTCCGGCAGGTGGTTGAACGCCGGGCCGCTGGGCAGCGTGTCCGAGATCCAGACCGTGGCCGCAGGGACGGTCGAGTGGTTCGTGACGCGGATGTTGTAGCGGATGCGGTGAGTGGCCGGCACAGGGTCCTGCAGGTCGGTCTTGACGACCGACAGGTAGGTGGGCGGATGCAGGACCGTCGTTTCTTCGTCTTCGCACGCGTGGTCATCCTGGATCGTGAGGGTGGCCGAGATCTCGCCGCAGTAAATCGGATCCTGGAGGGTGTAGGTGCCGGCGATGCTGCCTGAGCCGGCGGGCTCGCTGAGATCGCCGCCGTCGAAGAAGTGCAGCTCCCAGTTCACACTGGCCAAGCCGTCGCAATCGCTGAACACGCCTGTGTAGTACACGGTCGGCGAGGATGGATCAGGCCGGTCCAGAGTCAGGCTCTGGATGACGGGTGGAAGGTTGACATCCAGATTCGGCGCTGACCGCTCGGCGCTACACCCCGCCGTGTCCGTGACGATCAGCCGCGCGCTGAACACGCCGCAGTAGGCCGCGTCCTGCGGGGTGTAGGTGTTGCGGATGGTGCCATCGGGCGCGATGCCTGCCGCGCCACCCCAGCGCGTGCCCCCGTCCGAAAACAGTATCTGCCACGAGAGAGTCACCAGCCCGTTGCAGTCGCTCACCACCGCCGTGTACTCGATGGTGCTGGTGCAGGCGCCCGGCTGCGAGATGGCGAAGCTCTGGATAGTGGGAGGGCGGTTGACCTCGATCGCGCCAGCTTCCAGGCTGGCCACGCAAGCGCGATTGTCCGTGATCGTGAGCGTGGCCGACAGGCTGCCGCAGAAGCCGCTCGCCGGTGCATAGTTCCCACTGATTGCGCCGTCCGGGGTGCCCGTGCCCGCTACGGAGCCGCCATCGGAAAAGCCGACGCGCCAGGCCAGGTTGGCCAGGCCGTCGCAGTCCGCCACCGTGGCCGTGTAGTGGATGGTTGCGACGCAGGCGTCCGGCTGCTCGATGGCAAAGCTTGCGATGGAGGGCGGCTGGTTCAGATCCAGCCCGGCAGCAGGGATGGGGGTCGCGTGGCACCCGCAGGTGTCGGTCACGTACAGGGTGGAAAAGAGCGTCCCGCAGAACGTGGGGTCGCCTGAGGTATAGTCCGCGACGATGCTCCCGCCGGGCGCGCCCGTGCCCGTCAGTGCGCCGCCGTCCGAAAAGCTGATGCGCCAGCTCAGGTCGTCCGTCCCGTCGCAGTCGCTCACGCTGCCCGTCACGCGCATGCTGGGGACGCACAAGCTGGGCTGCGAGCGCGTCAGGGACAGGATGTCCGGCGGCTGGTTGACGTTGATGTGCGGGCTGGTCGATACCACACCCTGCGCGCGGTTGTCGACCGCCCGCAGTTCGGCCCAGAACTCGCCACAGAACGTGGAGGGCAGCATCAGAGTCTCGCTGACCACGCCGCCCGTCCCGCTGCGCTGGGTGCCGTCGGAGAAATACAGGCGCCAGTCCAGCGTTTCCAGCCCGTCGCAGTCGCTGATGGAAGCCGTACAGGTGACATAACTTTGACAGGGGTTGGGTTGGCTGACGCGCAGGTAGGCGATGCGCGGCGGCAGGTTCAGGTCGAGCTCGCCGGCCGTCCGGCTCGCAGTGCAGCCCTGGTCGTCCGTGACGGTCAGGGTGGCCTGGATGGCGCCGCAGAACCACGCGGACGGGTAGTAGGAGCCGGCGATCGTGCCGTCCGCGCCAATGGAGTCGCCCGTGCCGCTGCGCGCGCCGCCGTCAGAGAAGGCCAGCCGCCACACCAGGGTGTCCAGGCCATCGCAATCGCTCACCACGGCGCTGTAGGCCACGCTGTTCTGGGAATAGTCCGGTTGCGCGAGGGAAAGCGACGCAACCGCGGGCGGCAGGTTGACGTCCAGGTCTGGCGTGGACTGCACGGTGGTGTTGACCGAGTCGCTGACGGCCAGGGTGGCTGAGATCAGGCCGCAGAAGCCTGGCGCCAGGCCGTGCGGGACGCCGATGGCGCCAAACCCGTAGCCGGTGTACTGGCTGCCATCGCTCACGTCCAGCTTCCACCAGATCGCCGCGCGGGCGTTGGGATCCAGTTGGTCGGGGTCCGTGAAGGTGCCCGTGACCAGGATGGCGCTCGCGCACCCGTTCGGCTGGGAGATATCCAGCGACAGGATCTGTGGTGGCGGGTTTGGCTGCAGCTCATAGGCGCCCATGTCCACCACGGCCACGGAATCGCCATTGCCGTCGGCGATGCGCGCCGCGCCGTCCAGGTCTGTGGCGAAGCCGGCCGGCGCGAGCGCATTGGAGCCCGTGTCCACGCACGGCGCACCGGCTGCCAGGCGGTAATTGCGGAAGGACGGGAAGGCAAAACCAGGAGCCACGTCGATGTTGCCAGGGACGGACGCCACGCCCGGGATGTCCGAGTACTGCGCCGCCAGGGAATAGAACGCGCCGCCGGGAGCCCACTCGGGATGTGAGGGAGCGGCATTGCCCCACACGATCGAGTTCAGGACCGTCGCGCTCGATGCCTCCAGGTACAGGCCACCACCTAGCGCGCCTGCGCTGTTGTCGGTTACGCTGCAGTTGCGCAGGGTCAGGCCACTGTCCGTGTTGGCCAGGCCTCCGCCGTTGGCGCTGGCCAGGTTGGCGGCCACCAGGCAGTTGATCAACTCGGCCGTAGACCCGGCCTGGTACAGGCCGCCGCCTGCACTGCTGGCGGAGCCGGAGGCCTCGTTGCCCAGCAGCGTGCAGTTGTGCAGGTAGACTCCGTCGGTGGCAGAGTTGTACATGGCGCCGCCGCGCGTCGCCACGTTGGAGCTGAAGCTGCAGCGGGAAAAGGTTGAGGTTGCGAAGCTGTCTCCCGCGTGAAAGACCCCGCCGCCTCCGCCGTCCGGCGAAGTAGCCTGATTGCCACGGAAGAGGAACTGCTCGTATGTCAGGGTGACGCCATTGTTGTAGAGCCCGCCTCCGGAACTGGCCGTGTTTTGCAGCAAATAGCAGGTCGACCAGAACTGGCTATGGTATCTTCCATCATGGTGCGTGCGGTCGTTGTAGATGCCGCCGCCCTGCGAGGCAGAGTTGCCCGTCCACGTGCAGTGGGTGACGTCGCTGTAGTTGGGATCCAGGCAGAAGAGCCCTCCGCCTTTCTGACCGGCCACATTGTTCGCGAATGTGCAATAGTGCAGGATCAGGACCGTGTCAGCATACACTCCACCGGCACGGTCGCCTGCCTGG
>Ga0315294_10001535_pt1 | contig 25220 bp, 25 predicted proteins | sample YL17G13_40_MG_FD_203626 | JGI IMG/M metagenome (GOLD analysis project Ga0315294, IMG submission 203626) | Sediment microbial communities from Yellowstone Lake, YNP, Wyoming, USA - YL17G13_40 | ecosystem: Environmental > Aquatic > Freshwater > Lake > Sediment | place: USA: Wyoming | collected... | reverse complement strand
GCGGGCCAACCTCGGGTCGAGATCCTCGCCCGGACCGATTCGTCCGGCTTCGGCGGCCCGGTCGTCGGTTATCTGGCCGCGGCCGTCCTCTCCGGAGCCGGTCCCGGCCTTGACAGGACCGGGACTGCCGGTTTCCAGCACCGGCACTGCAAAGCCGGTGGGAAGCCCGGTCCCGGAGAGGGCGACGAGTACTCGCTCACGCCGGAAGAAAAGGCCGAGCTCCTCCGCCTGGCCCGGGCGTCCGTGACCGAATTCGTCGAGAGGCGGGCGGTGATCGAGGACACCTCCGGAAAGGCTAAGTTCCTGGAGCCGCGAGGGGTATTCGTGACACTCACGAAGGGCGGGGACCTGCGCGGCTGCATCGGATTCATCGAGCCCGTCGCCCCGCTGGGCCAGGCCGTCATCCGGGCGGCGGTCTACGCGGCGACCGAGGACCCGCGTTTCCCTCCCGTCAGGCCCGCCGAGCTCAAGGACCTCAAGGTCGAGATCTCCGTTTTGACGCCGGTCCGGGAGATCGCCGACCCGCGGCAGGTCATCGTGGGCCGGCACGGCCTGATCGTCGCCCGGGGCGGCCTGAAGGGCGTCCTCCTGCCCCAGGTCCCGGTGGAGAACAAGTGGGACCGGGAGACCTTCCTCGAGCAGGCCTCGCTCAAGGCCGGCCTGCCGCCGGACGCCTGGCGGCTGGGCGCCAAGCTCTATGTTTTCGAGGCCATCGTCTTCCACGAGTAGTGGGGCCTCGGGGATCATCTTCGTTCGCTGCGGTGATTCTATACGCCGGTCATCGCACCGGACTCGGCGCCAAAACAACTCGCTCGGCGTGCGCTACGCCGAGCTCAAACACGTTTTGGCGGTTTCCCCTGAAACTGCCCTCGTCCGTCACGCTGACCGACTAAATCACCGCTTATGCTCACTCAGACGATCCCCTCGGCCCTAATTATCAGAGGTCGCCTCCAGCGATACCCCTCATCCTGACTGGGTGCCCTTGCCCGGGAAAACAGGCACGGGGGCTCAGGGATAAGGCCGCGGAAGAAGGGGCCGAGGGTGTCGTCGGAGGAAGCATAAAGCGGGGATTTAGCATTCCCGGGAAGGATACGCGGACTCCTCCCATCGGATCCGGACCGGGAAGGCGTAAAGAATCACCGCAGCGAACGGAGACGATGTCCGAGGACCCTCAGCGGCCGACGGTGGGAATGCCCCAAACGTTTCCTTTCAAATGGCGTCAACGAGTCCTGGGTCAAGCGGTTCGCTGCGGCAGGACGGTTTCTGTTATAATATGTATCTTATCGAGCCACAAGGACCGGGAGATCGCCGCGATGCCGATTTACGAATATCAGTGCACCGAGTGCCGCGAGGTCTGCGAGGTTCTCCAGAAAGCCAAGGACAAGCCGCCGGAGAAGTGCCCTAAGTGCGGCGGTCCCGTCATCAAGATCACGTCCTCCCCGGCCATCCAGTTCAAGGGGAGCGGCTGGTATATCAACGACTACGCCAAGAAAAGCTCGGTGCCGGCCGAGACCAAGGCCGAGGCGAAGGCCCCCGCGGCCGAGACCACGGCCGGGGCGAAGACCGCCCCCGCCGAGTCCGCCAAGCCCACGCCCGACAAGGCTTCATCTTAGCCGTCATATCGGAGGTCTTCGCCACCGGCGAACGCTTGTCATGCAGACACGTTGGGCCGTTTTCCTCGACCGCGACGCATTCGCCCGCCGGGGTCCTCGAAGCCGCCGCCTGGATCCTCGGACAAGGGAGGCCGTTCGGCCATGATCCGGTTTGACGACATCCTCGAAAAAGCCTCCTCCTACATCAGCGAAAAAGAGTCCCTCGTCCTCCAGAAGGCCTACGTATTCGCAGGCAAGGCCCACAAGGGGCAGGTCCGTCGTTCCGGGGAACCCTATCTCAGCCATCCGCTCGAAGTGGCCGATTACCTCGCTGACATGAAGCTCGATAAGACGACGCTCGTCGCCGCCCTCCTCCACGACGTCCTCGAGGACACGGACGCGACGGCCGCGGACATCCGCGAGAATTTCGGCAAAGAGGTCGCCGACCTGGTCGAGGGCGTGACCAAGATCAGCCGGGTCCAGGAAGTGTCGCCCGAAGTCCGCCGGGCCGAGACCATCCGGAAGATCATCCTGGCCATGACCGACGACATCCGGATCATCTTCATCAAGCTGGCCGACCGGATCCACAACCTCAAGACCCTCCGGCACCTCGACGAGGAGAGGCGGCGGCAGATCGCCCGCGAGACGCTCGACATCTACGCCCCGATCGCCAACCGGCTCGGCATGGGGCGCATCCGGGCCGAGCTCGAGGACCTCTCCTTCCGCTACGTGGCCCCCGAGGAGTTCGCCAAGATCGCCGCGTCCGTGGAGCCCGGGAGAAGGGCGGCCGAGGCGGACCTCAAGGCCATGAAGAAGACACTCGAGGAGCTCGTCCGGGAGAACGGCATCACGGCCGAGGTCTTCTCCCGGATCAAGCGTCCCTACAGCGTCTGGAGCAAGATGAAGCGGCGGGACATCGCCTTCGACCAAGTCTTCGACTTCCTGGCCCTGCGGGTCATCGCCGACTCCGTCAAGAACTGCTACGCCATCCTCGGCATCATCCACCAGCGCTGGCCCCACCTGCCCCAGCGGTTCCGCGATTTCATCGCCATGCCCAAACCCAACCTCTACCAGGCCCTGCACACGACGGTCATCACCGAGGGACGGAAGATGTTCGAGATCCAAGTCCGGACCCAGGAGATGCACGACCTCGCCGAGAACGGCATCGCCGCCCATTGGCGGTACAAGGACGACTCGCTGCCCGGCCCGATGAAAGAGGACCGCCGTCTCCACTGGCTCCGCGAGATGGCCGCCCTCTTCGAGGAGCAGAAGAACCCACGGGAGTTCCTTCGCAGCCTAAAAACCAACCTCATCCCGGAGGAGGCCTACGTCTTCACTCCCAAGGGAAAAGTCATCAACCTCCCGCCCGGCGCCACGGCCCTCGACTTCGCCTTCAAGATCCACACGGAGATCGGGCTCCACGCGTCCGGGGCCCGGGTCAACGGCTCCGCGTCCCCGCTCAAGACCGTTCTCAAGACGGGGGACATCGTGGAGATCCTGACGTCGGACGAGAGGACGCCGACGCGGGGTATGCTCGCCTCGGCCGCGACCGCCGGCGCGCGCCAGCAGCTCAAGCGCTGGCTCAACCTCAAGAGCCGGACGACGAGCGTCGCCCTGGGACGGAGGCTCTGGGAACGGGAGATCCGGAAGTACATCCTCCCCGCCGAATTCCGGAGGGAGGAGGACCTCGCCCGGCAGCTGGCCGCCGCCCTCGGCCCGAAGGCCGCGTCCATGGAGGAGTTTTACCGGCAGGCGGGGCTCGGCAAGATCGTCGTCAACCCCGGACTCATCGAAGCCGTCTTCCCCGCCGGCCGGGTCACGCCGCGCCGGCCGGGCTTGCTCGGGAAAGCGGCGGCCAGGTTCGTTCCGGGCCCGGGACCGGGGGTCAGGATCATGGACCTCGACGGACAGATGATCAAGCTGGCGAAGTGCTGCTCTCCGGTCAAGGGCGAGCCCGTCGTCGGGTACATCACGGCGGGGAAGGGGCTGAGCGTCCATTCTCTCCGTTGCCCGCTCGTGACCAAGGAGATCCTGGACGGTCAGCGGCTGGTCGAAGTGTCCTGGGACCCGGCCTTCGCCGGGGCTTTCACAGCCCGTCTCCTGGTCAAGTCCGAGGACTCGCCCGGGGTCCTGGCCAAGGTCGCCACCGCGGTCGCGGGGCTCGAGGGGAATATCTCCAAGGCCGCGGCGGCGATGCTCGCCGAGGGCCGGGCCAAAATCAGGCTGGACATCAGGATCCGGGACATCCGCCACCTCGAGGACATCACGCGGCGCATCTCCGCGCTGAAAGAGGTATTGTCTGTCGAGAGAGTATAAACGAGGCTAGGCCGCTTTGGCCACTTTCCCCGAGCGCAGGCATCTCGTGCAGACCCAGATCTGGCGCACGCCGCCCTGCGGGGTCTGGGCCTTGACGTGCTGAAGGTTGGGCTTCCATTTTTTCGGGGACGACTTGTGGGAATGGCTGACGTTATGCCCGAAAATCGGGCCCTTTTTACAGATCTGGCAGGTTTTCGGCATGGTCGTATCTTTCTCTTCTCAAGATGAGCCGAATTTATACCATAAAAACCGGCGTGAGGCAAGCTGGCGACGTTTGTCTCCGCTTGACCAGGGGGTTCGAAAGGCGTAACTTTCCTTCGAGGCCGATATGAAACCGCATGTTTTTCTGGCTCTCGTTTCTTTGTCTTTGCCCCTGGCCGCGGCCTGCCGGCTGCCCCTCGCCTCGATAACCCTCATGAGCGGCGTCGCGGCGGCCCGCGCGGACAGATGGGACGACGCCGTTGTCCACTGGAAGAACGCCCTGGCCCAAAATCCGGGTTCAGCGGCGGCCCACAACAACCTCGCGATTGCCTACGAAAAAAAGGGGGCCTGGGAGGAGGCCCAAAAGGAGTACGAGGCCGCCCTCGGCCTTGCCCCGGATAATCCGACGATCAAAGATAACCTCGAGCGGTTCAAGCGCCGCCAGGAAGCCGCTAGGCCCGACAAAAGCCCGGCGACCCGAGGCGGCAACGTCGCCAACTCCGCCCCCGGGAGAGGCCGATGAGGGGGCCGGCTATTTTCGCCCTGGCCATCGTCCTGGCGGCGGCCGCCTGCTTTTCGCGTCCCCCAGTCCCGGTCAAGGTGGAGATGCCCGGCGTTTCGGCCTTTCCGCCCGGCCTTTTCAGCGAGATCATCGTGACAGATTTCCGCGACGACGTTCCGTCCCCGGATTTCGCGCTCGGCCGAGAACTCCAGGGCTATCTCGCGGCGGAACTCGGCCGGTCCTTCAAGGGCACGGTCTCCCACATGGATCTCTCCCGGGACGGCAAGGCCGCCGCGGACGATCCGGCGTTCTGGAAACAGGCGGGCGCCGGCCGTGAACGGGCGGTCTTCCTCACCGGCTCGGCCGGGCTGGTCGGCCAGACTCGCAAGGCCCTGGAGAAAAAGAAGCTTCCGGCCGTCGGCCCGTTCAACATCGACCGCCGCGGCCTCATCGAGCAGCGGTGCTGGACCCTTTCGGTCGACCTCTCCGTCGTTTCCGCCGCGACCGGGGAAGCCCTTTATAAAATAACCTTCCGCGAGGAACGGGATTACATCGACCTCGATAAACCGGCCGAATTCGCTTTTGCCGAACTCGCCGACCGTATCCGAGCCCGCTTTTTCCCGGTCCTTTTCGGCGCCCCGACGATCGAGGAAAGGATCCTCCTCCAGCGCTGAACCGGTCCGTCCTCGGCGGCCGGGGCCCCGGGCTTTGCAGTCCTCATGCGCGAAGCGATGAGGGCGGGCTTGCCTGGGCGTCCGCTTCCGCCGCGAAGGCTCGTCCCTTGGCTAAGCGCGTAAAAACGAACGATTTTCCCCATCCGGCGGGGGCCTCCCCCGGGGCCGCTTTTTGGCCGTTTTTCGGGCCCGCCGGCGACCTCCGGAAGCGCTTTTCAGGCGCCGCAGACTGGGGGCTTTCGGCGACGGCCCGGACCACTCCGGAATGCCGTTTTCCCCTAAAAAAAAGCTTGAAATGACCTCCCCGTGGTGCTATGATTGCCAGGCCTCACCCGGTTTAATCTGTTCCCCGGAGAGGATTTTCCACAGATGTGAAAAAATCTGTGGAAAAATTAGCAGCACCCATGCAACCTAAAGAAAATCAAAACCTTTGGATTCAAATCCTCCGGGCCGTCGAAGCCAAGGTCGACCCCAACTCGTTCGAGACCTGGTTCGACCCGACGAGCTTTATCGGCCAGGAACAGGAATGCTTGTACGTCAAGGTCCCGAATTCCTATTTCCGCGACTGGCTGTCCTTCCATTATTCGAACATCATCAACGAATGTTCCCGGGACCTCTTCGGCAAAACCTTTGACGTCCGCTACATCCACGACGACACGCCCTCGTCGTTCATGAGGCGATCGCCGGACGAGAGGAAGACCAAACAGGGCCAGCCCATCAATCCGAACCTCAACCCCAACTACACGTTCGAGAACTTCGTTGTCGGCAGCTGCAACCAGTTCGCCCACGCGGCCGCCTTGGCTGTGGCCAAGAATCCGGCCAAGTCCTACAACCCTCTTTACCTCTACGGCGGGGCGGGTCTCGGCAAGACCCATCTCATGAACGCCATCGGCCACTTCAGCCTCCAGCAGAGCGAGCGGAACAAGATCCTCTACGTCACCACCGAAAAATTCATGAACGATCTCATCAACCACCTCCAGTACGGCAAGGTCCTCGAGTTCCGCGAGAAGTACCGGAGCGTCGACGTTTTGTTGATTGACGACATCCACTACCTCGCCGGCCGCGAGCGGACGAAAGAGGAATTTTTCCACACCTTCAACCACCTTTATGACAACCAGAAGCAGATCGTCATCTCGAGCGACTGCCCGCCCAAGGAGATCCCTCATCTCGAGGAGCGTTTCCGGTCCCGGTTCGAATGGGGGCTTATCGCCGACCTCAAGCCGCCCGACATCGAGACGCGCATCGCTATCCTCAATAAAAAAGCCGAGGCCGAGGCGGTCTCCCTTCCCGAGAGCGTCGCCCTCTACATCGCCGACAAGGTCCAGTCCAACATCCGCGAGCTCGAGGGCTACCTGAGGCGGGTCGTCGCTTTCGCCTCGCTCAAGGGCGAAAAGATAGATTTGGACCTGACCAAGGAAGCCCTCAAGGGCCTTCTCGACACGTCAACAACGATCGTCACTGTGGAAAAGATCCAGAAACTCGTCTGCCACAAGTTCAAAATAAAACCTTCCCAGCTCAAGTCGAAGAACAACTCCCCCAAGATCGCCTTTCCTCGCCAGATCGCCATGTACCTGGCCAAGGAATTGACCAAGTCGTCCCTTCCTGAAATCGGCAAGAAATTCGGTGGAAAACACCACACGACCGTCATCTACAGCGTCCGGAAAATCGATAAGCTTCGGGCTGACGATCCTGAATTCAACAAAGAGATCAACAGTCTCGTGGCCTTCATCCAATGAAGATTATCAACGCGTTCGGCGAGATATGCACATTTCCAGAGGACTTTATTATTTCTCTTCTTGATTTTATTTATCTTTATAAATTAAATAATAAGAACTAAGAATATTAAGAATCCGGTTCGAGAGGTGGCGAAATGAAATTCTCAATCCCCAAAGAAGCGTTCCTGGAAGAGCTGCAGCTCCTCCATGGGATCGTCGAAAAACGGAACACCATGCCCATTCTGGCCAACATCCTGATGAACGTCTCGCTGTCGGATATCGAACTGACGGGAACCGATCTCGAGGTCGGGCTGAGGACGCATCTCGAGGCGGCCATCGATAAACCCGGGGCGATCACGGTCAACGGCAAGAAGATCTTTGAGATCGTCAAATCCCTACCGGAAGGGCAGACCGTCCAGGTGGAAAAGATCGGCGACAACATCGAGATCAAGGCGGGCGACAGCGAGTTCAAGATCCTGTGCCTGCCCAAAGAGGATTATCCCCAGGTCCCGGAGCCGAAATTCGAGAAAGGCATCCAATTGGCGTTGAAGGACGTCAACGAAATGATCGACCGGGTTTACTTTGCGATAACCCAGGAGCAGCGGTATTATCTCAACGGGGCCCAGCTTTCTCTCAAAAACCGGCAGATCGAACTTGTCAGCACGGACGGGCACCGCCTGGCGTACACGAAAAAGGCCCAGGACGGGCTGAAACTCGACCAGGACATCAGCGTCATCGTGGCCAAGAAGACGCTCAACGAGATCAGGAAATTCGAGGATGAAACGGTCGAGTTCGATCTCGACGAGAACAACCTTTTCTTCAAGGTCGGCCGGAGGACGCTCATCTCCCGGATCATCGATAGCAAGTTCCCCAATTATCAGGCGGTCATCCCCAAGGACAACCCCGGCCGGCTGGCCGTTTCACGCGAAGAGCTGGCCAACGCCATCCGGCGCGTGTCCCTCCTCTCGGCCGAGCGGTCGAAGGGGATCAAGTTCACCATCGAGAAGAACCGGATGAGGCTGTTCTCCTCGAACCCCGAGATCGGCGAGGCGCGCGATAGGCTGGCCGTCGAGTACAAGGGCCAGGACCTGGAGATCGGGTTTAACGCCCAGTATCTGCTCGACTTCCTCACGGCGGTCGCGTCCGAACGGGTCGTCTTTGAGATCAAGGACGAGAACAGCTCCGTCCTGCTCAAGCCGGAAGCCGAGGAAGGAATCACTAACATCTACGTCCTGATGCCGATGAAGATCTAACCCGGCCGCGGAGCCGGGCCCCTACCGCGCGTCGAGGGCGCTTCGGATGACCGCGATGACCCTCCGGACGGCCCGGCCGACGGGCGGAGACACCGGCGCCCCCTCTTCGAACGACGAAGGCTCTATCCCCAGGATCAAGACCCGGCAGTCCATCGTCTCCCGGATGTAGCGGGCGAGGCGCGTCAGGGGCACGCGGTGGGTGGAAACGTCCTCGTCGGCGACCTCGGCGGGGTCGAGGAGAAAGACCGCGCCCGGCGGCCGCCCGGCCGCGGCGGAGTCAACGATGACCGTGAGGTCGGGGGCAAAGGCCCGGACGACCCCGGTGAAATTCTCGGGAACATTTGCCGCGGCGACGACCAGGGCTTTCGCCGGCAATGGGCGGGGTCCGGAGAGGAGGTCCCGGGCCGCGAGGTCCCCGGCGGCGTCATCGCCCCTGGCGACGTTCCCGACGCCGACGACGGCGAAGCGGACGGACCGGCGGATCTCCCGGCGAAGGACACGGCTCCACGATCCCATGGCTTGATTGTATGGATTCCCGGGCTCGCCCGCAAGACTCGACAGCGACGGGTCTGGAGGGGACGACGCTCGCGGCCGGCGGTGAGGACTCAGGCCTTCGGCCCGGCGGCCTGGGGCGCCGGGGCCGGCGCCGCGGCCTTGGGCTTGAGCACGGCCCGGACGAAAACCCAGTCCTTTTTCATCTTATGACGGTCGTCGTCGGCGATCTCGAAGAGGCTGTCCATCCGCATGGCCTTGGGGGTCGTCGGACAGGAGTCGACACACTGGGCGCAGTGGATGCAGCGGTCGTTGTGGATGATCATCTTGAAGCGCTTCTCGGCCTCGTCGACCGACGAGATCTCGATGGCCTCGGCCGGGCAGTCCCGCTCGCAGGCCCGGCAGGCGATGCACATCTCAGGGTTGAGATAGGGCGTGCCGCGGAAATCCTTGGGGACCTCGAGCTTCTTGAAGGGGTAGTCAACCGTGGCGGGTTTCTTGAAGAGGTGGCGGATGAGCTCGGGGAGGAAGGCCGCGATTTTCATGACAGCAATCCCTTCAGGAGGATGGTGACCAGGAGCTGGAGGACGGCCAGCGGGGCCAGGTATTTCCAGGCGAAGGACACGACCTGATCGATCCGTATCCGCGATGTCAGGGCCCGGAGAAGGGACAGGAGGAAGATGACGAAAAGCGTCTTGACGACGAAATGGAGGAACCCGACGACGGCACCGCCGGGGAACCCGCCCAGGAAGACGGCCGCGAGGAGGCCGCTCGAGACGACCATCTCGATGTCGAAGGTCAGGCGGAAGAGGGCCAGCTTCTTCCCCGAATATTCCGTGAACGTGCCGCCGACGATCTCCGTCTCGGCGTGGGGGATGTCGAAGGGGGTCCGCTCGAGCTTGGCTTGGACGGCGATGACGGCGACGATGAAGCCCAGCAGGTTCGTCAGGAGGAGGAGGGGCTTCGCCTGGTAGAAGGCGGCGATCTCGGCCAGGCGCCAGGAGTCGGCCAGGATGGCCGGGCCGAGGACGGCCAGGAAGAGCGGGACCTCGTAGCCGAAGAGCATGGTCAGGACTCGGGCGCCGCCGATCGTGGAGAAGGGGTTGGCCGAGGACCAGGCGGCCAGGAAGAGGATGAGGGTCGGCAGGCTGAGAAGGTAGAGGACAACGATAATATCCCCCGAGAACGACGTGAAGCCCGGCGCGGCCAGGTCGAAGTTCCAAACGGGGAGAAGCAGTCCCGCCGTCGAAACGACGGCCAGGCCGATGATCGGCAGGACCTTGAAGAGGCGCTTGTCAGCGGCCTCGGGGACGATGTCCTCCTTGGCGAGGAGCTTGACGAAGTCGGCGATGGGCTGGAGAAGGCCGAAGCGGCCCGTGTGGGTCGGGCCCATCCGGTTCTGGAGCCGGGCATAGATCTTGCGGTCGAACCACTCGCAGAAGGTCGAATAGACGAACAGGAAGAGAAGCCCGGGGTAGACGACGAGATAGAGGAGTGTTCTCAGAGCGGCCATACGGCATTCCTTTTCACGGGAGCGTTTTGATGCCGGGCGATCGCCCGCCGTCGCAGATCGCTCATCCGGACGACCGACTCCTCGCCGCTTCCGGCGGCGATCAGGGTGACGGTCCGTTCGGCGCAGCAGATGCAGGGGTCGATAGCGGCGAAGATGAGCGGGATGTCGGCGATGAAGCCCTTCCGAAGCATCTCCACCGTGGCCGGGTAGTTGGCCAGGGTGGGGGCCCGGACCTTCAGGCGCTCGGGTTTGTCCGTCCCGTTGGCCTTGATGTAATGGATGTTCTCGCCCCGGGGCGCCTCGTAGCGGCTGACGACCTCGCCGGGCTTGGCCTTGCGCGGGGCCTTGACGGCGATGTCACCGGCCGGCAGTTTATCCAAGAACTGCTCGCAGATCTTGTAGGATTCGAGGAGTTCCTTGACCCGGACGACGACCCGGCCGAGGACGTCGCACGAGTCCGCTGTCGCAACCTCGAAGTCGACCTCGTCGTAGACGGCGTAGGGGTCCTCCTTGCGGACGTCCCGGGCCCAGCCGGAGGCCCGGGCTGTCGGGCCGACGGCGCAGAGGGCGATCACTTTCTCCAGGGGAAGAATGCCGACGCCGGCGATCCGGCCGACAAAGCTCGGCTCGTTGGCGCCGATGTGGAAATAATATTCGCTCCGCTTCCTGAGGACCACAAGGCCCTCGCGAATCTTGGCGATCTGTCCCGCGTCGAGGTCGCGGCGGACGCCGCCGATCGTGTTGATGGCGTAGTGGACGCGGTTGCCGGAGATCATCTCCAGGAGGTCCATGACGACCTCGCGGTCGCGCCAGGTGTACATGAAGAACGAGTCGAAACCGGCCTCGTGGCCGGCGACGCCGAGCCAGAGCAGGTGGCTGTGGATGCGCTCGAGCTCGGAGACGAGATAGCGGATGAACATGCCGCGCCTGGGCGGGACGAGCTCCATGAGCTTCTCCACGCCCTGGACGTAGCAGGTGGCGTGGGAATGGGAGCAGATGCCGCAGATGCGCTCGACGAGGTAGATGTTCTGGAGCCAGGACTTATCCTCGGCCAGCTTCTCCATGCCGCGGTGATTGTAGCCGAGGCGGATGTCGACGTCGGTGATGACCTCCCCCTCGACGGTCATGCGCAGGCTGATCGGCTCCTTGAGGGCCGGGTGCTGGGGGCCGATGGGGATCTGGAAACTCATGACTTTCCTCCGGGTATGACTTCCTGGGGCCGCTCGAACTTCCAGTCCTTGAGCAGCGGATAGTTCCCTGCCGGCCAGTCGTCGGGGAGGACGAGGGGGCGGGGGTCGGGGATGCCGTCGATGACCAGGCCGAACATGTCCTGGAGCTCGCGCTCGTACAGGATGGCGCCGGGAATAACGGGCGTGATGCTGTCAAGGTGAGGAGCGGCCTTCGGGATCTCGGTGCGAAGGTTGAGATCGGTTTCGGGCGTGGAAAAATGGTAGATGATCTCGAACGCCTCGCCGTTGTCAACTCCGCTGATCGTGGAGAGGAAGACGAATCCGTAGGCGTCACGGAGACGGGTCGTTACAGCGACGAGGTCGCGCGGCGCGACCTTCAAGAAAAGGCGGCGGCGCGCGGGGAGGGTGATCTCCGCAACCTTGTCCCCCAGGTCCACCTTGAGTTTCTCGATGAGCTCGGCGTCGGTCATGGCGTTTCCTCGAATCCTAGAGTTTTCCCAGGAGCTTGACGACGCCGTCGACGATGGCGTCGGGCCGGGCCGGGCAGCCCGGGACGTACATGTTGACCGGGATGACCTGGTCGATGCCGCCCATGATGTTGTACGCGCCCCGGTAAACACAGCCGGACATGGCGCAGGCGCCCACGGCGATGACGAACTTGGGGTCGGGGACCTGATCGTAGATGCGGATGATCCGGTCCCGCATCTGGCGGGTGACCGGGCCGCTGGCGATGATGACGTCGGCGTGGCGTGGCGTGGCCTTGAGGAGGATGCCGAAGCGCTCGACGTCGAACCGCGGGGTCAGCGCGGCGACGATCTCGATGTCGCAGGCGTTGCAGGCGCCGGAGTTGAGGTGGAGGATCCAGGGCGACTTGATCCTGGACCAGCGCGCGAGCTTATTCAGCATGTTAACTCCTTGTGACCAGGGCCATGACGGAGAGGAAGATCATGAACAGGTAAAAGACGGCGAAAAAAACGATCTTGCCCGAGGGAACGGTGGCGATGACCAGGACGGCCACGTGCATCATCGTGAAGAACAGGGCGACGAAGAAGAAGAGGCGGTAGCCGAACTGGATCTTGACGCCCGGGATGTCCTCGCCGCAGGCGTAGGTCGTGAGCTTACCGCCGACCTTGGTCAGCTTGGGCGCCATTTTCGATCCTAGGCCGTAGAGGGCGAAGGCCGTCCCAAGGAAAAAGAGGAAAGAGACGGGCGGGGAGAGGAGAAAGCCGATTCCTTTCATGGCTCAACCTTTCAACCTGGACAGCTGTCGGATGTCCAGGCTCTTCGCCTGCCGGGCGATGTTGATGATCAGGGCCAGGGCCGTGGCCACGAGGCTGACCTCGACGACGATGAATGTGACGACGAGGGTCTGGGCGACGAGGATGTTGCCCTTGGCGAACCCGGTCCCCAAGAGCAGCAGGCTGATGCCCTTGGCGATGACCTCGATGGCGATGAAGAGCTTGATGAGGTTCCGCCGGAGAAGGAGGCCGAGGATCCCGGCGAAGACGAGGGCGGCCGCGAAAAACAGGTATAAGTACCAGGTGTTAGTCATGTTTGTCCCTCTTGCGGAATAGGGCCAGGACGGCGAACACGCCGGCCAGGATGACGGCGATCTGGCCGACGAGGTCGAACGTCCTCCCTTTCCAGAGGACGTCGCCGAAGGTGCCCGTCTCCGCTCCCGAGGTGAGGGCCGGGATCTTCTGGAGGAGCCCCTTCATGACCAGGGCGTCGATGATGATGAAGGCGACGAAGAAGAGGGGGAAGACCCAATTCACGGCCCGGGATTCCCGGACCTCGTCGCCGGCCTTGGTCAGGGCGATGGTCAGGATGAAGAGGACCGTGATCAACCCGGCGACGACGGAGATCTCGAAGACGCCGGCGTACGGGGCGTTCATCCGGAAGAAGATGATCCCCAGGAGCAGGCTGGCGGCGGCGAGCGAGATGGCCGACTTGAGCAGGTCGCGGAGCAGGATGGCCAGGACCGAGAACAGGACCAAACCGATGAGGAGAGCTGTTTGCACGATCATCGTCTAAAATCCCCACGATCCGATCACGGCGTGGACCCCGTCCGCGAGCACGTCGGCGGCGGGCTGGATCCAGGTCGTGACGGTCGACGAGAAGAAGATGCCGATCCCCACGCAGAGGAGGGCCAGGAAGACAGTCGCAACCGTCATCCAGAAGGGCGCTTCCTTGACGGCGGCCCATTTCTCGTTGAGCTTGCCGAAGAAGGCCTTCCGCTGCATGAGGAGGTAGTACCAGAGGGTCAGGACCGAGGTCAGGACGGCGATCACGGCGAAGACGGGGTGGCCGGCCTGGACGAGAGCGATGATGATGACGAGCTTCGACCAGAACCCGTTGAGCGGCGGGACGCCGGCAATCGACAGGGCCCCGACGAGGTTCGTCGCAGCTGTGACCGGCATGCGCTTGGCCAGGCCGCCCATCTCGTCGAGGTTCCGGGTGCCCGTGGCCTGCTGGACGGAGCCGCTGGTCAAGAACAGGAGCCCCTTGGCCAGGGCGTGGTTGAAGATGTGGAAGAGCCCGCCGGCGATGCCGAGGGGCGTCCCGATGCCGATCCCCAGGACGATGTAACCGACCTGGCTGATCGAGGAATAGGCCAGCATCCTTTTCATATCCTTCTGGCCCAGGGCCAGGAAGGCGGCGACGACCATGGACAGCGCGCCCAGGGACATCAGGACCGTGGACAGGGCCGGCGTCAGGCCGAAGACGTTGAGGAAGATCCGGGTCATGGCGTAGATGCCGGAGACCTTGATCAGGAGGCCGGACAGGACGGCCGAGATGGGCGCCGGGGCCGAAGGGTGGGCGTCCGGAAGCCAGGCGTGGAACGGGATGAGTGCCGCCTTCAGGCCGAAACCCATGAGGAAGAAGGCGGAGGCGACGCCGACCGCGGCGCCGGCGTTGAGTTCCTGAAGGGCCTTGGCCACGGCCGCAAATTCCAGGCTCCCGGTCATCCCGAAAACGACGGCGACGCTGGCCAGGATGAAGGCCGTGGCCACGACGGAGAGCATGAGGTACTTGAAGGCGGCCTCGAGCTCGTCCCGCCCCAGCCCGAAGGCGACGAGGGCGTAGGATGCGACGGCCGCTACCTCCATGAAGAGGTAGACGCTGAAGAGGTCCGTGGCCAGGACGAGCCCGTTCATCCCGGCCACCATGACCAGGAACAGGGCGTAATAATTGGCCTTGGCCCCGTAGTGCTCCATATAGTCGATGGAGAACAGGCAGGCCGCCAGCCCGACGAGGGCGATGGCCAGGAGCATGAACAGGCTGAACCCGTCCAGGGCCAGCCGGATGGCGACGGGCTCCCCGAACCAGGAGAGCTGTTGGAGGACGGGCCCGCCGGCGATGAGGTGACGTCCGGTGACCGCGGCGTAGACGAGCAGGAAGAGAAGGGCCGCGTTGGCCAGCAGGTCGGGCACGACCCGCCGGGAGACCTTGCCGACGAGAGGGAGAATCCCCGCCACGACGAGCGGCAGCGCAACGAAGAGTATGATCAACGCTCCTCCTCTATTTCATCAGCAGGCTGATCGCGCCCGCCACGATGATCAGGCCGGCCAGGCACCAGGCGAGGTAGTTCGCGTAATGCCCGTTGTGGGCCTTCTTCAGGATGGCCGTGAATTTCTCCCCGGCGACGGTGACGATCTTCTCGAAAACGAAATCGATGGGTCGGTCGACGGCCTTGAAAAGGACGAGCGACAGCCCTTGGAGGACCTTGACGCCCTGCTCGTAGGGGTCGAAGACCCGGGCCTCGGCCAGGTCGTAGAGCTTGTGGACGACGGGGAGTTTGTGGATGGGTTCGGAGGCGAGATAGGGCTTGCGGCCAAACTTCAGGAAGCCGTGCCGATGGAGGAGGAAGGCCAGGACGAGACAGCCGATCGAGATGAGGGCTACCGGGTTGAAGATGTCCAGGGCGTGGCTCGCGAAGTCAAGGGGAGCGCCGGCCTCCACGTGACCCGCGAGGATCGGCTGGATGAAGAGGGCCAGGGGGAGCTTGTTGTAGACGCCGAAGAGAATGCAAAGGGCAGCCAGGACGAGGATGGGGACGACGATGGCCGGTTGGCTCTCCTTGACCGCCGGGACCTCGCGCGTCCGTTCGCCGAAGAACACGGAATGCCCGGCCTTGAGGAAGGAGGCGAAGGTGAAGATCGCCCCGACCCAGGCGGCGATGGCGAAGACCGTGTAGCCCGATTCGAGGGCTCCGTGGAAGACCATCTCCTTGGAAACGAAACCGTTGAGCGGCCAGACCCCGGATATGGCCAGGGCACAGACGGTAAAGCCGAAGGCCGTCAGCGGCATCTCTTTCCGCAAGCCGCCGAGCTTCTTGAGCTCGGTCGTGCCGGTCCGGTGCTCGACCGAGCCGGCGCTCAGGAAGAGGCCGCTTTTATACATGGCGTGGTTGATCATGTGGAAGAGGCCGCCGGCGATGCCGAACGGCACGGCCGTCCCGATGCCGAGGATCATGTAGCCGACCTGGCTGACGGCGTGATAGGACAGGAGCCGCTTGAGATCCTTCTGGACGAGGGCCATGAGGACGGCCAGGACGATGGTCACCGCCCCGACGGCCATGAGCAGGACGGAGAGGCCGCTCCCCGGCCGGATCTTGAAGAAATCGAGGGAGATCCGGGCCAGGAGGTAGATGCCCAATAGTTTCTCGAAGGCGGCCGGCAGGAAGGCCATGAAGGTCACGGGCGCGTCGACGGCGGCGTCGGGGATCCAGGTGTGGAAGGGCATGGCCCCGGCCTTGCCGGCGGCTCCGATCATCATCAGGACGAAGGCGACCGCGGCCAGCCCCGTCGGTTCAACCGAGACCTGGGACATGGTCAGCGTGCCGCTCACGGTCCACAGGAGACCGATGCCCAGGATCATCGAGAAGTCGCAGAAGCCGCTGATCAGCAGGGCCTTGACCGCGGTCCGGCCCGACGTCGGCCTGCCGCCGATCGTGACGAGGCCGTAGAGGGTGACGAGCAGGCCTTCCCAGAAAAAGACGAGGGGGACGAAGTTGTTGGCCAGCACCGCCCCGTTGGCGAAGGCCGCGGTCAGGAAGACGTAGGCGAAGAATTCCCGGGCCCGCGGCGCGTCCTTCATCTTGACCGTCGAATAGAGCGTGATCAGGATGAGGAATCCGGCCAGGGCGAGGAGGATGAAGCTCGAGAAGTGGTAGAGGCGGAGGTCGAAGTCGATGCCCATGCCGAGCCAGGGAACGTTGAACCGGAGGTCCTTCAGGGAGAAGAAGACGAAGCCGTAGTAGAGGAGGACGGCCGCGCCGGCCAGGGCTAGGGCGTCCCGGAGGAGGCGGAGCGTCCGCGGGATGATGAGGAGGACGACGGCCAGGACGGCGGGCAGGAGGATGGGGAGGAGAAGCATTTGGGGGGTCATCGGAGCCACCAACTCATCTCGGTCGTCGCGATGTTGACGAGCTTCATCGGGTAGGCGACGAAAAGCCCGGCCGCCAGGCTGAGGAAGGCCAGGACGGCGACGACCAAGACCATGGATTTCGTTCTCTCGGGAGCCGGACGCTTGAGCTCACCCAGGAAAACCAGGCTGAAAACTTTGAACAGGTAGTACATCGTCAGGACGGCGGTGAAGAGGGCCGCGGCGGCGAGCCAGGTCCGGCCGGCCTGCACGGTCCCCATGATGACCAGGAATTTCGAGAAGAAGCCGCCGAAGGGCGGGATGCCGATGACGGAGAAGGAGCAGACGAGGAAGGCGATCGCCGTGACCGGCATCGTCTTGACGAGGCCGCCCATCTCCCGGATATCCTGGGTGTGGACGGCGTGGATGACGATCCCGGCGCAGAGGAAGAGCCCGGCCTTGGCCAGCCCGTGCATCAGGATGAAGAGCAGGGAGCCGGAGATCCCGGCCGCGTTGGCCATGCTGAAGCCGAGGAAGATGTAGCCGATCTGGCTGATCGTCGAATAGGCCAGGATCCTCTTGAGGTCGTTCTCCACGGCGGCCGCGCCTGCCGCGACGAGGCTGGAGACGACGACGACGATAGGAATGGCCTGCTGCCAACCCTCGGGCAGCCGGAAGGTGTAGAGGAAGAGGCGGGCGAAAGCGTAGACGCCGATCTTGACCAGGACCGCGGCGTGGAGCAGGGCGGTGACCGTCGTCGGCGCGACGCCGGCGTCCGGGAGCCAGGTGTGGAGCGGGATGGTGGCCGATTTCGAGAACAGGCCGAAAAGGATGAGCAGGACGGCCGTCCCCGGGACGAGCGTGCCCCGCATGGCCGTGATGTCGAAGGTGTTGGTGACGCCGTAGATCTGGATGAAGCCGAGGAGCATGACCACGGCGCCGAAGAACGTCACCAGGAAGGCCTTGTCGGCCTTGCGGACGAGAGCCGGCTCCCGGTAGAAGCCGATGAGCCGCCAGCAGCTGATGGCGATGATCTCCCAGAAGAGGTAGAGGAAGATGAGGTTCCCGGAGAAGACCAGGCCCATCATCGCCCCGATGAAGAGCAGGACCATCAGGTAGTATTCGTTCTGGTTCTCTTCCTTATGGATGTAGCCGATGGAGTAGACGACGATGAGACAGCCGACGAACGACGACACCCCGGCCATGAAGATCGACAGCGGGTCGATGATCAGGACGAAGTCGAGGCCCAGGGCCAGACTCTTGCGCACGACGAGCTCCCCCCCTTGGAGAGCGAGGGGGATCAGGGTCAGCGGCAAGACGGCGGTCACGGCGCTCACCAGGATGGCCCAGACCGACCGGGCGCGCCTGGACAGCAGGCTGGCCAGGGGGGTCGCGAACGAGCCGACGATGGGGACGAGGATCGTTAGAAGGACGATTGTTTCGGCATTCATGGGGACAGGTTGCCTTCCTTATTTTGAGGGCCAAGTATAGTGATGGACTGGGGGGTTGTCAAGAAATTCCACAGGCCGTCCTCATTTTTTGAACAGGTTTTTCCAGAGATAAAAACCGATTGCTTTTTCCCCTTGAATGTAGGATAAAAGAACGAATCCTCCGAGGAGAGTGAACAACATGCCCATCGAGATCCGCGAGGTCCTTTCCAGAAAAGACCTGAAGACGTTCATCTACCTGCCTGAGAAGATCCACGCCGGGCACGAGAACTGGGTCCACCCCATCTACATGGACGACTGGAAGTACTTCGACAAGAAGAAGAACAAGGCCTTCGGCTACTGCGACACGATCCTCCTCCTGGCCTGGAAGGACGGACGGCCCGTAGGCCGGGCCATGGGCATCATCAACCACCGCTTCAACGAGCACCGGAACGAAAAGACGGCCCGGTTCGGGTACCTGGACATCTACGAGGACAAGGAGACGCTCCACGCCATCCTCAGTTTCATCGAAGACTGGGCCCGGGCCAAGGGCATGACCAAGATCGTCGGCCCCTACGGCTTTTCCGACCAGGACCCCGAGGGCTTCCTCATCGAGGGTTTCGAGCACCGGGCGACGATCGCTACTTACTACAATTTCGAATGGATGCCGAAGTTCCTCGAAGACGAAGGCTACGCCAAGGACAACGACTGGTTCGTCTACAAGCTCGACGTCCCCAAGGAGCTGCCGGAATTCTATAAAAAGATCTACGAGCGGGCCATGAAGCGCGGCACCTACGAGATCATCGAGTTCCGCAAGAGGAAGGAGCTCAAGCCCTGGATCCGGCCCATCCTGTCGCTCATGAACGAATGCTACATGGCCGGCAACATCTACGGCTTCGCCCCTCTCGAAGAGGAGGAGATGGACGACCTGGCCAAGCGCTATCTCCCGGTCGTCGACCCGCGCTTCGTCAAGGCCGTCAAGAAGGACGGGGAGGCCGTGGCCTTCATCATCGCCATGCCCGACATGACCGAGGGCATCCGCAAGGCCAGGGGCCGCCTGCTCCCCTTCGGTTTCATCCATGTCCTTCGGGCGGCCAAGAAGACAAAACAGCTCGACCTCCTGCTCGGGGCCGTCAAAGAACAGTACCGGGGCCAGGGCCTCGACGTCCTCATGGGCGTCAAAACCCTCATGTCCGCCCACGAGGCCGGCTACGAGATGATGGACACCCACCACGAAATGGAAGCCAACGTCAAGGTCCGGGCCGAGATGGAGCGCATGGGCGGGATCATCTACAAGAGATACCGGGCCTTTTATAAAATGGTCTAGCCGGACCGCGTCCGCAAACGGGGCGAGCGCTCAACCGACGAACGACAGGATGTAGGCCCCCGTTAGGACGACGAGGACGGCTACGGTGATCCAGCAGAGGATGTTATAAACCCGGCCGTTCTTGTGCGTGCCCATGAGCTTGCGGCTGTTGACCAGGATCAGCATGAAGATGAGGACGACCGGCAGGACGATGCCGTTGACCACCTGGGAGATGAGCATGACCCGGAAGAGGGGGATCCGGGGCAGGAGGATGACGGCCGCCCCGAGGAAGACGAGGAAGGAATAAAGGCCGTAAAATTGGGGCGCCTCTGAGAATTTCTTGTTCACCCCGTTCTCCCAGCCCATGCCCTCGCAGACGAGGAAGGCCGTCGACAGGGGCAGGATCGAAGCGGCGAAAAGGCTGGCATTGAGGAGCCCGAAGGCGAAGAGGGCCGAGCAGTATTTCCCGGCCAGCGGCTTGAGCGCCAGGGCCGCGTCGGCCGCCGTCTCGACGCGGACGCCGGCCTTGAAGAGCGTCGCCGCGCAAGTCAGGATGATGAACCCGGCCACGATGGTCACGATGAAGCTGCCGAGGACGACGTCCAGGCGGGAATGCTTATAGTCCTTGACGGCGATATTCTTTTCGACGATGGAGGCCTGGAGGTAGAACTGCATCCACGGGGCGATCGTCGTGCCGACCAGTCCGATGACCATTCCCAGCTGGCCCGGCGAGAAAGACAGGCTCGGCCGGACGAGGCTCGTTCCGATCGCCGCCCAGTCCGGCTTGGCCAGGATCCCCGAGATGATGTAGGTCACGTAGAAGAGGCAGGCGAACAAGAAGACCTTTTCGACGGACCGGTAATTGCCCTTGACCACGAGGAGCCAGACGATGACGGCGCTCAGAGGGACGGAGATGAACTTGGAGACATGGAAGATCTCCAGGCTTGAGGCGACGCCGGCGAACTCGGCGATGACGTTGCCGAGATTGGTCACGAAGATGCCGAAGAGCAGGTAGACCGTGATCCTGACCCCGAAGCGCTCGCGGATGAGGTCGGACAGACCCTTGCCGGTGACGACGCCCATCCGGGCGCTCATCTCCTGGATGATGATCAGGGCGGCCATGACCGGGATGAGGGTCCAGAGCAGGTTGTTGCCGAAATGGGCTCCGGCCATGGAATAGGTCGCGATGCCACCCGCGTCGTTATCGACGTTGGAGGTGATGATGCCGGGGCCCATGACGGCCAGGAAGAGCAGGAGGCCTTTCCAGCGGCGGCGGATCGCGTCTTTGATCATGGCCTTTTGCGGCTTGCCGCGGTCTCCGGGCCTCTGGGCGCCGAACTCATAGCTCCTCGGCCGTCGCCTGGACGATGTCCTGGAGGGTGATGATCCCCCGGATGACGAGGTTCCTGTCCACGACCGGGACGGCCAGGAACTTGTACTTGTTGAAGACGTCGGCGACCGTGGCGATGTCGTCGTCTGTCTCGACCATCAAGACGTGGGGGTTCATGAGCGCCCCCAGTCTCTCCTCTCGGTCGCAGAGAAGGAGATGGCGGAGAGTGATGACCCCGGCCAGCCGCCGGTCTTCCCCCGTTATGTAGATATAGGCGACCGTTTCCAGAGGATGGATCGCGTTGCGGAACGATTCGACGGCGTCGGCGATCGTCTGGTCCCCGCGCAGGGCGAGGAAATCGGTGGTCATGATGCTCCCCGCGGTCCCTTCCCTGTGCTTCAGGAGACCCTTGACATGATCGCGGAACGGAGGCTCCATCGTGCCGATGAGGCTCTCCATTTTCTCCTCCGGCAGGTCGGCCAGGAATTCCCGGGCCTCGTCGGGCTCCATGGTTTCGAGGATGTCGGAGGCTCTGTCAGGAGGGGCTGTCTCGATCAGGGACAGCTGAAGCTTGGGGTCGACCTCCTGAAGGGTCTCCGCGGCTGTTTCCGTGTCCAGGGCCCGGAAGACGGACGACCGGTTGGCCCGGTCGAGCTCCTCGATGATGTCCGCGATATCCGAGGGGTGCAGCTCGTGGAGCTTGCGCACGGTGACGTTCAGCTTGAGGTTCTTTTTCGGGTCGCTGGCCAGGGGCTGGACGCATTTCCAGGACACCAGTTTCTCCGCGATCCGGTAGGAGAAGAGCCAGTCGGTCACGGCGTCGATCGTCCTCATCCAGCCGAGGCGGCGGAGGATGCCGCGCAGGCCGAAATCGACGTGGGCGATGCGGAGCTCGCCGTGGGCGATGAGGAGATGGACATCGTTGACCCGCTCGATCTTGGCCCCGTGGGTGTCCACGACCTGCTTATCGAGCAGATCCTCCCGCAACAGGATCTCTTCGTTGCCGACATCGAGGCTGGTCAGCCGGCTTTCCGCGCCGGGCTTGAGGACGGCGGAGCGGCCGCGGATCGTTTCGACCGAGCTCCAATCGAGAACGCGGGCCAACTTCTCGCCCCGACGGCGGATGACGAGGGAGTCGACCCTCGGGAAGGGCTCGCCCAGCCGGACCTTGAGGTCGGTCAGCCGGCCGCGGACTCTTCCCTCCGGGTCGGAAATGGGACGGTTCAGCAGGTCGGAAAAATAGAGGAACAATTTTGAGCCGTCGTCGTGCATCCGCCGCTCTCCGACCCGCGATCGCGCACCAGACTAAGGGCCGTTATAGCATACGGGAAGGGTGGAGTAAAGGCGCCGGCGGGGCTATTTCGCGTCGGCCCAGTTCGGGCCGAAGCCCAGGCGGACCTTGAGCGGGACCAAGAGCTCGGCCGCTCCTTCCATGGCCTCACGGACCAGGGGCTCGACCTCCGTTTTTTCCATTTCAGGGACCTCAAAAACGAGCTCGTCGTGGACTTGGAGGATCATGCGCGTCCCGAGCTTCCGGACTTCGAGTTCCCGGGCGGCGCGGAGCATGGCCACCTTGACGAGGTCGGCCGCCGAGCCCTGGATGGGGTTGTTGAGGGCGATCCGCCGGCCGGCCTGCTGGATGGTCCGGTCGGGCATGCGCAGCTCCGGGACCTGCCGTTTCCGGCCGAGGATCGTCTCGGAATAGCCCCGTTCGCGGGCCTCCTCGACGACCCTATCGAGGTAGGCCTTGACGCCCGGGAGTTCGCCGAAGTAGCGGTCGATGAACTTCTGGGCCTCGGCCGCCGATGTCCCCAGCTCCTTGGCCAGGGAAAAGGCCGAGGTCCCGTAGACGATGCTGAAATTGATGATCTTCGCCCGCCGCCGCGTCTCCTCCCCATTACTGTCCCCAAAGACGAGCCGGGCGGTCTCCTCGTGGACGTCCCGGTCCTCGAGGAACGTGGCGATGAGCTTGGGGTCCTGCGAGAGATGGGCCAGGACGCGCAGCTCGATCTGCGAATAGTCGGCGGCCAGCAGGAGGTGCCCCTTATCCGGGACGAAGGCCCGGCGGAAGCGCGCCCCCCACGGGCCCCGGACGGGGATGTTCTGGAGGTTCGGGTCGCTCGACGACAGGCGGCCGGTGGAGGCCACGGTCTGGTTATAGGAGGTGTGGATGCGGCCCGTGGCCGGGTTGATGAGCTGGGGGAGGGCGTCGGCATAGGTTGACTTGAGCTTGGCCATCCGCCGGTAATCGAGGACGTGCCGAGCCAGGGGATGGACGGCCGCGAGCTCCTCGAGGATGTCCAGCGAGGTGGAATAGCCTTTGGTGATCTTTGTCCGCCGGGCGGCCGGCAGTCCCAGCTTGTGGAAGAGGATGTCGGCGAGCTGGCGCGGGGAGTTGATGTTGAAGGCGCCGCCGGCGAGGGCGTGGATCTCCTTCTCGAGGCGTCCGAGCTCGCCCTCCAACTCCTTGGACATGGATTTCAGGACTCCGGGGTCGACGCGGACGCCGCAGACCTCCATGCGGGCCAGGAGCCCGATGAGAGGCCGCTCGATATCTTCGTAGAGCCGGTCGAGCTTCTTGGCCTCGATCTTTTTCCAAAGGATCCGGTCGAGCTCCAGGGCCAGGGCGGCGTCCTGGCAGGCGTACGGGGCGGCCCGCTCGATCCCGACCTTATCCATTGTCAGCTCGCTCTTCCCCCGGCCGACGATGTCCTTGTAGGGCGTCTTGGTCGCCTGGAGGTAATGGAGGGCCAGCTTCTCGAGGCCGTGCTGGCCCCAGTTCGGCTCGAGAAGATAGGATAGGACCATCGTGTCCCGGGAGACGCCGGCCAGGCGCACGCCCTCGCGCTCGAGGACGATGAGGTCGTACTTGATGTTCTGGCCGATCTTGCGGACGGCCGGGTCCTCGAGGACGGGACGGAGGATGTCCAGGGCGCGCTCCTTGGGGATCTGGGGAGGAGCGCCCAGGTAGTCGTGGCCGACGGGGACGTAGAAGGCCTCTCCCGGGACGATGGAAAAGGACAGCCCGACGAGGCGGGCCCGGGTGGGGGAGGCGCTGTCGGTCTCCGTGTCCAGGGCCACTTCTCCGGCTGCGGCGATCCGGGCGGCGAGCGCCCGGAGCTCGTCCTCCTCGAAGATCGTGTGGAATTCTTTTTCGGCCGGGAGCCGCGGCTTCTTCAGAAAGTCGGCCAGGAGGGAGGAGAACTCGAGCTCCTGGAAAAGCCGGAGAGTCTCCTTCTCGTCGGGCGCCTGGACGGCGTAACGCTCGAGGTCGAGCTCGATGTCGAGGTCGCGGGTCACCGTGACGAGCCGGCGACTGAGCTCGAGGAGCTCCCGGTTCTGGGTGATCCTCTCCCGGACGCGGGGGTTCTTGACCTGGTCGATGTTCCGGAGGAGGTTGTCGAGGGAACCGAACTCCTGGATGAGGGACTTGGCCGTCTTCTCGCCGATCCCGGGAACGCCGGGTACGTTGTCCGTCGGGTCGCCCCAGAGGGAGAGGACGTCGATGACCTCCCCAGCGCCGACCCCGAAGACGTCCTTGACGCTCGCCGCGTCGATGGTCGTTTCCTTCGACGGATTCCAGACGGACGTCATGGCGTCGACGACCTGGAGGAGGTCCTTGTCCGTGGTCACGATGACGGTCAGGATGCCCTTCGCCGCCGCCCGCGCGGCCAGCGAGGCCAGGGCGTCGTCGGCCTCGTACTTCGGGTACTCGGCCGTGGCCACCCGCAGGGCCCGGAGGACGTCCTTGAGGACCGGGAGTTGGGCGGCGAGGTCCTCGGGCATCGGCTTGCGGTGGGCCTTGTAGGCGCTGAACTCTTCGTGGCGGACCGTCGGGCCCTTGACGTCGAAAACGACGCCCAGGTATTCGGGCTTTTCCTTGTCGACGATCTTCCTCACGGCGTTGATGAAGCCGTAGATGGCGCCCGTCGGGAAGCCGCCGGAGTTGGCGAGCCCCCGGATGGCGTAGTAGGAACGGTAGAGGAGGCAATTCCCGTCGATGAGGAAGAGGCGTTTCGGACTCAGTCGTACCTGCCTTCGACGATCTGTCCGAGGATCGTCTTGTGCTGGTCCTCGATCATCCGTTCGATCCGCTCCCCGACGTCGGGCAGGTTCATGAAGGCGGTGTAAAAGGCCCTTTTGGAGGCGAGCAGCCGGCCCGACTTGTAGATCAACGATTCGATGTACTGGGCCGCGAGCCCCTTGTCCTGGGTCTGGACGATGTAGGCGTCTCCCCTGTATTCCACCCTGGTGTTGTAGCCGCTCATGAAGGCCGTCTCCCCTCATTATACTCGTCCGGGCGGCCGGTTCAAGCCCGATTTACCCGGCCCGGGCGAATTTG
>Ga0315294_10001534_pt1 | contig 25230 bp, 20 predicted proteins | sample YL17G13_40_MG_FD_203626 | JGI IMG/M metagenome (GOLD analysis project Ga0315294, IMG submission 203626) | Sediment microbial communities from Yellowstone Lake, YNP, Wyoming, USA - YL17G13_40 | ecosystem: Environmental > Aquatic > Freshwater > Lake > Sediment | place: USA: Wyoming | collected... | reverse complement strand
AGTTTGGAGGACGTTGATTCACCACATGCATGGGGGCAGGCTAAATTAATAAAGTATTTAGCGCAATAAGGACGCCCCAAAAAAGACCGGCGAAACCTTCCGCGGCGGCGAGAAAGAAAGCGAGAACTAATCCGGCGAATACCATTCCCGACACCGACCGCCGAAGCCCGAAGCGCCCCCTTCCTCCTCTGACTGAATTATTCAGTCAGTCCTAATGTCGATGCATGCATAATTTAGAGGTGAGGTACCGGACAGTATGCTGGGCATGGCATATGACTTGTCGGTTAAAGTCCGGCCATGGGAGTTCGGCAGTTTGCCTATGTAACTGGAGGTAGGTGTGAGGGGTAACCTGAAACACATGGTTCTCTGACCACGGCCCAGGAAGCGGGCCGACAACCCTGCGGGTTGCAGCGCAGGCCAACCGGGATTTATAAACTTTGAGCAAAAAGCCACTGTCTAAAAACAAGAACCCTTAGGATGGGGTAAGGTACTTCCGAAATTTCTGACCAGAACGGTAGGCAACCAGTCAACCTGGGATTATTGTTGACATTCTGTGCTCAAAGAGGGCATAATTACCCCTATAGGATCACGAAACGTCAAGTTAGATTATCCCCTAATAATGTTTGACGTTTCGTGGAGATACAGGGGATTTTCCCCCCTATTAAAGCACAGAATGTAAAATGAAGACCATCGAATTCTTTGCAACCCATCCTGTCTTTTCTCTGGATGAAGCGAGCATCGCTCTTGGGCTTCCCGGCGGTCGTGCGGGAACAGTGGAAAGACTGAAATACCACTTGGAAACCGGACGGCTGAAACTTGTGATCAGGGGTGTCTACGCAGTGGTCCCCCCGGGCGGGAAGGCGGAAAAATTCCGGCCTGATCTCTTTCTGGTGGCGGCGGCATTCAGGCCTAAAGGCATCTTCTCACATCACAGCGCCCTTGAACTTCAGGGTGTCGCTCACTCGGTATGGAACGAATGCACCCTTTATGCAGAAGGACGGCGAAGGCCGATTCTGGTCAATGGAAACACCGTGCGTTTCCTTGAGCACCCAGCTCCTATGCGGACGGAATCAGGCGGCCACCTGGGCACGCGAAAAATCGAGCGACAGGGCAAATTGCTTCTTACCACCGGTCCCGAGCGCACGTTGGTCGAAGGATTCCGCAGGCCGGGATTGGCAGGGGGACTGGAAGAGCTGGTGACTTCGGCAAGTGGTTTTGCCGTTCTCGATCTTACTCTTCTCGATGAAATCCTTCAGCGGTACAGCATCGCGAATCTGTGGGCGGCTACGGGGTGGTTTCTGGAACGCTTCCGCGAGACCTTCCATGTTCCCGATGAATTCCTGAACCATATGGAGCAGCATCGCCCGCGCTCTCCTCATTACCTCGAACGGAGTCGACGTGGCGGCGTGCTTACAGCGAGATGGAACCTGATTCTTCCAAAGGAACTGATGCAACGGGAAGGACTGCATGAACCCTAGCCGGGAATACTTACAGGCCTGCTCGATCCAAACCGGCTACCAGGTTGCCCCTCTGGAGAAGGTTGTCCGACTCGGGGAGATGGCGGGAGACATCACGCGGCACCCGTTTCTCGGGAAGGTGCTTGCTCTCAAAGGCGGGACTGTGCTCAATCTTTGCTTCGGGCCCCCGAAGCGACTCTCGGTTGATCTCGACTACAACTATATCGGAAACCTTGAACGGGAAAAGATGCTGGAGGACCGGCCAAGAGTGGAAGAGGCCATTTGTCAGTTGAGCAGGCGCCGAGGATATCACCCCCAGCAATCCGCCGATTCCTTTGCCGGACGAAAGATTTTTCTGTCCTACCGATCGGTCCTGGGGCAGGACGATCGCATCGAGGTGGACCTAAATTATATCTTCCGGCTCCCGCTTGTTGAACGGGAGTACCGCGAACTATGGCAACCCGGGGAGCTGGATCGCGTCAAGGTTCAGGTCGTCGGGCTGGAAGAACTGCTTGTGGGCAAATTGATCGCCCTCCTGGACCGTGGCGCTGCGAGGGACGCTTGGGATGTGGCAAATTTTTCAACCGAAACGATGGAGATCGTGCGCTCCCGCCCATTCAGAAGCCGATTCATAGCCCTCTCCGTTATTCTGGATCATCCACTTCCCACATACACCAAGGACCGCCTGAAAAGCATCCTTTCGGATCGCGCCCTTTACGAAAACCTTGCTCCCATGCTGGCTGCCTCTGAACCGCTTCGATCTGCCGACCTCATCGATCGGGCTTGGGCGGTAGTGGAGCAACTCCTTCCTTTGGATCCAAATGAGGAGGAATACATAGCCGGCATACAGCGTGGAGAGTTACTGCCCCAACTGCTCTTCCCGGACGGGTCCGAAGATGCAAAAACGATCAGCGAACATCCTGCTATCCGGTGGAAGATTCTCAATGTTCGCAAACATTTGAGAAAAAAGAATCATAAGGGAGCGGGATATTTTTGAATCGCTTATATTCAGGTACCGGACAGTATGCCGTGCATGACATATGAGTTGTCGGTTGAAATCCGACCATAGGAGTTCGGCAGTTCGCTCATGTAGCCGGAGGGAGGTGTGAATCCTGCTCTTCTGGGGTCGGACCAGGGTAAAAGGCTAATACTATGTTGAGTGCAGGGCAGCCCTGAACCTCATATGCTTCAGGGCGCATTCGGCATTCCCCATTTACGAAATTCTTTGGCTGCAATTCGGACAATACCGGAAGCCCGGAGAGACCGGCTGGCCGCACTGGGGGCAGGCTTGGGGAGAACGCGACTCGATGGGGCTCACATGGGGATGTCCGGTTTCATCGAAGACCCCGCCGCAGCGGCCGCATTCCAGGAAGGTCTCTCCCCGCTTGATGGGAATCAGGGGAATGAAGAAAAGACTGAGGTAATGGTCCAGGCGCTTGAGGCGGGCTGAAGGCAGGCCGCACCTGGGGCAGGCCCTCGCCTGATCATCGACCTGAACCTTCTTGGGCTGTACCCCCCCGATAAAAAAGAAGAAGACCCACCTCCTGAGCAGATTCCTGAAATACGAAACGCGATATTAACTTTAACCGGTTAGAGTCTATTCGAGAACTTTGGAGAATTCAATCTAAAACATTCATTTCCTTCAATGTAAAATAGGAAAAAGGGCACCGGTTTGGGGGGGGCTGGTATGCTCAAAGTTCCTTGAGCCCGGGGGATATGATTTGTTGGTCATGAGTCATGGACTGATCTCAAAAACATCGAGGAAACTCATACGCCCGGCTTCCAGCTCCGGCAGGAAAAATTCATTGGCATAAATTCGCCGTTAGGGGTTAAACTGGGGTTATGGACGAGAGAGACTTTTACACGGAAACGCCTGAGGCGAAGAAGGCGACTTACAGTTGTCCGAAATGCCGCCAGTCATCCGAGTTCCAGATTCGCTGGCTGCGCCGCACGAAGAAAAAGAATATCCCCCCCGGGGCCAGCGACAACGACCGCGCCAAGTTCGCCAAGGCGACCGACTATCTGGTACGGGCGGATGATTCCCTGGTTTGCCCCAACCCGCGCTGCCGGAAACGCTTCGAAATCCCGGATTATCAGACGGTGGTTTTGCTCTAAGAGGGACCGGGGTCAGGCTCGACTTTTTGCAATTCAAGGTCATGACCTGCGGCAGAGCCCGGGATTTACCCGGATGAAATTATGGGAGATGATAGAACGGCAGGAGAAAGATTCTCCATCCTGTTTTTCACCACGAGCTGGGTTCATGAGGAAATGATCGACCGGAGAGCCTTCCTCTCTGTCCAGATGCTCAATCAAATCTGAGGCCATCACCCCATCCATAGATGTATTTTTCCATTTGACACCCCGCCTTTCTTCTCCCTATACTGACCTCGAAAAAATCGGATCATCTTCGTTCTGAAAAAGAGTGCCAGAAAAAATCTCTCCAAAGGAGGAAACATGAGCGAGCTGAAGGTAAGCGATATCAAGAGGGTCACCGTCATCGGGGCGGGGCTGATGGGGGCGCAGATCGGGGAACTGATGGCCCGGATCGGGAAATGCAGCGTGACCTTGGTGGATATCAAGGACGAGTTCGTGAGCAAAGGACTGGCGGGGATCGATCAGCGGACGGAGAAGTTCTTCGTGGCCAAGGGCAAGATGACTCCGGAAGAGAAGAAGGAGCTCATGAGCCGGATCGGCGGGACTACGGACATGGCCAAAGCGGCCGCCGGCTCCGATTTCATCCTGGAGGCGGCGACGGAAAATATCAAAATTAAGAAAGAGCTTTTCAAAAAGCTGGATGAGAATGCGCCGGCTCACACCATTCTGGGAACCAACACGTCCTATTTGAGCATTACCGAAATTGCTTCAGCCACCAACCGAGCCGACAAGGTGGTGGGCATGCACTTCTTCAACCCCGTAGGGGTGATGAAGCTGGTGGAGGTGGTGAAGGGCGCTAAAACCTCGGAGAACACGGTGGCGGCAACTTCAGACCTGGCCCGCCTGCTGCAAAAAGAGCCCGTCGTGTGCTGGGATGCCAGCTACGGGTTCCTGGCCAACCGGGCCTACTTCGCCATGCGCATGGAAGCGGTGCAGATGGTCTATGAGAGGGTGGCCCCTCCGGAAGAGATCGACAAGGCCCTGAAGCTCGGCTACAACCTGCCCATGGGTCCCCTGGAACTGGCCGACATGGGCGGCTCCTGGGCGATCTACGCCAGCTCGGAAGAGGACCGGATCCGGGAACTGGGTTCGGAGAAAGGCAAGCTCCATCCCCTCATCCGTCTCATGGTCCGGGCCGGTTATACCGGAGGAGCGGGCAAGAAGGGGATTTACGACTTCTACAAAGAGGTTCTTTCCAAGATGAAGTAGGAGCGGGTTTGAAACCCGCCCCTCCGTGGAACGACGCTCCATCTCGCAGGGCCAATTCATGAATTCCCCCTGCTCCCGAGCAAAATCTTCATTTTCAAGGAACAAGTGGCAGAGATGAAATCATTAGTTAAAGTCAATGATCTACTGGCCTTTGTCGAACGGGTTTACCAGAACATGGGAGCCTCCAAGGAGAACTCCCAAATTTCGGCTGAAGTCATGGTCGAAGCCAACCTGTGCGGGGTGGACTCCCACGGCGTGAGGATGCTTCCGGGGTTTGTTACCCTGGCCCGCAATGGAAAGATAAATCCCAGGGGAAAGATCGAGGTGATCAAGGAAACACCGGTGATCGCTCACCTGAATGCCAGTCTGGCCCCCGGGCACGTGGTTTCGGTCCAAGCCATGAAGATGGCGGTGAAAAAGGCAAAAACCTCGGGGATCGGCTTTGTCCTGGTGCGCAACTCCACCCACTGGGGCAGGGCCGCCTACTACCCAATGCTGGCCGCACGGGAGGGCTGCGCCGGAATCTGCTTCGTCAACACCGAATCCAACATGCCCTACTGGGGAACCCGGGCCCCCCGAATCGGGAATAATCCTCTCTCCATCGGCGTCCCGAGGGCCTCGGGCGAACCGGTAGTCCTCGACATGGCCATGTCCCAGGCGGCATTCTTCAAGATCGTGCTGTACAACCGGGAAGGCAAGAAGGTGCCCCTGGGGTGGGGAGTAGATGAGCAGGGCCGCCCCACGGATGACCCCGCGGCGATCCTCAAGAGCAGGCGGCTCGTTCCCACGGGGCAGCACAAGGGGTCCGGACTGGCCCTGATGATCGATATCCTGACCGGTATCCTTTCCGGAGGAATGTTTTGCGGGGAACTCCTGGGAGAGGCGAAGGGGATGCCCCACGCCACGGCTTACGCGCAGGCCTTCATGGCCATCGACATTGCCAGCTTTCTGCCCCTGGAAGTTTTCCAGCGAAGGGTCGATGAACTCGTGGCCTATGTCAAAGGGGGACCGCCGGCCGAAGGATTCAGCGAGATCAACATCCCGGGAGAGAGATCCTGGAGGGAGAGGGCTCTGCGGGAGAAAGTGGGGATTCCCTTGGATGAAATCACCCTGGGTGAGCTCCGGACCATGGCCGCCCAAATTGGAATTCCCTGTTTTCCGGTCAGCGAAAATTAAAAACCTGAAGGGACACAGATAAACACAGATAATAATGCCTAGAATTCGAAATGCCTAAAATGGCCAAAGGCAGAATCCCGGTTTGCAGGGCAGTCCACAAAGGGCTTTTGGGTAAATGATTTCTGTGAAATCTGCGTAATCTGCGAAATCTGCGGATCAAGAGAGGAGGGTAAAATGGAAAAGACCTATCTGCAGCCGGCAAATGTTCCCAAACCCGCGGGGGATTATTCCCAGGGACTCAAGGTAAAAGGAGGGACCCTGGTGGTTATCTCCGGGCAGGTGGCCTGGGATGTCCAGGGGAACCTGGTGGGAAAAGGGGACTTCCGGGCGCAGACCCGGCAGGTTTTCGAAAACCTGAAAAATATGCTGGCCAGCGCCGGAGCAACTTTCAAGGACGTGGTCAAATTGGGCATCTTTTTAAAGAACCGGGAGGACTTTGCCGCTTTCCGGGAAATCCGGGCCCAGTATCTCACCCCTCCTTTTCCCCCTACCACCCTTCTGGTGGTAAAGGATTTAGCCCGGGAAGAATGGCTGCTGGAGGTAGAAGCCATGGCGGTGGTGGGTTAGGCCCTTAGGGCCTCACTTTTATAGGCATGTTGGTAAGAAGGTCATATGCCGTGCATTCGCGATAAATCCCCCCTTGCCCCCCTTTAAAAAAGGGGGGATGGGGGGATTTCTGGCTCGTATGGGCTTGATTCAAAATGCAGCCAGAGAAGGGAAAGCGCGGGAATTTGGAAAAGAAGGTCGAATCAAGGGGCATAAAAATACTGCTGGTCCGTCACGGAGAAACCGACTGGAATCTTGCCGGCCGGTTCCAAGGCCGGAGCGATGTGCCCCTGAATCAAAAGGGGAGAGAGCAGGCCAGCGCACTGGCCTTGGCCCTGAAAAGGGAGTCCCTTGCCGCCATTTACTGCAGCCCTCTGGCCCGGGCCAAGGAGACGGCCCACCTGATTAAAGCCTATCACCCATCTGTTCCCCTGTATGAGGAAGAGGGCCTGGTGGAGATGAACCTGGGCGAGTTTGAAGGGATCGAAGGCCCCCGCTGGGCCGAAAAATACGCGGATTTTCGGAACGCATGGCGGGATAACCCGGCTTCGGTCACCATGCCGGGAGGAGAAAGCCTTCAGGAGGTCCAGGCGCGATCCATGGCCGCACTGGAGCGCATCTCGAAGGCTCACCCGCCGGATTGCACCCTGCTGGTCTGCAGTCACAATTTTGTAATCCTGACCATCCTGTGCCATGCCCTGGAGATTCCCCTGGATCGATTCCGGGAGTTGAAGCAGGGAACGGCGGCTATGAATGTCCTTTACCTGCAAGGGGGCCGGCTGCGGGCTGAAGTGGTGAACGACCGCTCCCATCTTCCCCGGGAGGAAGGAAAGAAGATCAAGGAGGAGCCCATGAAAAAAGTTGAATGAGTTGATTGGATTGTTGATTTGGGGAAAAAAGGGGGCTTGAAGGAGATGGGGAAGCGAATGAAAATGGATTTTCAATACCGGCAGGGCCGAAACAAAGATTGTTTCGAGATAGCCGACTTAATCAGCAATGCCTCGGGCGGGGGGTTGATTTTCTGTCCATCGAACCCGTTAGGTGCCAGAGCCAGAATCATTGGGGATTTGGACAATGACAAAACGGAAGCTCCCGACATTCTGTTCCATCTGTGGTTTGCTGGTTCCAACGTCAATCCCGTGCCAGTGCTTCGATGGGGTCGAGTCGCGCCGCCTTCATGGCCGGGAGATAGCCGAATACAATGCCGGTCAGGAAGGCACACGAGAAAGCAATGATGATGGGAGCAACCGTGAAAATCACCCGCCAACCTGCAATCATGGTTGTAGCCAGCCCGCCGGCAACACCGATGGTTACACCCGCCAGGCCGCCGATCAAGCAGACCATCACCGCCTCGGTAAGAAACTGAAACAGCACATCGAAACTACGCGCGCCGATGGCCATGCGGATGCCGATTTCGCGCGTCCGTTCGGTGACCGACACCAACATGATATTCATCACCCCAATTCCGCCTACCACAAGCGAGATCACGGCAATTGCCGCGAGCAGATAGGTCAGCGTGTCCTGCGTTTCATTGGCCGTTTTGATGATTTCGGCCATGTTGCGAATGTAAAAATCTTCCTTGCGATGACGGTGAATGAGCAGCGTGCGTATTCCATCTTCCACCTGCCCCATGTCCGCGCCCGTCTTTACCTTCACGTTGAAACGCTTGAAGAATCGGTATCCGAATATTCGCGCGCTGGCGGTCGTGTAGGGCAGCCAGACGGAGTTATCCAGATCGTCCCCCTTGGCGCTCAAGCCTTTGCTGTTCATGATACCGATAACCAAAAATGGCGTATGGCCAATGATCACGTACTTGCCCAGCGGATTTTCGCCATTGGGGAAAAGCGCCTTCACCACGGTCTGGCCCAGCGTCACCACCTGGGCATAACGTCTCACGTTTTCCGCCGAAAAAAATACCCCGGAGTGTAGCGCCCAATTGCGCACTCGGGGAAAGTTTTCGCTGGTTCCCACCGCGGTTACCACCAAATCCAGGTTGCCGAAGCGCAACAACACAGATAACTCGGTTTCGGGAATTACCGTGTCCACACCGGGCACGTTGGCGATGGCCGGAAGGTCTTCAGGGACGAGACTGATCACGGTTTCGCCTGAGGCGCGAACGGCGGGCCGACCGCGCTCGACGGAAAGCAGGTCCGTGCCCATCGCTTGGATTCTCTCAACCACTTCTTGTTTCGCGCCGTTGCCGATGGCCATCAGTGCGACAACAGAGGCTACGCCGATCACGATGCCGAGCATGGTCAGGGCGGTGCGCAGCCGATTGTGAAACAGCGAACGCAGGGCCATTTTGAGCGCCTCGCCCAATATGGCCATGCCTGGCTTAGCCTCCTTTTCCCATTCGCCGGTCTTGGGGGCGTTCCCAGCTTCCTCGTTCTTTTGTTCGTCGGACCGGATGCGCCCATCGCTAAGGCGGACGATGCGCTGCGCGTATGCGGCAATGTTGCTGTTGTGGGTGACCAGGATGATGGTGTGTCCCTGCCCGGGTAGCTCCTGCAGGATGGCCATGATTTCCTTGCCACTCTGGCTATCCAGCGCTCCAGTGGGTTCGTCGGCCAGGATCACCGGGCCGCCGTTCATGAGCGCCCGCGCGATGCTGACGCGCTGTTGCTCGCCGCCGGAGAGCTGATTCGGTGAATGATGCAGCCGCTCGCTCAGGCCGAGGTGCCGCAACAATTTTCCCGCGCGAGCTTCTCGCTCCGGCTTCGGCATGCCGCGGTACACGGCGGGAACTTCCGCGTTATCCAGGGCGCTCAGACCGGACATCAGGTTATAGCGCTGGAAGATGAAGCCGAAGGTATCGCGCCGTAGACGTGCCAATAGATCGCCGTCAAGGCTGGCAACATCGATGCCGCGGATGCGGTAGGTGCCGCTCGATGGCCGGTCGAGGCAGCCGATCATGTTCATGAGCGTGGACTTGCCGGAACCGGACGGGCCCATGATGGCGACGAATTCACCGCTGTGAATCGTCAGGCTCACTTCCTTCAACACGGTGAGCGGCGCCCCGCCCGACGCATAAGTGCGGCTGACCGCATCTAATTGGATAAGCGGCGATGCCATCAGGGACCCTTCTTTAGACCCGGCGCGCTCTTCGTAGGGTCTTTCGCCTTGATTTCGCCGATGACGACCTGTTCTCCCTCCTTGAGGCCCTCCGTAACCTGCGCCGCAATCTCACTCTTGACGCCGATCTTGATCGTGCGTAACTCCACCCCGCCGTCGGCTTTGAGTACGCGCACCTGGATGCGGGCGCCCTCGCTGGCATTGCCGATGGCGGCGGTCGGGATAAGCAGCGTACCCTTCGCCTGCGCCACCACGATGAAGACCTGCGCGGTCATCTGAATCTTCAGTTCCTCCTGCGGATTGGGGACGTCGAACAGAACATTGTAGAAAACCACGTTGTTGATGAGTTCGGGGGCTGGCAGAATTTGCCGTACTTTGCCGTACCTGCGTCGTTCCGGTTGGCCGAGGACAGTGAAATAAACATCCTGACCTACCTTGACGCGGACCACATCCGCCTCCGAGACCTGCGCCCAGACCGCCATGGTGTTCAAGTCGGCAATCCGCAATAGGATTGGCGCCTGCTGATTAGCGTTGACGGTTTGCCCCTCCAGGGTGGTGATGGAAACGACTTTGCCTTCCATCGGTGCAGTGATCTTGGTATAGCCCAAGTTGGCGCGAGCGGTTGCGATTACCGCCTCTGCCTGTTTGATCTGCGACGAAAGCGAATCGAATTCTGCAAAGGTGGTATTGTAGGCAGCCCGGGCGATGTCGGCCTCACTGGCGGCGATCAAGCCTCTTTTCACCAGGTACTCGTTGCGGTCCAGCTGCTGCCTGGCAAGTAGGAGCTGCGCTCTTTTCGCCTCTCGCTGCGCGGTCAGATTTTCCAACATTGCCTGGGCCGCGGTCAGCGCTGAACTGGCAAGAGCCGGGTCGATTTCAGCAAGCAACTGATCTTTTTCTACCCGATCGCCGCGCTTTACCTTCAATGATTTAATCTGGCCGGAGGTCTGGGCGCCCACATCGACATACCTGACGGGCTGCAGAATGCCCGCGGCCACGATGGTGTTTTCCACATTCCCACGCTTGACGGGAACGGTGGCATACTGTACCTGCGATTGGCCACGAGCCGACAGGTACCAAAAAATGCCTGCCGCGGCGATCACGAGGAGTACACCCATCAGCCACAACCCGAGTCGATGCAGGAGAGAGGGTAAGTTCAAGTCCCGCTCCATTTGAAGTTATTCTTGCGTGATTCTTAAGAAGAGCACCTTGCCCTTCTCCTTATGGGGGTGCCGCCCGAGCACCACCCATTGCTTTTTCCGGTGAAGCCCCCGGAAATGTACCGTTATTGGGGTAACCCATTCACTTGGCGTTCTTAATACAAGGTTGCATCTCGGGAAGCTTTCCAGTCGGGAAGAATGGAGCCGTTGCCGCCGTGGACGCCCATGCTGGCAACGACGGCTTTGTTGAGAGTCAAATCCACAATCCACTCACCCTGCTTGCCCAACCGGACAGAGGCAACCTCCAGCTTCGGGATGGCCTCTTGAACGATCTTGGCCGCTTGGGCCGGTGAAGCCAATACCTCCTGGACCATGACGTCCTGCCCCTTCGTCATGATTTCGCCGGTAGCGGGGTTCAGTTTTACCCTGGATACGATTTTCCCGTCTAAGACCAAGGTTACTTCCAGTTTCTTCTCTCCGCTTGGACCGGTTTTGACAATGCTCTTGCCGACGGTGAGTCCCGGCAAAGCAGCTTTCACCGAAGATATCGCCTGCTCTGCGGTTATCGCCGGCTTAATATAGGAGCCTTTTCCTTCATCTTTCTTTCCCGGCTTTGCCGTCGCAGATGTGACAAACAGCATAATTGCGGCCAAGAGGATGACTGCGGCCAATGACATCGAATTGATCTTGCTTTTCATTTTTTCTCCCTCCCGTTATTCTTTTATTTGCAAACGCATTAAATCCTGATTTATGCGTTTGTATGATTCATCTTACGCCAATGAAGATTACCGCAACCTTTCACGAAGATTACACTTTTGAAAGGTTCGCCGAGTTCAGTTAGATAAAAAGGTTGAGCGATTGATGGCTAATTGCCTGGGGGAAGATAGACTGTGAAGATGGAACCGGCTCCAGGTTCGCTGGAAACCTCGACGCATCCGCCGTGGACCTCGACAAGGGACTTGACGACGCTCAGGCCAAGTCCAAGTCCTCGTTGCGAGCGGCTTTCATCTCCTCGATAAAGGCGGTTCCAGATTTTGGGAAGGTCTTCCTTGCGCATACCGATTCCGTTATCCTTGACCGTAATCCTTACCCGTTTAGGTTCTTGAAAAGCCTCAATATCCACCCTGCCGCTTGCCGGGGTATATTTGACGGCATTATCTAATAAATTTGCCACAACCTGCCTTATCCTGTGCGGATCAGCAGACACATGCAGGTCTCCCGAAAAAGCGGTGCGGATAGCGATATTCTTCTCATCGGCAATATAGCGGTAGAGTTCAACGACCTCGTCGATCAGCGCCGATACCTCCACTCGTTTCATGTCCAGATTTAAAATCCCGGTCTCCGCCTCCGAAATGTCCATCAGGGTATCCAGCATTTTCGCTAACCGTTCGGACTCCTCCAGGCAGTCAGACAAGGCTTCCTGGCAGGTCTCAAGGTTCGGACCTGATTGCAGCGCATTTTCCGCTATTCCCCTCAATCTGGTCATCGGTGTCCGCAATTCGTGGGCTACGTTGTCCAATGATTCCTTCATCCCTTTGATGAGCTTCTCGACTCTTTCCAACATTCTGTTGAAGAGGGTGACCAGCTCGTGAAACTCATCCTCGCTCTTGCCCGCGGGCACACGAGCCTCCATCTTGCCGGTGTCCAATATGGAGCGCACGGTGTGGGTGAGATTCCGCATCGGTCGAAGGGCGCGAAAGGTTAGAAAGTAACCCCCGATCAGTCCTATCAAGACTGCCGGGATGATCACGCTGACAAAGACCTGTCGGAAACGGGTGAGAAGTTCCTCGCGATGATGGATCTCTTTCCCGATCTGCAGGAAATTACCGTCCTCCAAAGGAATGGATGCGATCTCAAAGACTGCTTCATAGTCTTTCCCCATGACCTGAAGCCTTTGATATTTTTCATGGATGGATAGGTTCCCGATCTGTTTAAGATCAAGATTCGTCCATGGGTCGGGAAGACTTAAAAACAGGGTGCTGTTATCGGGGCTGGCGACGCGAACAAAAAAAGGATTTGGTTTGCCGAAATCCTTGTCAGAATTAATAAGGGTTTCCAAGGCACTCAGTTCGTCTTTTTGGTATTCACTCTCATATTCTTTGAATTTTGACAGAAGGGCCTGCCGGTCTTCTTTTTCCAGGGAAGACCTGAGTGAATAATAAGCCAGGGCAAAGAGGGTTATATAAGCAAGGAGGGAGACGGCTGCGAACCAGAAGGTGAGGCGAAGGCTGAAGCTCTTTCTTACCCGGTCAAGAAGGTTTAAGGACATAACCGACCCCTCTGATGGTGTGAATCATCTTCTTCTCGACATCCTTTTCCATCTTATCGCGTAATCTGCACACCAATACATCCACCACATTTGTTTGAGGGTCAAAGTTATACTCCCACACATGTTCCATGATCATCGTTTTGGAAACCACCCTGCCGGCATTGCGCATAAGGTATTCGAGGAGCGCGAATTCACGGGGTTGTAAGACAATCTTCTGGTCTCCCCGAAAAACTTCTCTGGTGAGAAGGTCCATACGCAGGTCTGCCACCACCAACTGGGTCGGCGAGGCGGATGCCGTGCCTCGGCGAATAAGAGCCTGCACGCGGGCGAGAAGCTCGGAAAAGGCAAAAGGCTTGACAAGATAATCATCGCTTCCCGTTTGCAGCCCTTTGACACGATCATCCACGGAGCGTTTTGCACTAAGGATAATCACCGGGATACTGATTTTTTGACGGCGCATCTCCTTAATTAGACTTAATCCATCCAGTTTCGGTAGCATGATATCGATAATGCAGGCATCGTACGACTCATTCAGCGCAAGATGAAGCCCATCTTCCCCGTCAGCGGCGTAGTCCACCGCAAAGCCTTCCTGCTTAAACCCCTTAACGATTAAAGATGCGACCTTCTTGTCGTCTTCCACGACTAAAATCCTCATGATTCAGGTCCCCATTTCCCTAATTTTGCTTATTGTCTTTCATTTTCCAACATTTTTCAATCCCTTTCGTTGATATCTGAAAGCTCAATAGGTGGTTGAATGAAAAAATCCGTTTTTATCAGACATGCAAGATTACAAAGGGATATTTTGAAAAATGATAGTTTGATATCTCTGAAGATTGGTAATAGGTGAAAGCGTCATCCATAAAAGGTTCGGGCAGCTGCTATCGGTCTGCGATTTCCGGTACCCCCCAAAAGTTACGATTTGATATCCATATATTCATCGGACCGCCCAATGGAGGTGCGCACGCGCTTGCACTCACTTCGTAATCACTTATGGTTGGACCTCAGAGTATCCGGACTTTTGTGTGGGCAACAGCGAATTAGAGATAGCCTGACAAGGTCTGAAGGAATAAGTCCTTCCGATTCGGCTTAAAAAAATTGTTGCGCAAAGTAAACAATTATGGTTAAAACTGTTTACCCAGGTAAACAATTTCGATGCCCGCAGGAAATGGAGGCAGGCAAGAATAATTGCGAATTCTGGGAAATCAGCTTGCAGGCTTAAGCATGTAAGTTAAGGGGAGGGAAGAATGGGACGAAGTTGGGGAACCCCGTTTCTGGAGGGAGGAATGGAGCTTTCTATTCTCTCGGAGAGGAGGAGGAGAAAAGGATGAATCTCGCCGGGATTTCCGAGGAAAGGGTGAAGGAGCAAGGGGAGCAGCTCAGCCTCTTTTATGAGGGGAGAGAGATCACCAATGTGGAGATGCTGCGGGCTTCCCGGAGGCTGGCTCGGGCCCTGAAGGACCTGGGGGTCAAGCGGGGGGACCGGGTCATCCTCCAGATGCCCAACTGCCCGGAGGTGCTCCAGGGTTTCGGCGCCATCTGGAGGATCGGCGCCGTGGTCGTGCCGATCAACTACCTGGTCGGGGAGGAAGAAACCGCCTACATCTACCAGGACTCGGGCGTGAAGGTGGTGATCAGCAGCTCGGCCTTCCTTCCCAAGGTCCAGGCGGGGCGAGAAAAGGCGTCCGGACTGGGAAACGTGATCCTTGTCGATCCGGATGTCCCCCCGGGCTTCCTTTCATATCCGCGTTTGGTTGAAAGAAGTTCCGAGGAGACAGAAGTTGTGGAGCTGGCCGACGATGAGCTGGCCGCCTTGATCTACACGGCCGGCACAACGGGCCGGCCCAAGGGCGTCATGCACACCCATCTCAGCCTGTACTCGAACGCCAAAATGCAGGCCGAATCCATCTCCCTGCCGGATGGCATGGTTTCGATCTTCGTCCTTCCCCTCTGCCACTCCTACGGCATCGCCAGCATGAACCAGGGCCTTTTCCGGCGCGGCGGGAAGGCGGTTCTGCTCGGTTCCTTCAACGTGGAAGCCATCTTTTCCGCCATCCAGAAGTACCGGGCCAATATCCTGGCCGGGGTCCCCACCATGTACGTGTTCATGCTCCTCTTCCCCGAGCCGAAAAAGTACGACCTGACCTCGATGAGATACTGGCTCTGCGGGTCCGCGCCCCTGGCCCTGGAAACCTTTCACCGCTTCAAGCAGGCCTTCGGCTTCGAGATTATCGAGGGCTGGGGCCTTACGGAAGCGGGGGCGAACAACTCGGTCAACCCCCTGGAAGGGGTGAAGAAGGTCGGCTCCATCGGCCTGCCCATGAAGGGAACAGAGATGCGGGTGGTGGACAACGAGGGAAAGGCGCTTCCTGCCCGCAAAGAGGGAGAGATCGTGATCCGGGGGCCCATGCTCATGAAAGGCTACTGGAACAAATCCCAAGAGACTGCCGAAGTGCTCCGGGGCGGGTGGCTCCACACGGGGGACGTGGGATATGTGGACGAGGAGGGTTACTTCTGGATCACGGACCGGAAAAAGGACCTGATCATCAAGGCGGGGGAGAATATCTCCCCGCGGGCCATCGAGGAGGTCCTCTTCCGGCACCCCAAGGTGTCGGAGGCGGCGGTGATCGGGATCAAGGACGAGATCTACGGCGAGGAAATCAAGGCCTATGTAGTCCTTAAACCCGGGCAGGAGGCCACGGCCGACGAGATCATCGAATATTGCCGGGGAAGCCTCACCAGCTTTCTGCTTCCCAGGGAGGTCGCCTTCCTGAAAGCCCTGCCCAAGAGCCTGGTGGGCAAGGTGCTGAAGAAGGAATTGAGGAAGCTGTCGTAATTCAAGTCAAGATTCAAGCCCAGGATCCGGCATAGGACCTGGGAAAAGCGGCGCAGGGCGACCCGTCACGCGCTTCGCGTGATCGCCCCGACGTTTAGACCATCCATAAAATCTCTATGGTTCTGGCCATGCCTGATTCGCCTTTGCGGGCAGGCTGAAAGCCCTTCCAGACAGGCTAAATTCAGGCTAAAAAAATCTTGACCGCCAGCCGTCCTTCCATTGTATACTCACATTGCCCAGGCCGTATTTGATGAACTCCTAAAAAGTCGTCACTTCGGTGAAAACCGGATTCCAGAGGCTTGATAATTCCTTGGAATAACTGGATTCCGGCTTTCGCCCGAATGACGGGGAAAGGGGTTTTCGGACTTTTTACGAGGCCATCATATTTTATTAACCCAAAAGGGAGGACAATTATGCGCATTCGATTTACGGTCGTATTGATCGCGGTGGTCGTCAGCCTCGCGCTGGTCATGCCGGCGGCGGCGCAGACCAAGCTCAAATTCGCCCACGTCTACGAGACCGGCGAGGCCTTCCACAAGGAGGCCCTCTGGGCCGCGGGCGAGATCGCCAAGCGGACCAACAACAAGTACCAGATCGACGTGTTCCCCGCCTCTTCCCTGGGGAACGAACAGCAGATCGCCCAGGCCATGCCCCTGGGCACCATCGACATGGCCTACATCGGCGCTTCTTTCGTGGGGGCCACCTACAAGCCCATTTCCATCGTCAACGCCCCCTACGTGTGGCGCGACTTCGACCACTGGAAGGCCTACAGCCAGAGCGCGTTTCTGACTGAGCTCACCGACGGGTACTTCAAGCAGACCAGCCACAAGATCGTGGCCCTGACCTACTACGGCGCCCGGCACACCACGGCCAACAAGGCCATCAACACCCCGGCGGACATGAAGGGCATGAAGCTGCGGGTCCCCCAGGCCCCCATGTACATGATGTACGCCAAGGCCGTGGGCGCGAACCCCACCCCCATCGCCTTTGCCGAGGTGTACCTGGCCCTGCAGAACGGGACCGTAGACGGACAAGAGAATCCGCTGCCCACGATCCAGGCCAAGAAATTCTACGAAGTGCAGTCCCACATCAACCTGACCGGCCACATTCTGGACAACCTGACCACGGTGATCGGCTCCCCCCTCTGGAAAAAGCTCACCGCCCAGGAGCAGCAGATCTTCGAGTCGGTTTACAAGGAAGCGTCGGCCCGCGCCGGCGCGTCCATCCGCGAGTCCGAGCAGAAGCTGGTGGACTGGTTCAAGCAGCAGGGCAAGACGGTGGTGGTGCCGGATCTGAAGGCTTTCCGCGCGGCGGCAGTGAAGATCCACAATGACGCCTCCGCCGGGGCCGTCTGGACCAAGGAACTGTACGACCGCCTGCAGGCGGTGAAATAGGGCCCGCAAACGACTTACCGCGGCTCGCCCCGGCCGGAGTTGCACCGGTCGAGCCGCGCTGTTTTTTCCACTCCCATCCTCATGATTCCGCGCAGAGAGAAACCGGACGGAGCGAAGGTATGGCGGAAGAGCATTACAGCGGCCCCGACCTCGGGGCCCCGGCCGTCGGGACGAGCGACGAGACTGAGGTGAACCTGAAGGAATACGGCCCCGAAGATTGGGTGACCCTGGTCTTCTTCTGGGTCCTGGCCATCGTGGTCTTCCTGCAGTTTTTCACCCGGTACGCGCTGAACGATTCCCTTGCCTGGACCGAGGAAATCGCCCGGTATCTTCTGACTTGCGTAGCTTTTCTGGGGGGCGGCATCGCCGTCCGGCGCTACAGCCACATCCATGTAGAATTCCTGTACATCTACTATCCCCGCGGCCTGGCCCATTTCCTCTCCACCCTGGTGGACATCATCCGGGTCGTCTTCTTCGGATACGCCACCTGGCTCTGCTGGAAGATTACCCTGATCATGAGCACCCAACCCATGGTGGTCGTGGACTGGCCCATGAGCATCATCTACGGAATATGCACCCTGGGCATTGCGGCGATGACCTTCCGGGCGGTCCAGGTGGGGGTTAAGAACTGGCGCAGCGGATCCAGCGTTCTCACCCGGGTGGGGGAGGAGGGACGTCACCAATGACCACCCTCGCGCTCATCGGCGGATTTCTCCTCCTTATGGCCATCGGCGTCCCGGTGGCGATTTCCCTCGCCGGCGCGTCCCTCCTCTACGTGATCGTCGAGGGGGTCCAGCCCCACCTCGTGGTTCTCCACCGGATGGTCGGCGGGACGGACTCCTTTCCCCTCCTGGCCATCCCCTTCTTCATCATGGCCGGCAGCCTGATGAACTCGGGCGGGATCACCACCCGGATCTACGATTTTGCCCTGGCCCTGGTGGGCTGGATGAAGGGCGGCCTGGGACACGTGAACGTGATCGGGTCGGTGATTTTCGCAGGAATGTCGGGAACGGCCGTGGCGGACGCCGGCGGCCTGGGCAATATCGAGATCCGGGCCATGCGCGAGCATGGCTACGACGTGGACTTCGCCGTGGGGATCACCGGGGCTTCCTCGACCATCGGGCCCATCATCCCCCCGTCCCTTCCCATGGTGATCTACGGAGTCATGGCCAACACCTCCGTGGGAAAACTCTTCGCCGCCGGATTCATCCCCGGTTTGGTCATGGCCGGGACCATGATGATCATGGTGGCCTGGTATGCCCATGTTCGGGGATTCCACCGCGACGCCCGTTTTTCGCTTAAGGTTCTCTGGGCCACGACCAAGAAGGCCTTCCTGCCCCTGATGACCCCGGTCCTCCTGATCGGCGGGATGACCACGGGCGTATTCACGCCCACCGAGGCGGCGATCGCGGCCACGGTTTACGCCATGGTCCTGGGAATGTTCGTGTACCGGACGCTGTCCCTGCGGGCGTTCATCAAGGTAAGCATGGAGACGGCCGAGACCACGGCCATCATCCTCCTCATCGTGGCCGGGGCCTCGATCTTCGGATATCTGATTACCACTACGAAGATAACCGAGAACATCGCCGATGTGGTGCTATCCATAACCAACCGGCCGTGGTTGATCCTCCTCCTGGTGAACATCTTTCTGCTCATCGTCGGCTGCTTCATGGAGACCATCGCCTCCATTACCATCCTGGTCCCGGTCCTGATGCCGCTTATGGAAAAGATCGGCGTGGACCCGGTGCACTTCGGCCTGGTCATGGTTTTGAACCTGATGATCGGTCTGCTCACTCCGCCCGTGGGCATGGTCCTCTACATCCTGGCGCGGGTGGCCAACATTTCCTTCGAACGCACCACCCGGGCCTGCGCGCCGTTTCTCGTTCCCCTCTTGATCACCCTGGCTATTTGCACCTACTGGCCGCAAATGGTCCTCTTTCTGCCGAACCTATTCTATAAATGATGGCCTCGCGGGCCGGATCTCCTTGCGGTCGCTAACGCTGGGCAGCCCCGGTGCCTGGGAAGAGGATGATGTCCCGCGACATGCGGGATGCCCCTGTGGATCAGGCCGGCCCCCCTTCACTTTTCGCCAAGTAGGCGTAAAGTTGATTGAATTTTAGGCATTGCCCGGCCCGGAAGCAAGGGCGTTGTGCACAAAAACCATGAGGCACGCTTCATTTCTTGGGCAGGGCGGGCAAGCCTTTCTTTCCCCCAAGAGCCGGGTGATTTCGATGTAGGGGCGCCCGGCGGGGCGCCCGATGGGCCCGCCTCACCAAATTGCGGATTGTAGATTGCGGAATGCGGATTGAAAAAGAAAACCAAAAAAATCCAAAATCCGAAATCCGCAATCCGAAATAACTGGGCCGATGCTTTTTGCGCACAACGCCCTTGCTTCCGGGCCACAAGCTTGCTTTTGAGAAGAAAAAGGCATCACAAAAGTGAAGGTGGGCAAGCTCAGGCCGGCAGTTGACATTTCTGCCCTTTTCTCGAATAATTTCATTGCGGCATTCTTCTCCCCCGGAGTCGAGGCCCCATACGAACGAAACAGATCGGTTTAGCAAGAACGGGAGGATGCGTCCCCTCGACGCATCGCTCCAATAGCCGAAAAAATGGAGACGGAGGTAAAAACATGAGCAAGTTTGATTCGTTCCTGCAGGACCTCACCACTTACCTGAAACTGCCCTCTCTTCCGGTGGCCGTGAAAATGATCCGGAAGGGGGAAAAACCGCCCGTGGCGGCGAAATTCCCGCTCCAGCACTTCAAGAAAAGGATGGTCCTTTGCCAGGCCTGGACCATCGCCAAACGGCACGAGGAGACCGTGTGCATGAGATACGAGGACATGCGCTGCGCGCCCAGCGTCCTGGCCATGGGCTTCAAGCCTCCCATCCCCTATTTCACCGAGGGACACCTGTGCATTGACCGGTACAGCAAAACGCTGGAGGCCGGGGCGCGCAGCGAGGCCCTGGTCCCCATGTTTCCCCCCGACATTTATGAGGCCGTCCTGTTCGCTCCCCTCACCACCTGTTCCTTCGAACCCGATGCCGTCTTCCTCTCCGGCAATCCCGCCCAGATCATGCGCCTGGTGCACGGCGCGCTCTACCGCGAAGGGGGGCGGATCAACTGTTCCACCGACGGCCGCCTGTCCTGCGCCGACCTCATCGTAACCCCGATCCAAAAACCGGGTTTCTACATGGTGCTGCCGGGCCACGGCTCCCGGCGCCTGGCTCAGACGAAAGATGACGAGATGGCCTTTACCTTCACCTCCACCCCCGAGAAGGTGGAACAGCTCAGGGAAGGGTTGGCCAAGACCCACGAAGCCGGCCTTCGCTACCCGGTGCGGATTCACCTGGACTACGAAGTCGTCTTCCCCGGGCAGTACGACCAACTGTTCAAGCTTTGGGATGAGAAGAAGTGAGGCCTCAAGAGAGGCTTAGCCGTCAAAATTGGGCTTTGTTCGAAAAGTGTGTGATTCGCCTCATGGCCGGTCAAAATGAAAAATCTTGAGAATTGCCAAGAAATCGTGTTTCGCCCGACCGTCTCTGAAATCCCCCCCAACCCCCCTTTAAAAAAGGGGGGCAGGGGGGATTTCTGGCAGGGCCATGCTCCCAGGGAAAATCCTGGCTGCGGGCTGCACCCCTGCCATTCTACGAACCGCTTTTAAAAATTCATTCACCACGTACTTTTCGAACAAGGTCTAAAGCGGGACTGATGATGCAAATCCCTCCAGCCTGAACCCCAACGAGCCAAAAAACCGGGATGGGCAAGGGCCGACACGGCCGACACGGCCATTGACACAGGAACCCACCTATAGTAGGTTTCTTTACGATTATCTCCCGGGGGGGAATCGGTGAAAAAGCGAAAGGAGAAAATCATGAAAAAGACAGGCATTATGTTGGCGGTGATTCTTCTCTGCGGATTCTTGGCCGGGGAAGCCACGGCGGCCAGGTCCGGAGGAACCTTCAATTTCTGCGCTCCCTACGGGGGGGATCTTCTGACTCTCGACCCCCACCGCGCTACGGCCACCAATGACATGCTGGTGATTATGAACCTTCATCGCAGCCTCTACGCCTGGGACCCTGATAACAACCGCCCCAAGCTGGAACTGGGGGAAAAGGTCGAGGCCTCCGCGGACGGGCTGGTTTATCGGATTCATTTAAAGAAGAATGTAAAATTTCACAACGGCCGCAGGCTGACCGTGGAGGATATCATTTGGAGTTACGAACGGGTCATGTCGCCCAAGATGGCTTCCGCTTCAGCCCGGTTCGTCCGGGTGATCAAGGGCGCCCGCGATTATGAAGAGGGGAAGGCGAATAAGATCTCCGGCCTGCGAAAAATCGACGATGCCACTCTGGAAATCACCATGGCAAGCCCTGTCGATCCTTCCTTTACCCTCTATGAGGTGGGAACGGCCGTCCTGCCCCGCGAGGAGGTGGAGAAGAAGGGCGACGGCTTCGGTTCCGACCCCGTGGGGTGTGGGCCCTTCAAATTCGTCAAATGGGTCAGGGGAAGCGAAATCGTCATGGCCAAAAACCCGGATTACTACGAGAAAGGAAAACCCTATCTCGACAAGCTGATCTACAAAATCATGCCCGAGGGAGCCTCCCGGGACGTGGCCTTTCGGGCCAAGGAGTTGGATGCCACCGTGGTGGGGTCCACCCAGTACCCGGTGTACAAAACAGACCCCCAGATCTCCAAGAATATGGTGGAGGTGGCCGAGCTTTTCACCCGGCTCATCGGATTCAACCCCCAATATGAGCCTTTTACCAAGAAACAAGTACGCCAGGCTTTGAACTACGCCATCGATTCCCGCCTGATCATCCAGAAACTTCTCAAGGAGAAAGCTTTCCCTTGCGTAGGCTACCTGCCGTCCACCTCGCCGGCCTTCGACCCCCAGGCGAAAGGGTATGAATTCAATCTGCCGAAAGCAAAGGCCCTCATGAAAGAGGCAGGATATGAAAAAGGCTTCACCTTCGAGTGCATCGGGTCGAACAGCGAAGCCTTCGGAGTGGTGGTCGTAGAAGCGATCATGCCCTTCTTGAAACAGATCAACGTGACGGTGAAACCCCAGCAGCTCGAGGGTGCGACCCTTTCCGACCGCATCCGGAAGATGGATTACCAGGGGTTCATCTGGTCTCTCAGCAGCGGGGCGGGCGGAGATCCCCTCCAGGCCCTACATCGGTGGTATTCCAAGAACCCCCCCACGGCCGGTAATTTTGTGGCCTACAACAACCCTGAATTCGATAAACTGCTGGACACCGCGTCCCAGATTCGGGATATGGCCAAGCGGGTAGAGTTGCTGCGCAAAGCCGACGCCATCTTCCGGGAGGATGCTCCGATTTGGTTCTTCAACTACAACAAGGCGGTCGTGGCCCATCAGCCCTGGGTTCATGGAATCAAGCCCGTGGCCATCGAGATGATGTACCAGAACATGGCCGATATCTGGATTGAGGAATCCTCTCCCCGGGCCAAGGAAAAGTAAAAAGCGGGAGGGGCTTCCCGGGGGGAAAAAACCAATGGGACACAGATGAACATAGCGCGGCGGAGCCGCAACCAAAAGGAATCACCCCCTCCCTCCCCTCCCCCCTCGAGGGGGAGGGTTAGGGTGGGGGGGGATGCTTTTTGCTTAATAAAAATTTCAGAATTTGAACGTAAGTAGTACAGATAGACACAGATAAACAAAGATTTTATATTGGCAAAAGACTTAAAGATTAAAGACCTAATGGGACGCGGATGAACACGGATAAACACGGATAAGAAAGTGCCTAAAGTTAAAAACAGGGCTTTATCGCCTTTGACTCCGAACTTTAATGGGTAAGGGCGGGTTTCAAACCCGCCCCTACTCCGAACTTTTTTGGACGCGGATGAACGCGGATAACGACGGATGAAGCTTTAACCAGAAAGAGAATTTAGCTTGCTCCCCTCCACTCCGCCCGGGGGCGGGGTTGAGGGGGGTTCCGGTTTCGAAGATGCTGAGATTTGCCCTCCGCCGAATTCTCCAGTTTATCCCCACCATCCTGGCGATCACCCTGATCCTTTTTCTCCTTTTGAATATTCTCCCCGGGGATGCCGCTTTGGTGGCCGGGGGAGCCCAGGACAAGGGAGTCGATCCCCGCTACCTCGAGGAGATGAAAAAACTATGGGGGCTGGACCAGCCCCTGCACATGCGGTATCTCACCTATCTTAAAAACCTGGCCCAGGGAGATCTGGGCCTTTCCTACCTCCGCCGGGAAAAAGTCAGCACCCTCATCGCCTCCCGTTTGTGGCCGACGCTCAAGCTGGCCCTGGTGGCGATGCTGATCGCCGTGGGGATCGGTATCCCCCTGGGTTTCTTCTCGGCCCTGCGCCAGGGGTCCTGGCTGGATACCTTTTCCATGGTCGGGGCGGTCTCCGGGGTTTCCATTCCCCAGTTCTGGCTGGGGCTCCTGCTCATGTTCTTTTTCGCCGTCAAACTGCCTCTTTTCCCCACCTCGGGCTACGGCGACGGAGCCGTAAAGCACATCCTGCTTCCCGCTTTCACCTTGGGAGTGGGTTACATGGCCTTGCTAGCCCGGACCACCCGGGCGGCGGTCGTTGAAATTCTCTCCACGGACTATATCCGCACGGCCCGGGCCAAAGGGCTCTCCGAACTCCTGATCAACCGCAAACATGTTTTCCGAAACGCCCTGATCCTGGTGCTGACCACGGCCGGCTTGCAGTTCGGCTCGCTCATGGGCCACACGGTGGTTGTGGAAAAGCTCTTTTCCTGGCCGGGTATCGGCTCGCTGATGGTGGATTCCATCTTCATGAGGGATATTCCGATCACCCAGGGCTGCGTCCTGCTGCTCATCCTGGTCTTTCTGCTGGTGAACCTGGCGGTGGACCTCCTCTACGCGGTCATCGATCCCAGGGTGGAGTACCGGTGAAAGAAGCCTTCAAGAAAATCCGGCGGCAGAAAAACCTGATGGTGGGGGGAATCATCGCCCTGCTGGTGGTGGCCATGGCTGTCTTCTCGCCGTGGCTGGCGCCCTTTCACCCCATCGATCATGCGGATTTGATGCACTCCGAGGAGCCCCCCAACCGGACCTATCTCTTCGGGACCGACAACCAGGGGAGGGACATTCTCTCCAGGGTGATCTACGGCTCCCGGGTATCCCTGAGCGTGGGTCTGGTGAGCCAGGGATTGAACAGCCTCATCGGGATCATGCTGGGGCTCACCGCGGGATTCATCGGGAAACGGTGGGATGATTTCGTCATGGCTCTGACCAACATCCTCCTTTCCATCCCCTCCCTGGTTTTTGCCCTGGCCATCATGGCGGTTCTCGGCCCGGGGTTGATCAACATCTTCCTGGCCCTGGGTTTCACCAACTGGGCCTACAGCTGCCGCATCACCCGCTCCCAGGTTCTTTTCGCCCGCTCCCTGGATTATGTGATGGCCGCCCGGGCCCTGGGGTACGGTCAGGTCCGGATCATGTTCACCCAGATCCTGCCCAACATCGTGGGCCCCATCCTGGTCGTGGCCACGCTGGGAGTGGCCGGGGCGATTCTCATCGAGGCGGCCCTCTCCTTTCTCGGCCTGGGCGTCCAGCCCCCAACCCCGAGCTGGGGGGGAATGCTCTCCCAGGCCCGGGAACAGCTTTTCACCGCCCCCTGGATCTCCATCTTTCCGGGACTGGCGATCTTCGTTACCGTGCTGGGGTTGAACCTCCTGGGAGACGGTTTGAGGGATATTCTCGACCCCCATACCACCCGGCAGAGAAGATGAAAGAAATTTGTTGTAGGGGAGGGGGAGAATTTGGAATCCCCCCAATTCCCTCCCCCTTGATGGGCATAAGCGCTAACTTAATCCCCCCTTTGAAAAACTGATCCTTACCCATAACCTGGGTTGCTGGACACAAGGGGGAAAGAAGAGGAATGGGAGTTAGGTGTTATGGTCAACAGCTTCCACATTGCCGATAGATCGTCCAGTCGTTGTAACCCCAGC
>Ga0315294_10001532_pt1 | contig 25236 bp, 24 predicted proteins | sample YL17G13_40_MG_FD_203626 | JGI IMG/M metagenome (GOLD analysis project Ga0315294, IMG submission 203626) | Sediment microbial communities from Yellowstone Lake, YNP, Wyoming, USA - YL17G13_40 | ecosystem: Environmental > Aquatic > Freshwater > Lake > Sediment | place: USA: Wyoming | collected... | reverse complement strand
ATCAGCGACGAATCAAAGGTCTTCATGCCGTACTTGGCGCCCGTCTGAATATCGGATGTTATCCGGAATGTCTTCTTTTCGCGTACCAGGTTCTGTATCGACGGGGTCGAGACCATTATTTCAAACGCCGCGACCCTGCCCTTCTTCGTCGCCTTTAGCAAAAGTTGTTGGCAGTATATCGCTAAAATGGAGGTAGATAACTGGATTCTTACCTGCTCCTGCTGTTGCGGCGGAAAGACGTTGATTATCCTGTCTACCGTCTGGGCCGCGCTTGTGGTATGGAGCGTTGCCAGGACAAGATGTCCTGTTTCGGCGGCCAGAATAGCTGCTTCTATGGTCGCCAGGTCGCGCATTTCGCCTACGAGGATGACATCCGGGTTCATCCTTAAGCCCTTTATTATCGCCTCGCTGAACGAAAAGACGTCAACGCCCAATTCGCGCTGAGTTATAATACCTTTTTTGTGTTCGTGGTAATATTCTATGGGGTCTTCTACAGTTATTATGTGCGCGTCGCGGTTGGAATTGATGTAGTCGGTCATGGACGCAAGCGTCGTCGTCTTACCGCTCCCTGTCGGCCCCGTTACCAGAATAAGCCCTCTGGGCCTATGCAGTAATTCTTTTACGATAATAGGGAGGCCGATTTCTTCAAAGGTCAGAAGTTTCGACGGTATTAACCTAAGCGAAGTCCCCCAATATCCCTTTTGTTTATAGACAGAGACACGGAACCTCGCTACCTCGCCGAAACTTAAACCGAAATCGACACCGCCGAACTTCTGGACTTTCTGAAGATGGCTTTCGCTCGTTATAGATTTAATAAGATTTTCGGTATCTGCCGCCGTCAGAGGATTGTAATCAAGCGGATCAAGCATGCCGTCCACCCTTAGAGTGGGCGGTTTTCCTACGGTAAGATGGATATCCGACGCGTTTCTTTCAATGCATATTTGTAAAAGTTGGTCTATCTCCATGTTATCCTCCGATTTGCCCTCTTATCGCTGGTTCGCAAATCGTCCCGAGCGAAGTCGAGGGACTACATTATTTTCACACTACGTCCTGTTGCGTTACTCTCATAACCTCGGATATTGTGGTCATCCCTTTTAAGACTTTTCGCACGCCGTCTTCCCTTAACGTGACCATACCTAATGCTTTCGCTTTCTCTTTAATAATATTGCTGGAAACTTTTTCAAACACAACTTCTCTCACTTCATCGCTCATGACGAGCAATTCAAAAATACCTATTCTGCCTTTGTAGCCGGTATTAGCGCATTCGTCGCAGCCTTTGCCTCTATAAAATTTTGCGTTTTTCAACTGCTCCGGCTTAAGGTTTACCGCCATTATCTCTTCCTTGCTTGGTTTGTACTCGGTTTTGCACGACGGGCATATGACCCTTACCAATCTTTGGGCGAGAACGGCCTGAACGGAGGAAGCTACAAGATACGGTTTTATACCCATATCGATCAACCTAGTCACCGCGCCCGGAGCGTCATTAGTATGTAGGGTAGAAAATACGAGGTGCCCCGTCAATGCCGCCTGTATCGCTACCTGGGCTGTCTCAAAATCCCTGATTTCGCCCACCATTATAACGTCGGGGGCCTGGCGCAAAATGCTCCTTAGGCCCGTTGCAAACGTAAGGTTTATCTGCGGTTTTACCTGGACCTGATTTATGCCGCTTATCTGGTATTCGACCGGGTCTTCGACCGTAATCAGTTTTCTATCGGGCCCGTTTATATGGCTTAAAGATGCGTAAAGAGTGGTAGTCTTGCCGCTTCCCGTCGGGCCTGTGACAAGAAATATGCCGTTGGGCGCTTTTATCAAACATTCGAATTTCTTTTCATCTTCCGCCATAAATCCCAATTCTTTTAAGCCAAAAAGGAAACTTGACTTATCGAGAATCCTCAAGACGACACTCTCGCCGTATATGGCGGGAAGCGTCGAGACCCTCAGGTCTAGTTCCTTACCGCCTATCTCTATCCTTATCCTGCCGTCCTGCGGCAGCCTCTTTTCGGCTATGTCCATGCCGGCCATGATCTTTACCCTGCTTATGACCGAAGCTTGCAGTCTCTTGGGCGGGCCGGGAACCTCGTGCAGAACGCCGTCTATCCGATATCTTATGCGGAATTTATTTTCCAATGGTTCTATATGGATATCGCTTGCCCTTTTTTTAAACGCCTCCGCTATCAGAAGGCTCACCAATTTTACTACCGGCGTCTCCTTTTCTTTTAAAACTACTTCTTCTTTTTCTTCTTCTATCTCCCCCGGCGCGGCTTTCATCTTGGTATCCATGCCGGCGACTAACGCGTCTATGGGGGCGCCTTCTTTTAAGCCGTAATACTTTTCCAGCAGCTCGTCGATATCTTCCTCGGTCGTTAGAATACCTTCGATATTATAGCCTAAGAAAAATTTGAAGTTGCCGAAGGCGAGAAAATTGAACGGATTATCCGTTGCTATGGTAATTATGTCGTTTTCGAATTTGATAGGTACGACGCGGTGGTGATAGGCAAATGTCATCGGGACTTTTCTTGAGACATCCTGATCGATCTTCAGACTCTGTGTTTCCTGGACCTCCGCGCCGATCTGCGCCGTCACAACGTTTCTTATATTCTCATCGGTTATGCACCCTTTCCGCAGTAATATGAGGCCAAGACGCTCTCTCGTATCCCGCTGTTGGCGCAGGGCATCTTTTATGTCTTCGGCCTTAAGAAGGCCCGTGCCCTTAAGCATCTCTTCTATAATTTCAGGTTTTATCGGCATATTTTCCAGCTTTATCAGCCGGAGGCTGATCCGCCTCCGGCGGAAGCTATAAGTTGATATTATTAATCATGTTCGCGATATACGCGGCGCCGAACCCGTTATCGATATTTACGACGCAAACTCCCGGCGCGCAGCTATTGAGCATGGTGAGAAGCGGCGCCACGCCTTTGAAATTTGCTCCGTATCCACAGCTCGTCGGCACCGCAATCACGGGTTTAGAAACGATTCCGCCGACGACGCTTGCGAGCGCGCCCTCCATGCCCGCTACGACTATGATGACATTAGCATTCCTAATCTGGTCTACGTTATTAAGCAACCTATGTATGCCCGCGACGCCTACATCGTAAAGCGTCTTTACTTCGTTTCCTGCCGCTAAAAGAGTGGCTTTCGCCTCCTCCGCTACCGGGATATCGGACGTGCCTGCCGTTATAATCAGAACCGGTCTTTTCCCCGGATTCAAGCGCTTGGCCGGCGATTTTTTGGAATAATAGGCAACTCTGCCGAGTCTATTATATTTTAAATTAGGAAGTGTTTTTCTTACCCGTTTATACGTCTATTCCGATAAACGGGTCAGCAGTACAAAACTTTCGTGATTTAACATCTCGCGCGCTATGCGTTTTATCTGCTCGGCAGTCTTGCCTTCGCAATATATCGCCTCCGGAAAACCGCATCTCAAACGGCGGCTATGATCTATATTTGCGAATTTCAGGTCTATCGACGGAAACCCGTTCAGCGCTTTCGCGGCTTTGCCGATAGAAATTTTTTTCGACCTAACTCCCGTCAAGACCTCGTGCAATATATTTCCGCTGCGCATAATAACATGTACCTGTGGTTTTGACCTCTATCACAGCTCAAAGATCGCAAATACGACCAATACCAGCAATATAAGCGAGAGTATATAAAAGTCGTTATAATACAGAAAATCTTCCAATCTTTCCAAAAACGAATAAGAAACAGCTTCTCCTTGCCTTTTAAAAATACGTCGGCCTCGGCCGACGTCGCGATCGCCGGTAAGATGGGTGAAGCGGCTTTCTGCTCTATCGAGCGGTATTGCCTTCTCCTCGCCGCCGCCGGAAGCCGATCGTTTATGGTACTGTTCCACCTGTTCCTTTTTAAACCGAAGAAGCAGGCCTCCGACTTTATAGGCCGGTATTTCGCCTTTTGTAACAAGGTTATTAACCGCGTCTTCTCCTAAACCGAGATATTCGGCGACCTCTTTTATATTTAAGAGTTTGTCATGCATTTATTTCACCTCTCTTTAGGGTCAGACCCTAACCAGTGTTAATATACTGTCAAGGGTCTGACCCTAACACTACATAACTTTGCCGTTAGCTACCCATTCGTCGATTTTACTTCTGTCGAACTTCCATATATCTTTTTCCTTAAAGGCCGGCAGTTTGCCCGAATTGGCCCACTCAAAGACCATGGACGCATCGACTTCAAGATATTCCGCGAGTTCTTCCGCGGTTAAAATATTTTTTTCGAACCTATCGGAATTACTGCTGCCCGGAGCTGTCATATGGCATTCGCCGTCAAGCACGGCCCCTTCCAATATGTTAAGGCGCGGCGTCGTGATGTTACCCGTTACGTGGCCCGGCGGGATAAGTTTAAGTTCGCGCTCGGCGATTATATTGCCGTAAACGCGGCCCGCGACTACAATGTTCTCGCCTCTTATTTCCGCCTTAACTACGGCTGTTTCGCTGATAGTCAGAGTCCCCTTCGTGTCGAGGGTGCCTTCGAAACTTCCGTTTATGCGGAGATTCACGGCATCCCGGAAAGCCAAAGTCCCCTGCATCGTGGCATCAACATCAAGAATCTTTTCCCTGAGTTCCTCTTCCCTTCCCCTTCTCTTCATCATGCCGCACCTCCGATTTGCCCTCTATTGCCCGGATGCAAATCGCCCCGAGCAAAGTCGAGGGGCTACGCCTTTCCTTTGCTAATATTTCTTTCGACTTTAGATAAGATCAATAGAGTAACTAAAATGAGCGCTGTAGCTGTATACGCCGCGATATAAAACCCGACGCCGATAGTCAGCCCTAAAGCGGCGACTGCCCACAGGCTTGCCGCAGTAGTCAATCCTTTTACGGATTCGCCGAATCTTATTATAGTGCCCGCGCCAAGAAACCCTATGCCGGTTACCACGCCGGCGGCTATGCGGCCGGGATCAAAAACATATGGTTCGCCGAAACTTTGCGCTACAAAAACGGAAAGAACCATCAGGAGGCAGGAACTTAATCCTACCAAAATATGAGTCCGCAAGCCGGCGGACCTTCCGCGCATTTCCCGTTCCAGCCCTACCACGCCCGAGAGGATAGCGCTCATTACCAAGCGCCACACAATTTGACTATCGCTGACATGTATCATATAATATTCTCCCATGTTTAAAGCACTTGTCATGTTTAGCTATAAGCTTTAAGCTATAAGCTATATTTTTGGTTTTTGCTTACAGCTTAAAGCTTACGACTTAAAGCTATTAGAGTAAACGCTGCTCGACCCGGCAGTAATATACAAATCTGACCTTTCGCCTTTTTTATACAGTGCTCCTCCCAATCCCGCGACCATCGCAGCATTATCCAGGCACATTTTCTTCGCAGGAAGATGCAGCTTTATTCCGTTATCCCGCGCCGCATCAACCATCTTATCCCGCAGTTCGCTATTGGCTGTCACTCCGCCGCCCAATACCAGCGTCCTGACCTTTTCCCTTCTCACCGCCTCAATCGCTTTTCTGACTAAAATATCCGTGACCGCGTCCTGAAAACTGGCGGCTATATCGTTGATCTCTTCAGCGCTAAGTTTCGCGGCCAACTTCGATACGTCTTTCGCCTTGCTCTTTTCGCCGCGCAATAAGCGCCCTGCCTTGACCTTATCCCTCAAATGGTAAAGAACCGCTGTTTTGATTCCGCTGAAGCTGAAATTCAAGCTGTCGTTAAAAGTATCTAAGGAAAAGAGTTTCTTATCTATTTTGCCGCCGGCGGCTCTTTTTTGTATTGCGGGACCGCCCGGATAGCCGAGATTCAAAATCTTCGCAACTTTATCAAACGCCTCACCCGCAGCATCGTCCAGCGTCTGTCCTAACAGCTTATAACGCTTTACGTCATGCACCAAAAATAAATTAGTGTGGCCGCCAGACACTACCAGCCCTACAAACGGAAACTTGACGCTTTCCCCGCTTACGGAAGCCGCGTATAAATGCGCTATCAAGTGGTCCACGCCTATGAGCGGTATGTCTAACGCTAAACTCAGCGCCTTCGCCAGCGACACACCCACGAGAAGCGCACCCACTAACCCCGGCCGCGTCGTAACGGCAATAAGGTCGATATCCTTAAGTTTCTTATTCGCGCCTCTAAGCGCGTCGTCAAGGACGTAATTTATGTACTCAACATGATATCTCGCCGCTATTTCGGGGATCACGCCGCCGAAATCTTTATGCAGATCGACGCTTGACGAAACCGAGTTTGAAAGTATCTTATTATCTTTAACGACCGCGACCGCAGTTTCGTCGCACGACGTCTCTATACCTAAAATTATCATATCTATATTACCAAGAATCTTGTTGCTTTTTATTAACACAGATTGCCACAGAATTATGCTAACTTCACGGACTTTACAGATTAGCACAGATTAATACTGAAAAGCATGGCATCTGCGATCATCTGTGTCTTCCAATCTGCGATCATCTGTGTAAAAATGTCAGCATACTTTGTTAGATAATCATCATATCACTTTACGGGCTCCGAAAGATATACAAATTGAAAGTTTTCGCTTTTAAGTTCGGGGATAACTTTTGCCAGCACCCTCACGGTGGCCGGCCTGTCGTGGCCCACGCCTACCGCGAAACCGGTTTTGGCGGCGATTTCCGCCGTGTGCCTTATCTGGTTTTCTATATAGCCTTCGTCCGATTCGTTGTCAAGAAAAACGCTTCGCGTCGCGATGCGTATCTTCGATTTCGCCGCGACCTCAATGCAGACCGAATCATCGGCAGTAAGATTATCCATGAAATACAAATGCTGCCTATTCAGTTCGTCGAATATCACCTTCATCAAATCCTTATCTTCCGTGGCCTTGGAGCCCATGTGATTGGAAACCCCCTTCGCTCCCGGCACGCTGGCCAGCGCATCCGTCAAAATTGCTCTGACCTCCTTCGGCGGCATATCCACCATTATCGTACCTTTTTCTATGTTTTTTCTCTCGCCGCGCGGTTCAAGCGGCAGATGGAGCATGATCTCCAGGTTCTTCGCGCCCGCCTCTTCGGCTATTCTCTTTGAGTACGGCAGATTTGGCAAAACCGATATCGTCAGCGGAGCGTTTATGCCATAAAGCACATCAAGGTTGTTCGCGTTGTAACCGAAATCATCAAGCACTATGGCTATCTTCGCCCCTTTGCCTTTTACCCTCAAGGCGGCCCGCCGATATTTCTTTTTCAAAAAAGATATTTCGTATATTATCCTGTTTTTAAACGAAAAAAATACGGCGCGTTCTTCTTTTCTAAGGTCCTTCTCGAATGTGGATTTTACCTGCTTAAAATCGGTCTTGCGTAATTTTCCGCGGATTAGCGCCTGAAACCTGTCGAAATTGAATTCCGGGCCTATCTCGTACCTGCGGGTGATCTTGAGAAACGTATGCCTGCCGCTCTTGCCCCGCTCCTGCCTGCCGTAAAGAAAATTTCTATCGCTGACTCCGCATTCTTTTACGGCGCTTATTACTATCGAATCGAGCCGCTGCGTCTGGTTTGTATAATCTCTTCTCGCAAAAAAGATCAAAATTACGCCTATAGCCGCGAGTAAAGCAACGGCTATTTTTGCGCCTTTGGAAAGATTACCCATTAATGGCCCTGGTCTTATACGCTATTATACCCTTCAATATATCTATAGCCGTGGACAATTGGTGATCGTAGGGCTTTTTTTCCTCTATTATTGCTTTTTTTCCGCCCGCGGCGCCGGCCTGCCGGTCAGGCAGGGATCCGCCCTGCCCGCCTTCGGCGGGCGCGGCGGAAATATCTTTTTCTTCCAGGCTCTCAAAAATATCTGCCATGTCCTGTTTGGACGATTCTTTATATTCCTTTTGCTCCACTATCACGTCGGGGAGTATGCCGTCGTTCATAATAGAGCGGCCGCTGGGCGTGAAATATTTGGCAGTCGTGATCCTCAGCGCGGAACCGTCAGAAAGCGGCACGACTGTCTGGACGGACCCCTTGCCGAATGTCTTCGTGCCGATAACCAGGCCTCTCTTGTTGTCCCGTATGGCTCCCGCGACGATTTCCGAAGCGCTGGCCGACCCGCCGTTGACTAATATGACAACAGGATAATCGTGCGCAACGCTTTCTTTATGCGCGCGAAACTCGAGAACCTGTTCCTTTTGCCTGCCCTTAGTGCTGACTATCATCTCATTATTGTCAAGGAATCTGTCCGATACGTCTACGGCGCTATTCAGCAGTCCGCCGGGATTGTCCCGCAAATCCAGTATCAAGCCGTTTATCTTTTGCGCCTCAAGGGCGCTGAGCGCCTTATCAAGTTCTTTGTCAGTGTCTTCCTGGAACTCCGCAAGTCTGATATAACCTATTCCGCCATCCAAAACGTCGAATTTCTTTACGCTCATGATTTTTATAATGTCCCGCTTTATTGCGAAATCGAGCAACTTATTTTCGCCTTCGCGCAGAACGGTAAGGTTAACCGTCGTCCCGGGTTCGCCTCTCAATTTTTTCACGGCATCTATCAATGTTATATCCCTTGTCGGCTCGCCGTTGATCTTTACTATTCTGTCGCCGGCCTTAATGCCGGCATTATAAGCCGGCGTGCCGTCGATAGGGGCTATTACCGTCAAAAGGTTGTCGCGTATGGATATTTCAATCCCCAGCCCCCCGAATTTTCCGGTCGTTTCTACCTTGATTTCGTTATAGGTATCGGGGTCCATAAATTGGCTGTACGGATCGAGCGCTCTCAGCATCCCGCTCATTGCGCCGTAAATCAGCTTCTTCGGCTCGATTTCGTCGACATAATTTTGCTGGATAAGCGTGATGGCATCCGAGAATATCTGAATCTGCTCGTACATCGCCGATCTTCCGACCTGCTGCTCGGCCTTTTCCTTGGGCGCGCAATTTGCGGTCCGCAATGTAAAAAGCAGCGCTATTACAAAAATCCACAATGCTATCTTTTTTAGTTTCATGTTTCTCCTTTTCGGTCAAGTTTCTTAAGTAATAATTCATTCACTATCTTTGGATTGGCCTTGCCGCGCGTCTCTTTCATTATTTCGCCTACGAGATGCGCTAACGCGTTTTTTTTGCCGGCCTTATAGTCATTTACCGATTTATCGTTCGCTTTTATTACTTTTTTAACCACATTCTCCAGCTCAATGGCGTCGGATATCTGGGTGAGTCCTTTTTTCTCGACCAGCGCCTGCGGCGATCCGCCCTTTTCGGTGATTTCGGGAAGTATCTCCTTGGCTATTTTAACGCTTATGACGCCGTCATCTATCATCTTTACCATGGCGGCGAGTGATGCCGGAGAGAGTTTTGCCCCGTCTATGTCGACATTTTTTTCATTCAGAATGGCGTTTATATCGCCCATTATCCAATTTGATATGCTCTTGGGATTATTATGGAGTTTGACCGTTTTTTCAAAAAAGTCGGCCGTCATCAACTCTTGAGTCAATACGGAAGCATCGTATTCGGGAATTGAATACTGCGAAACAAAACGGGCCATTTTTTCTTTCGGAAGCTCGGGGATGCTTTTTCTTACCTCGGCGACCAATTCCCTGCTTACGAGGAACGGCACAAGGTCAGGCTCCGGAAAATACCTGTAATCGTGCGCCTCCTCTTTTGAACGCATTGAAATGGTAAGGCCTTTCTCGACATTCCATAACCGCGTATCCTGCGTCACGCGCTCGCCGTTATCTAAGAGCGCTGATTGCCTGTCGACCTCGTATTCAAGCGCGTTTTTTACCCATTTGAAGGAATTCATATTCTTAAGTTCCGTCTTTGTGCCCAATTTGCCGGAACCCTTCGGGCTGAGAGAGATATTTGCGTCGCACCTGAGTGAGCCCTCTTCCATATTGCAATCGGATACGTCCAGATATCTCAGCAGAGATTTCAGGGAAGTCAGGTAAGCGTAGGCCTCCTCCGGAGATGATATGTCCGGCTCGGAAACTATTTCAAGAAGTGCGGTTCCGGATCTATCGTAATCTACAAGGCTGTATTCATCCTTATGAAAAAGTTTGCCGGCGTCTTCTTCCATGTGAACCCTTCTTATGCGTATCCTTTTAGGGGCGCTCCCTACTTTGATATCGAGATGGCCGTTATAAGAAAGCGGTTTATCGTATTGAGAGATCTGAAAATTCTTCGGCAGGTCCGGATAATAATAATTCTTCCTGTCAAATTTCATCTCTTCCGCAATGGAACAGTTCAATGCAAGCGCGACTTTTACTGCGCTCTTAAGCGCCTCTTTATTTAACACCGGCAGCGCACCCGGAAAGCCAAGGCATATGGGGCACGTCTGGCTGTTGGGACTTTCGCCGAATATCGTGCTGCAAGAGCAGAAAGCCTTAGTCTTGGTAGACAGTTGAAGGTGGACTTCAAGCCCTATGTATACGTCGTATTTCATAATGGCGCTTTCCTATTGTGAAAATCGGTATTCTTTTCAAAAGCGTGCGCCGCTTTGAAGATGGTATCTTCTTTAAACGCTTTGGCAAGTATCTGCAGCCCTATCGGTAATCCTCCTTGGGTAAACCCGCACGGTATTGATATCGCCGGTATTCCCGCCAGATTCGCCGGTATCGTGTAAATATCCGAAAGATACATGCTCAGCGGATCATTCGTCTTCTCGCCTATCTTGAATGCCGCCGTTGGCGACGTGGGAGTCAGAATAAAATCACAGTCGCTAAAGGCCTTATCAAAATCTTCCTTTATCTTCGTCCTGACCTTGAGCGCTTTCAGATAATAAGCGTCGTAATAACCGCTGCTTAGCACATATGTGCCGAGCATGACGCGCCTTTTGGCTTCGTCGCCGAAACCTTCGGACCTCGTTTTCTTGTACATGTCGATGATGTTTTTGGCGCCGGAGCATCTGGCGCCGTATTGGACGCCGTCAAAGCGCGCAAGGTTTGAACTGGCCTCTGCCGGCGCGATTATATAATAAGTGCTGACAGCGTATTTTGTGTGCGGCAGACTTATGTCCGCAATTTTTACGCCGAGTTTTTTGAAAATACTTATGGATTTTCTGACCGCTTCCCTGACTTCTTTATCCAGGCCTTCTACGAAATATTCTTTCGGGACCCCTGCTTTGAGCCCGCTTATATCGATATCAAGAAATTTCAGGTAATCGAAAACCGGCATGTCTGCCGACGTGGAATCCCTTTCGTCATAGCCGGCTATCACATTCAAAAGTAAGGCACAATCGGCGACATCTTTTGTTATCGGCCCTATCTGATCCAAGCTTGACGCGAATGCTATCAGGCCGTACCGCGAGACGCGGCCGTATGTCGGTTTAAGCCCGACGACGCCGCATAATGCGGCGGGCTGCCTTATAGAGCCGCCCGTATCGGAACCGAGCGCCATTATCGCCTCATCCGCCGCCACCGCCGCCGCGGAGCCTCCGCTCGATCCGCCCGGTATCCTTTCCAGGTCCCACGGATTCCGGGTAGCGCCATAGCAGGAAGTCTCGCAGGAAGAGCCGAAAGCGAATTCGTCCATATTCGCTTTCCCAAGAAATATAGCGCCTGCCTTTTCTAATTTTTCCACCACCGTGGCGTTATAAGGAGGATTAAACCCTTTGAGTATTTTAGATGAGCACGTCGCAGGATATCCGGCTTCACAAAGATTGTCTTTGAGGATGATAGGAATACCGCCAAGCGCGCCTTTCCGCGGAATTGAGATTTTTTGTCGGAGAATTTTGCGGTCGACCGCGCTGGCAAAAGCTTTGACCTTGCCATCAACAACATCTATTCGCCTTAAAACGTCATCCAATATTTCCGCGGCGTTTATCCGGCCGGCCCCCAGCATCTTTAAAAGTGTGAGAGCGGTATGTTTATTTAAATCCATTTACGCTTCCTCAATGAGCACATAACTTACGGAGCTGTGATTTGCATATCTGCGACGCAAGTTATAAGTGCGAATTGATCCCGAGTCCCGCATGGCAGGACGAGGGATCTAAGCCTCCTCAATGATTCTCGGGACTTTAAAAAGGTTGCCTTCTTTCGCGGGCGCATTCTTCAGGGCGTCTTCTACTTTCAGCGAAGGCTTTACGGCGTCTTCCCTGAACACATTCTGAATGGGCATCGCATGCGTGGTAGGCTCAATATTGGCCGTGTCGAGTTCTTTTAATTGGTCGACATAGTTTATGATACTGCTCAACTGCCCTGTAAAATACTCGATCTCTTTGTCGGTCAATTCAAGCCGCGCGAGATTGGCGATATATTTTACATCATTTTCAGTTATAGGCATTTACGTCTCCCCAATATTATAATAACATGCTATATATTAGTATTGCAATATAAAATACCACACGTATGGCGAAATGTCAACCCTTCGACGCACTCCGTCCTTTTGGACGGAGTTTGCTCAGGGTTGACCCTGTGGTTCGACTGCGCTCACCATCTCTCGAATCATCCCGAGCTCGGTCGAGGGAAGCGCAGTCGAACGGGTCAATTCCCGATACTAATATTGATACCCTTCTCGCTCCAAAGCGAAATTCTTAACGCCTTTTGCCGCGGTAGGTTTCTTACATTGAACTTGATATTCCAGCGAGCGAATAAAATTTTAGCCTCGAGCCCGGGAAAAAGCGGTTAAATAGGGCGGTGGACTGTCCGCTCGCTATAGCACGTTAGCGGTCTCGCCGCAAGCCTTTTGCTTGAAGCGGCGGGACGAGCCGACACGGCAGTGTCGAGCGAGTTCACCGCCCCCGCTTTTTCCCGTAGGCGAGAGGCGTTAAGAAATTTTACCTGAGCGAGCGGAATGTCAAGTTCAATGCTTATCCCCTTGACACGCGGTTGGAGATGGCGGCGAAATCGGCGAGAGATAGCGCCTCTGCCCTCGTGTTCTCGGATATGCCTGCTTCTCGCAGGATTCTTTGAATTGCATCCTTGGAGAGCCCTTTATAACCTTTTGCCGAGAGCGCGTTAATAAGGGTCTTGCGGCGTGACGAAAAACCTATTCTGATCAACTCGAGCAATATGCTCTCATCCATTACCTTGACCGGCGGTTCGGTCCTTGGCTTTAACATAATAACCGTCGAATCGATCTTCGGAATCGGATAAAAAGAATTCTTCTTTATGTTAAAAAGTTTTTTTATGCCGGCGTGGAATGAGGCGAAAAGCGTCAGGGAGCCGTAGTCCCTGCTATTTGGCTGGGCGGTCAATCTGTCCGCCACCTCTTTCTGAAGGGTCAACAACGCAAGTTCCATCCGGTCTTTATTCTCTAATAGTTTTAAAATAATAGGCGTGCTGATGTAGTACGGGAGATTTGAGATGACTTTTAATTTCTTGTTACCCGGAGCGATGCTGCGAAGGTCGGACTTAAGGAAGTCTTCGTGTATCAATCTTATATTTTTGAAATCTTTGGCGAAATCGCTTAATATTAAAAAGAGCTTTTTGTCAAACTCGACGGCGATTACCTCTTTTACCCGCGCCGATATGTCAAAAGTCAATTGGCCGAGCCCCGGCCCTATTTCTAAAACCGCGTCATCATTTTTAAGCTCGGCTGCCTCGAGTAATTTATTCTTTATGTTGCCGTCTGTCAAAAAATTCTGGCCGAGTCTTTTTTGCGGGCGGAAGCCGAATTTTTCCTCAAGCGACTTAATTTCGCTTTTTGAGAGCATTTTTCCTTCTATTTCGCGCCATGTCCGCTGCTGTTTTTATAGCCATTTCCATGGAGCTCGGGTCCGCTTTTCCTCCTCCGGCAATGTCAAAGGCCGTGCCGTGGTCCGGTGACGTCCGCACAAAACCCAGCCCTAATGTAATATTGACGCCGCTGTCCCGCGCTATCATTTTAAGCGGGATTAACCCCTGGTCGTGGTAGAGTGATACCACACAGTCAAATCTGCCTCTATAAGCATCGTAAAAAATCGAATCGGCCGGAAACGGACCCCGCACGCCTAATTTACGGAACTTGCTTATGGCGGGCGAGATTATTTTCGCTTCCTCGTCCCCAAACATCCCGCCGTCACTCGCGTGCGGGTTTAAGGCGCATACACCTATCCTTGGGCCGTTGATCCCGAAATCCGTCCTGAGCGCATTTAAGGTCATCGCTATGGTATCGCTGATATTCTTTATGGTCAATTTTTCTGAAACATCGCTAAGCCGGATATGGCGCGTAACTAAGCTTACTTTAAGCGGACCGCCTATAAGCATCATCACAAAATTTTTGACGCCGGCGAGGTTTGCTAAATATTCGGTGTGACCCGGAAAAGGAAAACCGGATTTTCTCGTTGCGGATTTATTTATCGGCGCGGTGACTATACCGTCGGCCGCGCCCGAGGTGATAAGTTCAAACGCTTTTTTTATGTACTCTATCGATGCTTTTCCGTAAGCAGCTTTTTCTCTGCCAAAAGAAAAACCGGGCATCGGCACGTTTTTTAAATCAAGGGTATTTACCCCTGACAAATCCTTGGGGTAGGGTATGCGGCGTTTATCCAAAACATCTTTTGCCTTATTCAGAACTTCCAAATCGCCTATTATGATGTAATCCGCGAGGCCTTTTATGGCGGGGTTAGCGAGAGCTTTTAAGATTATTTCCGGCCCTATTCCCGCCGGATCGCCCATAGTAAGCGCAAGGACAGGCCTACTTGATAGAAATGTAGGCATTTTCTCTTAACTCCTTAAGCCACTTCTCCAGATTTTTATCTATCTTTTTCTGATATATCGTCTCTTCTATATCTGCTTTAGCCGAATCAAAATCCTTGGACCTTGCGGCGAGCTTCTCGGTCACTTTAAATATATGATAGCCGATGGGGGTTTCCACTATATCGGATATACCGCCGGGTGAAAGGGCAAAGATCGCGTCGTCTATCTCTCTCATCATATCGCCCCTTTTGACAAAACCCAAACTGCCGCCGCCATTCGCGTTGGGACCCTCCGAATATTTTTTCGCCACCTCTTGGAAATCGTCTCCGCCGTCCAAGAGCGCCTTTATTTTTTTGATTAACTCTTTTGCTTCATCTGTGCGCCCTTCCTTTTTCCTTACCATTATATTCAATACTTCGATCTTCTCGGGCTCAACAAATTCAGTTATATGCTGATCGTAATACTGCCGCACTTCGCTGGGCGTGATAACGACTTTCCAGCCTACTTTCTCGCGGACTATTTTGGACTTTATGATTTCATTCCGCACTGTCTCTCTCATCTCGCTCAAAGATGCATTCTGTATGGCGAGCATCTCTCTGAATTTTTCCTCCGAGGCGAATCTCTCCTTAATAAGTTTTTGAATCCGCTCGTCTATCTCGTCGTCCGCGGCTTTAATGCCCGCTTTTTTGGCTTCGGATAATATCAGCTTATCCTGGATAAGCTGATTCATCACCATATCCTCCGCCTCAAGCATCTTGTCCTCAAGATTTTTGCCGGTATACTCTTTCTTATACTCTTCGTAAAGAGGGAAAAGATATTGCGCTACCTCGCGCTGCGTTATAACCTCTCCGTTAACGACGGCGACAATCTTATCTATTACCACGCACGGCGCATCACTGTTTATTACCGAAATTATCAGCGCCGCGCCGGCTATAGTTTTAATCAAAAACCCATATTTCATATTTTCGAGCCTTACTTCTTTATCTCTTCCTGGATAAGCTTTTCGTTAATGACCATCTTGGCATTGCTTTTCACTTCGTTAATCATCTTATCAAGAAGGTCCTTCTTCTTATTTCTCTCCGATTCTCTTTTTATCATATCTTTCACCGCCGAAAATTCCTGCACCTCGGGGTTCTTTTTATCGGTCAGCTTTATAACATGGTACCCGAACTGGGTCTTGACTATATTTCCGATTTCGCCTACTTTGAGCTTATAGCATTCTTCCTCAAACTCGGGAACAAGCTGCCCTTTTGAGAAATAACCTACATCGCCGCCGATCTTCGCGGTCGCATCTTTCGACTTTTCTTTCGCCAGATCTTCAAACGACGTGCCCTCACTCAGCTTCTGCTTTATCGCATTAGCCTCTTCCGGAGTATCGACAAGTATATGGGAGGCGCGCCATCTTTCGGGCAGCATAAATTCTTCGCTGTGTTCGTCATAATACTTTCTTACTTCTTCGTCGGAAACCGTGACCTTCTTTTCCACTTCTTTTTCCACTAGTCTCGCGATGATGATCTTCTTTGTCGCCTCGGCTATTATGTCCTGGGTTTCGCGGTCCTTGTCGATATTTGCCTTGAGCGCCTTTTTATAGAGAAGTTTTTCCAATATAAGGTCATCCAGATAATTTCTTTTCTGGCTTTTCACTATATCCTGGTACTGCTTCGGCAGTTTTTCTATTCTGTCATTAAAATCTTTGAGTGTTATGGTCTCGCCGTCTACTTTGGCCATGATCCTGTTGTCCTTATTGCCGCAACCTGCGAGGGAGGCAATAAAGGAAATAATCAATATCGGAAGCAGGATTTTTTTCATTGTATTTCCTTTCGTTAGTTTAGGTTATGAGAGAGGTTAGTATACCACGCTACGCGCTAATTCTCAAGGTCTTTTTATACGTCTCCACCGCCCCTTTCAGGAGCCTGCAATACAGGTCGAATCCTATGGTATTTATGTATCCATGCTGCTCAGGGCCGAGGATATTGCCTGCGCCTCTTATCTCGAGGTCCTTCATAGCTATTTTAAAACCCGACCCGAGTTCGGTAAATTTATGTATAGTATCAAGCCTGTTTTTCGCGTTCGTAGTAAACGCTCCTTCGCGCGATACAACCAGGTATGCAAACGCCTGCCTCTTAAAGCGGCCCACCCTGCCTCTGAGCTGGTACAAATCCGACAAGCCGAATCTATCCGCGTTGTTTATAATAATGGTATTGGCGTTCGGAATGTCAATACCGGATTCCACTATCGCGGTTGAGACAAGGACATCGGTTTCGCCTTCAATGAATTTCAACATCGCCTCCTCCAGCGCCTTTGACGGCATCTGGCCATGCCCCACATCTATTTCGGCAGCCGGACATAGCTTTGCTAAATTCGCGGCGATTTTCTCTATGCCAAGTATCCTATCCGTAACGAAATATACCTGCCCCCTGCGGCCGACTTCGTATTCTATGGCATCCTTTATAAGTTTATCGTCGTAGCGCGATACTATGGTCTTGATAGGGAGCCTGTCCTGCGGCGGCGTCTCAAGCTGCGACATGTCTTTTGCTCCCATAAGAGACATATATAAAGTCCTCGGTATCGGAGTAGCCGTCATAGTAAGGACATCCACCATCAATCTAAGTTTTTTTAAAGTTTCTTTGTGCTTGACGCCGAATCTTTGTTCCTCGTCTATTATCACAAGGCCGAGATCTTTAAAAGCGATATCCGGCGACAATAACCTGTGCGTGCCTATAACTATGTCTATTTTTCTTTCTTTAAGAAATTTCAAAATCTGGCCCTGCTCGGCCTCGGACCTAAACCTGCTTAACATGGCGATTGAAACGGGATATTTTTTCATCCGGCTTGCGAAGGTACTGTAATGTTGTGCGGCAAGTATTGTCGTCGGCACGAGTATAGCGACCTGTTTATTATCCATTACCGCTTTAAATGCCGCGCGCAGGGCGACTTCAGTTTTGCCGTAACCGACGTCCCCGCATATCAGCCTGTCCATGGGTTTTGACTTCTCCATGTCCTTTTTGACCTCCATAGCAGCTTTCGTCTGGTCAGGCGTCTCCTTAAAAGGAAAATTATTCTCCAGTTCTTTCTGCCAGTCCGTATCCTTAGAGAATACAAAACCGTCCATCGCCTCTCTCTTTACCGCAAGCTCAAGCAAGTCAAGCGCTAAAGTATTGATGCCTTTTTGGGCGGTTATCTTTGTTCTATTCCACAGCTTGCCGCCCAACTTGTGAACAGCCGGTTTTTTGTCGAACCCTATGTACTTCTGGACAAGATTAAGGTCGGAAAACGGCACATGAAGCTTATCGCCGTCAGCGTATTCAATGACTATATGGTCCACGATCTTGCCGCCCGTCTTATGCCTTTCGACGCCTCTGTAGATACCGATTCCGTGTTCTACGTGGACGACTCTGTCATTCGGCTCTATATCCACAAAACTATCTATGGGGGACCGTTCCAGAAGTTCGGCGGCGGCAGTTTTTATCGTCTTTTTATATACGCCCTTTATCGGAAGGATTATAGCCATGCTGTGTTCTTCTATGGGGCGGCCGCTCGCGGCGTCATAGCTTCTTATTTTCTCTATGACTTCGTCCTTCAGTTCTATGCGTATCGGGTCGCTGAAGGTGATCGGGAAGACGGCTACCGCCTCTCCCTGGCGGCTGAAATCGCCTATTTCCGAAACGCGGCCGACGCGCTCATATCCGTAATAATGGAACTGGGCGAGTAACGTCTCGGGGTCAAGCTTTTCATTCTTGTAAAGTTTTATCGATTCGAACATTTGTTTAGGGTCTAGGGTTCAGGGTTTGGTTGTTACATGCTTTTCGGGCTGGCAACGCCTATAAGCCTGAGGCCGTTGACAAGCACCGTTTGAATAGCGAGACACAGGAATAGTCTGGCTTCCGCCCGAGAAGTGTCGTCCGTAACTATTCTATGCTTATTGTAGTAGCTGTGGAATAAGGAAGCGATCTCTTCAAGATAAGATAAAAGAGGAAATACTTCTAAAGTTTTGGCGCATGCTTCCACTATAAGAGGAAAGTAACCGAGCATCTTTATGATATCTATCTCGTCCTTTTCTCTCAAGGTTTCTTTATTTAAAGAACTCTTCGCGCCGCCGACTCTCGTCTTTTTATATTCAAGAAGACTGCATATCCTCGCGTGGGCGTATTGTATATAATAAACGGGGTTTTCCATCGAATGCTTCTTTGCTAATTCCATATCAAAATCAAGGTGCGAATCCCTCTTTCTTCTTAAAAAGAAGAACCTCGTCGCGTCTTTGCCGACCTCTTCCCTTAATTCGCGCAGGGTAATGAACTCGCCGGCTCTCGTGGACATCCGGACCGCTTCACCGTCCCTATATAATGTGCTTAACTGTACTATCAGCGGCTGGAACGATTCTTCGCTTCGACCCATAGCTATTACTGCGGCTTTCATGCGCGGTATATAACCGTGATGATCCGGCCCCCATATGTCTATGAGACGTTCAAAACCCCTCTTAAACTTGTGCATATGGTATGCCATGTCGGGCGCAAGGTATGTATATTCGCCCGTACTCTTTATCATCACCCTGTCTTTATCGTCTCCGAATTCGGTAGATTTAAACCAAAGAGCGCCGCCTTTTTCGTATACAAGCTTCTTTTTTGACAAAAAGTTAATCGCGCTTTTTATCCTGCTGGAGCGGGCAAGTTTTTTCTGGCTATACCAGACGTCAAATTTCACGCCGAAACTTTCAAGGTCGTTCCTTATGTCGTCCATTATGCATTTACATCCGAAGCCGCTAAAAAACCCGAGAGATTCTTTTTTCACGAATCGCGCGCCGTATTTCGCCTTAATAGCCGCTGCGATATCGTTTACATAAGACCCCTGATAGCCGTCGGCCGGGAACTCGACCGGTTCGCCGAACAATCCCAAGTACCTGGCGCGTATCGATTCGGCCAGCATCGTCATCTGGTTTCCCTCGTCGTTCAGATAATACTCGCGCGTCACGCGATAACCCGCAAATTGCAGAATATTGGCCAGCGTATCGCCGAATGCCGCCTGCCGGCCATGCGCAATAGTGAGCGGCCCCGTGGGATTCGCGCTGACAAATTCTACGTTAAGGCGCATCCCGCGGCCGAGGAACAGGCTTCCGTATTTATTCTTCCTGCCCGAGATATATTCTAACGTCTCAAAAAGGTATTTTTCGGAAAGCCAGAAATTTATGAACCCCGGCGGCTTTGATTCGGCCTTTTCTACGTCGTCTTTCAGCTGGGATTTTTTGACGGACAGGTTTATCTTTTCCGCGACAAGCGCGGCGTATTCCGCAGGGTTTTTCCTGACATGTCTTGATAACCGCAGCGCGATATTGGTCGATAAGTCTCCGTGGGTTTTGTCACGCGGTACTTCCAGTTCTATTTCCGGCAACCGAACACCGGAAGGGGTGAATTTGGCGATACCTTCCCGATCGAGCGCTTTCACGCAATCCGCAATCAAATCCTTTAGATTTTTTTCGAATTTAGCCGAAATCAACGTATAATCCTCAAAAAAAATAGCCCCATCAAGGGGCTATTTATTACTTCTTCAATTTTCTGCGTACGTGGCGTTTTGCCTTCCTTCCGGAAGGCGTAACTTCCAAATTCCTGCGCGGTGAATCATGCCAGAGCTTATCCAAATCGTAAAAGTCCCTTGTCTCTTTATGGAAAACATGCACCACGATATCGCCGTAATCCAATAAAATCCACCGAGCTTCGCCGGCCCCTTCCCTATGCCAAACCCTGCAATTCTTGGGAGCAAGCTCTTTCTCTATATTATCGGCTATTGTCTCTATTTGCGTCGTGGAATCGCCGCTGGCTAATATAAAATAATCCGAAATGGTAGGCAGTTTCCTCAAATCTAACAGCACGACGTCTTTGGCCTTTTTGGCCAAAGCCGCATCTCGTATTAATTCGATTTTCTTTTTACTTGAAATATTTTTCAACGCCCGTATTAGCTGGCTTTCAATATCTTATACATGCCCGTGCCGCAATCCGTACAGCAACCCTTAAGGGCCGATCTACCGTTCTTCATCGTGACTTTTTTAGTGTCTTTCATTTCTTTCTTCGACTTGCACTTTACGCAATATCCTTTTTCCGCCATCTTTACCCTCCAATTTTAATGCTTCCATGTCGGGGACACTTTCCTTTAAAGGTACATCTATAATCCGACGGAAAATGTCCCCATATTGTCCTTGACCTTAGTCTATAGTCTTTTGGTTCAACTACAACGGCTGTTTACTGCCGCAGCATTCCATCTCGCTTAAACTTTAACTAGGTTAGCACAAAAAATAATATTCGTCAAGATTATTTATATAATCCATTCTTTTCTATGAACTTTCTCACATCCTCGGGAACGAGATATTTTATGGAAAACGATTTCTTTACGCGATTCCGTATATCCGAGGACGAGACGTCCACAAGGGGCATCTCTATCGCCCTTATCCCCTTCTTTAAACTTCGCGCGGAAAATCCGGGCCTCGCAGCCACAACGAAATGCGCAAGTTTAAAAAGTTCTCCGCTATGCTTCCAGTCCTTAAGCTCGCCGAGTGAATCGGAACCGATTATAAAAAACAGTTCCGCCTCTTTGCCGTATTGTTTCTTAAAAGCGCGCAGCGTATCGACGGAGTAAGAAACGGCGCTTCTCTTAATTTCTATCATTGAGACTTCGAACGCCGGATTACCCTTACAGGCCAGCGCGGCCATTTTATATCGTATCTCCGGATTGTTTTTTTCAAGTTCTTTGTGCGGAGGTATGAACGCAGGAATAAATATGACCTTATCCAGCTTTAATTGACGGATAGATTCCTCCGCTAATACAAGATGGCCTAAGTGCGGGGGGTTAAATGTGCCTCCTAGAATGCCTATTCGCAGCTTTTTTTTCAATCTTGCTCCTATGTCCTTATCTGGCCGGTTCCGAATATTATATATTTATAGGTAGTCAGCTCTTCCAGCCCCACGGGGCCGCGGGCATGCAGCTTATCCGTGCTGATGCCTATTTCCGCGCCCATGCCGAACTCATAACCGTCCGTAAATCTCGTTGACGCGTTAACGTAGACACACGCCGAGTTGACTTTGGCCAAAAAATTCATAGCGTTATCGTAATTTTCCGTAACGATCGCGTCCGAATGGTGGGAGCCGTAGGTATTTATATGGTCGATCGCCTCATTGACATCGGAGACGACCCTTATGGATAATATAAGGTCCAGATATTCCGTATACCAGTCTTCTTCGGTGGCCTTTTTTATTCCTTTTAATATCGCGGCCGTTTTTTTAAAACCGCGTATCTGGACGCCGGCTTTTTTAAGGTCATGGGCGATTACGGGCAAGAATCGCCAAGCTATGTCCTGATGGACCAATAGCGTCTCCATGGCGTTACACACGGCAGGCCTCTCGATCTTTGCATTAAGCGCTATCTTGTGCGCCATGTTTAAATCCGCGTATTCGTCGACGTAGACATGGCAGACGCCTTTATAATGTTTTATAACCGGTATGCGCGAGTTTTTGGCGACTTCCCTTATTAAGCCCTCGCCGCCTCTCGGCATAATGAGATCAATGTATTCATTGAGTTTCAAAAGTTCCGTAACCGCACGCCTCTCTTTTGATGTTATAAGCGCGATTGCTTCCTGCGGGATGGACGTTTTGGATAATGCGTTTCTCAGGCATTTGAAGATAGCGATGTTTGAATTCAAAGCTTCGCTTCCGCCCTTTAGAATGACGCTATTTCCGGATTTCAGGCATAAACCGACGCAATCGCTTGTGACATTCGGCCTGGCTTCATAGATAATCCCTATAACTCCTATAGGGACGCGCATCTTTCCTATTAAGAGGCCGTTAGGCCTTTTGCGTATTTGAGTTATCTTACCGACGACATCCTCAAGTTTAGCAACCTGTTGCAGCGACGAGACCATTCCGTGAATACGCTTGGCGTCCAGCGCTAATCGGTCCACGAGAGACGATTTCATCCGCTTGCTTTCGGCGCTTTTTATGTCCTTCTTATTTTCGCGGAGTATATACGCGGAGTTATCCAGGATATTTTTAGCCATTAATTTTATAGCGCGGTTTTTCTCGCCGGTAGAAGTGTTCCCCAAAACAAGGCTGGCCCCTTTAGAAGCCCTTGCCATCGCCAAAACATCTTGTTTGGTGCCCATGCCCCGCCTTTCTATAAAATAACCAGGTTGTCCCTGTGGATCACTTCATCGTAATACTTATAACCAAGGATCCTCTCTATATCTTTTGTATTGCGCCCCATTATCTTATTAAGCTCGGATGAAGAGTAATTCGTGAGGCCCCTCGCAAACTCCTTATCGTTTTCATCTGTTATCGAGACTGAGTCTCCGACGTCAAATTTCCCGCTGTAGCCGATTATGCCGGAGGCAAGCAGGCTTCTATTCTTTTTCACCAGCACCTCTTTTGCCCCTTTGTCCACCTTTATCTGGCCGCTGGATTTTAAGGAATACGCGATCCATCTTTTTCTGGCGCCTATCTTAGGCTGTTTAGACACAAAAACCGTTCCCACCTCGACGTTGCCGAAAAATTCAAGAAGGATGTCTTTTTTGCCGCCGTTTAAAATCACGCATTCAATACCGGCGTTAGTTGCGATTTTGGCTGCCTGCAATTTTGTCGCCATCCCTCCTACGCCGAATTTACTGCCTTCATCAAGCGCCAGATTCTCTATCTCGTCGGTGATATTTTCTACCTTCTTTATGATCTGCTTTTTCGTTTTATCTTTTTGGTCAAACTTATATAAACCGTCAACGTCGGACATTATAATAAGCTTATCCGCCCCGACAAGGTTCGCTACCAGGCTTGATAATCTATCATTATCTCCGAATTTTATCTCTTCGGTAGATACGGTATCATTTTCATTTATTATCGGGATGACCCCCTCGTGCGTCAATAGAGCAAGAAGAGTATTTCTTGCATTGAGGTATCGCCCCCTGTTGTTTATATCATCCTGCGTCAAAAGAACCTGGGCGACCTGCAGGCCGTGCTGTTTGAAATGCTCGTCGTATTTTTTCATCATCTCAGCCTGCCCTATCGCCGCGCAGGCCTGTATCTGGGGCAGGGATTCCGGGCGTGAATCTAGCTTAAGAAGTTTTATGCCGGCCGCGATCGCACCCGACGAAACCAATACTACGTCAAGCCCTTTTTTGCGTAGGGCGTCTATCTGTCCGGCTATATTCTGAATACGGCTGTCGTCCAGGCCGCCTCCCTCCTTAGCCAAAACAGAGCTTCCTATCTTTACAACAATGATTTTAGATTTATTTTCCATTTTAATACTCATCAGGCGGCTCGACTCTTGAAATCTTTTTCAATTCGGCTGCTAAGGCTTTCAGTAATTCAGGTATCCCTTCTCCCGTCGCCGCAGATATCCCGTATACTTTTCTTGGTTTAGCGGCTTTAAAGCTTTTTATATTTATTTTCGCTTCGGGTGAGTCCATCTTGTTCGCTGCGACTATTTGCCTTTTCTTTTTCAGGCTTTCGCTATACTCGGCAAGCTCATGGTTCAATTTTACGAAATCGTCGTTAGGGTCCCTGCCGTCTATCGCCGCCATGTCGAGGAGGTGAACAAGTATTCTCGTTCTCTCTATGTGGCGCAGGAACCTGTCTCCTAACCCCCTGCCTAAATGCGCGCCTTCTATAAGCCCGGGTATATCCGCGACGACAAAACTGGATTCACCGACTTTAGCAACCCCTAATATCGGACTTTTGGTGGTAAAGGGAAAACTCGCGATACGCGGTCTGGCGTGCGTTATTTTGGATAGGAGGGTAGATTTGCCGGCATTCGGATAACCGATGATTCCTACGTCTGCGACGAGCTTAAGTTCTAGATAAAGTTCCTTTGCTTCACCCGGTTCGCCGGGTGTGGCGTCTCGTCTTACGCTGTTACCTTTTCCGCCGGCGCCGCCTTTCGCTATCACTACTTTATCGCCATGGTATTTAAGATCGCGTAAAACTAAACCTGTCTCTCGGTCTTTGATTACAGTGCCGGGAGGGACCCGCAAAATATAATCTTCGCCGTATTTGCCTGCTTTATTGTTTGAGCCGCCGTGCGTTCCCGACGCTGCCTTGAAGTGTTTATTGTATTTGAAATCGATCAGCGTATTTTTGTTGTTATCGGCTGTTAGTATTATATCGCCGCCCCTTCCGCCGTCTCCGCCGGTAGGCCTGCCGTATCTTTTGCCGCGCATCCTTTCAAAGCTTCTACAGCCGTTGCCGCCGTCACCCGCTTTTACGAATATCGAGGCCTCGTCAATAAACCCCGTTAGAGATAAGTCGCCTTTAGGCGACTGTCTCTCTTTGGGATGTCTAACCTCTAACGGGGTAAACATTATTTCGCGATTATGTTAATAACGCGGTTTTTCCTGAAGTCGACCATGCCGGATTTTAACGCGAATAGCGTATCGTCGGAACCCATGCCCATGTTAAGGCCGGGCCTATATTTCGTGCCCCGCTGCCTTATGATTATACTGCCGGCCGTTACCAACTGCCCGTGAAAGCGCTTTACGCCTAACCGTTGAGCGTTGCTGTCGCGGCCGTTGCGGGAACTCCCTAATCCTTTCTTATGCGCCATTATATACTCCTTGTGTAATAACCGGTCGGGGACACTCTCCTTAATCCCTCGACTTCGCTCGGGATGGTTCGCCCCTTCGACAGGCTCAGGGCGAATACTGCACTTCGACTGCGCTCAGTGTCCTTCGACGAAGTGTCCTGAGCCTGTCGA
>Ga0315294_10001530_pt1 | contig 25246 bp, 21 predicted proteins | sample YL17G13_40_MG_FD_203626 | JGI IMG/M metagenome (GOLD analysis project Ga0315294, IMG submission 203626) | Sediment microbial communities from Yellowstone Lake, YNP, Wyoming, USA - YL17G13_40 | ecosystem: Environmental > Aquatic > Freshwater > Lake > Sediment | place: USA: Wyoming | collected... | reverse complement strand
GTCATCCTCCCGGCAGTTTTGTCCTGCGGAGTGAAGAGAATCCAGATCCTGTTCACTCCGGATAACAAAACCTGCGAGGTAATGAAATGACTAATTACATCATCCGTCGCTTATTGCTGGTGCCAGTGTTGCTCTTCGGGGTTACGATATTGGTTTTTGCCATGCTGCAATTCCTCACCCCTGTGGAACGCTCGGCTTTGTACGTACGCGATGTTCCCAAAAATGATAAACAAATCCAGGGTATTATCAAAATGTACGGGTTGGATAAGCCCATCTATGTACAGTACTGGACATGGCTGGTGGGCAAAATTGATCGAGTCTCTGGCGAGAGGCGCGGCGGGATCCTCTTTGGGGACTTCGGCTACTCGCGTACAGCCTCCCAGCCGGTGGCTGAATTAATCAAGACACGCTTCCCCAATACCCTTGATCTCACCCTCTGGGCAATTGCCCCGGTGATCCTGATTGGCATCTGGATGGGAGTGCAGGCGGCTGTCCACCAAAACGGTTTTATTGATCAGGCAGCCAGAATTTTCAGCATTGTGGGAACTTCTTTCCCTACTTTTGTATTTGGCCTTTTGGTGCTGATGCTTTTCTACGCTCACTGGCACTGGTTTCCGCCGGGCCGGGTTTCGGATTGGGCGAGTATCGTTCTTTACTCCGGTAGTTTTCACCATTACACCAGCTTGCTGACTTTAGACGCTTTGCTCAACGGTAGGTTCGACATCTTCCTGGATGCCCTGCGCCACATGTTTTTACCGATCCTGACTCTTTCCTATATTAGCTGGGCAACCTTTGTACGCGTGACACGTTCCTCGATGCTCGAAACCCTGCGCATGGAGTATGTCACGACGGCCCGCGCCAAGGGGTTACGCGAGCGGGATGTTGTAAACAAACACGCCCGTCCGAATGCCATGATCCCGGTCGTGACCCTGGCGGGCTTCCAGGTGATCGGTTTGCTGGGTGGTGTGGTTATCACCGAAACCGTCTTCAATTATCCGGGCATTGGTCAGGCAGCTGCCAACGCGGCCGCGCAGTTGGACGTTGTCACGACCCTGGGATTTGCGATATTTAATGGATTGATTCTCATTGTAGCGAACCTTGTTGTTGATATATTATATGCGGTCGTTGATCCGCGCGTCCGTCTGTCTTAGGGAGACCTGTCATGTCTGATAATACTTCTTCGGGTAAAAGCACTCTCTTGAGCGAGCCAGCGCCCCTGAGTAAGATCGGTTGGCTGGAGCATTTCCTGGGCCCGGAAAATTACCGCATCGTCAAAGGCTTGCTCAAGACACCGGCTTCGATCCTGGGTTTTGTCCTGATTGGCCTGTTTATTATCATTGCACTGGCGGCTCCCGTGATTGCGCCTCCGGTTGGCAATGATCCTTATAAAATCCCGCGTGATGGATACAGCTCTGAACCCCGCCCGATGATGTCGGCGTGGGAGCGCGGCGTGCCGCCTCTGCCCTTTTGGTGGAAGGCCGTCATGAAGACAGATAATTGGGTGCATATTTTGGGGACTTCCCAGGGTCAGTATGATGTTTTCTATGGCATCGTCTGGGGGACGCGAACAGCCTTTCGGACGGGTTTTATCGTGGTTATCGCCACCTTTCTGATTGGGGTCATCATCGGTTCGATCTCGGCTTACTATGGCGGCGCAGTGGACAACTTACTCATGCGCATCGTGGATATCTTCATGACACTGCCGTTCCTGTTGGCAGCACTTATCATGGCGGCTGTGCTCACCCCAAAAATCGGGAGGAGCCTGATCCCTGTCATTATCGCCCTCATCACGTTTGGCTGGATGGGTTACGCGCGCATCATCCGTGGCGATATTCTATCGATCAAAGAACGTGACTACATTATGGCCGCGCGCGTCATCGGCGTGAAGGACGGGCGTATTCTCTTCAGACATATCCTGCCCAATGCCATCTTCCCGACATTGGTGCTGGCTTCCCTGGCAATCGGCGATGTGGTGCTCAGTTTCGCCGCTTTGAGTTTCCTGGGGATCGGCACCCAGATTGGTTATGCAGACTGGGGCCAGGTGCTCAGTTTTGCCCGCAACTGGATCAGCAGTCTGACTACCTACTGGTATATTGTCGTCTGGCCTGGCCTGACCCTGGTTATGTTCGTAATGGGTTGGAACCTGGTCGGCGATGCCTTACGCGACGTGCTCGACCCGCGCATGCGTGGGAAGACTTAAGTCGAGTCAAGTAAATCTTTTGTATTCCTTTTGTTCCCTCCTGGTTTAGCGGCGTGTTTGCCCTCGCTTTTCAGGAGGGAACGAATATTTCGGGGGACGTTGTGCATTTCACATTTTGCCTGTGCTGTCTCTTTCTGCGGAATAGGCGCACACCGGTAGCTGGTTTACAGAGTACTGCGTAAATATCTGAACCAAAATCCCGTCATTTGTGAGTAATTCGATAAAAGAGTCCACTGCAAAAAGGTCTTTAAACACAACCCCCACAAAACGGGGCAGGCGTACACAACGTACACAAAGGTTTGAAGATGAAGGCTTTTCCTTCGTGTCCCGCTCGCCCCCCATTCTTCGGGGGTCGTGGCCTTTGTGTTTAGGCGGTTTTTGCAGTGCAGTCATAAAAGCAAGTTCAGAAATTTATGCAAGTAGCAGTAGAAAAACGAATCAAAAACTTTGCTATAATGCAAACAATCTAGTTCCACTAACATAAATCACAGGTTTCCAAATTGGCAGGCAGAGTAATCCTCTTGGAGGCGTATGTTCTATCATCGTATCTTGATTGTTGAAGACCAGCGTGAGGTCAGCCGCTTGTTGCGTTCGGCGCTGGAAACACTGGCACATAAACTGGAGATTGTCGAAGCCTCATCGGCAGAAGATGCCATCCTCGATAGTTCCCGCCATCCGGTGGACCTCCTGGTTGCTGATTATCGTTTGCCTGGATTGTCAGGTATCGAATTAATGCGCAAAGTGCGCAAGGTTCACCCCAAGGTGAAAGTGATACTTATTACCGGCCAAACAGCCCCTAAAGTTCGGAAAGAAGTTGCCGAGGCGGGAGCAGATGCTTTTTTCATCAAGCCCGTCCCCATCGCCGATTTCCTGGACGCGGTGGAACGTCACCTCGGTCTGGTAGGGACCAGTTTCCCGCCCGAGCCGATTACTGCCGATGAGGACGAGGAAATTCAGCGCAACCTGCCGGACCTGTTGGTTCATCTACGCCAGGAATTGGAAGCGATAGCGGTTCTTTTACTTAACGATACCGGGCGCGTCCTGGCCAGTGCTGGGAATCTGCCCGATGGTCGTAATGAGATATCTCTGCTTTCCTCTTTGCTTTCAATTCACAGTGCCGGGCAAAAGGTTTCGCGCCTGATCGGTCAGAAAGTTGCCTCGAACTGGTATATTTTTGACGGCGATAAGTACGACCTGATTTTTGCCCCTGTCGGGATGACACACGCCATGCTGGTCATCGGTAAAGAACTGGCCGACCAAGGCCGGGTGTTGAAGACGGTGGACGTCTTCTCGGCGGCGCGCAAGACCATTGAACCGGCACTTAATGAGGTCGCCTCAGGCACGCCCGTAACTCCGGAACTGCTCACGATGCCTCTGGAAACTCCCGAACAGAGCGCCAAAGAATTGGAGTCGCTGTTAAAAAGCGCCAAGAAGAAGCTCAAGCCTGCCGAGGTGGATGATTTCTGGGATAAGGCCGCCCATAAGCACAAAGCTCCAACCAAACCGGATATGCTTTCTTACGATCAGGCCAAACAACTCGGTTTGGCGCCAGAGGACGAAACCTAAAGAGCACTGGCGCGGCTCTGCAAGGATTGTCCGACCGCACGGCCTGTGATACAATTTGGGCCGCTTTGGGGCGTTGTGCAATGGCAGCACGTCAGCCTTTGGAGCTGATTATCTTGGTTCGAATCCAGGCGCCCCAGCCTGATTTTCCCGCCTGCAAGCGGGGCTTTTTTTCCGAGAATGGGCCTTGCGCCGCCCCGCTGGCAGTGCAGGCTCATTCTATTAGTAGGAGATGTAAATTATGAAAGTCACTGCCGTCCTTCTGGCTGCCGGTCAGGGCACGCGTATGAAGTCCGATTTGCAGAAAGTGCTGCATCCCGTCTGCGGAAAGCCGATGGTCGCCTATGCACTCGAAGCGGCTTGTTCCGCCAGTGCCGAGAAACCGGTGGTTGTCATCGGGAACGGCGGGAAGGCGCTGCGCGAATTCCTCGGGGATGCGGTACGCTGCGTTGTCCAAAACCCACAAAAGGGCACCGGGCACGCCGTCCAGCAGGCGGAATCTGCCCTGCGCGGCAAAACGGACCTGGTGCTGGTCACCTACGCCGATATGCCGCTTCTGCGCTCTGAGACCCTGAACCGGCTCGTCGAAACGCAGAAGAAAAATTCCGGTCCAATGACCATGCTGACGGTCCTCGCTGCCGACCCGCGCGGGTTCGGGCGGGTGGTACGAGGCCCGGATGGGAGCGTGCAGGCCATCGTCGAGGAGGCTGCCGCCACGCCTGAACAACTATCCATCAAAGAGCTAAACGTTGGTGCGTACTGTTTCTCCGGCGATTGGTTGTGGGATGCCCTGCATCGGATTCAGCTTTCCAAAAAGGGTGAGTACTACCTGACCGATACCATTGCACTGGCGGTAAAAGGCGGGCTGGTCGTGCAGGCGTTGGTCAGTGATGATTTGACCGAGACGATCGGCATCAATACGCGGGTCCATTTGGCCGAAGCGGAAGTTGCCATGCGGGCACGTATCAACCGAAGGCACATGCTGGCGGGCGTCACCATCGTGGACCCGGCCGCGACCTACATCGAACCGGATGTGACCATTGGCCGCGACACGGTCGTCTGGCCGAATACTCATTTGCGCGGCAAGACAGTCATCGGCGAAGGTTGTATCATTGGGCCGAACACCATTGCAGAGGATACGATCATCGGTGATTATTGTGAAATCCTGGCTGCTGTGATGGAAAAGGCGGTCATTGAAGATAATGTCGGCATCGGTCCGTTTGCCCACCTGCGCAAAGGGGCACACCTGTGCAAGGGCGTCCACATGGGCAATTTTGGGGAAGTGAAGGATTCCACGCTCGGACCGGGCACCAAGATGGGCCATTTCTCGTACATAGGTGATGCCACGATTGGCCCGGAGGTCAACATCGGCGCCGGGACGATCACCTGCAACTACGACGGCGTCCACAAAAACCCGACCGAAATTGGCGAGAAAGCTTTTATCGGCTCAGATACGATGCTGGTCGCGCCGGTGAAGATCGGGGCGCGCGCCAGGACCGGCGCTGGAGCCGTAGTCACGAAAGATGTGGAGCCGGATACGCTGGTAGTGGGCGTGCCAGCGCGGCCGATCAAGAAATTTGAAACGAGTAAGAAGGTAGAAGTGAGAAGTAAGAAGTAAGAGGCCAGAAGCAAAAAAACAGGAAACGAGAAAATAAAAAATAAGAAGGTGAATCCATGGCTGGCTTGACAGACGAGGAACGCCGCGCGTTGATTGCCCTGGCGAACGAGGCCCGGCGCCGGGCTTATGCCCCTTATTCGAATTATCCCGTCGGCGCGGCCCTGCGGACGAAATCCGGGCGCATCTTCACCGGCTGTAACGTTGAGAACGCTGCCTATCCGACCGGCATGTGCGCCGAGCGTATTGCCATCTTCAAGGCTGTCTCGGAAGGGGAGCGCGAGTTTGAGGTTATTGCCGTTGTTACCTCCAATGGTGGTTCGCCATGTGGCGGCTGCCGGCAGGTGATGGCTGAATTTGGCCTCGATACAATCGTTTTGATCGCAAATGGTCAGGGTCAATTAGCGCGGGAGACTACCGTGGCCGGGTTGTTGCCAGGGGCGTTTACGCCAAAGGATTTAGAGTAGGGGCACGGTATACCGTGCCCCTACGGGCATATGACCGAACCCCGTTCCTTCCGCGTTGAAGCCGTCGTCCTCCGTCACTCCGATTGGGGCGAGGCCGACCGCATCCTCACACTCTATACCCGTGAGCGCGGCAAAGTGCGCGCCATCGCCAAAGGGGCGCGCAAGATCCGTTCGCGCAAAGCCGGGCATCTCGAACCGTTCACACGCGTCACCCTGCAACTGGCAAAGGGCCGTGACCTTCTGATTGTTACCCAGGCCGACACGCTGGATGCCTACCTGCCACTGGGGGAAAATCTGGTCAAGGCCGGCTACGCCTCATATGCTGTTGAATTGCTTGACCGCTTTATCTACGAAGATGAAAGCAAAAACGATAATATCTTTCGCTTGCTGACCGATATTCTTACCCGCATTGCCACCGAGCCGGACCCCTGGCTTGCGCTCCGCTATTACGAGGTACGCTTGCTGGATTCCCTGGGTTTTCGTCCGCACCTGTTCGAGTGTGCCAATTGTGGCGAGACAACCCAGCCGGTGGATCAATTCTTTTCGACAATGGCGGGCGGGGTGCTGTGCCCGAAATGCGGTACAAGCTTGCCAGGAGTGTGGAAAATCTCCATGGAGGCGCTCAAGTATTTTCGTCACTTCCAGCGGAGTCCGTACCCGGAAGCGCAGCGGGCGCAGCCCAGTTCCGAGGTCCAGAACGAACTCGAGACGCTGATGCAGAAGCATTTCACATACCTTCTGGAACGCGAGCTGAATTCCCCCGGATTCATCAAACAAATCAAAAAGTAGACGAGATACTGTCTCGTCCGTCCTACCGTTTTTCCTGCCTGTGCGCCCACCCGATCATGAAAGTTTGCATGACCCATTCGATGAACCAGCCCAACTTCCGCCAGACGAAGGCCTGGATAAGGCGGCTGCGCAGCCGATAAAAGAATTTGGCGAGCCAGGTGCGCCGCCGCAGCGCCTTGCCCAGTTCGGAGCGCAGGAGGATCGTTTTGTAATCCCGGAAAGTGAAATCCCTTTTAGCGAAGGCCTTTTTGATCGCCTGTGCTGCAAACCGGCCATAGCCGAGGGCGGCACTGATCCCTTCGCCGAAGAGAGCATCCGTACCGGCTGCATCCCCAACGAGTAGAACGCGCGGCGCGGCGAAGACGCTCCTGGCTTCGAACCAGCGCAGCGGATGACCCTCCAGTTTGTACTCATCCAGGCTGTAGCCGTGACGCCCGAACTCGGCGGCCAGGGCTGCGCGCAGAGAAATGTCCGTTTTGGTTGGATAGACGTTGCTGTCGTAAATGCCGCGCACCCGTACCGGCCGGCCGTTTTCGAGAGCGGGGAAATCCCAGGTGTACCCCAGAATTCCCTGCGGAATGTAGAGAAAGTCAAAATAGGAATCGGTCTGAATGTGGAAAGATTTTTCCGGTCTAGGCTCGGTGAGGATCTCCAGCAACCGGGCAGTGTGGGTCTTTTCCTGTGGAATAACTGCCCGGCGGACAACGCTTTTAGACCCGTCCGCGCCGACCACGACCGAGGCGCGGTACTCGCCTTGGTCGGTCTCGAGCACCACTTCGGACCCGGTGACGGTCACCCCTTTAACTGATGTATTTTCGTGGACGAGAAAGCCGCGCTCACGCGCTTTGCCGGCCAACCAGGCATCGAACTCGTGGCGGCGGATGGTGCGGAAGGCGAAAGTTCCTTTCTTCTCGCCGCGCATCTTCATGCCTCTGCCGTCGAAGTCGAAGTGCGCCCAGTCCACATCGTAGTGCGGGATTTCGGTGATGTCCAGCCCCAGGTGACGCAGGATTACTTCTGCATCCGGCAGGATGCCTCCACCACACAGTTTCGGACGCGGGTGGCGGGCCTTTTCCAGGATAAGCGTACGCGCCACCATCTCCGGCGCGACTTGCGCCAGGTGGAGCGCGGTGGAGATCCCGGCTGGCCCTGCACCTACGATGATAACGTCGTAATGGTCGGGGATACGCATGATGCCCTATTTTAAGGGGAAATTATCGAGAGGGCAAGCTGGCGATTCGTCGCCTCTCTGTCGTTCCCGGGTTTTATGAAATCGTTACTTTTCGTCTCTAGCTTCCCTTGTTCCTACAACGATAAATGATGATGCAACAAGAGGTACATGGCATGTGACCAAAGCAGTGGCTTAGCAATTGGCCCCCACCGTTTGACCCAGGGTTCATAGTTGTTCGGGTCATTGAGATTCGTTGGGACTTGCTCTGGCAGGTGACCATTTACGTCCGCATGCTTATCCATCCATTCAAGCATTGCCTTGGCTTGGTCACATTTCCCAACTTCGGTGTAATACCAGCCCAGCCAGCCTGCTAACAGCACCCATTCACCACCCCCATAGTATTCGTCAGTAAGATAGCGATGAACTCCGCCTTCATGGACCAGAGATTGCTCGATGTGCGATACTGTCGTCAACATCAATGGATCATCCGGTTCGACCAGTCGGAAAGGGGTTGCCAATCCTAAAAGACTGGCATCTACCATATTAGAACCAATAAACTTGACAAAATGCCCTTCGGTACTACTCCACTTCCGAACGAAGGCCGCTATAGCCTGCATAGTCTCCCGGTGATTGTAGGAGGTATATCGGCTGTGAGCTTTCAAACCGCCATAAATTGCCGCTAGCGTATGTGGATGCATCTTGTCAGGGTACTCCTCCCAGCAATCGTAACAGGGACGTTGCCACAACGCAGTCAGGTAGTTGGCTACCAAGCCAGCAGCGCGTTCCCACGCTCCAGGCAGGGGCTTACCGGTCAAGGTGAGATGTTCTCCTAGCGCCCACAGCCATGTACCAAACCCATCCATCTGGAAATTCGGCCATTCTTCGCCTATAACTTCACTGCCATCAGGCGAGTAGCGGGTATGCAAGTAATCTGCGCTGGTCAATAGCTCGTCGCGTTGTGCCTTCGCCCTCGCCCGTTGGACAACAATGGCTCGCTCATTCACAACAGTGGCTGCCCAATTGTGAAAGCGTGCGGCACTTTCGTGCTTGCCGACAAGGTCCATTACATAGGCAATGAATGAACCATCACGAAACCAACAGTAGCGATAAGTGGGGAAATTGGGGCTGGCGATGAAAGAGCCGTAAGGGGTCTGATTCTCCAGGATTACTTCCAGGCTGCGCTGCACCAAATTTGTGGGGGGGAATTTCAAAGGAGTGGTGTCCATGCTTGATCCAATCTTCGGAACACTGGGATGATCTCGAGCGGGGCGGGGATTGTGAGCCATTGCCGGCCTGTATATTCAGTCCCGGTCCAAAAATCTAGCCACTGCCCAGCTGGTAGGTACAGGCGACGGTCGGTGGCACCGGGTTGCAGCACGGGGCTCACCAATAATGATCTTCCGAAGCAGTACTGATCAACCACCTGCATGGCCTGTGGGTCATCCGGCCAGTCCAGGAACAGCGGCCGCATTAGAGGCTCACCGGTCTCAGCACAGTGACGGGCTTCAGCAGTGATGTAAGGCAACAAGCGCATGCGCAGATGAGTGTACTGGCGGCAGACTTCAATCACTTCCATGCATCCGGTGCGCTCTGCGATATTCCAGGGCGTGCGGTCGCGCAGCGGCCTGCGATGGTTGTTAAATTCCGAATGATATTGCATGATCGGGCAAAAGGCCGCCATGGCTGTTGCCCGCAAATAAAGTTCAGCAGACGGGATCTCACCACTGAAACCAGCGATATCCCAACCCCAGAAGGGGATGCCCGATAATCCAGCACTCAGCCCGGCATTCAGCGAGGCGCGGAAGGCCTCCCAGGTTGAGTTCTCGTCGCCTGCCCAATGGCAGGGGAAACTCTGCGCTCCGGTGAAGCCGGCTCGACTAAAGGTAAGTGCGTCTCCATTCCGTTTCTGGCTGACGAAGCGATGATAGGCACCGACGTATAGATTGGGATACAGGTTTAAGCCTTCATCGCCGCCCAAGCCATTGGCGAAGGTAACATCCTTGCCCCAAAGGTGCTCGCCACCATCAGTCTTGAAGCCGTCTACATTCAATTCATCTAGCAGGTAAGCCCGCTTCGACAACCACCACTCCACTGCCGATGGATTATTGAAATCCAACAGCAGAGAGTCGTGGAACCAGAATGGCCGTACACGATAAGGCGAGCCATCCGGCCAGCGCAGACAGTAATCCTTTTCCAGCATGTAGGCTTCGTCAATTTCCTGTTGAGCATGCCGTTCGTCGCCTAGGTTTTTCAGCACGGGGATTTGCCACAACACCAAGCGAATGCCCTGACGGTGCAGCTCGTCGATCATCTCCTTGGGGTTCGGCCACTTTCCGTCTGCCGGGAAGGTAAAATCCTCCAGTGTGAACGGTTGATCGGCGGGCTTGGGCGTGTATTGGGAGTCATTCCAGATGTAGGAGGTTATTTCATCCGCCCACGCCTCGATTACAATAACAGTGATGGGGATGTCGTGTAGCTGAGCCAGGTGCGCTTGTTCCACCACAATTGCCTGGCTATTCCATTCGTTGCTGCTGATCCACGGGCCAAAAGCCCAAGTAGGTGGCAGCTTTGGCAGCCCAACCTGGTGACTGAACAAGCGCAGGTTTTCCAACGGGCCGGCAGCGGTATATAAAAAGTAGCCAATGCTGGCCTGCGGCCCCAACTCGGCCTGCAGGCTCCAGCGGTTTGGGTTAACCGCCGCCAGGTCAAAACTGGAGAAGCGAGCCGTTTCCAGGTAAAAACCATAGCCTTGCGAAGATAAGAAAAAGGATACTGGGATATAGGTGTGGATGCCCTGGTTCTTATACTGCTCGAAGACGATCACATCGGGGGCGGAACCGCGCAGGTTGAAGGCATGGAAGCGTTCGCCCAAACCATAGAAACCTTCTTCAGGAGGCGAGTCGAATGCCATACGCACTGCTCTCGGCAGCTCGCTTGGCCTGCCAACCAGCCATTCGGGGATCGTACTGGTCGCCAGCAATGTCCTTCCTGCACGGCTAATGTTCAACTGGAACGGCTGGGTGGATAAATCCAAGTGCAGCAGATCGGCGACCAATACAAGCCGAGACTGGTTCTGTTCAAGCACCTGCCAGGCTGGGAGGTCAGGTTCGGTTGCTTTCCTTGTTCCTGCTGCTGTAGCTGCCTTCCCATCCAGGCTTTCTTTGTGAGGTGTTGATGTGGGCTTGGGTGCACCCTCAACATGAGCAGCTGCACCTAAGGTGAAACTGAGATGATCTGCTCCTATCATGTATATTCCTAAGGTCGTCTCCAATCCGCTCTCGGACAAACTGAAGGAGATTTCAACACCGTTGGAGCTCAGGCGGTAGCCAACAGCTGGGCTTGCGGGCAGCCAATCCAGTACGGTGAAGGAGTAAATCAAACTGTCGACCTGGTTCTGGTTGCTGGCATCGGCGATATCTGCATCCTGAACCGCATGTACACAATATTCCACATGCTGGCCGCGTGAAAAGGTAGGCAAACACGCTCGCCAGGTATCGCCGGGCTGCGTCCCACCCAATCGAATGGTAGATGTGGCAAACTGCATCATCCCAGCAGTCGTCCCGCCTTTAGCGGTAAGAACTGCCTCCGACGAACCGTCTTCACCCGGCCGTGCACTCCAGGTAGCCCAGACGTGGACGGCAGATTTGGGCGGGAAGGTGCGCACACCCAATTCTACTGGTTGCCCCGCCACTGGCCAGCGAGGAAAGCGCTCATCGGGATCCTGGTGATAGGGGTGTTCAATCCCCAGCGGGGTGTGACTTAATCTAAGAATGGGCTTCATTACAATTAGTGCTTCCGATTATAATCGTTCAGTTGGCCAGGGAAATATGCCTCGAGAACAATTGGCCATAGAGCATTCCGAGCGAGAAAACGGTAAAGATTTCGTGAGCGGATTGAACGGATTTTTGTATGGTTTACAGGCGCATGTCCGTTCAATCCGTTCCGATCATTCCGTAAATGTCTTTTACTTTAACAATCTTTCGATCAGTGTCTTGGCCTGATCGAGTGCTTCCTGTGAAGTGAGTTGGCCAAGCATCACCTGGTCGAGCAGCTTACCCACGCCATCCTGCATCTCGGTCTGACGGGCGATGACCGGTGGGACGACAGCGAATTGCAGCGAGTCAAATACCGCCTGGCGATTAGATGGAGGAGTTTGGCTCAAGTAATCCGTAAAGAAAGCCGGGTTGCTCAGAGCGGGTAGTTCCCACCCGGAATCGACACGGATTTTGGCCATTTCGGGGTCAGATGTGAAGAACTGGACCCATTGGTAGGCTTCCTGAGGGTGTTTGCTGGCAGCGAAGATGCTGGCAGCGTTGGCGAAGAAGTGGGTAGCCTTTGTCGCCATGCTAGGCTCGACAGTTATATCCCACTTGAATGGGGCGTCTTTGAAAGCCGCGAACATCCAGATACCAGTCACGTCCATGGCTAGCTTGCCCGACAGGAAGAGGTCGCCATCCGATACACCGCCCATTTCAGCAGCACTGGGCATTACTTTGTCTCTCTTGACGAAATCGACCATTGTCGTAAGTGCCTGGACGCACTCAGGTGAGTTGATCAACACCGAGGTTTTATCTTCATTAAAGAACTTGCAGTTGTTCTGGGCGGCTTTCTTGTAGAACTCCCAGAACTGCACGCCTGAATGAAGTCCCCACACTCCTTCGGTGGGATCAGTCAGTAACTTCGCTGCCGCGACAGCGTCCGCCCAAGTCCAATCTGCGGTTGGAAAAGCCACACCAGCAGCATCGAAAAGATCCTTGTTGTAGAAAAGCATCACAGTGGAAAAGGTGGCGGGAAGGCCAAGTTGCATCCCGTTATAACTGAAAGCTTCCAATGCACGCGGGTAATAAATTGTCGAGTCAATACTGGAATCAGTCTTCAGCAGCGGGGAGAGGTCAAGCAACAAACCCTTCTCGGCATAAGTGACGAAATTCTCGTAGTTCAGTTCGAACACATCTGGGGCAACACCACCAGCAATCAGTGTCTGCAGTTTGGTGAAGTAATTGTCAAAGGGCGCTGTTTCAACCTTTACCTTAATATTCGGATATTTGGCCTCGAAGAGTTGGATCATCTGGTCAAGATCATTCAGATGGTCTGGTGCGGCAGAGAAGGTGTAATAGGTGATCTCAACCGGTTCGACAGACTCAGGTGTGGAGGTGACGACCACCTCGACTGTTTTCTCGATCACTTCAGTTATAGGCGTCGGGGTAACCACAGGGGCACACGCAGCTAACAACAGCGACAGTGACAGAAACAAGGCGAAAACACGTGCGAAAATCGATTTAGTGGACATGGAACTCTCCTCTTTATGAAACTAAAGATTAGACTCTCGAACTTGACATAGTGTCATGGCGTTCGGTTGGGTATTTTATTGGATCGCGGATCACCTCCTTATCCTTTCAAACCACTCATCACAAACCCTTGCACGATGTATTTCTGAGCGAATAAATATAGCGATAGCATTGGCAGCACGGTGATGACTGTACCCGCCATCACCAGATTCCACTCAGTTAGCCAGCGCCCTTGCAGCGTGGCCAGGCCAACTGGCAGAGTCATCATCGTCTGCTCGCGCACGATGAACAACGGCCACAAGAAGGCATTCCATGAGCCCATGAAGGCGAATACGGTCAGGGTAGCCAGAGCCGGCTTGGATAGCGGCAATATAATGCGGAGGAAGATAGTCAGCGGCGAGGCGCCATCCATGTAAGCTGACTCTTCATATTCCAACGGGATGGTGAGGAAGGCCTGGCGCAGCATGAAGGTGCCAAAGGCGCTAAATACGCCAGGTAGGATCAGACCCTGGTAGGTGTTGATCCAGCCAAAGATGCGCATCAATATGAACAGAGGGGTGATCGTGACTTGGAAAGGCACCATCAAGGTGGCTAGATAGAACAGGAAAACCAGATTGTGACCACGGAATTTCAGCCGGGCGAAGGCGTAAGCAGCCATCGAACAGGTGACGAGCTGACCCAGGGTGGTCAAGCCAGCTACTAGCAGGCTATTGAATAACATTCTGCCGATTGGGTAAAGCTCGAAAAGGCGGAGGTAACTGTCCAGCGTAGCCGGGTTAGGGATGAGTTGCGGTGGCGTGGTCAGCACGTACTGGACTGTTTTAAGCGAGGTGGAGATCATCCAAGCAAAGGGGATGATCATCACCAGCGCCCCGAGGATCAGCAGAAGATACAATACAGACTGGCTCACGCGACGCTTGAGGCGATAAGAGCCTGGACAGTTGGTGGTGAGGATCGTTGGTGAAATTGCCTGGGAAGATTGCTCACTCATAGGTCACCCAATTCTTCTGCATGCGCATCTGAAAAATTGTTACCAAAAAAACGATCAAGAATAATACCCATGACATCGTGGCGGCATAGCCCATCCGCCCATAGCGAAAGGCGTTGTTTACGATCTGCTCCACCAGCACCGAAGTGGAACCCGCTGGTCCACCCTGGGTCATCACCCATACCTGGTCGAAGACCTGGAAGGAGTTAATCAACGAGATAATCAGGGCAAAGAAGGCGGTGGGTGAGAGCAGAGGCAGGGTGATATAGCGAAACCTCGGCCAGTTCCCTGCCCCATCAATGGAGGCGGCTTCGTAATACTCCTGGGGGATGCTCTGCAAACCGGTCAAGAACAGCACCATGATGAAGCCGATGTCTTTCCATACGCTGGTCAGGATGATGGCGGGCATCGCCCAGTTGGGGTCATATAACCAGGACGGACCGGTGATCCCAATCAAACTCAGAAGGTAATTAACTATGCCAAACTTTGGATTGAATATCCAGGTCCACATCAGTGCCACCGCCACCCAGGCCGAGATGACCGGCATGAAGAAGGCGCCGCGGAAGAACGCCCGCCCGACGAGTTTCTGGTTCATCAATAAAGCTACCCCCAACCCAGCGGTCAGCACCAGTGGGATATAACCAGCGATGTAGAACAGGGTATGGAGCAAAGCGGCCCAGAAATTGGTGTCCTTCACCAGAGTCAGGTAATTTTGCAACCCTTGGAAATAGAAGCGGGTGGGAATCAGTGGATCCCACTCGTAGAAAGTGAGTGCTAGAGAGGATACCATTGGGACAATCATGAAAACCAACAGACCGACCAGGCTGGGTAATAAGAAGAACCCAGCCCACAGGTATTTTTGGTATTTGCTATGATGAACAACCATTTCTACCATCTCGACGAGATCTGTTTCTCACTAGCGATTGATAGGCGGTTCTTGTACTTTTACCAAGAATTAGAAGTTATTTCTTTTAAATAAGCACTTCCTTATTCATTGTTAGTTTATTCGCAGAACAAACTAACTTTTAGGAAAAAATACTTACTCAGTTGTCACCGTGTTCTCTTTTAAGACTTCTTTGTGCAAAGGGGAAACAAATAATTGCCGTAATACAAGGCTGGCCGCGCCGCGTGCCCAGGCGTCGTCGCCCCAGGCATCAATTTGAATACTCGTATCTATGGCCAGGCCTGGCATCACATTGTGGGCAATCGATTCACGCATAGGGCCGAAAAGCAAATCACCGGCGCGGGTCCCTTCTCCGCTGAGGATGATTTTTTGAGGGTTGAATATATTAAGCAGGTTGGCAATCCCCTGGCCGAGGACATTCCCTGCACATGCAAACACCGCACGCGCACCCGCATCGTCGGCCTGCGCCCGAGTGAGCAAGTCGCTCATACTGGTTATCGGCCCGGCAATCTCTCCCCGATTAACTGCTTCTTTCGCCATGCGCACAAGTCCTGGGTCACCGACATAAGCTTCCAAACAACCTCGCTTACCGCATTCACAAGTCGGTCCTTCTGGGTCAATGACAGTGTGTCCGAACTCTCCGGCCCCGCCTCTGACCCCACGATAAAACTGCCCATTGACGACAATCCCCAAACCAACACCCCGGCCAACGGTCACAATAAGAAAGGAATCTATTCCTTGGCCTCCCCCAAACCACATTTCCGCCAGGGTTAATGTATTCACATCGTTATCAACATAAACCGGCACACGTACCTGCGCCTGCAACATGTCACCCAATGGCAAGTCACGCCATCCAAAAAAGGGTGATTGTCGCAACATGCCCTGCTCGGAGTCGACGATTCCCGCCAGTCCAACACCTACGCCTAACAGCTTTTTCTTAGGCAGGCCCGCCATTTTCAGCAACTCAGAAACAAGTAACGATAATTGCTTGACAATCATCTCAGGATCGCGTCCGTGCAAATTGTCCGTTCTTTTCACAATCACAGTTGCTTCAAGATCCGTCAGTGCACCTATGGCTTGTGTTTCTGTTAGCTTAATTCCGATTACATACCCACCCGATGGATTGATTGCCAGTAATATTGGTCGTCTCCCACCGGAAGAGTCCCCCATATCTTTCTCAAAAACCAGATCCTCAGCGATCAGTTCTGCCGTAATACCAGTGACAGTGGCTGGGCTGAGACCAGTCTGGCGGGCCACTTCTGCCCGAGCGATTGGGCCATAGGTCTTGATTACATTCAAGACGATCGAGCGGTTCATGGCCCGTATCAAATCGCGATTTCCGAGAAGGGAAGGTTTCATTGTTTATTCACTGAATGAAGTATGTGTTATTTTATAACAGGTTTTATAGTTTGTCAAGATACATTCCCTGGCTCGATACCTGATACCTTGACAACATAGAACACATGTGCTATTATTAGAACATAAGTTCTACCAACCGAAAGTGAGCTTCCATGTCCACTACTGACCAATTCCTTCTTGCCCTCCAGGCCTATCAGGAAGTCCAGGCGGAACTTCGCCAGGAAGAACGACTCATGCCGGTCGCTCAGGAGACCGCCAGCGCAGAAACGTCCGCGGCCCAGGCCGCCGCCCTCCCGGAGGGCTCACTCCTGCTCGGCATGGCCGAAGACGGCTTGCCAGTCCTGCTTGATCTGTACGACCCGGCTGCGGGTCCGCTGCTCGTGGCGGGAGACGGGGGCAGCGGCAAGACAGCCTTTCTCCAGTCCCTGGCACGTGCCTCGAGTCTCCAAAATCCGGGTGACATTCAATTCGGAGTATTGACGCCCTTCCCTGAAGAATGGACGGCGCTGGAAGCCCTGCCGAATTGCCTGGGCATTTGGCCGGCTTATCATCCGTCGGCACAGAGCTTCCTGTCGCAACTGGTCAGTTGGGCGGAGGCTCTCCCGGAAACGCGGCAGGCGGTGCTCCTGCTGTGCGATGGTCTCGACCTGATGACCGGCAGCAATTTCAAATACCAGGACGTCCTGCACTGGCTGTTGACGTATGGCCCGGAAAGGCAAGTCTGGCCGGTGGTAACGGTCAACCCGGGGCGATTGACCCATTTACAGACCTGGCTGGATTATTTTCATACCCGCGTCATCGGCCAGATGAAGCACGTGCACAAGGACTGGTTGTTGGTGGGTGACCCGGAGATCAGCCTGGCCGACCTGCTTCCGGGCAGGCAATTCGGCCTTTCCCGTCCCGACGGCTGGTTGAAATTCTGGCTCCCGCCTCTCGAATGAGGAGTGTGCTATGAACGTCGGAATGTTGTGGTTTGATAATGACCCCCACACTGCACTGATGGCGAAAGTCGCCCGCGCCGCCGATTACTACCAGCGGAAGTACGGCCTCGTGCCGGACCTGTGTCTGGTCCACCCGTCCATGTTGGCCGAATCGCGCCCCGACCCGATCGAGGGGCACGCCGGGAAGGTCGCCGTCCGCCCGAACCGGGCTATTTTGCCGGGTCACCTGTGGATTGGCACCGAAGATAAAAACTAAGCCCCCTCCAACGCAAGGGGGAATCCTGCCCGAATTGAAAAGTCTCCGCGCGAGGGCCGTGGAGACTTTTGGTAAATCTGACACGGATTTTGCCAATCATGGTTTAATAGAGGCCTATGGACGACTACATTACTTGGTTATTGGAAAGTTCCCCGTGGATTCAATACCGTGCTCGTTTGGACTTGCTGAACGAACTGGAAGATTCCCCCCAGGTCCTTGCGGCCCGAGAAGCAATGCTACGCCACCCGCAGATACAGGCACTGTTGGTTGAAGTCGTGACCTGGCCCGGTCCGGCCATCAAACGCCACAACGACGCCAGTCTTCTCTTGCATAAACTGACTTTCCTGGCGGAGTTGGGGATACGGGCAACTGACTCCGCCATCCAGCCAACCCTTGAACGAATCTTGCACCAACGCTCTCAGGAAGGGATGTTCCAGGTTGTAACCGCCATCTCTCCCAATTTTGGCGGGTCTGGACAGGATCAGTGGCTCTGGATGTTGTGTGATACGCCATTGATCATTTCAGCGCTGGCGAAAATGGGGTTACAAACGGAACCTCGCATTCAGGCCGCAGCACGATATTTGACTGGGTTGTTGCGGAAAAATGGCTGGCCTTGCACGGCTGCCGCGGAGGTGGGTCGCTTCAGAGGCCCGGGGCGCAAGGATGACCCCTGCCCATATGCAACCCTGGTCTCGCTGGAAGCATTGGTGCAGTTCCCCGAGTGGGCCGATAGCCGGGTCTGCCGGACCGGTGCTGAAAGTCTATTGCACTTGTGGCAGAACCGGAAAGAAACTAGACCGTACCTGTTTGCCATGGGTAGCGATTTTGCCAAACTCAAAGCACCCTTGATCTGGTATGACATCCTGCATGTGACCGATGTGTTAACACAGTTCGAATATCTGCGTGGGGATCGCCGCTTGCAAGAAATGGTGGAGGTCATCCGCAGGAAAGCCGATGCCGAGGGCCGTTTCACCCCCGAGTCGGTTTGGATGGCCTGGAAAGAGTGGGATTTTGGTCAGAAACGTTCGCCCTCGGCGTGGTTGACCCTGATGGCACAGCGCATTATCCGGCGAATGGGGATGTAATCGACTTAATCGCCGGTAGCCACTACCACTGCAACGGCGTTATCCCGGCTGTGACTCAGGCTGACCGCCCAGGTGGTCAGCCCCAGGGTTTTGGCAGCGCGTTCTGCGGTCCCGTGCAGGACAAGATAGGGTTCACCACTCCATTTGTGTAACGTCTCGACTTCGCGCCAGGAGACCGGACCGATGCCGGTTCCCAGCGCCTTGGTTGCGGCCTCCTTGGCCGCGAAGTGCACGGCCAGCGCATCCGCCCGTCCGTGGCATTCGGTAATTTCCATTTCAGTGAAGACGCGTCTCAGGAAACGCTCACCATGACGGTCCAGCGCGGCCTGGATGCGGGGGATTTCGATGAGGTCAATTCCGGTTTTTAGAATCACTTCGCTGCTCAAGACTCATTACCCGTTTCTCATCGCCACCCTTTACGACCCGGCAATAGCAATTGCCAATTTGTCGGGATGCAGGTACTTGCGAGCCACCGCCAACACATCCTCGATCGTAACGGCACGCACTAGGTCCGGGTAGCGGCGGTAATAGTCCAGGCCGAGATCATAGCGTTCGATGTTGAGCAGCGCGTTGACCACCCCGGCATTGGATTCAAGCGAGAGGGGCAGCCGACCGATGAAATTAGACTGGCTGTCGGTCAATTCTTCGGAGGTGACGCCTTTCTTGGCGAAGAGCGCGATCTCTTTACAGATCAGATCACGCGCCTTCTGGACATTGCCGGGGTTGACGCCCGCGCTGACGTCCCATGAACCTGGCCCAATCCCGGCATTGAGCGAGGAATAAGCGTAATAAGCCAGGCCGGATTTCTCGCGCACCACGTTCCCGATGCGGCCGCCCAGCCCAAACTGGCCGAGCGCTGAGTTGCCGAGCGAGGCAGCAATGTACGCCGGGTCTTTGCGATACGGGCCGGTGGTCCCGATGACGAGATCGGCCTGGGATTTGCCGGGGATTTTCACCTTGCGGGTGACGGTTTTCTTCAGGGGTTTGAGCGGCGGCAGGGCGGGTGGCTCCGGCTGCGCAGGATTGGTCCAATCGCCGAGGGCTTTCGTGACCTGTTCAACGGCAATTTTCGGAGCGACGGCTCCAACTACGACGAGCACCATGCCGCGCGGCCCGTATTTTTGACGGTGGAAATCGGCCAGGTCGGCGCGGGTGATGGCCCGGATCGTCTCCGGCCAACCTTCGTCGGGGCGGGCATACGGGTGACCGTCGAAGACGATCTGGTCAAAGGTGAGGGAGGCCATCGCGGCAGTATCCTGGGCACGCTGGGCCAGACCGGTCAAAAGTTGGGCGCGCAGGCGTTCGATCTGCTCGACAGGGAAGACCGGGCGGCGCAGGACATCCTCCAGAAGGCCGAGCAGGAGCGGCAAATCTTCGGATAAAGAACGCCCGGTGAACCCGGCAGTATGCGCCCCCGCGCTGAGAGAGAGGTTCGCGCCAGCCGATTCGAGTGCATCGAAAATTTTCTGGAAGTCACGCGTCTCGGTACCACGCATCAAGCTGAGGGCAGTGAAGTCGGCCAGGCCGAGCTTTTCGTCGGTGTCGAACAGGCTGCCGCAAGAGAGATAACCGCCGATGACTACCGATGGGCTATTGAAATTGGCGCGTGCCAGCACGCTGATACCGTTGGGCAATGTGAGGCGGGTGATATCTTCGGGGCCGGGGAGGGATTGCTGGAGGCTGAAAGCTGAGTGCTGAACACGTTTCATGCGGCCTCTCCTTTTCCGGTCGGGATGTAGGTCCCCACGATACGATTCCGCGGGCGCAAATATTTCTGTGCGGCTTTTTGCACGTCGGCGGGGGTGACTTGCGCCAGTTTATCCAGGTAAGTCAGGAACCAGCTGTAAGAGGCGAACATCTCAGCATGGCCCAGCCAGGAAGCCTGGCTGGTGATGTTCTCGCTGTGATAAGCAAACAGGGCACGCGCCTGTTTGATGGCACGCGCGATCTCCCCGACAGGGACAAGTTCATCCTGAATACGCCTGATCTCGTCGTCGAGGGCCGAGAGCACTTCCTCAGGTTTGCGGATGGGATGGACGGTGACGGTAAAGCTATACAGGAACGGGTCGAGCGTCGTGACGGTGCTACCGCCGACGGCGACGGCCAATTCTTTCTCGACCAGGGCACGATACAGGCGGGAAGTCTTATTGGAGAGACCTCCACCGCCAAAGATACTGAGGCCGCTTGGCCCAGCCAGTAGACTGTCCAGCACGTTTAATGAGAAGAAATCAGGGTCACTGCCGGCCGGAGCGTGGTAAGAAACCTGAATGAACGTCGTCTCGCCGGGACCTTCGACCGTCAGCCGATGCTCCCCGCTAGCCTGCGGTTCAGGGCGGGCGAGGTGCGGCGGCGTGGGGCCGGCCGGGATCGGTTCGAAAAGCTCGCGGATACGGGTCAGCATCTCGTCGGTTTTGAAATCACCCGCCACGCCTATGACAGCGTTGTTCGGCACATAGTAGGCGCGATAGTGGTTGTAGAGGTCGTCCCGGCTCATGGACTTCAGGTCTGCCAGGTCGCCGATGACCTCGTGATGGTAAGGATGGACGCGGAAAGCGGCCTGCTGGATGGCTTCGCCGAGCAAGAAGAGCGGTTCGTTCTCGTTGCCTTCACGCTCGGAGATGATCACCGTCCGCTCTGAGGCGACTTCCTTTTCATCAAACAGGCTGTTGGCCATCCGGTCGGCCTCCAGGCGCAGACCCAGGTCAATTTTGTCGGCGGGCATGGTTTCCAGGTAGGCCGTCCAGTCCAAAAAGGTAAAGGCATTCCACATACCGCCATCCCGTGAGACGGCCTTGTCGAGCAGACTGGCCGGGAACTGGGGCGTCCCCTTGAACTGCATGTGCTCGCACCAGTGCGAGATACCGGTACGCCCCGAAGGCTCATCTCTGGAGCCAACGCGGTACCAGATCCAGGAACTAATTAGCGGTGCAGTGTGAATTTCTTTCAGCAGGATTTTCAAGCCATTGGTGAGAGTATGTGCACTGTACGATTTTGTCATGGGGTTCCAGGGGTAGGAGTATCATGCCCGGCACAGATAAAGATGCCTTCGGGATATTGTGCGTTTTTGTCAAATGTGCAATATAGCCGGCGGACGGTAGTTTGCAGGCCGGTAAGCGGGGCCTGCAGATTAGTCTGATTCAACGGGATGTTCACCGGTATTTGCAGGCTGATTGGCACCGTCATTTGGACCGGAACGCTTATATTCAGCGCAATCGGCAGATTCGTTCCGGCCGGTAGCGTGATATTCGCTGGGGCACTGATGCTGAAAGAACTGGAGTTGATGACGACGTACGCATCGGGAATGGGCACTGAACTCATCAATGTGACGTCTGTGTTTTGCTGGATCGGCAGATCGAAATTGACGGGTATCTGCGTCTCCACGGTAATTGTCGTGGCCATATTCGCCTTGTCCATTTCAACGAGGTTGCTATAAAGGCCGCCGAGCAAGCCATTTACTGTTGTCTTCAAATTCTTTAGTTGCGCGGCCATGATGAACAGAACGCTGACAAGGATGACGTTGACAATCAAAGAAACCGCAGAAGCCACGTCCCAGTAGGCGCGGCGGGTCAGTTCACGATTGGGGCGCAGGCGATACTTCAGGGGGACTTTGGCTGGCGGAGCCTTTTTTGCCGCTGCCTCGAACGCGCGTAACCTCAGCCCGGGATTGATCCCCTTGCCAGCGCGGGGTGGGGCTTCTTGACTCGGGCTCTGTACCGGAGACGTGGGCCGACTCTCGGCCTGGGGAGGGGATTCTGGCTGGAGGTTTGCCGCGCTCGCGGACTGGGGAGGCGGTGCGGCCTGGCTCTCAGCCTGGAGGGGAGATTCCGGTCGGCTGTCCGCTGGGTTTTCGGGCTGGGCAGTAGATTCCGGCTGGCTGTCCGCCGAGCTTTCAGGCTGGGGAGGAGATTCCGGCTGGATATCTGCCGCGCTTTCGGACTGGGGAGGCGGTGCGGCCTGGCTCTCAACCTGGGGAGGAGATTCCAGCTGGTTGTCCGCCGGGCCTTCGGCCTGGTGAGGTGGAGCAATCTGGCTCCTGTCTGCCTCGCTGGGATAATGGGTCGTAATTCCTCGGTGGACAACGACCTTGGGTTCGAGTTTCGGCTGTTCGATTGCCTTCGGTTTGGGCTCTTCTTCGGGTAGATCGGCGGGTTTCATAGCTTACCTCCTGATCAAGATGATTAACTATAGCATAGAGTGCAAAAAGATGGGGCATATTTACAGAGTACTGCGTAAATATTTGAACCCAAATCGTCGTTTCTCCCTGCTTTTTGGTCGTTTCAGTTCAGGAATTTATGCAAGGAGCAGTAAAAGGATATTTTCATACGACTTTTGTTCTTGTCCGTCGCCTGTCCAACGGCTATAATTCAAACCGCATTACTGGAAAAGGAGAATCTGGATGGGAGACCAGAAATACGCGGTAGCCATCGTTGGAGCCGGACCGGCGGGACTGTACGCCGCACGCAAACTGGCCGACGGCGGGGTGCGCGTGGTGCTGTTCAACCGCGACCTCAAACCGGGTGGCCTGGCTGAGTACGGCATTTACCCGGATAAGCACAAGATGAAGCAGGGGTTGCGTGCCCAGTTCAAAAATATCCTGGCCTCGCCCCAGATTGATTATTATGGAAACGTGACCGTCTGCTGCGGCGGGAATATCGTGCTGGAGGACCTGCTCGAATCTGGTTTCCAGGCCGTGCTCATCGCGACCGGCGCGCAAGGGACAAAGTGGCTGCGCTTGCCAGGTGAAAACCTGCCTGGCGTTTATCATGCCAAGAATATTGTCTTTCATTACAATCTCCTGCCGTCCTTCAGTGGAAAGAGGTACCTTCTCGGTAAACGAGTAGCCATCGTCGGCGCGGGAAACGTGATGATGGATATTGCTCATTACCTTGTCCGTGACCGCAAGGTGGATGAGGTAATGGTGGTCGTGCGGCGCGGTCCGGCGGACGTGAAATTCAATCGTAAGGAAATGGAAAACGTGGCCGGCAACCTGGACCTGGCCGCGCTGGAGGCCGAGTTCGCCCGCGTCGCCCCGACCATGCGGGCTGCTGGTCAGGACCCCATCGTCACCAAAGCCGCTTTTCTGGATGCGCTGCCCAAGGCCCTCGAACCGGTCTCGCAGACGCGCTTCCGTTTTGAGTTCTTGGCCTCGCCTGTCCGCATCCTGGGCGACTGGATGAACGGCGTGAGTGCTTTGAAAGTGGAAGAGAACACCCTGGTGGCCGTGGATGGCAACGTCAAAGCGCGCGGCACGGGCAACACACGCCAGATCGAGGCCGACACGGTCATCTTCGCCATCGGTGACACGGTGGATAAGGATTTCTGCGTCCCGATTTTCAACGACGCTTACGTGTCTGCCCCGCAACCGCGTTTCCCGATCGAGGGTATCTCCTTTGAAGCTTTCAATCCGGATACCAATCAACCCATTGAGCGTGTCTTCCTGGCGGGCTGGGCGCGCCAGGCCAGCACCGGTCTGGTGGGTGTGGCGCGCCGGGATGGCGAAAGGGCTGCCGATGCTATTTTGCGATATCTTCACACCCAACCGCCGATGCGCGACCCGGAAAATGTAGTGGAAAAATTCGAACAACGCCTGGTTGAGACCCACGAACGTGTGGTGGATAAGACCCATCTGGCGAAGCTGGAAGTAGCTGAAACGGTCGAGGCGCAGAGACTTGGCCTGGAGGAATTCAAGTTTGCCACCAATGACGAGATGTTTACCGCGATGGGGTATTGAGACTAGATTGCGCTCCCCGGTGGGGAGTGAAACCCAGATACTTTTGTACGGAACCACGAAGGCGCGAAGTCACAAAGCCAAAAAATAGGGTTTAGCAGGATTGACAGGAAGATACACTCTTATTGCCAAAAACCCCACAGCCAGCCACAAAACTATTACTAAACCTCCCAGCCAGGGCAGCCATTTCATAGTTTCCATTATTACAGACTAATTCTAATGTAAGCAACAAACTCTGTTTTATTCTTCAAATATATTTATGGGGTCAGTTACTAAAATTAAATCTGGGTCTTCCGAAATTGGATATCCGGAACTTAACGCATCAATAAACGCTTGTATTCTTGCTTCCTGGGCCCAGAATATGTGCATTTCGTCATTGTACTGATCAGTACATGCGCCATTGTTAGGATTACAGAATGAAGGTTGCAGAGCATCCCTCGGTGCCTGATAGTCAAGGGTTATTTGTACCTGTTTCCCCAAAGGCAACAGTTCAGCCGCTTCTCCATATTTAGACACGTTTTTATGAGTCTCTCCCACTTTCAAATGTAAGTAAAACACTCCTGGTACATCAGGCGAATGAAGTCTGACATTTAATGGGACCAATTCGCCGTTTGAGTCTCTTATCACAAAAATTCCCACTTCTTCATTTATTCCCTGATTATCCCAAATAAAATTATCTCCTGTCCAAAAGGCATTTATTACGTATTTTTTATAATTTTGATCTCCGGAGTGACAATGACCGCCGAAAACCCAGGCAATTTGGTCTTGATATGGCTCGGGCGGGTTGAGGGGTGCCAGGTGGCCGTATCTTTCTTCTAGTGTGGTTGCCATCCATTTTCCGTTTTCCAATTTGACCCATTTGGTGTTGTTATAGGTATCCACGTAAAAATTA
>Ga0315294_10001529_pt1 | contig 25247 bp, 17 predicted proteins | sample YL17G13_40_MG_FD_203626 | JGI IMG/M metagenome (GOLD analysis project Ga0315294, IMG submission 203626) | Sediment microbial communities from Yellowstone Lake, YNP, Wyoming, USA - YL17G13_40 | ecosystem: Environmental > Aquatic > Freshwater > Lake > Sediment | place: USA: Wyoming | collected... | reverse complement strand
AAGCTCAGGTGGACGAACTCGTGCTGGACGACGAAGTTCTTCTCCTGCTCGTCATACCACACGGCGGTGACGCTCCCCTGCGGGGTTGTCTTGCTGGCCAGATCGCGGATCGCCATGATTCCCTCCTTGCTCACCCGAGTGGCGCACCCCGAGGCGCGCAGGTGCTTGCACTGACGGGCAGCCGCACCGTCATTCTCCATCGCGTCGGCATGACCTTGCCGCGCGATGTCGCCCTCATTAGCTGAAGTGGTTCCCCGGCATTTCCGCCACCTGCTGGCGCAGGTCCTCGGGCTCGGGGTGGGGGCATCCCGCGATTCTGGCGATGCTGGCGGGGCAGCTCTTGAGCGACGGGCGAATCGGGACCCACCTCAAGGTCTCACCAGCAGGGCAATTCCGTGTGAAGTGCTCTGCTATTACCTACGCAGATGACACAGGCCATTCTCCTCGCGATGGCCACAGCCACCAGATCGGCTGCCTGGAGAGTAATGCCGACAGTTCTCCATCCTGTTAGTCTTATTGCTTTCCCGGCTTCCTGTACATCTCCCCTGCTTATCAACCAGAAAGGGCACGTAGAGTCGGCCGAGGACGATAATGGCTTCACTGAGAGTCGCAACAAGCGCGACCGGTATCCAGACCTTGTAGGAAACCTTCGCCAGGACAGCGAGAGCATAGTACACCACACCAAATACCAGAAACGGCGATATGTTTCTCAGGCCGTCGTTGAAGGACGTGCCGCCGCCAACCGGGCGTTTGATCATGTGCGTTCTCCTCAAGAGACCTCTGGACCAATATGATAGAACTGAAACGTTTCCAGTTCAAGTGGAAGTCGCCTTCGGGGATCTGAAGGGACCTCCTGGCCCCGGGCGCAGTCTGGCGCGGGAGGGCAAGGAGGCCGTCTGCGAGGAGTCCAGGTGCGCACGCACCATGACGTCCGCCCCATATCTGCAAGGCCGTGTGACTGGCGGAAGCGCGCCGGGAAAGAGCGTCTGGGGGATGGCCGTGCGCCAACTGACATATGCGGTGACGAGCGACCGACACCTTTGGGCTTAGCGCCGGAAGTGGTTCCCCGGCATATCCGCCACCTGCTGGCACAGGTCGTCGGCGTTCATGTGGGTGTAGCGCTGGGTGGTGACGCCTGCGTTATTCAGGGTTAGCGCAGGTAGAGCTTCGACGCGATCTTGCGGCCGATCATCTTGTTGACCAAGCGCCGCCCGATGCGCTTGGGATTACCGCTCGCCAGCGCGCTGACATCATTGGCGATGCGCGCGATCTTGTAGAGGCTGCTCACGAAACCCACGGTTAGCCTCCATGCTCGAACTTGGCCTTGGCCGCGACCAGAGTTTCCACGAAAGCCATGAAGTCCGCCTCGTAGAAGCTCAGGTGGACGAACTCGTGCTGGACGACGAAGTTCTTCTCCTGCTCGTCATACCACACGGCGGTGACGCTCCCCTGCGGGGTTGTCTTGCTGGCCAGATCGCGGATCGCCATGATTCCCTCCTGCTCGCCCGAGTGGCGCACCCCGAGGCGCGCATGCTTGCACTGACGGGCAGCCGCACCGTCATTCTCCATCGCGTCGGCATGACCTTGCCACGCGATGTCGCCCTCATTAGCTGAAGTGGTTCCCCGGCATATCCGCCACCTGCTGGCACAGGTCGTCGGCGTTCATGTGGGTGTAGCGCTGAGTGGTGGTGACGGTGGAGTGGGCCAGTAGCTCCTGTCGCATCCGCCCTCTGGAGCGGATGGGGATTGAACCGGATTACCAGGACGCCATGGCGCGCCGAGGCTCCAGGCGCCAAATGTTCCAGTCGAATAAGCGGAAGTCGCGGCGGTCGCGCTCCCGGGGCCACGACGTGTAAACGATGGCAGTCCCCTGGCGATCTACGTCGAACCCGATGATTGACTCGCCGTTGGTCAACTGTGTCAGCTTCCCATTGCGCAGGTTCAGCGCCCACAGGTCGGCGTTGCCGCCGGAGCCATAACCGCATAGCACGAACACCAGCACCGGTGCCCTCCCCACCAGCGCCGGCCAGACGGGCGCGCCCTGCAGGTCCCGCATCACCCAGCGCACGTCGCCGCGTGCAGGCCCCAGGAGGCCGATGTCGGTGGCTGACTTGCCGGGTGGGTACACATGCCCGCGCTGCGCGAACAGGATCCCGTTGGTGCCGTAAGGGAGCGCCCAACGCGCGGGGAGTTCGCTCAGGCGCGTCGCTCGCGCGGTCGTCAGGTCCACGCTCCAGATTCCGGCCGAGTCCTGCGCCCCGGCCACCAGCAGATCGCGCCCGCCGTGCCATGCCTGCACCGCATATGGCGCGCGAACCAGCTTGAGGCCTGGGACCTGGCGTGGATTGCGGCCGCTTGCGTCCACCAGCCACAGGTCAGCGTATTTTCCGTACAGCGGGCTGGTGAGCGCGGCGACAGTGCGGCCGGCGGGAAGCCAGCGCACGCCTATCAGGTTCCCGTCCGACAGAAGGCGCTTTCCCGCGCCGTTAGCGACATCTATGCTCCACAGGGAGGCGAGAGGTCGCTCGTCGTAATCCCGCGAGCGGGGGTTCCAGAACCGGCCGCCAACCATTAAGATGTGCGACCCATCGGGCGACCACGCGAGCGGCCCAGGTCCGGCTGGCACCAGCCCGGAATCCGTTCCGACCCGCCGCTTGTGGCTGCCGTCCAGGCGCATCAACCTGAGCTCAGAGCGGAAGATGTTCGGACGGATGTAGGCTACCAGCCGCCCGTTCGGAGAGATGACGGGATCGCATGCCTCGCCGGCATATGTCAATTGCGTGGCCCGGCCGCCCGGCTGCGTCTCGGTGACGTATGGGTGAGGTTCACGCCAACTCAAGAACGGGATGCCCCACTGCATCCACGCGCTGAGCGCGAGGACGGCGATCATGGAAACGACGCCCAGCGCGTTGAGCCACGTACCGGCGCGGAGGGACATCGGCTTGGGAAGAGCCCGGGAACTCTGACCGGTCTCTTCTGCAGAGGTAAGAAGCTCCCGCGCGCGCTCCTGTACTCGTGAGGATGGTTGATGCAAGAAGACGCAGGGCATGAAGGCCGACCCGACCGCGAGGAAGATGTCGAGAGGCGACGACATGATGAACCGGCACAAGCTGGCCGCCGCGACCGCGGCAGTCACCGCATAGATTCCCAGCATCGGCAGGCCGCGTCCGAGCCTGAACTTCCAGCTCCCCTCCCCGAAGGCCAACAGCCGCGCCTCGAGCTCGAGCTGCCGAGACATGCGCCGGGTCTCAATGGTAACTGCGCACAACCCCCCAACGAGTCCGACCGCGGCATACAGGAACGGACTGCCGGGGAAGAAGAAAGCGCCGAAGGCCCTGGCGATATGGCGAAAAAGCACGTACATTGCCAGCCCCAGGCCGGTGCACAACCACGCGCATAGCAGTCCCGACGCGTAGGTGAGCCACTGCGGCGCCAGCAAGCGGCGTCGCGGTGGCTTGCTCGGTTCTGCCTGGCTACCCGTGGCCATGCCCTCGCCCTCGGCCAGTGAGGAGTCCAACGATCGTATCATCCGCAGTTCGCTATACCAACCGCCCTTCCTGCTGCCGGAGGGCGCAAGCCAGCAGAGGCAGCTCGAAGTCCCCATGCGTGGGACGGTTGACAGCCGAGGGTTCCTCGCCAGCAGCGGGAACGATCAGGTCTCAGTGCCGGAACCCATCCCCCGGCAGCTCCGCCACCTGCTGGCGCAGGTCAATAGTGTCCGGCAGCTCCTCCGCCTTCCCGACTGGCAGGGTATTTTGTGCACCCGCGGACACCCACTGGTTTGGGAGGGCGGCAGGGGTAGGGAAGAAGCTCGGCGAGCGCCCCAAGAGCCGCAGGACCGGAATAACAAGTGGTATCATTAATGGGGGCAGGCCAGGCCCAAGACACGCACCGAGGAGAACCACCTTGTCCAGACTGCCGATCGCCATTGCCATGCTGTTGGTCATCGGCGCGGGCGTGGCGCCCGCGCTGGAGGTCTCGAAGGCTATGCCGGCCGCGGTCATCGTGGCAAAGGACGCCACGGTGGCGGAACAGACCGCAGCCCGGGAAGTCGCCGACTACCTGGGCAAGGTCACCGGCGCGAAGCTCGCCCTCATCACCGAGAAGACCGCAATCCCGCCGGCCAACCGGATCTTCATCGGGCCCACTGGCGCGGCGGCAAAGCTCGGACTCGACCCCGCCCGGCTGGGCTCCGAGGAATGGATGATCCGGACCGCGGGCAGGGACCTCTACCTGGTTGGTGGCCGGCCCCGGGGCACCATCTACGCGGCCTACCATTTCCTGGAGGACGTCGTCGGGGTGCACTGGTGGACACCGTGGGAGGAGACCGTGCCCTCAAAGCCTGTCCTGAAGGTGGGTGCGCTCAACCTGGGCGGTAGGCCGGCCTTCCGCTACCGTGATATCTACATGCTGTACGGTCACGACGGCGGACGGTTCGCGGCCCGCAATCGCCTCAACCGCGAGGGCGACGCGGCCATTGACAGCCAGTACGGCGGCACCCTGGCTTACGGCCCGCCCTACCACGTGCATACCGCCTTCCTATACTTCCCCCCCCAGGAGTACTTTGCTCAGCACCCCGAATGGTACTCGCTGATCAACGGCCAGCGGACCGGCGACGGCGCACAGCTCTGCTGGACGAACCCGGAGCTGCGCCAGGCCTTCCTGGCGAAGCTCCTTGGCTACATCGAAACCTCCTGGGCCACCGCCAAGGCGGCCAACCTGCCGCCGCCGCTGGTCTTCAGCATCTCCCAGAACGACTGCCTCAATCCCTGCCAGTGCGACCAGTGCCAGGCCATCGCCAAGGCGGAGGGTTCCGAGACCGGGCCGCTGCTGGACTTCGTGAACCACATGGCCGACGCGGTGTGTGACAAGTACCCCGAGGTATTCATTGACACCCTGGCCTACCAGTACACCCAGCAGGCGCCCAAGAGCATCAAGCCCCGCGACAACGTGATTATCCGGCTCTGCGACACCGAAGCCGACATGATCAGGCCGATCACGGCGCCGGAGAACAAGGCCGGCTGCGACCACATACTGTCCTGGGCGCGCATCGCCAAGAACCTGCGTATCTGGGACTACGCGGTGACCTACGGCAGCCCCCAGGGCATGCCGCTGCCCACGACCCACACCTTCGGCCCCGACTACCGGTTCTATGCCGCGCACAACGTGGAAGGCGTGTTCACCGAGCTGGAGTATGAGATCCTGGCCGATATGCGTGACTTCAAGATCTGGTCCATGATCAAGACCCTGGAGACCCCCCAAGCCAGCTATGAGAAGCTCACCGACACCTTCATGAACGGGTACTACGGCCCCGCGGGCAAGGCGATCAAGCAGTACCTGCGGGCCCTCGAGGCCGAAGCCGTACTCCGCAAGAGCAAGAGCACCTGCTGGCAGGGCTCGCCGATGCAGCTCACCTACCTGAACCTGAGCTTCATCACCCGCGCCCAACGGCTATTCAATGCCGCCGAGCGGGCGGTCAAGGGCGATCCGGTGCTCACGCGGCGCGTGCGCCATGCCCGGCTGTCATTGGACCGGGCCACCATCGCCGCGTACCCTAAGCTGATGTTGGAGTGGCAAAGCCAGGGCGGCGACCCGGAGCGGTTTCCCCTCGACCGGGAGATGGTGGCCCAGCGGGCGCTGGACACCTGGAACGCCCAGATTGACATACGCATTCCGGAACGGCAGCGCGAGGCCGAGCGGCTGGCCGCCGAAGGCGAGATCAAGCGCTTCACCATGGTGCCGGGGAAGATCGGCTTGCCGGAGAAGTTCAGGGACTACCCCCGGGGGACCGTCTACGACTACACGGCCATCATGACCCGCAACTGGGGCAACGTGGTGAAGGTGGTCAAGGATGCGGAGGCCGAAAGCGGCATCACCAATCGCCTGGACCTGACCGCGCCAGATGTCGAGGGGGCCGAGCGCTACGTGCTGCCCATGCCCTGGGGGCTGTACGGCACCGCTGATAAGAAGTCCGTGGGCGGTGAACCCATCAAGGCCGAGGACATCCCGGGACCGGGCTACCACTGGTACAAGATGGGCACCTTCCCGGTGGCCCCGGCTTACTACCTGTACTTCTTCTGGAGCTGGATCATCCAGTTGGACATTGATAATGCGTTCGACCCGGCCCAGCCGGACCAGCAGTTCGAATGCTGGGCGCGGATTAGTTTCGAGGGCCCTCGCTTCCCCCATGCCAGGGCAGGGGAGGGGGACGCCATCTGCGTGGAGCGCGTGGTGCTGGCCAAGACGCAGTGACCGAGCCCGCTCGGCGGCCCGGCACCCGTGCCGGGCAGTCCAGCTCCCAGGCCGAGCAGCGACCCCACAAGGACTTCGACCGTGCAGAACGGAATCCCACCAACGCACGGCAGGCCGGAGGTTACACCACATGGGCTACTTGTCAAGGCAGGAGAGAGACCTTCGCCTGGCCAGGGTGAGGGAGATGATGAGGGCCAAGGGCCTGGACCTGGCTCTTATCTACTATGACGAGTTCAACATCGGCAACGGTTGGTATCTCACGGGCTGGTGTCCCCAGTTTGAGAGCGGCGCGGTGCTCGTTCCCACGGTCGGCGAACCCATGATTCTGGGCGGCCCCGAGAGTGAGCCGTTTGCCAAGCTCGACAGCGCGATCTCGGAAACCCGCAATTTCCCGGTCTTCATGGTGCCAGGCGAGGAATACCCCAACGCCGAGATCACCGATTTCCGTGCTCTCTTTGCGGGACTGCGATCCGAGCTCGGGACGATCAACAGGGTCGGATTGGTGGGCGCCGGACGCATGCCCGCAGACTGTTACCGCCAGATCGTCGAGGGATTCGCGAGCGTGGCACTGGTTGACATTACTGACGAATTCGTCGCGCTCAGGTATATCAAGTCGCCCTGGGAACTCGAGCGCATCCGAGACGCTTTCAAACTCGCGGACCACTGCTATGAGGCCGTGAAGTCCCAGATCGCTCCGGGCGTCTCGGAGATCGAGGTGGCGGCGGCCGGGGAATACGCGGCCCGGAGCCGGGGTGCCAGCGGCTTCGGATTCAGCGCTATCGCCGGCAGCGGGCAGCGGTCCAACGCGGTGGTGCCCACCGCCAGCTCCAAAAGGCTCGAGGCCGGCGAGATGGTACTGATCGGCATTGCGCCCAAGGTGAGCGGCTATGCCGGCGTGGTCGGAGACGTGCTGCCGGTATCGGGCGACTACACCGCAAGGCAGAAGGAATGCATCCGGCACCTGAGAGCAGCCTTCTGTCTGACGAGGGAGCAGCTTGCGATCGGCAAGCGGGGACGGGAAATCGACGCCCCGGCGAGGGCCTACTTCGCCAGGCACGGCTTCTCGCAGTATCTCGTCTGCCCGTTCGCTCACACCATCGGCCTGCACGAGGCCGAAGCCCCGTTCTTTGGGCCGAACAGCGACGACGTGCTCGAGCCGGGAATGGCGGTGTGCGTGGACGTGAGTTTCTTCGGTCACCCGGAGTTCAACGGTGTGCGCATCGAGACCGGCTACGAGATAACCGGAGACGGCGCGCTACCGATGAGCCCAAAGATGGACGAGATGTTCCGGTCGGAGATCTAGGGCCGGTTCGGGCTGGGCAGCGAACCCCGTCGAATCCAAGGAGCTTGATCATGGACTGGGTGAACACACGTTCCCGCCTCTACTGGTACGACCAATACGCCCTCAACGAGCAGGAGACCGCGTTTGCCAGATACGATCCTGACCGCATCGTCGAGGAGCTCGTCGCGGTCGGCGCAGACATTGTTACAGTGTACGCAGCGAACCAGTTTGGCATCGCCTACTACCCCAGCACGATCCTGGTGCAGCATCCCAACCTGAAGGGCAGGGACTACGTCGGCGACCTCGCGACCCGCCTGCGGGCGAAGGGGAAGAAAGTAATCCTCTATATGAACTGGCTGGATTCAACGCACCCGGAGTGGAACATGGTGCCACTCGGATGCGACCAGGCGACGGTTCGCGCGCCGCAGCGGCTGGCGAGCTGGGCCACGCCCGCAAACCCCAACGGGCGCGTGCAAGCCTTGCCCGGTGGAGCATGGCAAGTACCGTGCCTCAACTCGCCGCGCGCCGAGCAAGTGGTGAGCATTGCGCGTGAGATCGTGGATCGCTACCAGCCGGACGGCTTCCACCTCGACATGTTCAGCAATGGCGATGTCTGCGTATGCGATTACTGCCGCCCGGCGCTCGAGCGCATCTGCCGCACCGCTGACATCACGCGCCAGGTCATACGCGATCACTGGGTGGAGTTCATCAATTGGCGCTGCGAGCGCAGCGCCGCGGTGCTGTCGAAGGTCTCCGCCGTTCTCCGCGAGCGAGGGGTGCTGGCGGCACATAATCCTTTTGCCCCCCTCTATGTGGCCGCGATGTGGGGACAGGACATAGCCTGGCTGGACTCTCTCGGCGTCTTCCTGTCCGAGTGTTTCGACCGCTTCCTTGCTCCCAGCAGCGACCTCAACTCCACCAGCATCAACGTTCGCTGGCAGCACAGCGTCGGCAAGCCCGCGTGGATCATCCCGACCCAACATCCCATCCACTACGCCCACTGGCCAATCTCCCGGGCCCTATGGGAGGTATTTGCCTCAGCCTGCAAGGCCAACGGCGGCAAGGCTTTCGGTCCCTGCGGAGTGGGCGCCCGTCCGGACACCAGCACCTCCCCAGAGATGCTCGCCAATGTAAGACATGGCTTCGACTGCTACCTGCGCGACGCGGACCTCGACCAAAACGCGGTCTCGGCAGCCAAGATCGCCCTGGTCTTTTCCTGGGCTACCCGCAAGTACTTCGGCGCGGGCAATCAGCAGTGGCTGGAGGAGTTCAGCGGTTGGGCGCGCCTGCTCATCGAGGAGCATCTTCCTTATGATATAGTCACCGCCGAGCGCATCTGGGACGCTGCCAGCCTGCAGCAGTATGACCTGGTGATCCTCCCCAACTCCGCGCACCTCGGCGACCGGGTTTGTCGGGCGCTTCGCGACTACGTGCGCCGCGGCGGCCGGGTGCTGGCCACCGCCGAAACGTCGCTCTGGGATGACAGAGGCGGAAAACGCGCAGATTTCGCCCTGGCGAACACCCTGGGGATATCGTGGAGAGGCTCGCTTGAAGGCCACTTTGCAGTGCAGCGGCCTGGCGAGCCGGAACCGGCGTCAGGCATCTTTCAGCAAGTTGCGAGCCCGGGGAAGGCCATGGCTTACCGCGTCGACGTGGATCCCGCCGGCTCGGTTTCCGGCACGAAGGACCCCCTCCCGATGCGGGTCAGCGAATGGCCGGTGGTCACCGTCGGCTCCTTCGGCAAGGGCGAAACGTGCTATATCGCCTTTGACATCGGCCGCTATTTCTCGATGCATGGTGATAGGCACATTGGCGCCTGGATGGCGGAGCAGCTCGACGCCATCCTTCCCGCCCGACAGATTGTGGTCAAGGCGCCGCGTACGGTGGAGGTAACCGTGTGGCGGCAAACCACTCCCGAGAGGACTATCATCCACCTGGCCAATAGGACCGTGCCGTGGACCTTGCCTACCGACGAGCGCCAGATTACAGAGATCATCCCGGTACACGATATCGAGGTGACGATTGACGCCCCCTACCGCGACTGCGTGGTCACCGCGCGCGACGCTGACGTGAGCGCACACACAGATGGTGACAAACTGGTAGCGCGCGCGGCGGTCGTGAAAGCCTACGCTGCGATTGTGATTGAGGCCCCCTCCGGGGTTAGCTCGACAGCGAAGACTACGGTTACCGCTTGCCGTTCGGGGGAACGGTGCTGATGTGAAGCGCGGAGCCGAGGCCGAAACGGCCAATCGTTTCGAACGCTAAGCTGAATGCCCGGCCCGCGGTGACCAGGCAGCCGGGGCACTCATGCTTGCCAGCCAGGGGCATCCGTCGAGGAGTGACAGTGGACGTCAGTCAACTACCCATGGGCCCGGCGCCCGATCCTGTCGCGTACCCCCACTTCCCGGACCGGCTGCACGCATTCGTCTGGCGCAACTGGCAGCTGGTACCCGCAGCACGGCTGGCCTATGTGATAGGCGCGCGGCCGGAGCAGGTGGGCGAAGTGGCACGCCTCATGAGCCTGTCGGAGCAGCCCGAAATTACGGACGATCAGCAGCGCCGGAGCTACGTCACCATCATTCGCCGCAACTGGCATCTGCTGCCATACGAACAGCTGCTCGAGCTGCTTGGCTGGACGGTCGAGAGAATGGACTTTGTTCTGCGCGAGGGCGACGGGCTGTTCTGGTGGATGGGCAACTACAAGCCGCACCTCGAGCGACTCCGCTACGAGCCGCCCCCCGCCCAGGCCAGAGCGCGCGCCCTCGCCATCGGGGCCGCGGCGCGCAGCCACCTGGGGGCTGACTTCGACCGGGCTGTTGACCCACTGTTCTGCTTCGTGGAGCGCCTTTCCAAAGCGCCGGCGTCTTCGACTGAGACTCGTCGCAGGGCGTGCGTGCCGCGTTTCTGCCATTCATACTTCGGATCGTTCCGCGACGCGCTGTCGGACGAGGAGGATTCCTACCCCGAAGGATACCTCGCGCAATTGGCCGCGTTGGGCGTCACTGGGGTGTGGCTGCACGCACCGCTGTATCACTTGGCGCCGTTCCCCTGGGATGAGCAGCTCAGCGCGCACCGCGAGGAGCGCATACGCAATCTGCGCGCACTCGTGGCCAGGGCGAAGAGACACGGCATCGCGGTATACCTTTATCTCAACGAGCCCAGGCCTATGCCGCTGGCTTTCTTCGACCAACATCCGGAGCTGAAGGGCATCGAGGATACCGGGGTCTTGCGGGGCCAGCTGGCGACGCTTTGCACCAGCGTCCCCGAGGTGCAGAGCTATCTGCGTGACGGGATGGCTTGTCTGTGCTCAGCGGTTCCTGACCTCGCCGGCGTGTTCACCATCACCGCCTCGGAAAGCTACACCAATTGCTGGTCGCATTACACTGGACACGCATGCCCTCGCTGCGGCGGGCGCCTACCCCAAGAGGTCATCGCCGAGGTCAACGCCCTGCTGTACGAGGGCATACGCGAGGCCGGCAGCGAGTGCAAGCTCATTGTCTGGGATTGGGGTTGGCAGGATGATTGGGCCCCGGGGATAATCCAGCGCTTGCCTGCCGGGGCCTGGTTCATGAGCGTCAGTGAATGGAGCATGCCTATCAACCGCGGCGGCGTCGAAAGCGAGGTTGGCGAGTACTCGCTGTCCGTGATCGGTCCGGGCCCCCGCGCCACGCGCCACTGGAAGCTCGCCAAGAATCGGGGACTGCGAACTGTCGCCAAGATCCAGGCGGGCAATAGCTGGGAATTGGCTGCGGTGCCCTATCTGCCTGTGGTGGAGAACGTGGCGCGGCATGCGGTCGCCCTGCGCCATGCCGACGTAGATGGCCTGATGTTGAGCTGGACCCTCGGCGGCTACCCGTCTCCGAATCTCGAGGTGATCACTGCCATCGCTGAGGCGGAGACACCGTCCGTCGCCGCGGCCATGGAGGCTGTCGCGGCGCGGCGTTTCGCCGCCGCCGCGCCCGCCGTGGTCGAGGCGTGGAGCGCATTCAGCGCCGCTTTCCAGGAGTACCCGTTCAGCTGCTCATCCCTCTACCACAGCCCGGTGCACATGGGGCCGGCGAATCTGCTGTGGGGCGAAGCGACCGGCTATGAGAACATAGGCACCACGGCCTTTGCGCACCCGGTTGACGACCTCGACGCCTGGCGCAGCATCTACCCGGCCGAGGTGTTTGCCGCGCAGTTCGAGAAGGTAGCCGACGGGTTCGACCATGCCCTGGCGACACTGAAGGAGCGGGTTGCCGGGCTGAGCCTCGACCCGGTGGCGGCATGCGCCCTGAACGAGGAAATGGACGTGGCCGAGGCGGGTGCCATTCATTTTCGCAGCGTGTTCAACCAGATGCGCTTCGTAATGGCGAGGCGCGGCCTGGACAATGACAGCGCATCCGAGGAGGCGGGCAAGCTGATCGACACCCTTGACGAGGTGCTGCAGAGCGAGATTGCCCTCGCCACCCGCCTGCACGCAATCCAAGGGCGCGACTCGCGCCTCGGCTTCGAGGCGGCATGCCAGTATTTCTATGTCGCGGTTGACCTGGCGGAGAAGGTGGTCAACTGCCGCGATCTGCTGACGCGCTGGATCCCGCAGCAGCGGGCGAAATATGGAGTGACCTGATATGAGCAAGCTGGCGGTAGTGCTCGGCTTCGACATGGAGACCGACATCGGAAGCTGGACTCCGTTCTACGAGGGGCTGGTTCATGGCACCCCGATCATGCTCGACCTCCTCGAGCGCCATGGCATCACCGCCACCTTCTTCTTCACCGGCGACAGCGCCCGGAAACATCCCGAGGTGGTAGGGGCGGTCAAGGAGCGGGGACACGAGATCGGCGCGCACACGCTCTTTCACGAGACTATCGGCGATGCGCTGTTCGATATTCCCGGCATGATGCCGATACTACCAGAGGAGGTGCCCAACCGCCTGCGCCTGTGCACCGACTGGGTTCAGGAGGTGGCCGGCGTGCGGCCGGTGTCCTTCCGCTGCCCCCGCCTGTTCGGGTCCACCACGGTGGTCAATACGTTGGAGTCGCTGGGCTACGTCGCGGACGCATCGTACCCGATGTATTACTTCCGCGAGCGCCTGGCGCCATATCACCCAGACCGGGAAGACTGGACTCGGCCGGGCGACCTGCGAATCGTAGAGCTGCCGAACTTCGCGGATCTTTCCATGACCTCCCAGGACCCCTACGGTCGGGATCGCGATCAGTGGCCGCTCTTCCGCACCGAAGGCGCGGGCGCGCTGCTGCGGCATATCGACGGGTTCATCGGCTACTGCCAGACCCAGACGGTCGCGCCTTTCCTGTGCTTTTACTTCCATCCATGGGAGTTCCACCCCATGCCGCAAACGGAGATCCGCTTCGGCGAGGGGAGCGTACGGCCCGACCCATTCATCGTCAAGAACTGCGGCCCTTACGCGGCGGAGCAGCTGCACCTCCTCATCGGCAAGCTGCTCGAGCGGGGAGCGCATTTCATCCAGGCCAGCCAGGCGGGAAAGGAGATCTGAGATGTGGGCGATTCCCGACCAAGATTATCGCGACCGGATGGTGAACTTCCAGCGCAACATTCGCGCGGCCGGCCTGGATGCCGCACTGGTGCATTCCAATGAGGCGGATTTTGCCAACGTGCGATACCTGACGGAGTACTGGCCCACGTTTGAGTCGGCGGGCGTCTTCGTGCCGGCCAAGGGCGAGCCGGTGCTGATCATCGGCCCGGAGAGCGAGGCCTACGCGCACACCCGCAGCAAGGTCCCCGGCATCATGAAAATGGTGGAGTACCGGGAGTCGGCCGAGCCGGAGTACCCGGGTATCTCCGTCGCCCACTACAAGGACGTGGTGAAGGCCGCAATGGGCGGCGCCGAGCTGCGCAAGCTGGGGCTGGTGGGCAGCGCGGTGATGCCGCTGCCGGTCTACAACGCCCTGCGGGCCGAGCTGCCCCAGGTGGAGCTGGTAAAGGCCGATGACGTGCTGATTAGCCTACGCGTTGTCAAGAGCGACCACGAAATCGCCCTCATGCGCAAAGCGTTCAGGATTAGCGAGCAGGCGATTGACGCTATCCTGGGAGAGATCAAGCCCGGCATGACCGAGCTGCAGGTGATCGGCATCGCGCAGCGCGAGATCTATCGGCACGGCGGGGAGTATGAGGGGCACGCCCTGTACTGCTTCTGCGGCCCGGCCACAAAGCACGCGATCTCCCGGCCCACCCACAACCGGATCAAGAAGAACGAGGTGATCCAACTCAACATCGGCGCCCGGGTGGGGGGCTACAGCTCCAGCGTGGGCCTGCCTGTCTCCATCGGCCCGCTGTCCGCTCGCAAGCAGCGCCTGGTGGAGTTTGGCCTGGAGGCGCACCTGAAGACGCTCGAGTTGCTGCAGGCCGGCAAGCTGGCAGCCGAGGTAGTGGCGGAGTATGAGGCCTTCGTGGAGCAGCGGGGGTACACCCGGTACATGCTCTACGGGCCCTGCCATGGCATCGGTATGATGGAGGTGGAGCGGCCCTGGATGGAGTCCACCAGCGACTATACGCTGGCCGAGAACATGACCTTCCAGGTTGACACGTTCTTCTATGACCGCGATTTTGGCCTGCGGTGGGAGAATGGGGTACGTATCACCGGGACCGGTGTGGAGAAGCTCTCGCAGAGGTTCATGAGGCTGGTGCAGCTGTAGCCCGCTTACCCCCACAGCGGCTGCCTCCCCGACCCCGGCTCGGCTAACCGCTCCAGCCGGCAGCCCCCCGACTCAGAATCGCCCTCCCCCTACCGGTTTCGTATCAGCGCCACGTAGGTGTACGCCAGCTCTTTCTCCTCAGCCGGTTTCAGGGTGAGATGCCACGTGAGCACGTGCAGAGGGTTCATGCGCCTCAGCCCACGCGAGAGCCGCTGCACCTTGGCCTCAGGGCTGGTCTGCTTCACCTCCCCGGACAGGTTCTTGACCACCTCCAGGGTGACCGGCTCGGCCTTCAGGTTCACCACCCGCATCTTCCCGTCCACGGTGATGCGATCGTACTCCGAACCATACAGCTGCACCGCCCCCCGCTCGCGGTTGCTCTCGTACTCCGCCTGCTCGGCCTTAACTCCCAGTGCCCGCGTGATGCGCATGGTGGTGGCGGCGCCGGCCGGCGTGTAGTCGAGCACCTCCTGGCCCAGCACGCGGCCCTCTTTCACCACCTGGGCCGGGGCGGTGGTCCAGGGCATCTTGCCCTGGTTGGTGAGGCGGATGCTGTGCCATACCTCCTCCTGCCGGTCCCGCTGCTCTTGCTCGCGGCTGCCGTAGCGGTCCTCCTGGTTCACGAAGTCGGGGATTTCCCATTGGTAGATTTGCTCGTAAGCCACGGCCGCGGTGAAGAGCGGGTAGTACCCCGTCTGCCCCTTGCCCAGCGTGACACCTTTGAGCGGGTAGAAGAAGAGGTCCTCGACCGCCTTGCCGCTCACGCCGGCACCGTAGTCGGGCATGATGGGGGGCGCCGCTGCTGCGGGGGCATACATCGCCGACTGGGTCATCACATTACTCGTGATATCGCCCCGCTGCCCACTGGGCGAGGTGCCCCGCGACAGCGAGCCCAGGAAGCCGCCGAGCGTCTCCCTCCCCGCCAGTGGGTCACAGATGTCGGCAAAGCGCAGGTTGGGGAAGCCCGTGATCAGCTCCACCTTGACGTCCTGCAGATCCTCCGCCTCGTTGATCACCTCGGCCTTCGCGCTGAGGCGGGCTTGCTTGGGGTCTGAGATGTCAATCACGTAGCTGGGCGCCCAGGTGATGCCCTTGGCCAGGTAACTGGCAGATACGGGTTTACCCGCCGCGGGCTCAGCCAGCTCGCAGCTCAGCTCCCAGCGCTTGGCTTTCTGCCCCAGGGTCATGGTCGCCGGCCCTCCGGCCACTGTCACCTGCCGGATGGTGCTCACCTCGATCGCCGACGTGCCGGCCGCGGTCGCCACCAGCGCCAGCCGCGCCGGTTGAGGATACCGAGGCTCAGCCGGCTGGCGCCCCCAGGCGTAGGGATCGGGCGCCGAGGCAGCCTCCGGCGCTGTCACCAGCAGCAGCCGACCGGTAACCGGCTCTGTCCCCTCGCCCATCGGGATCACCGTCACTTCACGCCCGACATTGGCCGTGAGCAGGTCGGCCATCGAAACCACCGGCTGCTGCACCTGCGCCTCCACCTCCCGGGAAACCAGCGCCTTCACCGCAACGTCCTTGGGGTAGCTCAGCCAGAAGGTGCCGTGCGCGGGGGTAACCGGGGTGGCCATGGTGAAATGCGTGCCCACGGGCAACCTGCCTTCGCGGACAAAGAAGCCAAGGCCGTTCTTGAACAGGGCCACCCGCACCACGCTGGTTTCCAATCCGGCGGGCCGAGCCGGCTTGGCGGCAACGGCGACCGTGAGCGACAGGATGCAGAGCAAGAGCGCAAGGCTCACAGCAAAACGCATGGCAGGTTCTCCTCCCCGAGTGTCTGAGCGTTAGACCCCGGACGGGCCGGCCTCCTATTTCTTGGGCAGGTAGTCGTTCAAGGCGAAGTGCACGTACGGCCGCTGCCAGGCCATTTCCGGGCCGTCGGCATAGGCCACCCACAGCTCCCGGCTGGTGGCGTCATAGACCACGTTCATCAGGTTGCCGCCGCCCTGCACCAAGCGGGACAACTCGATCATCTTCTGCGCGTCATACTTGCCGTAGTTGTCGTTGAAATGCTTCCAGGCCAGGTCATTCTTCATGGTGACGTAGACCAGGTTCGGCTTCACCCTGGGGGCAAACTCATCGTTGGGGTCATTGTCCCGCTGGATGAGCAGATCGGGGGCAAAGGCGTTCATCTTCACCGCGCGCTTCGCGTCGCCGTCGCCGATCACGTAGTAGTACTTCTTGTGCCGTTTTACGTTCTGCACCATGCTCACGGCCTTATCCAGGCTGTCAGCCTCCTGCAAGATGTCGCGGAACATGGTGAAGAAGGGCGCCCCCTCCAGGTTGTAGGGCCAGTCGCGCCCCGGGGTAGCGCCCTTCTCGGTGAGGGCGATGCCTGCCGCATTCATGCCCGCCATGCTGCCGATATAGCCGGCGAAGGTTACGTTGGCGTGGGGAATGCCTTCCTTGGGCACGTACACCACGATCACGGGGTGGTCCTGCAGGCCCACGCTGGTGCTGAAGTCGAGATTGCGGATCTGGTACAGGTGCCCGTTGGCTGCGGCCGGGCCCCACACCGCCACCCCGCTGCAGGAGTAGTCCGAAACCAGCGAGATCGCATGCGCCCGGCGGACCTGGTCCAGGGGCAGGCCTGCCCCCTCCGCCAGCCCCACCATCTCTTGCATGAAGCGCGGCTTGATGTAGGGCTTCACCGTCTCCCAGGCCTGGTCCAGGCTGGCGTCACTGTAGCGCTCACCACCCGCCGTCTGCGCGGAACCCAGGTAGCGGTCCAGGCAAGCCTTGATGTCGGCCTTCAGGTACTTGCCGTAGGCATAGCCCATCTCCCAGGGCGTGCCGCCGACGATCATGACCGTGACCTTGTCGCGGCCCTCCCCGACCGACGTGAGTTTACCCCAGGCCCAGGCCGGCGAGATGGCGGCCGCCAGCACCAAGAGCAGGATGCAGAAGATCGCGAACCGTCGCATGACCCTGTAAACCTCCTTCGCGGGCAGTCGCCCGCTGCCAATATCCCACACCGGTCCCCTTGTGCACCGGCTGCGCCCCTGTTCCCTCTTCTGCCGTGCCCGGCAGTATCCTGCCCGGTGGCTGCCAAGGATCAGCGTTCAGGGCTGGCCTAACCCGCCACCGGCGCGCCCACCGGCACCAGCAGCAGCGGCGTGACGCCGGCCGGCAAGGCCAGGGCCTTGATCACCGCTGCATCCTCGTAGCCGCCGACCGGCACGGAAACCAGGCCCAAGGCAACGGCCTGCAGGTGAATACTCTGGGCGGCGTGGCCCGCCTCGACGATGGTGAAGCGCTCCGCAGCAGCCTTGTTGCTGATGCGGAGCCGCTCATATTCACCAGCGATGACCATGGTCAAGGGGGCATTCTTCACGGCCGCCTGGCCGCTCAGCTCCGCACGCTTGTCTCCCACCGCCACCACCACCAGCTTGTGCCCCTGGGGCACGTAGCGGGCTGCCCACTGGGGCGTGACCAGGTAGAGTTCGAGCGGATACCTGGCCATGGCCGAGGGCACGGTGCGATGGCCTGTCTTTTCGTCCGTGATCCCCTGGGCGGACCACGCCAGTTGGCTGATCTCGGCCATAGTGAGCTCCCGAGGGGCAAACTGGCGCACAGAGCGGCGGCGAGCCAGGGTCTCCTCGACCGAGACCGGGCCCTTCAGCCGAGGGGCCGGCAGCGCAATTTCGGTCCCGACGGCCACGTTGTCGGCCGCCACCGCCGGGTAGGCTGTGATCAGGAAAGCCAGGGCCAGCAGACCGACCAGCAGGTAAGCGCGCATGGTATTCACCTCCAGATGATTGGTACTGGCGCTATTCCAGGCGGCGGCGCTGCTTCCTGCGGCGGTCGGTCCACACCTGCGCCGGGAACCCGACCTCTTATTGGGCTGGCATTACTGAGGTGAGGGCGGTCTGCCACAGCATCCTGCAGGTCATCCCTCTGCCAGTTGCGAAAACACGGGGGCAAGCCTTAGTGACCCCTATGGGTGTCGGACAGGAGTGCACATGTCGCTGCCTTTCCCCCTTCCTGCGGTACTGCCCTGCGCTGCCCTGGTCGTGCTCGGCCTGGCCGCCACCGCCTGCACAGCCGCCGAGTTCACTGCCGCCAGCACCATGATCGTGGTCGGCACACGAGGCTGCGAAGCGGAGATCCAGTCGGCCCAGGTCCTGGCCGGCCGTCTCGCCAAGCGGAGCAGCATCCATGCGGTCGTTGTCCCTGAGGACAAGGCTCCCGGTGCCCCCGCGGACCTCACGATCCTGTTAGGGCTCCCTGCGAACCACGATCGCTTGGCAGCACTGTGCTCCGAGAATGGTCTCGCAGTGCCGGGCGAGCGTGATCCCGGGCCGGAGGGGTTCATCGTAAAGACGATCCCTGGGGGGAGCGGAGGCACCATCATCGCCGCCGGCACCGACCAGCGGGGGGTGCTCTATGCGGTGGGGGAGATCCTGCGGCAGGTCACCTGCAACGAGGGCAGCATCACCGTGCCGGAGATCAACGTCCGCACGGCCCCCGCGTTTCGCTGGCGGGGCTCCTCCGCCAACCAGGGCGGGACCATGGTCACCATCACCGGGGCCCGCCCCTGGACCACGGCGGAGCTGCACGAGTACGCAATGGACCTGGCCCTCTCCGGAGCCAACACCTTCTACGCCGGCGGTGAGTTCCGCACGTGGCTGAAGTCTTTCGACCTGATGACCGAGGCGGGCTTCCGGCCGAACGAATGGCGGTCGGACAAGCCGTTTCCCAAGGCATGGCAGGCTGCCGAGCGGGGCAAGTGGATATGCCCCTCTGTTCCCGAGGCGCGCAAAGCCCTGCTCGCGCAGTGGGAGCGGGTGTTCAAGGAGCACGAGGGTGCGGAGGTGATGCGCATGTTCGCCGGCGACCCCGGCGGCTGCCGGTGTCCCAAGTGCAGCCCGTGGGGCAAGACCTTCGTCCACCTCTGTGCGGACATGGCAGCCATCTGGCTCAAGTACCACCCGCACTCGGTGGTGCAGATCGCCAACCAGGATCTCGACAACGCCGGTGAGCAGGCCATCTTCGACTACCTGAACGAGAAGCCCCGCCCCTGGCTCTACGCGATGTGCTACGGGCCGGGCAGTAACGCCATGTCAACCTACTTCCGCAACGAGCTGCGTGACGATCTCTTCACCTATGCGGGCACGGGTCCGCTCAACCGCTACCTACGGGAGACCCTGAACAACCTCCCCAAGTACCAGAAGATCGTGCACTACTCGGATATCACCCATTGGATCAGCTCACAGTACCAGGTAGAGCATCCCGACCCCTACCTGGTCAGCGTCTATGGCCGGCGCACGTTCCACGTCCGGCCGCAAGCCTACTACCGGGTATTCCAGGCGATCATGCCCTTTGCCGAGGGAGACATCGTCTACTCCGAGGGGTACCACGACGAGTTTCACCAGTACCTGTGGAACCGGCTGCTGTGGAACCCGAACCGCACGCTCGAGGAGCTGATGCGCGAGTATGCCTTGCTCCATTTCGGCGCTGCAGCTGCCCCGGAGATGGTGGAGGCGATGCTGCAGCTCGAGCGAAACCTGGAGGCTCCGCTGGCGACGAACGAGGGCATTGACCGCTACTACCTGCTGGTGCGGTCGGCCGGGTGGAAGATCCCCCCGCAGCTGATGCGGGACAACCACCGCTGGCGGCTGCACATGCAGAAGGCAGCCCTGGATAAGTACGTGCAGCTCCGGGTGCGCCGTTTGCTCGACCAACAGCAGCGGGCGATGCAGGCCATCGAGCAGGCAGTTGCCACAGGGGACCGGGAGGCAGGGGTGAAAGCCTCCGCCATCCTGGACGAGCCGGTGGAGACGCCGGATATGGCAGCCCTGCGCGCGGAAGCCGGACGCCTGGGCGAGGAGAGCAATGCCATCTTCGGCGTGCGTGAGGTGGGCTTCTTTCGGCTCGACCAGGACCTGGTGGGGCTGGGCTGGGTCCGCGGGCAGCTCGCGCGTGCTCAGTCCCTGCAGACAGACGAGCGGCTTCGCCTGTTGGCGGGGCTCGTGCACCATGAAGACCCCGGCCCGGGCGGGTGCTACGACAACGCGCAGGAGGGACGGCACCCCCACCTGGTCAAAGGTGAAACCTTCAACGTCGGCCGGTACCTGGATCCGGCTAACCGGCCGTCGCAGAACACCCTCTTCTACTCCTTCGACGAGGGGAAGGGGGTCGTCTTTCGTTACAGTGGGCTCGACCCGGCTGCCAGCTACCGGGTCCGTCTGACGATGGTGGTCCCCCGCCTGCCGCAGGCACAGAGCATGCCTGGCCAGGCAGCCCCGCGGCAGCACGTGGCTGCCGATGGAGAGTACCTGGCGCGGGAGGTGGAGATCCCCTTCTTCACGGCCAGGCAGTTCGAATACGATATCCCGGCCTCCGCAACCCGGGACGGCACGCTCGAGGTGTGGGTGGAGAAGGCAAAGGGGGGCATGGCGGCCGTCGTCTCCGAGGTGTGGCTGATGAAGCGGTGAAGCGGCGCCGACATCATGCCTTTGCCTGCCGCCCGCCGAGACTTACCACTCATCGGCTATGGAGGCGCGTTCGGCCTCCACTTCCGCAAACCACGTCTCAAGTTCCCGCACCATACGGTGCACGATCTGGGGGTGCCTGTCTGCCACGTTGTGCTGCTCCAGGGGGTCTTCCGCAATGTTGTAGAGCTCGGGAGGCGGCGGGGCCGGCACTTCGCGCGGAGGCTCCGGCTCGCGGATAACGCCATTGGCGATGAAATACTCCGGTTCATACATGGACACCCGTAGCCATTGACTGTCGGGAACCTGCATCGCCTCCTTGATGGCGGGCCGGACCAGTTTCCAGTCGCCATCGCGCACCGCCGCATTGCAGGTCGGCAAAGGCGTGTAACGGTTCCACTGCCAGAAGCGTTTGGTCTCCACCTTGCCCCTTTCTCCCCGCAGCAGAGGCAAGACGTTCGCGCCGTCTATGGGTAGGTTGTCCGCCGGCAGTTCCACTCCCACCATGGACAGGATTGTCGGCAGCCAATCGCAGAAGTGGATCATCTCGCCCACCTCGCGTCCGGCATCCAGACCCGCAGGCCAGCGGATGATCATGGGCACCCGGATGCCGCCTTCGTAGACGCTGCCTTTTGCCCCGTTGAAGTGGCAGTTGAAGCGGGTGGTGCACATGTCGCCGTTGCCCCCGAACTGGGGCCCATTGTCGCTGGTGAAAAAGACGATGGTGTTCTCCCGCAGGCCGAAGCGATCGAGGGCCTCGAGGATGCGCGCCAGGCCGGCATCCATCCGGTGGAGCATACCATAGATAGTCGCCACCGCTCGGGTCAGACATTCATTGCCAGCAAATGCTTCCACCTCGTCCGGCGGTGCTTGCAGGGGACCATGGGGCGCGTTGTACGTCACATGGAGGAAGAACGCACTATCATGGTGACGTTCAATGAACCGAACAGCCTCTTCCGTCCATACATCGGTCAGGTATCTGCCGTCACTGCGCCTGACCGTGTCGTCATACTCCAGGCGCCAGTCGTAGTAGTCGTGCATCCCACCGCGAAAGCACACAGCTTCGTCGAAGCCGCGCCTGTTGGGGTGATAGCGCGGGTCAAACGCCCCTAAGTGCCATTTGCCGATCAGGCCGGTAACGTAGCCTGCCGCCTTCAGGATGCCGGCCAGCGTGGTTTCCCGCAGCGCCAGGCGTTCCAGGCCGCGCCATTCCAGCGTGTCTATCGAGCCGGTGCGATGCGGGTAACGCCCGGTCAGCAGGGCGGAGCGGGAAGGGTTACACACAGGCGAAGCGCTGTAGTGCTGAGTGAAACACACCCCCTCCCGCATGACCCCGTCCAGGGTTGGCGTTTTCGATATCCCCTCGTTGAAAGCACCAAAGTCCCCATAGCCCATGTCGTCAACGAGGATCAGCAGCACATTGGGTCGTCGCGCCTGGGCCGGCATCACTTACCTCCCCGGTGTCTGGTTGCTGCTTCGGTACCCCGGTGCCAGAGCCCTGCTGCCAGGCAGGCAGAGGGGGGCAGGCGTTTCGGCCAGGCACTTGATTGCTCTGCCGCCACTCGGCATAATGCAGTCTGGCACCAAGCTCCTTGCGGCCAAGACGGCTCGCCAGCAAGGCGCTGTGCAGCTCGGCAAGGAGCACCTATGCGCGAAACCATGACCTCGAGGGAGCGTTGGCTGGCGGCGGTACGCTGCCAGCCAGTGGACCGGCTGCCCTTCTGGCCGAAGCTCGATACCTCCTATGCCTCCCAGCAGACGGAGCCGTTCCGGCGCATGGACAACGCTGCACTGCAGCGCTGGATCGGGAGCGACCGGCATGTCGGCGGGCCGGCCTGCGTCAGGGTTCTTCGCAGCCGGACCAGCATCGAGCACCGGGAGCAGGACGGGTGGCGGCGTACCGAGTTCCGCACTGCCGTGGGCGTGCTCACCGCCAGCCACCGTTTCGACCCGCGGTCCTCTTCCTGGCACCCCATGGAGTTCCCGGTGAAGACGGTGGACGACATCGAGGCCATGGCGCTGGCGTTCTCCGACCAGCGCCTCGAGTTCGACGCCGATGAGTTCGAGCGGGCGAATGCCCTGGTGCGCGATCTTGGCGAGGAGGGCGTGATGGCCACCAACATCGGTGTTTCGCCGCTTATGGACTGGCTGCAACACCTCGCCGGCATCGAGCAGGGCCACCTGCTGCTCAACGACTACTCGGCGCAGGTGGAGGCGCTCTTCGAGGTGATGCACCAGGCGCTCTGCCGCCGTGCCGAGATCATTGCCGACAAGGCACCTTACCCTTTGGTCTACTCGACCGAGAACACCTCGACCACGCTCATTTCGCCGGCGCTATTCCGCCGCTACTGCTACCAGCACCTTGCGGACTACGGCCGCATCGTCACCGCCGCCGGTAAGCACCATATCCTGCATATGTGCGGCCACCTGAAAGCACTGCTGCCCGACATCGCGGCGCTGCCCGCGGCCGCCATCGAGGCGTTCACTTCTCCACCGGTAGGCAACACCACGCTGCTCGACGGCCGCGCGGCGTGTGCGAACAAGTGCCTCATCGGCGGCACCAATGCCTCGCTCTGGCTGGAGCAGGCGGCGGCCATCATCGAGGCGCTTGAGCGCGACCTCGACGCCCTGCCCCACAGGCGCGGGCTTGTCATCACCTCGGCGGGTGTGATGCCGCCAGCGGCCAGTCCGGAAACCATCCGCGCCGTGGCGGCGTGGGTGAAGGCCTATTCGGTCTGATCAAGCCGTTGTGGGGCTGGGAAGCGCCTATGACGCTGCTTCCCTCCTCCATAGCCCCTCAGTTGGTTCGCAGGTCGGGACTGAGCAGCGGCGACCAGGAGCGGGTCTGACCGGCAGGTGTTCTCCCCAACCGCACCGAACCTGCGCTTAGCCGCAGCGGCTGCTGCAGGGGAGGGGCGCAATGGGCTTCGAGCCCGTCTTCGTCGGTCGCGCGCGCGAGTTAGCCAAGCTCAAAGAGGCCGTCGCGCGCCCGGACGGCCAGTTGCTCCTCTTGGTGGGTGGGCAAGGCCAAGGCAAAAGCGCGCTGCTCGAGCAGCTTCACCGCGAGCTAGGTCAGCTTCAAGACCGGCACTCCCTGCTCTACCGCCTGAATGAGAACGACTCGTCCGATCTCTTCCTGCCTCGCCTGATGGGCGACCTCTTGAACATCGGGGGCCTCACGAAGCATCGGTTGCTGTGGCGCGCACCGGGTCAGGCCGAGAAGTTCAAGGGGATGCTCGATGCCGCGGTTGACTTGCCGGGGATTCCTGCCGTCAAGAGCCTGGCCGGCCTGCTCAAGTTGCTGCTACGGGATGATAAGCGCCCTCCCCGGGACCGCTTTCTCGACTTCCTGCGGTACGCCTCTCACCTTGTCAAGGGCGACGGGCGCCTGGTGCTGATGTTCGACCCCGAGAAGTACCTGGACCGGTCTGTAGAGGCCGATTGGGGCAGCCTGGCGCGCGACCTGCCGGACCGGGTCAGCGTCATTTTCGCTCAACGGGACGATGATTTCCTGGCCCAATCCGAGACCCTCATGGTCTCCCCCAACGTGTATCCCACCCCCGAAGACCCATTGGGGCCCCTGCCGCGCAACGACAGCGATCGGCTCATCGTCGGCACGTGGGCCAAGCGCGCATCGTGGCGCGCCCTGGCAGACTCACCTCCAGACGAGATGCTCTCCCTGCTTTGGGAAAAGTACCAGGGCTGGGCGCTGCCGCTCAGCATGGCGCTCGATGACCTGCCAGCCCAGCCCGCAGCGCTCGCCGACCTCATCGCTGGCGCCAGGAGGACATCCCGCAAGTTGGCCCGCCTCCTGCGGCTGCGCTACAACGCCGCCATAGCCGAGCATGGCAATGTGGTCAACCTGTTGCGCGGCCTGACTATCCTGGGCCGGCCCACGTCGTGTGCTCGTCTGGCCACGCTGTACACCGAGGAACAACTCGATGAGACCGCACTGGAATCCCTTGCGCGGCGCCCGGTGGTCGCCAAGTGTCTCCGCGAAAGCGGGGCCGAGGAGCTCGAGCTCTTCCACCAGTCTTTCGGCCAGTTCATCTTGGGCCAGCTTTCTGATACAACCCGCCAGGCCCTCCACCGCCGGGCAGCCACGCTATACACCGGCGACCTGGAGCGCAACAAGTCGGACGCGGACGCCCTGGATGCGCTGCCGGTGCACCTGTGGGCGGCGGGAGACGAAGAGCAGTTCCTCCGGGCCGTTAACGCGCTGGCTGCGGAGAAGTACCGGCTGCGACTGCTGCGCTCGGCTTTTCGTGATGCGGAGCAGGCGGCCGCAACCTATCGGCGGACAGCCGCGGCGCAGCCGGAGTCGGTTACCGCCCGCGCTCACCTGGCCGGCACCCTCAATAACCTGGGCGTTCTGTTAAAGAACCTGGGGGAGCCGGCCCAGGCGCGCAAGGCCTGCGAGGAAGCGCTGGGGATCTATCGCAACCTGGCGGCGGCCGAGCCAGGAGCCGGCTTGTCCTATGTGGCCACCACCCTGAACAACCTGGGCATCCTGCTGGCCGGCCTGGGGGAGCGGGCCCAGGCGCGCACGGCCTACGAGGAAGCGCTGGGGATCTATCGCAACCTGGCGGCGGCCGAGCCGGGAGCCTGCATGCCCGATGTCGGCA
>Ga0315294_10001528_pt1 | contig 25251 bp, 37 predicted proteins | sample YL17G13_40_MG_FD_203626 | JGI IMG/M metagenome (GOLD analysis project Ga0315294, IMG submission 203626) | Sediment microbial communities from Yellowstone Lake, YNP, Wyoming, USA - YL17G13_40 | ecosystem: Environmental > Aquatic > Freshwater > Lake > Sediment | place: USA: Wyoming | collected... | reverse complement strand
AACCAATGTTTACCGACCTGCCAGCCCCACTTCGCTCGTGACCCATAGACAGCTGCCCTCGACTCCACTCACGATAAGGCTTCAGAATCGGCCCATCATTGATTACAATCAGATTTATCTCGCCCCCGTACGTCAAATTGACATCCCATGAAGACAGTGATTGACGAAAGCCTTCTTCTCTGACTAGCCCTCGTTCATCAGCAGGGAAGTAGACAGCTACTACAAGACTGATTTCTGGCAAGTCTATCATGCTACCTACCATCGTATTCTACCGGGACCTGAACCCATCGATGAGTATCGAATAGCATTCGAAGGTACGATCTCGTCGAACGTCTTCTCGAACTCTAACATCTTCCCACATCGTCGACAACGACGAGTTCGACCATACCAGAACATCTGCCACATTCGACAGTGCTGACAGATAACGGACTTACCAGATAGAGTCATGACTTCTCATCCCAGCCTGGGGGTTTGTCTCCAAGTCGAACACCTGACCACACATGCTGCCATGGGTCGAAGAAAGCATAGAACACAGGCGGGCCAGGTGTGTCAACATAACGCTGAGCATATTCACTCTCAAGTTCATATCCTGTGACATTCTCAAGGAACCAGCCATAAGCGTTGAACCATCGCTGGGCATACAACATTGGCCGACCATTCCAAGCATAAGCATGGCGATGAAGAATTACGCCTGCCAGCCCTTCCGTCCTAATCTCATAGAGATACAGAACCTCACCACCGGTTTGTCCAGGACGAGGAGGCATCAGACTCACAGCTCCGATATCGTCGTTGCGCATTAGTGCCATAGCCCAAGGCGTCAAGTCGAGATCGTCAACAAGAGAATAGCTGTCATCTGTCATGAGAACCAGTGGAGATACTGCAAGAGCAGCTTGTATTCCCTCGTTTAACGCTCCCCCGACCCCGCGTCCATGTGTGTGAGAGATTACAGCCTCAAAAGGACTATATGAGACAATTTTGGCGACTTCATCTTCTGAGACAGCAACTGAATCATTAACAAGATGTAATCGAAGTTGACCTGTGTAATGCAAATGACGACCCCAAGAGATAACGGTCTGCTTCGCGCCCATCAGACGGGAAAATCCACCCTCAGAATTTGGGATGAAGAGCGGAGAAACAACAGTTATGGCTGGGAGCTGCACAGTTTACCTCCCAAATGCTTTTCTAACATAATAGCCAATTCATTAGGCTCGTCATAACACCGTGCAATCCAGTCGAAGTGATTGAGATAACGCTCCTTCTGACAGCCAACAAGGACGATGTCAATCAACCTACCGTCGGGAGTAAACTCGTGTTGGCACAGCAGCCCCTCGAGTTCCATTCCCACCGATACATTGTAATGAACACCAACAGCAAAATTGTCCAAACGTACAGAGCCCCAGAGTTTTTCGACTAGTGTGTTTTCGAAGATGTATGGGAAGATTAGATGACATACTTCCTGAATAATGCCCTTGCCTCTCATGCTCGGATCAATCATTGTCCGTGCCCACTCTACTCGTCGGTTGCCGGGCCCGAAGTTATGGAAACTAGTGAAACCACAAGTCTGTTCTGTAGCTTTTTCTACGATTGTGAGAGCATATCCTTCACACTCTTCTAGAAAACGAATAGTCTGTTCGAGCGATACAGGTCGAGTATCGAAGAAAGCATTTCGGCTGGCATTCCGCCAAGAAACCATTTCTGTCGCATCAGACAGAACCGTATTTCTCACGATACACAAATCGCCGACAAGTGGAAAAGCAATCGCTATAGCTGGCAGCATTTTAGATCCCGCCACATCTCGATAGTACCGTTCAGTTGGACCTCTTGACGAAACCCGACGTCAAGATAGAGACTTCGAGCTACATCGTTATCAGCTCTTACGACTAGACGGACTCGACGAAAGCCTAATATCCACGCTTCTTCTAGAGCCATAGTAAGAACTGAATGTCCGAGACCCTGACCGTGCCTCCCTCGGACTACCATGAATCTCCCGAACTCTACCTCTACGCCGTCTGCGTTGTAAAAAGCGAAAGAAGCAATTGGTCCTTCGCTCGTCTGCTCGACGATGTAGGTCTTAGATGCCGCTAAGAGTCGATGAGTCTGAACAGACGTCGCCACGTCTTGAGATAAGAAGTAAGAAGCAAGCTCGTTTCTAAGACTGACAAGCCAGCCTACATCGTCATCTCCTGCCGGACGTAGCTTAAGGCTTAAAGCTGCAGATACCATCGATAACTCTTCCCTGCTCCTCGTCTGTCATCCCTACATAAGACGGGATAGTGAGGATCTGAGTCGCTAACGCTTCTGTCCGAGGTAGCGACTGTGGCGAAGCAAGACCTTCGTCTACTCCCCAGAATGGCTTGTACTGATTGATTGGTGTGTAGTGGACTGTTGTTGAGACCCCGAGCTCTTCTAGATGATCGTGAAGTCGAACACGATATGGCGTTCGAATGATAAACTCTTGCCAGCTGGGAGAGCTTGGCAGTCGTACCTTGGGAAGTACCAGCCAGTCGAGATTATCGAGACCCACTCTATAGTTATCGGCTATCAGGCGTTTCTCGGCAAGAGCTCGATGTAGCTCTGACCACTGATCAAGAGCTAGAGCCGCTTGGAGATCATTCGCTCGATATTTGAAGCCCGATTCGTTGATCTGATACTGCCACTTGTAGCTGCTAGACGTTCTATCCCAAGTCGTTCCCTCGATCCCACACCAAGCAAGAGCCGCCAGTCGCTGTCGATTAGCCCCTTCAGGCATTACGAGCATTCCTCCGTCACCTATCGGTAGCATCTTCGTCGCCTGAAAGCTGAAACAGCCAGTCTCAACAGTACCGACGTGTCGCTCGATATGATAGGTGCCTAACGCATGAGCAGCATCCTCGATAATTGAACAGCGTCCACGGAGACGAGTCAGATCTGCTGCCATACCACCCATGTGAACAGCAATTACTACATCGCTGTTAACCATCTTATTCAGAGCGTCATCTTGATCAATGCAGAGATCATCCCCGACCTCAACGAAGATTACAGGCTTGCCTGCGTAGAGAGGTGCCAGAGCAGTCGAGACGAAAGTGATACCGGGAACGAGAAAGCGACGAGCTTCGGGATAGAGAAGAACAGCAAGGTGTAGCGCTGACGTACAGCTATTGAGCATTAGACAACGCTCTGCTTCTACGCCAACGTATTCAGCAAAGCGTTTCTCGAACTCGATCACCATCGCACCGGTACCCCACCAACTAGAACTAAGCGTCTCGTCCAGTCTAGGGTGTCCTGCCGAACAGAGCAGAGACGGTCTGAATACTGGGATAACCGGCAAGTCCATTACGGCGCCTCGATTCGTATTCCTGTTGCCCCGTTGCTAAACGTCTCGATCTTAACCCACCACTCGGGGAAGTGAACTTCTACGTCAGTTAAGAACTGTGGTAGCGACCAGCGATTATCTGGAAACGTCTGACCGGCTGCTTCGGTCGTACCCGTATGAGATTCCCAACTCCCATCAAAGGCGTCTACGATATAGACTCGCGACTTGACAACTCGCGCTAGTTCCTTAAGAACGACTTCGTACGACGAGAGGTGCCTGATCACCTCCATACAAAGAGCAGCGTCAAACGAGGCATTCTTGAAGGGTAGATTATCGTTAAGGTCCCGCAGACGAAGAGCTCGAATAGGGACGCGAGTTCTAGCAATTCGTAACATCTCTTCTGAACCATCAACGCCGACGTATCGACAGCCTGTCAGAAGAGGAGCCATTCGAGCAGTACCGCAGCCAAGATCGAGAAACCGTCCTGTCTGAGGCCCTATCCAGTCGGCGACTTCCTGACGAAAGGCGTCGATACCAGACCCATCCCAGAACGACTCTACCCAGTCAGCAACGCCGAACTTGTCCCACAGACTTAGCATAGCTACACCTCTTCTGCATCTGCGATCATATTCGCCATCTCGTCCCTCGTAATCCAATGAGCAGGAGATGACGACAGATAAGTCCAGGGTTCTCCAGCACCTACCGGAGCAACTGTAGGCGGGTACAGAATGTAGTAATCGCCATCTTGCTCGCAGCGTAGAGATTCTGAATAGTCTACCAATCGTTCGTCGATCTTCTCACCTGGTCGCATTCCTGTTATCTGTGCTGGTTTGCCGCCAGCAATAAGCTCAGCAAGATCGATGATTCGCATAGCACCACAGCGATAGACACATGTCTGTAGTCCAACAGCTTCGTTCGTAAGAGCATAGACGATAAGGTCAATTGCTTCATCAATCGACAACCAGAATCGACTCATATTCTTGTCAGTAACTCGTACCTCGCCGAAGTCCTTCAACTGCTGTTGAAAGATAGGAATCACACTACCCGTTGAACCTACGACGTTGCCATACCGTACTGTCGAGAATCGTGTCTCCCGACCATTCGCTGCTGCGAACATACGCTCCATAAGAGCTTTTGTCATCCCGTAGGTGTTAACGGGCAGACACGCCTTATCAGTACTGAGCCCAACAACTTGCCGTACACCAGCCCGAAGTGCTGCTAGCACAACGTTTCGCGAGCCATGAATATTCACGTCAATGCACTCCTGAACGTTGTACTCGGCCTCGGGGATGTACTTGAGAGCAGCAGCATGAATGATGATGTCATGACCAGCAGCAGCAGCTGTCAGTCGTTCGAGATCACGAACATCGCCAAGAACACAGCGTACTTCTGGATATCGACGCTTGAGCTCGTACTGTTTGGTTTCATCACGAGATAGGCAAGTTACTTCGCAGGGCCAAGACTCTCGACGAATTCGACGTAGGAGTCCTCGCCCTAAGAAGCCACTCCCCCCAGTTACGAGAATTCGACCAGTCAGCATAGAAGTCTCCTTTGAGCGATTGGGAGCAGGACGACGACTCACGGTTAACCTGGTGGCAGGTGAGGCACGCTATCCCCGACCTGCTCCCATTTACGCTCTATTCAGTTGTAGGATAACTCGCCAAATTCGCCTCGATGAATTTGACTCTCACTTAGCCTAAGAACTCGATACCCTCTTTCTTGCAGCCAATCGTCTCGCCGCATATCTTCCTCCCTCTTCCCTGGCAAGTTGTGCCAGTACTCCCCATCACACTCTACAACGAGTCGACGACGAGGGATGTAGAAATCAACTACGAACGGACCGATTGGGTACTGAGAGCAGTATCGAACCCCTAGACTCTCTAACAGATCTCTAACTATCATCTCGATAGACGTTGGAGACGTTGTTCTAGCTAACTTAAGACCGGGAGTACATATTCGAAGACGTTCCTCCCTTGACAGACCAGCCCAACGCTTTTTCTGAGCTTCAGAGATACGTCGACCCGTCTCGAGAGGACGTTTCATCCCTCTGTGAGAAGCTCCTATTCGTTGACGCTGACTAAGCGGCAACGTCCTACCTTTCTTAGCAGCAACCTGTCTCGCTCGATAGTCGGGATCTTGCCAAAGCTGGTGAGTTCTTTCACTGTGTCTAGCTCTTGCTCCAGGAACAGAGAACTGGCGAGCATTAGCCTCCCGCAGCTTAGCTTTAAAAGCATCCGTGCGGACGAACCGACCTCTACCAGTTCTCTCTTCCATCTATCTAGCCTCTACTGAGCCGCTCGGTTTTTCCAAGGGGTATAATAACTTGGGCCTGGCCTAGGCCCTACGACCCCACCATCTGTGAAGTAAGGATCAGCCGGGAATGGCTCGCGCTCGTGCTGGAGCGGGCAGACCTGTACGTTCTGGATCCTAGCAGCAAGCCATGGCGTCCGCATGACCAACCGTGGCTCAAGCTTCGTAATCCAGTAGATACACCAGTTCGACCGCATCAGCGTTGTAGCGAACGCTCCCTCGACCATGATCTCCTGAGCACCTGCCTGAAGGACCGATCGCATCGGTGCAGCGTTGTAGTCAGCGTACTCGAGGTACGTAACTCCCCGCCCGCCGACGACAGACATCGGGATCAGGTAGATGTCAGAAGCAAAGCATCCTGCCACGACGTTAGCGTTGGTCGTGTTCGTCGCTTCGGCAATACCATCGTCGAGGACGACCTCGATTCGCTCACCATCAATCAGGAGATACTTCCCGGCCCGCATCTCGTCTCGCATTCGGACCTGCTCCGTGCCCTGAACAACGACTTCCTGGTCGCCGGTCACTTGGCATCGGTACGTCAGGTAGGAACACGGCCACACAGCTGTCAACTCGTAGAACATCGTCGACCGCATAGCAAGAACCCACCGTACGGGCATGACTCCCGTCCGCTCAGCCAGATCCTTCACGTAGTGGTAGGCCGCTGAGACCGTAGCCACGATCGATGTCCCACCAGCTGCGTTGTCAATGCGTCCGTAGTTGAAGTTCTTCAGGTCAGAGTCAACTGCGTAGCACCGCTGGTTCGTCTGAGCGTCGACGTATCCCGTGTTGATCAGCTGGTCGAAGCCGGTCATCTCCATGTAGCCACCACCGACCGAGTTGTTCACCGGGTTCCCCTGCCACAGCTGAACCGAGACCAGTCTGTGAAGAGAAACGTTCCTCTCCCACATCAGCTGCTTGATCTCGTTCTTCAAGAGATCTTCAGGAGTCGCCACGCTCTCGGGACCGGTATTGAAGACACCGGACTGAGCAATCGGGCTACCGACGAGAACTAGGTCCATCGGGTCTGCACGATCGCGAAGCTTACCAACTCGATCGAACTCGATCTCTCGAGTTGACCTGGAGTACCGTCCGAAGACCGAAGTGATCAGACACGTCTTCTTGAGACCAGCTGATGGCGGTCTCTCGCAGACGGCATTCTGCTCACTCCCAGTATCACCGGTGACTCCTGTAATCACGTAGTACGTTGGGTTCGTGTACTGAGACGGCGTTGCTGGCAACTGACCGAGAATTCCCTTGTTCCCAACGACTGTGTGAAAGACTGACGGATCGACGCCCGGGAAAGCGAGGTTGCCACCCGGACCGTGAATGTACTGTCCTGTGGGTACACCCGTTGCATCGTGCTTGTACCCTACACCGTACTGCCCTGCCTGAGCCTTCTGAAGAGCTGGCAGGAGTTCTTTTGCGAGTTGTTCGATTACGTCCATACTACGCCTTCTTTCCTGTCAGCTGAGCGAGGTAGGCATCCGTTGGATCGCTTCCCCTCTGCTCGAGTGACTTCTTTTCTTCGTCAGTGAGTTCTTCACCACCGCCAGCAGTCGCACTCTTACCAGCGAGAGCCGGATCACCAACTCGAGGTCGGAGGAGTGCAGAGATCTTCTCGTCGTCACTCTCCGATAGAGTCTTGATCGCCTCTGCTGTCTTAGTCGACTGACCTTCGACAGTAGCAAGTCGCTCACCAATGGACTTCACTTCTTCGAGAACTGGGCCGAGGACACTCTTGAGTAGCTCAGTCAGCTGCTCGGTGTTGAGTGACTTCTCCTCGACTTCGACTTCGGGCTTCTCTTCCTCACCTTCGGGCTTGACTTCAGCTTCGGGCTTCTTCTCTTCGCCTTCAACTAGAGGCGGTGTCACTTCAGGATCGTCACCGTTCGACTTGAAGGCGATGTCGTCCTCAAGGGACTTTGTTTCGTTTTGAGCCTGCTCGATGACGGACTGGGTCAGCTCCGGTCCCAGAATGCCTTCGAGGAACTCCTTCTTCTTCCCCTCCATGGAGACCTCCTTTACTGCGCTGAACCGGGTCCAAGGGTTAGCAGCATCACCCGACGGTGTTATCGACCGCTCGAAGACCTGCATCCAATCGTAGACCCCGTCCGCCTTGTCTTCTCGCCGATACCTGTAGCCGACAGACATCCCGAACTCTTCATCAGCGTGGGCCAAAAAGTACTCTGCTGATTTGCGTCCGAGTTCACTGTCGTCAAACGTCCCACTCTCGATCAACATTCGACCTTCCAGAGCTTGAAAGTCGCATTGACCAATCTCTGCTGTGGGAACGTGATACAGGAGCAGTGGCCCTCGCTGGCTAGACCGGTCAGCCCAATCGACAGCTTCTTGCAGTGCCTTGGTACTGAATATCTCGCCTTCTCTGTCTTTGAAGGCGTTTGCAGAGAATGAGATCCAGCGCGTTGCTCCTGTCCGGTCCTTGAATAGCTTCAGCTCGACTGATTTCTTGCCAGGCTGAATTGTCCTGAACGAGCCTTCTTGAAACTCTCCTGGGTCTGCTTGCCTGAAGCGAAGCGAGTTCTCAGTCTCGTCGAGCTTCGCTGCATGCATGCCGTTCTTATCGAGCCAAGCTTTCGCTCGACCGACATCCCAGTTCTGCTTGTCGAAGATCACAGTCTGGACTGACGTCGTCGTCTGTCCCTTCCGCCTGCCTATGACGAACTGAACACCCTGGACTGCTTTGTCGCCAAGCTCGACAGCCTTGTACTCAGGCGGATTCTCGACCCGAGTCGGAAGCTCTTGCGCTGCCTTTGCGATTCGATTAGCTCGATCAGTAGGAGAAAGCTCATCGTCATTCAAGATGTTGTCAAGAATGCTTCGAAACTGTTCCGTCTGACCAGTAATCTTAGCAGTCTCACTCATCGTCGCAAGGAAGCTATCGACTTCAGTAAACGACTGAGCGTTGCCGTACGGTCGATTCGACGATGGACTCTCAGTTGCAGGACAATCGCACTTGCTTCCAGTATCCTCGATTTTAGGCTTTTCAGTTTTCTCGCCTCGATCAACTACGTTCAGGACTTCTCCCATTCGTCTAAGGAGCTCCTTCATCGAGACTAAAACTGAACTCCCGAGTCGACTTTCCGACTTCAGACCCTCAACGTCTCCTCCTTCTGACTCTACATCGAGTAGGCTGTCTGCATCTGCCATAGTACAGCCCTCCTTTACTTCCATTTGAATGACGTCTTGAACTGACCCAAATGTTTGGGCCAGAGACGTGAAACTACATCTGTAATTGAGATCCAACCACGACGGGCGAGAGCAGATACTTGTCTCTGGCCCATTCCGCCATGACCGCGGTAGCCTTGAACATAGCCTGCATACTCGGTTGGGTTGCCAACTGTTAACGAATAAGGACTGTCCCATCTCAGCGACCACGCACGACCAAGATCTCCTGTTCGCTTGCCACCAGCTCTTAAGCCCGTCTTTGGTGGGCGTGACTTCCACGGCATCCATGGCGGGTAAGTCTGCATGTTTGACTGAACGTCACGTCCGAAGCTAAGTAAAGCAAGTCGCGGAGTATTGAGGTCAGGCTGCTTGAATCGCTTCGGGACGATTGCTTTCAAGTAGATCGGCATCGTCAAGCACCTTTAACTACGACTACAGGTGAGAGGAAGCAACGACATCGTGGGTGAGCTGGTGGCTCTACTGTATCGATATCGAATTCTTTGCCGTTGTGATCACCACAAACGCTACAGACCCAAGGGTCCCTGACTGATCGCCACGTGACCCGCTTGATGCCGTCAGCTTTGTAAGCAGCTTGAGCTCCTTTAGCAAACAAACGAGTCACTTCAGTTACTGCGACGAGCTGAGCTCGCTGCGGACTGAAGATCTGTTCAAGCTGCTTGACGACGTAGCTCGTATCGTAGCCTTCTCGTGTCATCGTTGCTACTGCTGTACGGATCTGCTGTCGACTCGTTGCTTCGATCTGAGCCCACCACTCGTCCATATATGTTGGCAGGACTTCTTTCAGGAGGATCGTCTGAAGTTCTGTTGGTGGTTTAGCTTTGTAGCCAAGCGACTTCTGACTAGCTTGTCGTTCTAGCCAAGCTCTCATCAAACTCCGACCTGACTGAGTCCAAGAGTTCTTTGGAATGCTTCCTACGAGGTCGAAGCCTTCACGATGAGCTTCGTTGAGCAAGCTTAAGCCAACGCCTCGTCGCTGACTACCTGGAGATACTGAAATCTTGAACGCTCCACTATCAGGACCACTCGTTAGACCGTTGAAGGTACCTGACATCTTGCCATCAGGTCCGTAGGCTGCGATCCCCGAGGCCTGACCACGCTTGCCATAGTCGAGATTACACTTAGCAAAGCTGTTCGACTTCCCTTCAGGAGAAAGCTTCCCTTGATGAATCAGTGCGATGCTCTCTGAATGAAAATCTGGTTCGAACCCCCACTTAGCAGAACGAGCATAGTCAAGTTGATGTAACGACGTCTGAAGCTGTTCTGGAGTCAACTTCCCACCACCAGCAGACCCAAAGCGACCACGAGCATCATGAAAGCGATTGAACTTAAGCCCTGTAGACACTGCATCTGCACCAGCGAGGAGGATGACACCGAAGATCGGGCCCATTCTTTTGAGTGTATCGATCTTCAGTTGAGCCCAAAGCTCGTCAGAATCGAGTTCAGCGAGAGCTTTCGTCTTGAACTTTTCGCCTACGAAGCTCGAGAGCTCTGTCTCGATCTCGTTCAGCGTAGCTGTTGTCATTCTGCTGCCGCTTCGAGTCTATGCTTCATGCTGTTGAACGCTCTGAGGGCTTGTTCTGCTACTGTGTCTTCGAGCTCAAGGCGGTCGGCTTCGACGCCTTCGTCACCAGCTCTGACTTCGTCGTCAGCCTGCTTTACGCTATGCTTGAAAAAGTTGATCTCGCGTTCACGATTTCTAGCTTCAGCTTCGCTGTTGAAGCGACCAAGCACCTTACTATGGTCGTGGGAGTAGAGTACCCATTTGTTGCCTTCGTGGGAAATCACTTTGTATGCTTCGGCTTCAGCTTCAGAAAGCGAGTCGAAGTGCCCGATAACTTCGCCATTGAGTGTAGTTACATTCCAGCCGCCATCTGAGTACTGTACAGCCTTTTGAGCAACAGCGGGCCCCTGACCCCCACCGCCACTTGGAGTGGCGGGGCGAGCAGTTGGCGCTGGCTGCGTAGGTTTTGGGGCCCGCTGGGTTACCTGTGGAGGCTGCTTGTTCGGCTGAGCCGTACCTTCAACTGTTTCATCCGTTGTAACGTCTGAGCCACCGAGGTACTGGAACAGTTCTTCTGTCAAGTCGCCTTGATCGACTGCGATTTGTCTGGCTGCTTCTGCTGTGATTTCTGATGATTCAATCTGCAGTTTACGGGTTTCTGCTCGGGTCTTCGCCATGCCGACACGCTGACTTTCTGCGTCTAAGTCCTGTTCGTGGAACGAAAACTCGACGTTTGCAGGCAGAATCGTGTAGTTCATGAGCCGAGTGATCAGCTTTTGGAACATGCCGGGACCCTTACCACGGGTCTTCATATGAAGTATTTCTGACTGCTGCGAAGTACCGAGCCCACCGCCGGGTAACGGAGCAAGTTCCTGGTAATCGATGCCGAGAGCCATTGCTACAGCAGCGATGTACCACTTCATTGTGACATCGAGGTCGAAGGAGTCGGGCAGGCTCGCCATTTCAATAGTATCGTGGGACACTTCGGCTTTCGGGTCAATGCTTGACACCATAATTGGAATCATGTAACGGAGCAGACCGCGTTCATCAGCATTCAGCTGACCTTGGGACATCGCAGCACGTACCTTGTCTGCACTGATGCCGCGTAGTAGGTGGATTGCCCGGTCGTGTCTCCCGCCGACCTTTTCTCCTGTGTACGTCGTAACGTCCTTAATGATTTGAGCGGCAGCTAAAGCTCGCGTCATGACGGAGTACTGCCTACGTAGGAACGGTCCTGCGCTAGACTCAATCGGCGCTGGCACCTCGAAGACGGCCTTAACTTGGTACCACTTCAGCTTGTGCTGCTTGGAGTCCTTATCAATATAGATTACGGGCTGTTCTGGATTGCCCGTTTGGTAGCAGCGAGCTGAGTCCAAGTGGTTGATGCCGATAATTGGGGCGGACTCGTCGTCTTGGGCTCGTATGAACTCGATGTAAGCCCCGCTGTCTTGGTTGTAGAGGTCGAGCGAAAACTGTACGATGAAGTCTTCCCAGCCCATGCCGAGGTTAGCATTACTGAGCATGTACTGACAAGCTTTGACTGTTCGAGGTGGGCCTTTCAGGACGTACTCAAACGTAGCATTGCGTACAGCAGCTGAGGATACGGCGGAAGAAAGGATGTATTCCTGTGGGAAGAACTCACGTAGTTGGCGATCACGTACCTTCAGGTTACCACCCCACGGCTCAATGCCCTGAGCCATTTGAGCGATCCAAAACACGTAGGTATCGGAAGCAATGTTTGCTTCGCCTGTCTGGGTAGCAACAACAGAGCTGCTCAAGGCAGCAAGGTCTAGTGCCTTTTCGGCTGAACCGTCGCCGTTGCTTTTTCGTCTAGTCATGAGCTAAGTATCCTAAAGACTTGACGTCGTGAGAGATTAAAGCGTTTAGCGAGAGCATTCGCTGTGTGAGTAGCTTTGAGTCGGACGAGTTCTTTATCGCGAGCTTCGTTGCGGGGCTGTCTGGCACTAACTGCTGGTAGATCGTAGCGACAGACTGGCTGAGTACAGTCAAGACAGGTCGGAGATAGCTCACAGCCTGTGTCTGGGTACTCAGACTTTCTGCCCTCAACGACTTGTAGTGTCATCTTTTAGCCTTAGTTGACTGCTGTAAGCTGTTTCGCGACTTTGAGCTCGTAGTTCGTTCGTCTGCAGCGACGAATCTGTACTGCGAGTTGAGGAGTTTTCTGGTTCATCTGGTCTGTGTACTACTTTCAGTCTGATCACGATCGTGTTCCCACTGCTCTTGATCTTCGCGAAAGGTTCGTAAGGTTCGTCGAGCGTCGTAAGCAAAAATCCCGAAGAACAGAGCAATTAAGGCGAAGAGGATCATAATCAGAACGGCAGCGCCTCGATTGATAATTGCGATACCGAGTAAAGGAATCACAATTAAGAGTCCTGCAGGGAGCCACTCGACGAGAGACAGACTACTGCGCGGTTGATCAGATTTCTGGTTCATCTCTAGTGAGTGAATCCTACCTCTCGTTTCAAAAGTCGTAGACTCGTCCCGAGCAACACACTAGAGCAACAGCTCCAAGCATTTGTCTGTAGCCATCGACAAGCAGACAACTAGATCAATCTTCTTGTCTGGGTGACGCTTGACGATACGCATCGTCGAGTCTTGGTCCTTCTGAGTCTTTCCATTAGCGTTGCGAATGTGCTCCTTCAGATCAGGATCGCCGTCGTGTGCGATGCGTTGCATAATGATCAGATCGTGGAGCCTGCGGTCTGCTTCAAGCCGAGCACTCTGTTGTGAGAAGCCTTCAGCCCAGGCTATATCCTCCCTGTAGATCCTCTGCATCATGTCTACTAATTGATAAGCATCGTAAGCAATGTGAACGACGTTATGCAGAGGAACGTCCCAGCGACCAATCACACAGAGAGGACAATCATCGTGTATCGCTGGACGATATTGCGTTGGTCTCGGGTGCCCGTTGACACAGCCACCAAGACAGATCCAGCGGAGGAAGTCTTCTGGCTCTGAGTAGTCGATGATGCCTCCCTTCGGTGGTGTCCACTTCCTACAAGCTCGGACTGCTACATCGTCGTGTCGCTTAGGATGTCTCGAGACAGCTACGATACCGAAGCAGTCTCCTGTGGATGCTGCATCGACGCCTAACACTATCGGCGTCTTGTCACCCGGAATCAGAGGCTCCAGACTAGGATCATAGCAGTTGTTCCAGCTAATCATCGGGACAAAGTCAGACTCATCTCCTACCCAGACGTTACGGTGGAATCTGTTGTATGCATTAGGTGGTAGCTGGGCTTCCTGCTCTCTGTAGTAGCGTTCGCCAGCTACACCCCTGAGCCAGGGCATACGCCGGGCTACAATCTCTTCGTCCCAGTACATAAATAGACCAGAAGCCTCGTTGACCCAGATCGGTACCGAGGCTTCTGGGTCCCCTCGCAGCTCCTCGAAGGCGAACAGAAAGTCGTCGTAGGTTTCTCCAACTTCGTTTCTACAGACAGCTTTAGCGAACTCGTCATTGGTAAGCTGTCTTGATTCTTTGCCCTTATCGTACAAGCTACGAAGTAAGTCACTACCGCCGTCGTAGCCAGCGTATGTATCTACCCAGCGAATAGAATCTGGTAGAGTGGGCACCGGCGTAAGCTCGTTCCAGAACTCTACCGCCTCCCGGGTTTCAAAGCCCCAGAGTTCGGTCCAAAGCGTCAGAGCCGGTGCACCACCTGCTTCACCCGCGGCATCTACTCCTACAGCTTCGATTTTGGTGCCTGACTCCAGGCAGAGTGCGTACGTGGTAGCTACTTTCCAGCGATCTCGTAGTATGTCTCGCTTCTTGTCATAGCCTGGAGTAAGGGCGATACTGTTCTTAATGAAAGCAAAAGCTCGTTCTGTTGCTTGTCTTTCGTCGTTGCCTAAGCAGAGTATCGAGCTGTAACTTGTCTGTGTCTCTGCGAACCAGCGTCCTACAGCTGCGCCGATAGTTGTCTTGCCAGACTTTTTCACTGTGGAGAAGATAATCGTGGTATAAGGGAAGTGGTCTGTCTTGTCTCGCGTGAATGCGAAACGTAGAATCCCTTTTTGGTGCAACATTAGGTTCAAAAGTGTGCGATCTCTGCCAGCTGGGACGTAGAAGTTTGATTCGATCCAGTCACAGATGTCGTCGTTCTGCCCCCGCTCTAAGGTATTCAGCCCTAGCAAATCAGAAGGTCTGTGCAGCTTCGTAGCGACGGCACTCACCCTGTCACGTCCCTTCGGAAACTACTGTGACTCAACTGATGTAACAGCATATCCATCGATAATCCTGTCGGCGCCTTCGGCGAAGCGATGTAGTCGTTCTTGCTCACTCGAAATTACGTTAATCTGTATAAACAAATCGCAGAAAGGTTGGACGACGTTATTCACAACAGACGTAACGATTTCCCTTCGCTCTGTTACTTCACCTACAGCCAACCTTTCGATCTTCTGTCCGACCTCAGCCAAGCGTACAACATCGTTTGCACCAACTTCGATCGGCGAATTGTCGTCCGTCATCAGAGCAAGCTTCCTTCGAGCAATATCTTGCATTGCCCTCCCGAGCTCAGCCTGCTTGAGACTCATCGTCTCTTTCGTATCGATAATTGCGCTAGCAATGGGGTCGCCGAGCTTCTTTTCCAGCTCGATAACTCTCTCAACCCAGTTATACGATCGAGAATACTCCTCGATCGTCCCGGGAGCAATCTTTACACCCATCGCCCTAATAACTTCGACGAGCTTAGCTTGAGAACGAGTCGGACCAAGAAGAAAGTAGTACCCGAGGAAAGTCTCAGCTCTAGCTACGGCCTGTGCCTGTGATCCCAACCTGACCTACCTACTAGAGTAGCGAAGGTAGAAGGAAGAGGCTCATTATCCCACTGGGACCTTCCGCTTTCGCGCCGTCGTGCCTCTACAACGAATATAGTCCCGCGTATATCCCTCTACCTTCGCTACTTATGATTATACGGTACCTCTCGCCAAAGCTCAAGTGTTTCCACAAAGTCCTTAAGTTTCCTTACAGGATCCGAGGCCTAAGTCGAATGAGTCGTAGTAGTAATTGTGTCGTAGTAGTAGTAATGTAATGGGGGGCCCTTTAGGGCCCCCATTACTACTACAGCAATTACTACTACGACATCAGTAGGCCTCGTAGTAGTAATTCGAGCGAAAAACCCCTATTATTACTACTACGACAATTACTACTACGACAATTACTACGCCAATTACTACGACAGAGAACACTTGATTCGACTCTCGGCACCCGCTAGACTTTAAGTACGATGGAAAAAGAGCTAGAAGTCGCCATTGACAGCATCAAGTCAGAACACGTTCATCATGTCATTCAGAAGGCAGTCTGGGAAAGAGACAGACTAATTACCCGACTTCGGGTAGAGCTCTTCTTGTCAATTCCTTCGAGTTCGATGTTCACGCTAGCCGAAATTGCTCGAGCTACAGGAGAAACAAAAACTGATATCGAAAGAGTTCTCAAGGCTCTCGCAGACGAAGTCGAAGGGCAACCAGCAAACCCTCGAGACATAATGGTTTCGAAGGACAAACTAAGATACGGCTTTCGAGGAACACCAACAAAACACGCTCAGCAAGTCGAAGCCCCAACTAAGCGAAAAACAGTCACAGAACGTGTCAGGGACTTTCTCCTTCTAGAACCAGCTCCTCACACTGTCGCCGAGATTATCGCCAAGACAGGAGTATCAGACTCTAGCGTACGAGAAGTCCTCCGTCAGCTTCTACAGAGTAAGCTAGTTACTCAAATCGACGGGCCTTACAAGAACAGCCCCTACGAGTACAAAAGCTTAGACCTAAACTCGGGGGAACAAGATGGCGATGGACAAACGACAAACTAGACGTCTCTTGAATGCGGTGAGCGCCATCGTCGGTGCTAGGGAATGCCAGAGTTTACAGATATCCCGCAGGAGTTGGGACTTCGACATCATAACGGATGGCGAGGCCGTGTACCGGCAATTAGAGGCAGCCTACAAGGATTGCTTAAAGTCCCTCCGACCGACGGGGGATGACCCGAACTACGACACTATAGACAGCTAGAAGACGAGTTGTCTCTCCTACAGCTAAAACGACGAAACCCCGCGAAATCCTGCGTTTTGAACAACTAAAATTCCCTGTACAATTCTTCAAGTACTTTTCGTATAATCGGTCAAGTGACAGAGAACCCTTGATAAGCGTCTCTCTATCATCTATACTTATTATATGGGAGGTAACGTAAAATGACTACTGACGGGTGGACTCCAGAAAAAGTCGCTAAGCTGGCGCGTAGTCTCAAGCAAGAAACGTTCAGCAAGCAAGATCTCTGGCGTGCGAGCGGGACAAAAGACTCCGGCTACTTCGCAATCGTCGAAGCCCTTGAGCCCTCGGCTCTGTTCGAGCACGTCAGCCCGAACAAGTGGCGACTATGCAAAGCCAAAGCTGCGTAAGCCTAAGCTCGAACACTGGGGGCTGCCTTCGAGCAGCCCCCAACTTTTCTCCTACTACAGTAAGGACTTGACCTTCCTCTCGAGGCCCCCTATAATTATAACAACACTTTAGAAAGGAGCTAACAGCATGGTTCTCTCGAATAGTCAACTCTTCACAATCACTCTACTCGCAGTCAGCATTAGCTTCCTCGTCTACGTCTTCGCTTGGCCCCCTGACCCTATATACCGACATGCTGTTCAAGCTTTCGCTGCAGGTCTAGCACTAGGCATAGCGTTAGCACACCGAGAGGAGAAACGAACATGACAGAGGGTCACTATCACGAAGAAATGGTGTCTGATGAATTGCTGCAGCGACTCGAGGGAGCTGCAGCATCGCACGAAGTCAGCATAAATCGCCTGTCGAAGGACAAAGGTAAGACGCGTGTTGCTATCAGCAGCAGCCGCGTCGACTTGAGTGCCTTCTGGGAATCTGTTAGAGCAAGCAAATAGTGGGGTTAGACGACCATGCAGACTGATTGGCGAATCGAACGTGACAACGACTTGTGGGTGAAGATTCTTAGTGGTCACGGCATGAACGGTCGAATGATAGCTGATTGCCTTACAGAGCAGGATGCTGCTCTGACTGTTCGTGCTGTAACTTGTCATCGCGACCTCATAGCGGCGCTGGAACACTGGATAGCCCGAACGCTTTTGTTATCTGGTCGTTGGCCGTGTCCCGAATGTGACAGAGCTTCACTAGATGTTAAGAAGCAATCTATTCAGCATAGCGATGGTTCTCTGCATGGGTGCTGGCTCTGCAATACAGAGAACTTACGCGAAGAAACTGCCGCCGCGCTCGCAGAGGTCAAAGAAGTCACAGAACAGCTACAGACGCAAATCGACGAAGGTATCGCGAGACGTAGCTAGCCTTATTAGACATGAGAACAACGATCAGGCTCCCTCAGCAGATCTGGGTTCCCAGAAACGTTAACGGCGAGCCTTCTACCGACAAACTGATTCCCGTTACTAACTACGGTATGAAGCCTTGTGGCGGGATTTGGACATCGACGTACCTCGACGAAGGAGTATGTGGCTGGGTTCAGTGGTGCCTCGACGGCTCACCTGGTTGGGTTGAAAGAAAGCCTGGCTGACTCCTCGAGCCACGAGTTGCCGACATTTACGTAGTAGATTCCTCCTCAGACTTGTTTGAGCTAGTTCGATTGTACGGCAAAGAATCCGTACACAGCCTCGATTTCGAAGCAATGATACGAGACGGCGTCGAAGGCATCCACTTAACAGAAGCTGGGCAGTATAGTACGTGCCAGAGACTCGACGGCTGGAGCTTATATGGCTGGGACTGCGAGTCAACAGTCTGGTTCAACTGGTGCTTTGAACGTATCGAATCCCTTGGTACGTTCGACAGCAAACCTGCTCACTTTACACAAGTAACTCAATTGTTAACTAGAGAATTCGCCTGATGAAACACAGTTTACTTGATTAGGCCCCTCGAACCTTTTAGACTCAATGTAATGGAGGTCGAAATGCATTCAGACGATGAAATTGAGGTCGGTAACACAGTCAACTATGCTGGCGGCGTTGTCGAGGCAGTTGTCCTGGCTATCGGTCCCGAGTGGCTGCTGGCTAGAATGCCGTCAACGGGCCAGCAAGTACAGTGGCTGGTGAAGAATTGCCACCGAGTGGGGCCGATAGCACCGGAGCCGGTCGTGCTGACGCCGAAGTACAGCAAGGATCAGCGCGTCAAGGTGAGGAATGGCGACGAGGTAACAATCGCGCACCCCTTCATCGCCTATAGGACTAACTACAACTTCACCTACACAGAAGACCAACTCGAACCCGTCCCTGAGCCATGCGACAAGTGCGGGAAGTAATCGATGACTATAAAGCTGGAATTCTTCGTCGTCGCAAACAGTAACGTGGCTCCGTTTGTATCCGACAAGAGCGAATACTTCATCTCGGCGGAGTCGGCTAACGTGGCGCTTGAGGAGGCACGGGCAAAGTATTGCCATCCGTGCGGACTCTATGCCATGAGCGTCTATAGAGACGCTAACGCCTACCACAAAGGCGAAGAACCGTTGGCGAACTGGCTCTCGGAACGAGCAATAGAGCGAGGAAGGAGACGCGAATGATCGACGTGAACGAACTCCCGAGCGAGTTTCAGAAGGCAACGGCTAGCCGGCTACTTAGTCGTCTAGCAGCAAACAGTACGTTCCTCGGTTCGATGCCTCGGAAAGTCAGAGCCTGCAAGTCCTACGAAGAAATGTCAGCACTCATCAAGAAGCTACAACGCGAAGTCTACGACTTGGATGTTCTACCAGGTCAAGAAACCGTCTGCAGCGAATGGCATCGAGGGTAAGAGAGACGATGCTAGTCAGAGTTAGAGGCTGCCTCAGCAATTCTGCTACGTTAATGCCGGCACCCGTAGGTAGCTGCTACGTCTACGGTACACTACCAGAACCCGACGAGCCCCTCTACGCACAGGTTGACGACATCTTTTGCATATGGATGAAACCATTTACTCCTCCCTGCGTCGAGGTTCTGATCCTCGTCCCAATCGACATCATCGAAGAAGTTACTCATACGTTTAGCGAGAACTAGCATGAAAGGAGAAGCCATTGAGGTGATCAAAGTTACAGTCACTACCGAAGTCAAGATCGAGCACCCACCACCTAAACACAAAAAGCACGTACCGTGTCTAGTGTTCACTATCCACCCACCCAAAGAAAGGAACAAGTAGAATGGCAGTAACGATCAACGATCTTCAGAAGGTCAGAATCGATATCGCTGTCACGGATGCCGAAGGCAACCCAGCAGCAATTGAAGGTTCACCTCAATGGGCTATCGACAACGTCGAAGTCGCAACACTCGAGCTTGCCGAGGGCGGTTTGAGTGCTGAAGTCATTTCGACCGGTGCCTTGGGTCAAGCAACTCTCACTGTCAGTGCGGACGCTGACCTTGGTGAAGGCATCAAGACGATCCAGGGCGATCTGCTCATCGACGTCGTAGCCTCAGAAGCTACGGGCGTTACTCTTACTGCAGGCGAACCAGGGCTTCGGTAAGCTGCCTGTGCCTGCTGCTTTACAGTCTCTCCTAAAGCAGCAGGGACATGAAGACAATGGTAGTAACGAAGAACGAAGCCAGAGCCCTTGATCTAGGTCTCGCCGCCGCTATTCCTCTTCTACAAATGAATGCTGGACGAAAAGAGGGTCGAGTTGCCAGAAAACTGCTGAAAGCGGCAGAAAGCGCTCAGAAGAAGTTAGAGGAGATGCTAGAATGAACCACTTGATACTAGCGACTACACTCAATTCACTAGCGATAATCCTACTAGGGATTGCAGTAATCTCTCTGGCGCTGAAATGAAAGAGGCAACCGTAGAGAAAATCGTCGAGGGGCTCTTCATCTACATTTTGATAGTTGTCCTCGGGATGAGTGCTATCGTGCTGACAGCAGTGCCAGTCGCAGCAGTCATTGCTCTACTGAGGTGGTGGGCGTGATAAGATGAAACCGTCGCCAGGAGACATGGTCTACGTGAAGTCAGACAAGAGTCTAGGTGACTACGCTTGGGCTGGAGGAAAAGTCGGGATCGTAATCTGCGGAACAAAGCCTCCAAGTCCGAAAGACGCCATCGGCAGCTTCGTCGCGAAGCTGTTCCGCGGAACTTGTGATAAGCACCACTTTCATAACGTCTCAGTAGATCGTCCAGACGTCAAGGGTGGCTACACCTACGCGTACGTCGACGAGAGTCTACTGACACCTCACACATGTAACGAATTCTGCCCGATACATACTTGTCGTCGAGGAGCATGGACAGGATGAGTAGAATACTCACTATCGGTACGGAAGTTGTCATTAGAGACGAGAAGGTCAAGATCATCGCTATGACATTCTACTGGGCTACAACGTGGGCAGACAGCGATCTCGTCTGTACTTTCGAGCGAGCCGACGGGACAACCTTCAAAGACGTCTACTACCACATCGAAAGAGCAATTGCGTTCTCGAACTAGGAGGCCTTGAGTGAGTGAACTGACAAAGTGTAACTATTGTACCTTGCAAGGTATCAAGCATCGAGAAGAGAAGGATGGAGCACAGGTGGTTGTCAGACAAGACCAAGGGATGCTTCAACCCGTTGTGGTCTACCCAGATAACAGCGAGAAGAAGATAGGCGCTTGGTTCATGGAGCTGACTGACTACTGCTGCTGTTAGAGAGGTATCTGATGGAGCTACCACTTGATGCAGGACTCAAGATCAAAGCTGGTCGAGGCTCGGTAGCTCATATAGTCCGACGTATCAGTAACTACGGTTACTCGATCTACGCAGATCCCTTCTGTGGGAACTGGCTCGCAGCTGGATGGGGAATTGTCGGTCACGACTTCAAGCCTGTCTGCAAGATGTGTGAGAAGATCGTAACTGCCAAAAAGGAAAAGCTAGCATGATCATAGCAAAGCTAGTCGCAGTTTGGCTGTGGTATTACAGAAAGTGTGTCCATCAGACGACCTTTGACCAGCGTTTGAAGATTCACATACGAAGAGAACTGAAAAGAGAGCAGGCCCAGCTAGAAGAGATACGAAGTTTGAGACGTACGATACTCGATACTATGAGAGAGCTAAATGAGTAAGCAGGTCTTCAAAGCAGTAGGAGTACGGAAGTGAAGCTCTTTAGACGGCGACAATCTTGGGAGTTCGGCTTCTGGGACGAGAAGTGGTTCTTGTTTCGCAAGTGGTTCTTCTCGACAGTTCGACGATGTCCATGCGGCTGCAATTGTGGGAGCTGTCGAGAAGGACGCCATCGAGGGCGAACTTGGGGCTGGACTGTACCAAACTGGAAGCTTTCAGCCAAACGTGCAAGAGGTCGTGGCGGAATTCTGCTCCCCGAGGAGCTCTCGTACTTCGAAGATCTGAGCCTTGGCTAGACGACCATACGATCAAGCACGCCGACGGGGCGTTAACATCTCCCTCAACCTAGAGCTCTGGAAGGAGCTCAAAGTCTCTGCGATCAGACAGAACATCCCAGCGTATGTAGCTCTGGAACAAGCCATAAGGGATTATCTTGCCCAAAGTAAGACCGGTCTCCCCACCGAGGCCGAGATGGCTGACCTTCTACCAACAGTATGATGTTTCAGTAGAAGGTAGACCAAACGAGGATGGGTGGGAGGGGATCAACTGCGTCCTGCCGACACACCCAGGTCGTGATACAGAGAAGAAAGCTGGGGTCAACCTTGATTCGGGAAGCTATCTCTGCCACAAAGAGTCGTGCAGAACGGCCTACGTCAGTCAGCTCAGCAAGCCTTCAGAATCTCGAGCTCTTACTCCACGCGAATTCCTTATCATTGCTCATAATCTCTCACCAGCCGAAGCTCAGTCTGTCGTCGAGAACTATAGACTCGCAAGAGTCGATACTGAGTTTAAGGCAGATGATCAAGAAACGAAGCACTTTGCGTACTTGTCAACGTCGATGGGTGAATGGATGACAGCGTGTCAAGAAGCTCTCGACCCGTCTCTAGATGTCGTTCATGAATACTTAGCGTCTCGAAGTCTCAAGTACGATACGCTCGTTGATGCACGTCTCGGCTACGACGACAGTCGTCTACTGTTTCCCTACTACGAGCGAGACAGACTCACCGGCATTAAAGTTCGTACGATCGACGGACGAAAAGGCTCGATTAAGAACAGTCACTTCGGTCTCTACAATCTAGACAGTATCGACGAATCAGAATCACGAACTTGTCTTATCACTGAAGGAGAGACCGACACATTAAAGACGAAACAGATTCTCAAAGATCGCAAGATCAACGCTGTTGTTCTTGGCACGTCTGGAGCTCACTTCAAGCATGAGTGGGAACGAGATCTGACTCGCTTTACTAGGATTATCGTCATCCCTCATGCTGACGACGCAGGAGACAATCTTGTCAAAGATCTCAATCGCGTCGTTCAGAGTCGACTCGAAATTGCTCGATTGCCATTCCCACCAAGATCGCGAGGGAAGGACATCGTTGACTTTTGTGCTTGGTGCGGAGAGAATTTGCTCGTTGAGCAGCTTGCTCTCAGTGGTATTGACCCGAAGCCCAGACCTAGACTCATGACACTTACGGACATGTTCGAGCTAGCTCAAGTAGAACCGATATGGATCGTCCCTGGGCTTATCGAGGCAGAACAGAAGTTCCTCATTTCTGGCAACCCGAAGACTCGCAAGACATTTATCGCCATCGAGCTGATGGAGGCCGTAGCAAACTGCACAGCGTTTATGGGCTTTGCAGACTGGACGCCTAACGAGCCCGGCAACGTTATGTTCGTCGAAGAAGAAGGTCCTAGAAGAGAGCTAGCTGTACGCGTAGCTAAGATCTTCGGTCAGAACGGGACAGATCGTGTTAGGATCATTCATCGTGAAGGAGTGAAGTTCGACGATCCAGTTGCGCTGTCGCTGTTACGACAAGACGTCCTTCGATTCAAGTCAAAGCTCCTGATTATCGATCCGCTAGCGTCAATCCACACAGGTGATGAAAACGATGCGACTGCTATGGGGATTGTAATGAACGCAGCGAACTCGCTGCTTCGAGCTTTGCCAACCATGGCGATTGGAATCGTTCACCACTCTGGCAAGTCGGGGCCCGGAGCTAGAGGCTCGAGTGCAATCTGGGGAGCCGTCGATACCGAGATACGAGTTGAAAAGCGTGCAACGGGAACGACAAAGATCAAGATTGAAGGTCGCAGCTTTCCAGACGACAGCTACGACAAGATGGAGTTCATTTTCGACTACGCAACGGGACGACATCGTCCAGCAGAACTGATTACAGATATCGGACGTGAAAAGCTCTCGGGACAGAAAGCAGTGACGGACCAGATTGCGCTGTTCTTCGACGACAGTCCTGACAAATCGTTTACGCTAGCTGAAATCTGTACTCAGACAGAAATGACAGAGAACGCAGCTCTTAAGTCAATCAAGCAACTCCTTCGATCAGGAGCTATCGTTCAGATCGAAACCACGAAGAAGAACGTCCCGCTCGAGTATCAGAAAGCACAAGATGATGAATGAGTATAATCGACGACGTGAAGAACTTGATCGAGCGATAACGTCTCTACTCACGTTCAGTGACAGTTATGGCTGGTGGCTACAGACCGAAGGATCAAGAGACTTTCATGCATGGGTTGGAGCTGCCCGAGACGTTTCTCGAGCTGCTCAAAGTCTAGCTGAAATCAAAGCTCAACGAAAGTACTTAAGATGGTTCTGTCGACTGTCTGTACGCACCACTGGATGATCGAGACTGAAGCACGACTCGACAGTCGCTACCATGGTGACTGCAAGTTCTGTGAAGCTCACGAAAGCTGGTCAACTCAACCTACGGTGTATGGTCTCACAACTTGGGATCGCACCAACCATGAAGACGACGGTCTACGTCGTTGGCTCGAGAGCGAACTCGACTATAAGCTCTCGCAGGCTAGTTAGCGGCTCGCTCGCAAGAGCAGTCGGAAGGGAGCGAATGAGAGATGAAACCAATCATTAAGGACGCCTTAGAGGCGGCACTTCATGCCCTCATAACTATCGAGGGTACGACAGGAGCTGATCTCAGTGCATATGGTGACGCGCAGTCGAATGGTTGCGACGCAAACGGAGCGTGGGATTGCCTCTGTGGAGCGTCGTGGACAATCACAAATGCGCCGACGATTGATCTTGTTCGCAGAGCGCTTGGCGAGGCCATCAGCGAATCGAGGTCAGCCTGAAGTGGACAGCCCTGCTTGCCCTCGTAGCCGTCTGCGGACTGCTAACCTTGACCGCGAGTGGGGCCTGCAAGGAAAGAGAGGTAGCGAATGAACCACTGGTTAATCCTGCTTCTAACGATAGTAGCGATGTGGGCTATTGTGCTGGTGTTCATGTGGTGGCGGACAACGGAGAAGTGGGACTGGGCGAGTGCCGAGTTGAAGCCGCTACGTACTGTACCGCAGGAACCGCAACTTCACACGCATCCGAAGCCCTTGCAGTTCGCCGAGACGGGGGACTTCTTGGATCACTTGGCAACAGTCGAGCAGCGGGTGACAGCGCTGGAGGAGGAGATGGGTACGGACGATCCGACCCGCTGGACGCTCAGGGATCGGATAGTGGGGCTGGAGCAACAGATAGGAGTGCTCCAGAGGGCGGCTACACCATCACAAGTTACGGAGAATCCTACAACGGGCAGCCCCTCGGATGCTCAGGGGCAGGGGTCTACTCTTCGTCCAACCCACAGATACTCGCCGTCGGGCCAGCCAACTACGACCGGTGGGGGTGTGGTGCCCATCTACGAGTCTGTGGAGCCAACGGATGCCAAGACATGATCCGCGTCGATAGTTGCCCGGGTTGTAGCGAGACCATGCTTGACACGTCGGAGTCCGGCTACGCCGCCCTCTGCGGCGAGGACAGCAGCGGGCCATGCCCGGTGGGCGTTGAGGAGATGCCATGACAGGTCGGATTGAAGCAGCGAAGTACAGGCTCGCCGTTAGACTCTTGATGCTGGAGCCTGGAGAAACTGTCCTCGTGGTAGGCCCAGCAGCCAAGGA
>Ga0315294_10001526_pt1 | contig 25273 bp, 22 predicted proteins | sample YL17G13_40_MG_FD_203626 | JGI IMG/M metagenome (GOLD analysis project Ga0315294, IMG submission 203626) | Sediment microbial communities from Yellowstone Lake, YNP, Wyoming, USA - YL17G13_40 | ecosystem: Environmental > Aquatic > Freshwater > Lake > Sediment | place: USA: Wyoming | collected... | reverse complement strand
AGACTCTGAAGGCGGAGCTGTATGGCCAGCGAGCCTTCAGCAGCCGCCTGGAGGCCCGTACGGTGGTCTTTGAGTACATCGAGGTGTTCTACAACCGGGTGCGGCTGCACTCACGCCTGGGATACCGCCCACCGGTAGAAAGGGTTCGCGGCCCGTAGCCGACCGGCTTTCAGAGCTCTGTCGCGTGGCGGCTCAGGCGTTCGCAGCCGCCTTCGGTGATCCGGTAGTTATGCTCGATCCGCACGCCCCCGATTCCCTCCACGTAGGCGCCGGGCTCGAGGGTCACCACCTCGCCGGCGCTCAGGACCTCGTCGCTTTCGGGCACGAAGGCCGGCGCCTCGGGGTGCCCCAGTCCCAGCCCGTGCCCGGCGTGATAAGGGAAGATATCGGACCGACCCGCCGCGGCGAACGGCGCTGCTACAGCCTGGTAGACCTCCCGGCCGCGGGCTCCGGGCTTCAGGGCCACTTCGCCCGCAGCGAGGGCGGCCCGGCACAGGTCGAGCAGCTCCCGTTGGCCTTTCGTCGGCTCGCCGACTGCGATGGTGCTGGTGAAGTCGCCGCGGTAACCCGCCAGGACGACTGAAAAGTCGAGGATGAAGGTGTCGCCGGCGCGCAGTACGTAGTCGGTCGGCGGGCCGCCGGCATTGGGAAACGACGGCGAGGCGGCCCGGAAGTCCCCGTATACCAAGGCCGGGCGACCCAATTCCGCCAGCGCGGCGGACTGGACTTCGCGGTATAGCTCGAGCTCGCCGATACCCGGGGCCACGAGTTCCCGTCCCTGCCGCTGGCCGGCTTCGCCCGCCCGGATACAGCGTCTCAGAATCTCGAGCTCGTCCGGGTCTTTCCTGCGCCGGAGCTCGCGGAGAAGCGAGCCGAGGGAGGGCTGTCCGGGGCGCTCCGGCGGGGGCGCCTGGCCGATCGCCTGGTAGGCCCCGAGCGGAAGCCACTCTGTTTCCACCAACCCGGAGGCGGGCCGGAGCCTGTCTCGGATCTGCTGCAAGGCCTTGAATAGGATGTGGTCCCGATTGAGCGCCGAGTGCCTCTGGTCGTACCAGGGTTCTGCGATTGTTCGCTCGACGAAGGGCTGGCCGATGGTGGAGGCCAGCGTGAAGTTGTCGCACAGCAGGACAGCATCCCCGGCCCGTTCCAGATACAGGAGCCCCCGTTCACCGAAGGAATGGCTAAGGGGGTCGACCCAGAATCCCGACAGATAGTTGACGTGCCGCGAATCGGCGATCAGCACCCACTCGATTTCCCGGGACAGGATCTCCCACAAGCGTTGCCTCCGGGTCCGGCATCCCTCTTCGCTCAGCATGGTATCCCCGCTCATGACACAAGCCTCCGACCGTTCCTAAGGGTCTCTGGCAGGCAGGGATTTGTCAAGAACCGACGATCGAAGTGTCAAACCAAAGTAGAAATGTCCTCTTCGGGTCGGAGGGCAACATTTTTCTGCTCAGCCTGCTTTCCTTCGCACCTGGTCGACCACCCGGTCGGTTATCTCGGTGTAAGGCAATTCCTTGGCTTTCGCCAGGATACCCCCTAATACGCCTCCCGCCCCGTGAGCGAGGGAAGAAAACAATTGAACCCCGGAGTATGCCGTTTATCTATGCCCAGACGGTCATCCAGCGGAATGGTGCTGTCTCCATTTCTTTCCGTACTGACATACTAAGCTCGCTTGTTCTGAATCTCGCAAAGAAGACCGTGAAGGAACATACTTACCCGGGAACCCTCAAGATCACGGCCTACTATAGCTTGAGCGAGGACAATGAGCTGGCCTTCGAGTACAGGGCCGTCACCGAAGAGGCTACTCCGGTCAACCTGACCTAGAACACGTACTGGAACCTAGCCGGCGCCGGATCGGGGACGGTGTTCGATCAGGAGGTTCGGTTCAGCTGTCCGTTCTACCTGCCCGTAGACTTCACCCTCATGCCGACCGGCGAGGTGTTGAGCGTTTCAGGGACTCCCTTCGACTTCACCACGTCCAAGCCGATCGGGCAAGACCTGAGCAAGGTCGCAGGAGGTTACGACCACTGCCTGGTCGTGAAGCGCGGTGGCCGGGGACTCGACCTGCTGTGTCGCTGTCATGATACGAACAGCGAACGCCGGATGGAGGTCTGGACCAACCAGGCGGGCGTGCAGTTCTACAGCGGCAACATCGGGCACTTCCTGTCATGCATCCTGAGACCCGGGCAGCAGTACCATCACCGGAGCGTGCACCACTTCTCGGTGTAAGCCGGCGCTCAGTCCAGTCGGATCATGACCTTCATGACCCGGTCCTTGGCGCCGTCGATGTGCCGGTAGGCCTCCAGGTAGGACTCGAAGGGGTAACGGTCGGTGATCAGGGCTTCCAGCTTGATCTTACCGGCTGCGATCAGTGAGACCGCCGTCCGATAGTCCTTCTCCTGGTACATTAGCGTGCCGATCAGGACGAGCTCCCGGTCCTGTACGAGGCCGAGATCCACCTGTGGCTTTTCGCCGAATACCCCCACCACCACGATCGTCGAACCCTTCCGCGCCAGGGACACGGCCTGCCCGATGGTCGCCGGGGCACCAACGCACTCGAGGATCAGGTCGGCCCGCTCGGGACCGAAGCCCTCGATCAGGCGCTCTCCGAGATCCTCACGGGCGACGTTGACCGTCTGATCGATCCCGCAAGCCCGCGCAAACTCGAGGCGGTAGTCGCTCAGGTCGGTGACCATGACGTTCTTGGCTCCTCGGGCGCGCGCCACCTGGGCCACCAGGTTGCCGATTGTCCCGGCCCCGAGCACCAGAACCCGTTTTCCCGAAACCTCACCGGCTCTGCCCAGAGCGTGGACGGCCACCGAGACCGGTTCGATCATAGCGGTCTGCTCGAAGGAGATTCCTTGCGGGACCTTGATAATCAGGTTGGCCGGTACGAGGAAGTACTCCTGAGCCGCCCCGCCGGTCTGAAATCCCATCACCTTCAGGTTGTCGCAGATGTGGTACATTCCGTGACGGCAGGAAAAGCACTCGCCGCAGACCACCTGGGGCATGATGGTGACAATGTCCCCGACGCTGAGCTCCTTGACCCCGGCGCCGACCTCGTCGATCTCGCCGGAGACCTCGTGACCCTGAACCACCGGGTAGCTGGTGTAGGGATGCTTGCCGTGATACACGTGGATGTCGGAGCCGCACACCCCGATATTGCGGATCCTGACCACAACCTCCCCCTCCCGGCGGAGGGCTTCCGGACCTCTCGAATCTCGATCTTCCCCGGATTGACCAGCACTGCCTGTTTCACTGCCTTGCACCTCCTGTGGCTTCCGTTGCTTCCACGTAAACGCTACCGCTCAAACGCGACCTTGACCGCCCCCCGGTTCTCCGCCGGCTCGAAGGTCTCCCGCCGCACCGGGCATGCGGATTATAGCCGGCCCCTGAAGCAGCGACAACCCGGGGGGACGGGAGTTGGGGGCGAGAAGGGAGGTCTTAACCTCGCGGAGGCGTGAGGATCCGAAAACATCGAGCATCAATCCAAAAAAAGCGTAGTTGACGCCACCCCTCACCATCGGTCAAATTCAATGAGGCGAACAGCATGAACAGCATTCGCACCGCCCAGGGCGAGAAAACCGGTTTGGTACACGCCCGTCTCGGGCTGGAGGGAAAAATCTCGAGGGTCCAGCGCTTTTCGACCCACGACGGTCCCGGGATCCGGACCACCGTCTTTGTCAAAGGATGCCCGCTTCGCTGCCGCTGGTGCCACAATCCGGAGACTATCGGGACGGACCCGGAGGTCTTGTTCTTCGAGGAGCGTTGCCGGCTGTGTGGAGCCTGCGTCGAGGCCTGTCCCGAAGGCGCCCATGTCATTACTACCGACGGCCGGCACGAGTTCAACCGCTCTCGCTGTCGGCTCTATTACGGCTGCATCGAGGCCTGTCCGTTCGGCGCCCTCGAGGCCAGCCTCAAGCGCATAAGCGTGGGCCAGGTGCTGGAGACTGTACTCAAGGATGCGGCTTACTACCGCAGCTCCGGCGGGGGTATGACCCTCTCCGGGGGAGAACCGCTGTTTCAGCTGGAGTTCATCCGTGCCCTCCTGCAGGAGGCCCGGGGCAGGGGGGTGCACACGGCGGTGGACACCTGCCTCCACGCTCCGTGGGCGGCCGTCAAGTCCCTGGCGGGGGCGGTAGACCTCTGGCTCGTGGACCTTAAGTTGGTCGACCCGGAGAGGCATGAGCGCTATACCGGCGCTTCCAACCTCCGGATCCTGGATAACCTCCAGCGGCTCGCGGCCCTTCCCAGGGCGGAACTGTGGATCCGGATACCCCTCATCGACGGTGTGAACACGGATACCGAGAACCTGGAAGGGACCGTGACGCTCATCGAGAAGCTGAAGCGCGTATCCCTGGTCGAGCTGCTTCCCTACCATTCTTTCGGAGTCGACAAGCGCAGAAGCCTCGGGGAGCCTTCGCCGGAGCAATTCTCGGCTCCTGATCCGGCGCTGGTCGAGCGCCTGGCCGCCCAGCTGCGGTCGCGTAACCTGAACGTTCCCTACAAGGAGTGAGCTCATGATCCAAGAGCGGCTGTCCGAGGCCATCCGGCAGAAGGTCGAATCTCTATACCGGAAAGACTACCGCCTCACCTTTTACGAACGGACCCAGTACCTGATCGACAGCGAGCACCTGTTCGAGGGGCTGCCGTACGCCCTGCGGTACGGGAAAACCTTCGACTACATGCTCCGTCGCGTCTCGGTTCCCATAGAACCCGGAGAACGGATCGTGGGTTCTGTGAAGGAGATCATCCCTACTGACGAACAGATCGAGCTCGTCAACGACATGACCCGATGCTGGTGGGACATCCCGGACGAGGAAATCCAGCGGAAGATCCTCTGGTTCTACTCCTATAACTGGCTGCGCCGCCGGCCGCCTTGGTTTTACTCATTTGGGCATCTGGGCCTGGAGTGGAAGAAGATCCTGCGGATCGGCCTGGGGGGCTACAACGCCGAGGCCCGGCAGCGTCTCTTGCAAAATGATGTGCAGGGCGATCCATCAAAGCGCGAGTTCGTCGAAGGGGCACTTCTTTGCTACCTGGCCTTGGAAGCTTACATCGAGCGCTATGCCCGAACCGCCGAGGAGCTGGCCCGCACCTGTAGCGATGAGTCCCTCCGGGGCGGCTACGAGACCACGGCCAGGATCTGCGGGCGCGTCAGCGCGGAGCCGCCCCAGAGCTTCCACGAAGCTCTGCAGCTGCTGTGGCTGATCATCGTACCGCTGATGAAGGTCTGCGGCTGTGGCGTCTTCGATCTCGGCCGGATGGACCAGTACCTGCTGCCGTACTACCGCAGGGACCTGGAGTCCGGGGCGCTCACCCGAGAGCAGGCATTGGAGATTATCGTCGAATTCTTCTACAAGAATAACGAGATCATGAGCCCCGCGGATCACATGTCCATCGAGGACGTGAAGACGGATTTCACTCTCGAGATGACCTTCGACGACCCCAACTACCTGATCGTCGGCGGGCTCCTGGCCGACGGCAGCCCCGGGGTCAACGAGCTGTCCCATCTACTGATCGAGGCCCAGGCCGCGCTGCGCCTGAGAAACCCGTTCGTGGTTGTGCGATACTACCCCGGCATCGACGAGGATTTTTGGGAGAAGACCTGCGACGCCATGCGTGACAACGCGACCATCGTGGTGTACAACGACCAGACCGTGATTCCGGCACTCACCGCCTACGGGATTCGGGAAGAAGACGCCGTGGACTACGGATTCTACGGCTGCAATGATCCAGACCTAACCGGTAAGCAGGGGGGTTTGAGGCAGCTGTGGTTCAATCTCTTGCTGCCGCTCGAGCTCGCCCTGAATAAGAGCCGGCAGAAGTTCAAAGCAGCGCCGCCACCGGGTCAGACCCAGTTTGCGCTTCGAGAACGGATGATCGGTCTGATGACCGGTGAGTATCACGGGCTCGAGACGAAGCCTCTTGAAGTGATCAGCGGTATCGACGATTTGCTAGCTGAGTACAAAAAGCAGGTACGGTTTCTGCTTTCCGACTACCGCGCCGCCTTCGACGCAGATGTCGCCCTGGAGCAGCGCTACAATCGCGGCCGGATACGGATCGAGGATTGCTTTCTCCACGGACCGATGGACCGAGCCATGACCTGGAACGACGGAGGCTCGCTGTACAACGTCCTCACGGTTCAGGGAAGCGGTATCGCCTCGGTGGCGGACTCCCTGGCGGCGATTCAGAAGCTCGTGTTCGAGGATCGGGAGTTGGAGCTTACCAAGCTGGCGGAAATCCTGGAGGACGACTACGAAGGGGCGGAGAAGCTGCAGCGCAGGGTACGCTACCGCTTTCCAAAGTTCGGCAACGACATTGCCTGGGTCGATGAACTCGCCGGCAAGGTGGCGGAAATCTTTTGCGACGAGGTCGCCCGACAGAACCAGGACGAGCACCTGTACCGGTTTGTACCGACCCTGTCGACGGACAGGGATTTCACAACCATGGGCCGCATCGTTGGAGCGACACCCGACGGCCGAAGACGGATGGAGCCGATCAGCGAGAACCAGTCACCCACCGAAGGCGCCGATACACAAGGGTTGACAGCGCTGCTCAACTCGGTATCCAGAATCCCCTTTCACCGGATCACCGGCGGTCCGCTGAACCTCCGGATCCATCCCACCGCGGTCGAAGGCCACGGCGGTGTGAAGATTCTGGCGGCGCTCCTTCAGACGTACCTGGAGACCGGCGGGATGCAGGTACAGATCAACGTGGTAAGCAAAGAGCAGCTTCTCGATGCCCAGAAGAACCCGGATCGCTACCGGGGGCTCTGCGTTCGGGTTGTGGGATACAGCGCCTATTTCGTCCAGATGGGACGCAAGGCCCAGGAAGAGGTGATCCGCAGGACCGAGCACGCTTGAGGAAACAAGCTGAGGAGGATGCGATTCATGGATCTGGAGCTTCGGGGCAAATAGGCCTTCATCACCGGAGGCAGCAACGGCATCGGGCTGGCGGTGGCCCGCAAGTTCGCCGAAGAGGGGGTGGCCGTGGCGATCGGCGCCTGAAACCGGGAGCGCCTCGAGGAGGCGGCCGCGCGCATCCGCCGGGATTACCAAGTCGATGTCCTGGGGATACCGATGGACGTGACCAAGCCCGAGGACATCGAGCAGGCGAAAAGGCAGATCCTCGAGCGCTTCGGCGGCCTGGACATCCTGGTCAACAACTCCGGCACGGGCAGCGAGGAGACGATCGCCGAGGCCGAGGATGAGCGCTGGTACTACTACTGGGACCTCCACGTGATGGCTGCGGTGCGGATGGTGCGGGCGTTCCTGCCGGCCATGAAGCAGCGGGGCGGGGGGGTGGTGCTCAACACCGCCTCGATCTGCGCCAAGCAGCCTTTGTGGTACGAGCCGATCTACAACACCACCAAGGCCGCCCTGGTAATGTTCGGCAAATGCCTGGCCAGCGAGCTGATCGGCCACAACATCCGTGTCAACACGGTGAACCCGGGGCTGGTGCTGACCCCTGACTGGTGGAAGACCGCTGGCATCCTCAGCGAGCGGGAGGGCGTCACCCCCAAGGAGTACCTGGATCGGATCGCCAGAGAAAACGCTCCGATCGGCCGTTTCGCTTCTCCAGTAGAGATCGCCGACCTGTACGCCTACCTGGCTTCGCCGCGGGCGAGCTACTGCGTGGGCTCCACCTTCTACATCGACGGGGGATGGCTACGGGTGGTCGACTGACAGGGGCTGACGGTGCAAGGCCCCTATGACGGCTCTGGACAGGCGGTCATCCTGCCGTGATAATGCCAGCGATGAGTATCAGAAGGCGCATCGCACTTTTCTTGGCGGGCCTTCTGCTGGCCGGAGTGCTTCTCTCGGGCTGCGAACGCGGCGCCCACTCTCGAGATGCCGGAGCCTCCGCCGAGGCCAGCTCTCGCCCCGTGGTCGGTTTCTCCCAGGTCAATCACGCCAATCCCTGGCGGATCGCCGAGACCAACGACATCAGGAAAGAGGCCGCGCGGCTCGGGTACGAGCTGATCCTAATCGACGGCGACAGCTCGGCGCAGAAGCAGGTCAAGGACGTCGAGTCCTTGATCGCTCGGAGGGTGGACTACATCATCCTGGCACCCAAGGAGTTCGAGACGCTACGGCCCGCCATCGTCGCCGCCCGGGACGCCGGGATACCGCTGATTCTGGTCGACCGCATGGCCGACGCCGTACCCGGCGTGGACTTCCTCACCTTCATCGGTTCGGATTTCATAGACGAAGGCGAGCGCATAGCCAAATGGCTGGCTCGCAAGATGAACGCGAAGGCCCGTATCGTGGAGCTCCGGGGGGAGAAGGGCTCCTCGCCGGAGATCGACAGGGCCATCGGCTTTCGGAACATCATCAAAAAGTACCCGGGAATGGAGATCGTGGCATCGAGCTACGCCTACTTCGAGCGACTGGAAGGCCAAAAGGTCATGGAAGAGATTATCCTGGCCATCGGGCCGACCTTCAACGCCGTGTACGCCCACAACGACGAGATGGCCATCGGGGCCATCCAGGCCCTCAAGGCCGCCGGGATCAAGCCCGGGGAGGACGTGATCCTGGCATCGATCGACGGCGGCAAGGACGCTCTCAAGGCCATCATCGCCGGCGAGCTGGGGGCCTCGGTCGAGTGTGCGCCCCGTTTCGCCCGGAGGATCTTCGACGTCATCGATGCCCATCGTCGCGGCGAGGTGATTTCCGCCCGGATCATCAATGAAGACCGGTTGTTCGACATCAACAATGCAGGGGAGTTCATCCATGATGCCTTCTAAATGGGGTGCGTTCCGCGAGAGCCTGCGGGTGCGCATGTTGGTGTTTTTCCTCATCATTACCCTAGTGAGCATAGCCGTTCTCAGCACGTCGTTTTTCGTGCTGACCGCCGGGATCATTCGCGAGAACTCCAATCGGCTCCTAGTCGACCTGATCCAGCAGATCGCGGCGGAGATCGACAACCTTTTCACCAACGCCCAGAGGACCCTGGAGATGGTGGCCAACGACCCGAAGATCCAACAGGTGCTGCGCAGTCCTTACCCAGAACAGGTGTCGCTGCGCTACTCGATAGAGTTGGAAGTGGACAACCAGCTGAGCTTCGTGCATAGCTACATGAAGGACATCTTCGGGATTTACATCATCGGGGCTAACGGAATGGCTTACAAGTCGAACTTTCTTTCGGGCAAGGATGGAAACTGGACCGACGCCCCCTGGTACAACGAAATCCTGCGCGCCGCTGGGACCGTATGGCTCGGTCCTCACGACGGGTCCTTTACGGTCGAAACCATCGAGCAGCCGATCATCACTTGTGGCCGATCGATCACGGACAAGGCCTCCGGTCGTTCCCTGGGAGTGATCTTGGTGGATATCGAGGTCGAGACGATCGAGAAGCTGCTCAGAGGGAATCTCGGCGGGAGGGGGTATATCGAACTACTGGACACGCGGGGGAACGTCATCTGCGGAATTCAGAGGTTTGCTTCCGGCGGCAACCTGGAGGCGGAGTTGGCGGAAGTTACCAAGACCGCCGTCGGCGGAGCTGTGGCCAGGGAGTCCCGGAACGGGCCGTACTTGACCTACTCGCGGCAGCTCGAAATCAACTCCTGGAAAACCATCGGGGTGATCCTAAAAAAAGAGCTCAACCGGGACATGGCTCCGATCACCAAACTGATTGCGGTTCTGTTTACCGGGATCTGCCTGCTGGACCTGCTGGCGGCCCTTTATTTCACCGCCAAGCTCACCAATCCCATCAAGAAGCTCATGCTCCTGATGAAGCGGGTCGAAACGGGGGACTTCCAGGTGACCATGGACATTACCGCCCGAAACGAGATCGGCCGGCTGGCAGAGAGCTTCAACATCATGGTGCGGCGCCTCGATAACTTGATGCGCCAGCTTTTCGCCAACCAGCAGAAGCTGCGTAAGGCCCAGCTGACGGCGCTGCAGGCGCAGATCAACCCCCACTTCCTGTACAATACCCTGGATTCGGTGTGCTGGTTGGCCCGGGAGGAGAAGAAGAGCGAGATTATAAGCACGGTGATTGCGCTCACTAAGCTGCTGCGCATCGGCCTCAGCAAGGGCGACGAGATTATCTCGATCCGGGAGGAGGTCGAGCACGTCCGGAACTACCTGATCATCCAGAAGATGCGCTATGGAAACATCCTGGACTATTCGATCGAGGTTCCCGAGGTGCTGAAGGAGTACAGGATCGTGAAGCTCGTGCTCCAGCCCCTGGTCGAAAACGCCCTGTACCACGGGATCAAGAACAAGAACGCCCCGGGGGTCATCGAAATACGAGCCGAGCAGTACAACGGCTCGATCGTGTTCCGGGTATCGGACACGGGCATCGGCATGGAGCCCGAAAAGATCCGCACCCTAGAACGTACCCTGGGGGACCCTGAAGCCCGGTCGGACAGCTTCGGGCTCAAGAACGTGAGCGACCGCATCCGGATTTACTTCGGGGACGACCACGGCCTGTCCTTCGACAGCGAGGTCGGCAAGGGTACGACCGTCTCGTTCAGCATCCCTCTTGTTCACGGTGAATGACGCGGTTGGGGGGTGCTGATGCTACGGGTGGTGATAGCCGAAGACGAAGCGCTGATTCGGGAGGGGCTGAAGCGCGAGATCCCCTGGGCTTCCCTGGGCATGGAGGTCTTCGGTCTGGCCGTAAACGGCCTCGAGGCCGTGGAGCTTTGCCGGGATTGCCGGGCGGACATCCTGCTGACCGATATCCGCATGCCCCTCCTGGACGGGCTCACGCTGATCGAGCGGGTCAAGGAGCTTCCGGGCGGCGTGGTTTGTCTGATCATCAGCGGTTACGGCGACTTCCAGTACGCCCAAAAGGCCATTTCCCTCGGCGTGAGCCACTACTTCCTCAAACCCCTCGAGCTGGATCAGATCGAAGCGAAGCTCCGCGAGATCGGCGCCAGGATCCTGCTCGAGAGACGAAGGAGCGCAGAGCAGCAGCTCATGGGGCAGTTCGTCAGCAAGGTGCTCCCGTTCGTGCGGCGGCAGTACTTCCTGGAGCTTATCTACGGACCCTACGAAAACCGGGAGGTCGCTAGGCGGCTTTCGGCGCTCGGAGCCCTTCACGACGGTTCATACTGCGCGGCAGCTCTGGTCCAGGTGGCCTTCGACGGCGCGGGACAGCGGAACAGAATCATCGAGCAACGCCAGAGACGCCTCTTGCACAACCGTCACTACCGGGGCGAGGACATCTACCTGCTCAAGCGCACGGACACCGAGGCCCTGCTGGTGGTGGTGTTCGTTGGGGACGATCCCGAGGAGCTTGGCGCCAGCTTGAGCCGCTACCTCCGGGAGGTGCGCCTGCTCGGCAGCGTGAGGGCCGCGGCTGGCGGGAGCGTGCACCAGAGCGTGGGCAGGCTTCACGAGTCCTTCGTCGAGGCCAGGAAGGAGCTCCTGCTGCAGAACCTGCTTCGGCGCAGCGGGCTGGCCTCGCCTCCGGAGCCGGGCGAACCCCGGGCAGGCTTCGATTTCCGGGGGGTGGAGGAGGCCCTGAGCTCTGGGAACACGAGCCGCCTGGAGGAACTCTTGGACGACCTTGAGGCCACGCTAATCGAATCGCCGGGTTCCGAGCGGGATAGGACCGCCGTCCTGATCGAGCTCTTCCGGACGCTCAGCCGGCCGGCCGAGGACAGCGGGATTAACCTGGAAACCGCCTTCCGGCGGTCCGAGGAGGGGGCGGTCTATGACCGCAGCGACGGGGCCTCTGGGGAGATCTTCTCCAGTCTGAAGAAGATCGCCCTGGAAACGGCGGCCCGCCACTCCACCCGCCGGGAAAAGCCGGCGCGCTACCTAATCGACAAAGCCAGGCAGTACATCGAACAGTGTTACTCGGCCTGGGACCTCTCGCTGGAGGACGTTGCCGACCACGTGGAGTTGAATCCCTCATACCTCAGCGCCGTGTTCAAGTCTGTCGTGGGAGTCAACTACATCGACTACCTCACCGCGCTGCGCATGGAGAAGGCCAAACAGCTCCTCAAGGACACGAGGCTCAAAATCGGCGCGGTCGCCCGGATGGTCGGCTTCCAGGCCCCCGGCTACTTCGGTTACCTTTTTAAGAAGCACTTCGGCCTCCCTCCTTCGGAGTACAAGGCCTGCCTCGAATCCTGAGGCGACGCACTCAAAACCGATACAAAAAACACGATAGGGTTTCCAAAAACTCTAATATTGACAGCCCACCGGCACCTGTTACACTAGATGTAACATTTCATTAAGGAGGGTGTTATGAAAAAAACACTCATCTTCGCTCTTCTGTTAAGCGTGCTCCTCGTGCCGCTTGCCTTTGCCCGAGGCGGCGGCGAGGCCGGGGCAGCCAAGGGCAAACTGGTGATTGGGTTCTCCCAGATCGACAACCAGAACCCCTGGCGCCTGGCGGAGACCGAGTCGGTCAAGTCCGAAGCGGCCAAGCGGGGCTACGAGCTGAAGTACTCCGACGCCCAGGCGGTGCAGGAGAATCAGATCAAGGCTCTGCGCTCCTTTATCGCCCAGAAAGTGGACGGCATCCTGCTGGCGCCCAAGACCGAGTCCGGTTGGGAGCCGGTTCTACGGGAGGCCAAGGCGGCCAAGATCCCGGTGGTGCTTCTGGACAGGAACATCAAGGTTGATGACCCGAGCCTCTTTGTCACCTTCATCGGCTCGGACTTCTTCTTCGAAGGCCAGGAAGCGGCCAAGCAGATGATCAAGGATCTCGGGGAAGGCCCCCTCATGATCGCCGAGCTCCAGGGCCAGCCCGGGGCGGATCCGACCATCCAGCGGGCTAATGGTTTCCGGGACATCATCACCAAGTACCCCAAGATCAGCATCATTCTGTCCCAGACCGGTGAGTTCAACCGGATCAAGGGCAAGGAAGTCATGGAAGCGTTCATGAAGGCCAAGGGGAAGGAAATCGACGTGGTGTACGCCCACAACGATGACATGGCCGTCGGGGCGATCCAGGCGATCAAAGAGTACGGCCTGGACCCGGGGAAGGACATTTACCTGGTGTCGGTCGACGCCGTTCGAGACGCCTTCGAGGCCATGGTGGCCGGCGATTTGAACTGCACCGTGGAGTGCACCCCGCTGCTCGGTCCGAAAGGGTTCGACGCTATCGAAGCGACGCTGAGGGGCGAGAAGCTTGCCAAGTGGATCAAGTCCGAGGACCAGGTTTTCCCCATGTCCGTGGCCAAGGACGTGATCGGAAGTCGCAAATATTAGAGATTGCGGTAAAGCCTAAGACTGCATGGAAAACGACGAGATACTGAGACTTACGGGCATTACGAAGAGTTTTCCAGGAGTCTCGGCTTTGACTGACGTGGATTTCACCCTCAAGCAGGGTGAAATCCACGGCCTTATGGGAGAAAATGGTGCCGGCAAGTCTACCCTGATCAAGGTGCTCACGGGCGTTTACAAGCGCGACGCCGGGAAGATCGAATACCGGGGGGTCCCCATCGACGTGCACTCCCCCCTGCACGCCCAGGTTCTGGGCATCAGCACCGTGTATCAGGAGGTGAACCTGGTTCCGAACCTGTCGGTGGCCGAGAATCTGTTCCTGGGACGCCAGCCAATACGCATGGGGCGCATCGCCTGGAAACCGATCAACGACCGGGCGGCGGAGATCCTCGCTCGCTTCGACCTGGACATCGACGTGAGGGAGAATCTCGGGCATTACACGGTAGCCATCCAGCAGTTGGTGGCCATCGCCCGGGCCCTGGAGCTCAACGCCCGGGTGCTGATTCTCGACGAGCCCACCTCGAGCCTGAACATCGAGGAAGTCGACAAGCTGTTCCAGCAAATGCGGAGGCTGAGGAGCGAGGGCCAGGCCATCATCTTTATCACCCATTTCGTGGACCAGGTTTTCCAGATCAGCGACCGGATCACCGTGCTGCGGAACGGTCGCTACATCGGCACGTACCAGACCGAGGATATCACCAAGGTCGACCTCATCTCCAAGCTCCTGGGCAGGGAGTACGAGAAGCTCTCCGAGCTGGCGGTTAGCAGGATCCGGAGGGAGGAGGCGGCCGAGCAGGATGCTTTCATTCGAACCGAGGCGCTGGGCCGGAGAGGAAGCATCAAGCCCTTCAGCATCCGGATACGCAAGGGGGAGGTCGTCGGCTGCGCCGGCCTGCTGGGCTCGGGAAGGACCGAGCTGGCGAACGTGCTGTTCGGCATCGAGGCAGCGGACAGCGGCAAGACGTATCTGGGGGGCAGGGACGTCAGGATCGCGAACCCCCGCAAGGCCATGAGGTGGGGGATCGGCCTTGGCCCGGAAGACAGGAAGGAGCAGGGAATCGTCCAGGGCCTGACGGTGAGGGAGAACATCATTCTGGCGCTGCAGGTCCGCAAAGGGTGGTTCAAGAACCTCTCGTACAGAGAGCAGAAGGAGATCGCGGACCACTACATCGAGATCCTGGACATCAAGACCCCGTCGGCCGAGCAGCTGATGAGGAACTTGAGCGGCGGCAACCAGCAGAAAGTCATCATCGCCCGCTGGCTGGCCTCGAATCCGCAATTTCTGATCCTGGACGAGCCCACTCGGGGCATTGACGTCGGGGCCAAGACTGAAATCCAGAAGCTGGTTGTCGAGCTGAGCAAGAGGAACATGGCGGTGCTGTTCATTTCTTCGGAGATCGAGGAGATCGCCCGCTGCTCCAGCGAAGTCCTGGTGCTGCACGGCCACGAGGTCGTGGAAACATTGTACGGGACGGACATCAACGACCAACGCATCATGAACGCCATCGCCGAGAGGCATGCGGAGGGCAACGAGGTTGGATAACGGAACCAAAACCGCGCCGGCGGCAGAATCCCGACCGGCCCGCTCCCGGAGCCTCAACCCGATCGTCTGGCCCCTTCTGGCCCTGGCCGTGATCCTGCTGTTCAACCTGATATTCACGCATGGCTTCTTTTCGATCACCGTGAAGGGAGGCCACCTCTTCGGGAGCCTGATCGATATCTTGAAACGGGCCGCTCCCACAATGATCATCGCCCTGGGCATGACCCTGGTGATCGCCACCGGCGGGATCGACATCTCCGTGGGGTCGGTGGCGGCGATCGCCGGCTCCATGGCCGCGCTCATGGTGCGGGGCGCCAACATCGCCTACCTGGAGGAGACGGCGTACGCCACGACGCCCCTGCTGCCGGTCTTCGCCTTTGCGCTCCTGGCTGCGGCGGCCTGCGGCCTGTTCAACGGCACCCTGGTGTCGTTTGTCGGCATCCAGCCGATCGTGGCCACCCTGATCCTGATGATCACGGGTCGGGGGGTGGCGGTCCTGATCACCGGCGGGTACGTGCTGAACTTCAATCATCCTCGCTTCGAGTACGTGGGCATCGGCTACCTGTTCGGTCTTCCCTTTCCCTTCATCATGGCCGCCGGCGTGTTCGTGGTCCTGTTTCTGCTTACCCGGCTGATCCCCCTCGGGCTGTTCATCCAGGCCACCGGCGGCAACAGCGTGGCCAGCTTCTATTCGGGTCTCAACACCCGGGTCGTCAAGCTCCTGGTGTACCTCATCTCGGGCCTCTGCGCCGGCGTCGCCGGCATCATCATGACCTCCGACGTCAAGGCGGCGGATGCCAACTACATGGGCCTGTGGCTCGAGCTCGACGCCATCCTCGCGGTGGTCATCGGGGGCACCGCCATGACCGGCGGGCGCTACAGTCTCTGGGGAACCATCATCGGCGCTTTGATCATCCAGAGCCTCACAACGACGATCCTGACCCGGGGGGTCCAGGTCCAGTATACCCTGATCGTGAAAGCCGTGGTCGTGATCTTCGTGATCCTGATCCAGTCCGAGCGAACGAGAGATTTGCTCCAAAGAACCAGAAGGAAGATCCCAGCATCGGGTTAGCTGTATGAGCTCTACGACGCAAATCGACACGGGCGCAGCCAAACAGAAATCCTCCGGCCGTTTGTCCGGGCTGAAGAAGCGGATTCCGATCCTTTCGCCGGCCCTGGTCTTCATCTTGATCTTCGGCATCGGCGGCCTGCTCTATCGCAACTTCTTCTCCCTGCAGGTGCTGCTCAACCAGTTCACGGACAACGCCTTTCTCGGCATTGCTGCGGTCGGCATGACCTTCGTGATCATCTCGGGGGGAATCGACCTGTCCGTGGGGGCGGTCATCTCGACCAGCGCCATGATCATCGCGGTCATCGACGGGGCCGGCGCCGGGCCCTTGCTGGGAATCCCTGTGGCGCTGGCCTTCGGCGCCGCGCTGGGTTTCTTCATGGGGTGCGTGATCCACTTTTTCAAGGCTCACCCCTTTATCGTCACTCTTTCGGGGATGTTCCTGGCCCGGGGGCTGGGATACGTGCTGAGCTGGCAGTCGGTTCCCATCGAAAACGAGTTCTACGCCCAGGCCTCCCAGATCGGGATCCCCATGGGCGGCATCCTGAAGCTCTCCGTTCCGGCCATCATGTTTATCGCAGTGGTCATCATCGGCATCTACATCCAGCGGACCACCAAGTACGGGCGAAACGTGTACGCCATCGGTGGCAGCGAGCAGTCGGCGTTCCTGATGGGCCTGCCCATCGTTCGAACCAAGATCATGATCTACACAATCAGCGGCCTGCTCTCGGGGCTCGGCGGGGTGGTATTGACCTTCTACACCCTGCAGGGATACGGGAACGCCGCCTTCGGCCTGGAGCTCGAAGCCATCGCCTCGGTGGTGATCGGCGGCACCCTGCTGAGCGGGGGCGTGGGCTCCGTCCTCGGCACGCTGATCGGGGTGTTGATCCTCGGCCTGATCCAGACCTTCATCGCCTTCCAGGGAACCCTGAACGTGTACTGGACCAAGATATTCATCGGCATGATGCTCTTCGTCTTTATCCTGCTGCAGAAGGCCTTCATGCTGAGCGCCGGCCAGAAACAGAAGTAGCCGAGCGCCGCCGGTACGCCGTGCCCGTGTGGCCGTGCCGGCGCATCCCGCCCTCCGAGGTGACCGATGAAAGCCCTGGTGCTGAAAGAGTACAACCGCTTCTCCTACGAGGAGGTGCCTGACCCAAAGCCGGGGGCCGGAGAGGTGGTCGTCAAGGTCGAGGCCTGCGGCATCTGCGGCAGCGATGTGCACGGGATGGACGGCTCCACCGGAAGGCGCATCCCCCCGATCGTCATGGGTCACGAGGCCGCGGGAGTGATCGCGGCCCTGGGACCCGCCGTTGCCGATTGGAAGACCGGCGAGAGGGTTACCTTCGATTCTACCGTCTACTGCGGAACCTGCTGGCACTGTCGCCGCGGGGAGATCAACCTCTGCGACAATCGCCGGGTGCTGGGCGTGTCCTGCAACGAGTACCGCCGGGACGGCGCCTTCGCCGAGTATGTAGCCGTACCCCAGCACATCCTCTACCGGCTGCCCGAGGGGATCGGCTTCGTGCAGGCGGCCATGGTGGAGGCGCTGTCGATCGCCGCTCACGGGGTTCACCGGCTGTCCCCCCGGCTCGGCGATTCAGTCCTGGTGGTGGGGACCGGCATCGTCGGGCTCCTTGTGGTGCAGGTCCTCAAGGCCGCGGGATGCGGCCTGGTCGTCGCAGTCGACGTGGCTCCGGAGCGCCTGGAGCTGGCCCGCAGGCTCGGCGCAGACGTCGGGCTGGATCCGGGTCGAGAGGACGTTCGGGTCCGGCTCTTGGAGCTGACCGGCGGGAGGGGCGCCGACGCTGCGGTCGAGGCGGTGGGCATCACGCCCGCGATCCGAACCGCCGTCGCCGGGGTGCGCAAGGGGGCTACCCTGGTCCTGATCGGTAACCTGAGCTCGAACGTCGAGCTACCGCTTCAATCGATTGTCACCCGGGAGATCTCGGTCAACGGCAGCTGTGCCTCCCGGGGAGAGTACCCGGCGGCGATCGAGCTGATAGCCCGCAAGTCGATCGACGTGGACAGCCTGATCAGCGCCACGGCGTCGCTCAGCGAAGGGGCGGACTGGTTCCGACGCCTCTACGAGAAAGAAAAGGGCCTGATCAAGGTCGTCCTGATGCCATAGGGAGGCCGGGATGAGCGACGAGCGCCTGCGGGTAGGAGTCATCGGATGCGGCAAAGTGAGCCACATCCACGCCAGGGCGCTGGCGGAGCTGCCGGAGGCGGTGTTCGTGGCGGCCCTTAGCCGCTCACAAGATAAAGCGAAGGCCTTTGCGGAAGCCTACGGAGCCACCGGTTATTCTGACCCCCGGCGGATGCTTGAGGAGGCCGCCCTCGACGCTGTGATCGTCTGCACGCCGCATCCCTTCCATGCCGATTCCGCGCTGCCGTTTCTCAACGCCGGGGTCCACGCCCTGGTGGAGAAGCCCCTGGCTTCCTCATTGCAGGACTGCGACCGCATGATCGCTGCGGCCAGGGCTGCCGGGTGCAGGCTGGCGACGGTCAGCCAACGCCGGTGGTACGAGCCGGTGCTACGGGTGCGGCGGGCCATCGACGAGGGAAAAATCGGACAGCCGGCGCTCGGAACAGTAACCATGCTGGGCTGGCGCGACCGGGGATACTACGACAGCGACCCGTGGAGGGGGACCTGGAAAGCGGAAGGGGGAGGAGTCCTGGTCAATCAGGCGCCCCACCAGCTGGACCTGTTGCTCTGGCTGATGGGGCCGCCCGTGGAACTGTTCGGCTACTGGGACAACCTGAACCATCCCTACATCGAGGTTGAAGACACGGCAGTGGCCGTGCTTCGCTTCGAAAGCGGCGCCATGGGAAGCATCCTGGTGTCCAACTCCCAGAAGCCGGGGATCTTCGGGAAGGTGCATGTCCACGGACGCAACGGCGCTTCCGTGGGGGTACAAACCGATGGGGGGGCGATGTTCATCGCCGGCATGACCCAGATCCTCGAACCCCCGGTGAACGACCTGTGGACAATCCCTGGGGAGGAAGTGCATCTGCAGGAGTGGAAGCGGCAGGACGAGAGTTTCTTCGCCACGATTGATGCGACCTCGTACTATCACAGACTGCAGATCCGGGATTTCCTGCAGGCGGTAGCCGAGGATCGGGAGGCGCTGGTCACGGGCGAGGACGGGCGCCGGACCGTCGAGTTATTCACCGCCATCTACCGTAGCCAGCGGGACGGGAGGAGCGTGCCCTTCCCCCTGGCCGCGGAAGTGGCCCGGGACGACTTTGACGGCCGCCTCTCGGCTGGAAGGCTTCGCCCTTACTTTTGACTCCCCGCCAGCAAGTATGGAAATTCTTGCGGGAGCGACCGTGGCCGTGCCCATCGGGAGTCCGCGTTTCAGCTGGCGGGCGCGGCTCCTGCTCCGCTCGGCTCCTTCCCTGCCGAAGCCCGGGTGGGGAGCCTTCGCTCCGCAGGACCGAAATAGCCTCCGTTACTAGTTCTTACCAGATCTCCCTCGGGAAGGGAATCCTGTTCGAGGATCAGGAGTATCTTCTCGTCCCGGGCGGGTTAACGGACCGACTGGATCAGGCGCCCGGGAGGCGAGCGCTTCGCCGGCTGCTCTGTCGTGTCCGCAGCGGCAGATGCGGGTGAATATCGTTCGCCCTGATGCAGAATGGGACCCGGCCGGCAGCCGAGTCCCATCAATGGTTTTGGCGGGATGTATGGCGCGGATCAAGCCCCGGGAGGAAGGTAGCTCTGGCTTAGCAAGGCGTAGGTGTCAGGCCTGCGGTCCTTGAGCTGGGTCCAGTACTCGACCCTCAGCCGACGGGTTTCTGCGAGATTCAGCTCGGCGCTGGCGAAACCCTCCTTGGCCTCGTCAAGGCTGCGGATCACTCCGCCCAGGGGATTGAGGATCCGACTGTGTCCAAAGAACGACAGCGTCTTGTCCTTGCCGATGCGATTGGCCGCCGCGAGGTGCAACGTGTTGTCGAAGGCGCGGGCGGAGGTCATGAAGTCCCACTGGCTGGCGTACGGGTCTTCCCAGTTGGTGGCCACGGCCAGCAGATCCGCCCCCTGGATGGCGTAGATCCGGGCGACCTCGGGGAAGAGGGTATCCCAGCAGATGAAGATGCCGATGTTGCCGATGCGGGTGCGAAACAGGGGGTAGGAACAACCGGGTCGGAACACCAGGGCTTCCTCGCCGAACAGGTGCACTTTTCGGTAGACTCCGAGGGGCTGCCCGTCACTGTCGATCAGGGCCACGGAGTTGTAAAGGACTCCTTCCATGGCCTGGTCCCGCTCCGCGAAGCCGAAAAGGATGTGGGTGTTGAACTCCTTGGCCAGCCGAGACATGAGCCGCAACGACTCGCCATCGGGAAAGGCCTCCGCCAAGCCGAAGAACTCCTTGCCGCACTCGTAACCGGTAGTGATCAGCTCGGGAAAGAGGATCAGGTCGGTGCGCTTTTCAGCACGGAAAATATCCCGAACGAATTGCTCCATCCTCCCCAGATTGTGCTTCTTGTCGGCCAATCTGGGTTCCATCTGAGCGATGCTACAGCGGATTGTCATGAGTTTCGCCTATTTCTGCCTCTTCGCGCGGCGTGCCCTCTCCTTCTCCAGAATCGCCTTCTTGTCCACGTCTTTGCGCTTGATCAGCAGGGAGTACAGCTCCGGGATGACGAAGCGCCACACCAGGATGGAACCCGCGTAGAACCAGGCAATCCCCCCCCACAGTACGATATAGAATACGGTCTTGCTAATCATCATCTCAGTACCTCCGTGCAGCGCAACATCAGTCTTCGCCCTCGCCGACCAGTTCCTCTTCCTTGATATCGATCAGCCCCTTGTAGCCTTTGAGCTGCGAGAACTCGAACTTCGAGGGGAAGATCGGGGAGAGGACCACGATCAGTAGGAGGGGCAGGCAGAGGGAAATGACATTGCCCCAGAACCAGTTGATGTCCTTGTTCGGGATCAGCAACCAGGCGCCAATCCCGCAGACGAATCCGGCGATAATGGAAATGGTTACCACGGTCTCGGACGGCTTCTTCCACAGGGTTCCGAGAAGCAAGGCTGCGCACGGGGCGGCGAAGATGATCCCGAAGACGATGTCGATGTACAGCAGCGACACGCCCTCCAGGAGCACGGCAATCACTGCGACGGCTATGCCGAAGGGCCAGACGATGAGACGCCCGAAACGCATCTGCTGCTTCTCCGTGGCCTGGGGTCGATTGCGCTTGTAGATGTCCACCGTGAACAGGGCCTGCAGGCCGGCCATGGAGGTGTCGCCGGTGGTCATGGCTGCCATGAAGACCATGAGCAGGAACACCAGTCCGCCGCCGGAGAAAGCCAGAGAGGCGATGTAGGGGGAGATCGAGGTGGTGACTTCCGGCGTGAGCTTCAGAGAGAGGGCTCCCAGGCCGAAGACGTTGCCCATCACGAAGGGGATGGGCAACCAGGCGAAGAGCCCGCCGAGCAGGAAGGCCTTTTTCAGGGTATTGCGGGTCACGGCACCGATGGCCCGCTGGTAATAGCCCTGGTCGAGGATGATCTGCCCCAGGGCGATTACCACGGCGGCGATTCCGTATCGCCAGGCGGCGCCGCTGAAGAAGTTGAGCGCCGCCGGGTTGTGGTTGGGGTTGTTCGGGTTGGTCACCACGTCCATCAGGTTCTGGTACATGGTGGCAGGCTTTAGGGCGACCAGGACCAATGGGATGAGCACGAACATGACCAGCGAAAGAGCCATGAACTGGAACACGTCGTTGAACACGGATCCTCGCAGCCCGGCCAGGCAGATGTAGGAGGTGAACACCAGGGGCACCACGATGGCCACCACCTTGAAGGGGATGCCGAAAAGGGTGTTGAAGAGGTAGCCGGCCCCCACCGCCTGCTCCATACAGACGTAGATCATCACACCGGTGGCGAAGACATAGAAGAACTTGTGGACTACCGGTCCGTAGCGCTGTCTGATGAACTCCGTGAAGGTTGTCGCCCGGGGCATCCTCTTGCGGATGATCAAGGCGATGGGTATGAGTGCCAGGAACGGCACGGCGGCTCCCCAGCCGTAGTTGAAGCCACCTCCCACTCCGAACCACATCCCGGCCTCGGAAGAACCCATGATCGTGGTGGTCCATATCCACGACACGCAGATGCTGGCCGAGACGATCCCCAGGGGAAGGCTTCGACCCCCGGCGACCAGTTGGTCCACCGTGTCGATGTGGAACCTCCTGTGGGCCCAACCTGCCACGAAGGTCAGGATCAATGAGAGCCCAAACAGGATCACATAACCAAGCCACATTGGATAGACTTGCATACGACCCTCCTCAGCGATAGATAAAGGCTCTGCACTACCCATTATAGTCGCTGCGGAGAGAAAACGCAAATCTTATCACGCGGCGGTTCTATTGCACTCCGCGAAGGCGGGCAGCCTCCTCGCCTGGGTGTCCGCCCACGAGACCGCGCGGCAGGTGAAGCAGGATGGCGATGCTCGCCGCGGCGGCAGGGATGCCGATCAGGAACACCCAGCGGTAGCCCATTGTGCTCCCGCGCACGCCGCCGACGAAGGGCATGGTTACGGAATCTATGTGGTTCATGGCCACCCCCATGCTCAGGGTGGGGGTATGCTCGCTCTGGGGGGCGAGCTTGCCCACGTAGGTGGTCAGGGCGGTGGCGAAGGCGAAAGTGGCGCTGTCCACCAGGGACAGGCCGTAGAGGATGAGCTTGTCTTATAGAAAGGCGTAGGCGAGCCGCTGACCGTGCACGGGATCCGTTGGGCGGTGCAGGAGTCGTTGCGCCGGAGCGGCCTTACGCCCATTAAAACCACAGTCTCTGTGGAAGCGCCGCCACCCACCTGCTGCAACGCGGGATGGGGGTCCTCCCGATCAGCAAGCTCTTGGGCCATCAGAGAATCCAGACCACGCTGTGCTACCTGCGGTTTCCCTTGCGGGACCTAGAGGCCGAGCTTTCCAGCAAACATCCACGGCGCCGTATTGAGACCATTCTTCAAAAGAAGAAAGGAACACAAGAATGAAGACCTTTGAATCTTGTCTATCTTCCTTCCAGGAGTTCCTGAAGGAAAACAACCGGTCCGAGCGGACCGTAGAAACTTATGCCTACCACGCCCAGAAGTTCCTGCACTTCCTGGAACGCCACTACCCGCGAATCCAGAGCCCGGACAAGGTCACCCGCGAGATCGTGCGGGACTACCAGCAGTACTTGGTCGCCCACCGTGATAGAGTGGGCAGACCCCTATCCAGCCGTACGCAGATTTTGAAGCTCAGAGTGTTACGTTCCTTCTTCGCCTTTCTCGTGGCGCAGGACTTGATGCTCAAGAACCCTGCCGCCTCGGTCCCGCTTCCCCGGGAGGAGCAGCGGCTGGTGCGAAACATTCTTTCTGAAAAAGAGGTCCTGCACGTTCTGGAGGCTCTGAGCGGCAACGACCCGGGTTCCATACGGAATCGGGCGATCGTGGAACTGTTCTACGGCTGCGGTCTGCGGACCACGGAGCTGTGCCAGCTAAGGATCCAGGACGTAGACTTCCAGGAGCAAACCGTGACCATCCTGAAAGGGAAGGGAGGCAAGCCCCGGGTGGTCCCCATCGATCAGTACGCCGCCCTCTACCTCCAGCGCTACCTGGATAAGGGACGGAAGTACATGCTGAAGGGTACACGCGAGGATACCGGGTTCCTGTTCCTCTCGCAGAGGGGTCATCCCTTCAACAGCACCACGATCAATAAGTGCGTGATGCGCCCGGTGGCCCGGAAGCTCGGCACGAAGAAGTATCTGTCCTGCTACACGATGCGCCACTCGGTGGCCACTCACCTGCTGGCCAACCACGTGGACATCACCTACATCGCCAGGCTTTTTGGGCACGCTTCCTTGAGGACGACCCAGCGGTATGTGCATGTGGAGATCGGCGATCTGAAAAAGATGCACAGCCAGTATCACCCCCGGGAACGGATCACCCGGCCAGTGTAGGCGTGGCCAGCCGGTAAAATCGGGTGGCGAAAGTATAAATGGCAGGTGGAAGGTCGGTAACGGGGCACCCGGGCAGCAGGCCTTTTTCCCGGGTGCCATCCGGTCTACGTTGGAGAAAGCGGTCTGCTCAAGTTGAAGAGGGCGCCCGGCCGGCGCCCTCTTTGGAATGATCTAGGCTGCTTGTTCGAAGAAACCTATTCGAACTTCAAGCGGAAGACGCCCGTGGAAAATGCGTGCCGTACCTGCGCATTGTCAAAGAGGGCCACGCCGAAAGGATACTCCTTTTTCAAGTCGCTGAATTGGACGTCGAATTCGCTGCCGGTTACCAGCTTCCGCGCGATCTCCACGGTGCGAATGCCGTTGTGGTAGCGGTAGCGCGCGGCGATCTCGCCCCTGTCGCCAGTGAACGCGGATACTAGAATTCCGGGCACCTCGTCGCCGGCCTTGTACTTGGTAGCGTCCAGCGGCTGTTTTTCCTGTTCGAGGATCCAGTAAGGGGGAGCCCCCTTGTCGCCCTTCAGGGCGAACTTCGGCCCCTTCTTGTCCTCGGCCACGTTGTCGGTATACCCTCCACCGGTCTTGGGGTCGCTCTTCCGGCCCGCCTCGGGGACCTTCTCCTTGTCGTACCGGGTGGCGTCCACGTACTGGTCATCGACCTGCCCGACGGTGCCCGTGCGCACTCCCTTCCAGTGCCACAGGTCCAGGCGAGCGCCCTCCTCCTTCACGTACTTGTTCCCGTAGGGCTTGCCTTCGCCCAGGTGGCAGGCGGACATGCAACCCTGCTGGGCGAAGGAAGGGGAGTTGATATCCCAGATGACGGCGAACTTGTCCTCGTAGTACAAGTTGTTGTCGCCTCCCTTGTCCGCGGGGTCGGAGAGCTTCTTCCAGGATCCGTCGTCCTGCTTCTGCCAGGGCGCGCGCTGTTCGCTTTCCGTGGCGTCCTTGTACTGCAACATCAGGTAGAGCGTATCGGAGGTGTACAAGGCCCGCAGCGTGGCCTCGGTGGCCCCGCCGGGGAAATTGCGGCCCCCAACCGCCTTGAAGCTCAGCGCCGGTAGCGCCTCCCAGGCCGTATCCACAGCGCCGTCCAGTACCGGAGCCGCGGCCGCCTTCCGGGCAGTCAGCACATTCGCCTGCTGGGCGCTACTCAGAATGGGAAATACCAGGCTCAGCCCAAGCAGCAACAGCGGGAACGTGTTATGAAACACCGTCTTCATCGTCCCTCCTTGTACAGGTATTATTTTTTCGCCGTCAGAGCATACTTTAGCTGACAATATTTATCAAGTACTCGTATCTCAAATCACGAAACGTCCGGCCAGACCCGCTTGTCAAAATCCCCAGCCGGGTTTATATTATCGAATGCCGATATCGCGTATGGATAACAAAACGCCCGAGTTGCTGGCGCTGGAGCGGGACCTTTTCCGCGGCTTCGTACCCATCCACATCCTGTACCATGCCGGGAAGGAAGCGGTGTTCGGACAGGCATTGAAGCAGGAGCTGGAGCGCCATGGCTACCGCCTGTCCTTCGGTAC
>Ga0315294_10001525_pt1 | contig 25277 bp, 26 predicted proteins | sample YL17G13_40_MG_FD_203626 | JGI IMG/M metagenome (GOLD analysis project Ga0315294, IMG submission 203626) | Sediment microbial communities from Yellowstone Lake, YNP, Wyoming, USA - YL17G13_40 | ecosystem: Environmental > Aquatic > Freshwater > Lake > Sediment | place: USA: Wyoming | collected... | reverse complement strand
GCCGCCCATCGCCAGCGCCGCCTCCATCACCGACCGCCGTTCCTCGTCAGTGAAGCGCAGCCGGCCTGCAGCCTGCGCTTTCTCCTTCACAATCCGGTTCTCCAGGCGCAAGTATTCATTCTCCAGCGTCAGCTCCCGGCACAGCAGCCGCGCCACCACCGCAATCATCGGCAGTCCCATCCAGTCGATCCCGTTCCTTCTGTTCCTCGCCACCCCGGCGCCTCCTCAGATCGCAATCCCAGCAGAGGCATAGGATAGCACGATTTGACAGCCCCGGGCTATCAGCTTACCATCACCACCAGCAAGGCGGATGAGTTTCTGGACAGCGCGGGCCTGTGGCAGGCTGCGGTGAATGTCCATCGCCAGCCGGTAGAGCGCCACCGCATCCCGGGGGCGCACCCGGTCGTCCAGGCGTGGCTTGCCGGTTTCCGGATCGCGCGCTATCAGGGACTGGAGCGCCAGCATCCCCAGCTTCTCGACCTGTTCTCCCGCCTCGATCCGGCGCTTGAGCGCCTGCTCGCGCGCCTGGGCCAGCATTCCCTCGACTTGCCGGGCCTGCTCGCCGTCCCAGGCGAGCACGCGGTCGACCCAGCAGTGCCGCTGGCACCAACGGCGAATCAGCGACGGGTGCCGGCCGAGGCTGGCGGCGACGCGGGTGATGCTGCGCTGCACACCCAGCAGCTTGTAGCACTCGAACCCAGCGAAAGCCTTGGCGCCCTCTCCGGGCTGGCGCTCCCAGGGCGCGGGCGTCACGTCTGGGAGGTTCGCCGTGCTGGCCGGCGTCGGCATCGGCGCAGGTGCGCCTTGGCGACTGTTTGGCATTTCATCATCTCCTGTGCGGACCATATCGTCTTGCGGCGTCTCCATTGGCACCCACAAAAACAAAAAGCGGACGGCCAATGCCACCTCTGGTGGCGTTTGCCGTCCGCCTGTCTCCGCCAATCCTGAGACAGCAGTTCCTCTGCCGTCCCCTGATTGTCTACGCTAAGTCTACCCTAAGACCGCCGTCCTGTCAAGCGCTCGGCGCACAAAAATGGTGCGGCCGATCCATCCGCTCGCATCACCGGCGTCCGCTTTCACTGCAACCAGTTCTCCACTCGCAGGCCAGGAACATGCCCGAAATGGGCGTCGTCGCTAACTACGACGAGGCCCGCCTCGATGGCGATAGCCGCGACCCAGATGTCATTAGCCGGAATGGGCGCGCCCTGCCGGGCCAGTTCAGCCTTGAGCTGGCCATAGCGCTCGGCGACAGCGGGAGTCACCGGCAGCACGTCCGCCATGTCACGCAAGAGGCTGCGAATCTCCGTTAACAGCTTGGCGCGTCGGGGTTTCGGGACGTGGTGCGCGCCATAGACCATCTCGCCCTGGGTGATCACCGACGTGTAGAAGGTGGCGGCTCGCGGCAGACTCGCCAAGTGGCCGACAATGACCGGCTGGTTGCGCTGGAGGTGGCTGCAGGTATTGGTGTCAAGCAGGTATCTCAACCGGCGCCTCCCAATCCACCACGTGCGCTTGGCCGATAGCCCGTATCATCGCCTCAACATCTCGTTCACTCAGCCTGCCGCAGTGACGCAGCAGGGCCGCTGGTGATCCCTTTCTCGGCGCGCCCTTGGGTTGACGCGTCTTGCCCGAGCGTGGCGGCGTGCCCGCCTTCCGTGTGCGGGCGGCAGCCTCGCCGTACGTGCGCAAGACGAGCTCTTCAATGCGAATCAGGCGTCCGATGCGACGCGCGGGCAGGCGCCCGCTCTCCACCCAGCGCAGCACCGTGCGCTCGTGCACCTTGAGGATGGCAGCGGCCTCTCTGGGCGTGTACAGGCGAATGGTCTGCGTGGTCATTGATTGCATCCTTGATGTCAAATCGTGGCCGAGGTAATTGTACTCTAAAGTTCACTATAAGTCAAAGGCGTCATCCTGTGTGCTGATTAACTGAGACCCGAGTCGTGCTGACATGCCACAGCGGGCGAGGTGGCCTTGGAGCGCCAGCGCGCCGAGAAATTCGCTCAGTGACGGGCGGTTTTGCCACGTGTTTGGCGTGCGATGTGAGCACCGGGGCGGAGCCTGCGGGATGAGTCTGGCGTCTGCTCCTGCCTCGTAAGTGGCTGTACGCCTAACGCATCCGGTGGCCGCGCGGCTGCCTATTACTACCTCCTACCTACCTTACTACCTATACCTATATACATTATCCTCTGCGTGTTCGGAACTGCTGGGCAGGGGCAGGCGGCTTGCCCCGGAAATCCTCCGAGTAGCGAAAATGAACACCGCCCAAATCGATCTACTTTCGATACACTTTCGATCTACCACGGGTGCCATCAGGCGGTAGATCGAAAGTAGATCGGCCATAGCGGCGCCGATCTACCGCCGATCTGCCATCCCGCCCTGCGGACTCCGGCTTACAGGCCCGCTCCTCGCTTGTCCCCCACGTGCCACAGCCGCCGCGACTGTGGCACGGTGGGGCAGCCGCCCTCGGCTGCCAACCGATTCATCATGTAGCGTGGCCGCCTGTCCTGAGCAGCGTCGAAGGGCCCCTTGGGCTACATAGCGCTCTGCGCGACGGAGGCTCGGCTGCGAATTTCGACGCGCTCACTTCCGCTCGAATCCGCCGGTCCGTTTGTCGCCATTGCGCACAATGCCCAACAGTTGGGTTGTTACAGGGCCGCTCTTCCGGCTGCTTTCGCGCCCCACTATTCCCCGCGGAAGCGCTGCAGCTTCTTCCTGCGGCGAGCGACCAATGTGTACAGAACGTCAGGCAGAGCTTGCCTTGCCGTCCCCCATCTGCTCGTCGAGCCACGATCTGTTCCAAGCGATTCTGTAAGGTCCTGTCGTCTCCACGACCGCGCCAACCATATCGGGCTCTCGGATGCGCCCTACGCGGTTGAGTTGAACCATTCCTATCCGATCCGCTCCAAGGCCGAAATCCTTGAGTTTCCTTCTTCGATGATCGCGTCTGAAAACGGAAACCTGTGCATAGCCCAGAGGCAGATAGCGGGCCAGTCGATGAATTCCACTGGTTCGTCTCCCCTCCGCAACCGCGGCGCGTATGATCCTCCGACACGAACGCCTAATCAGATCTTGGTCAACGGGCGCTGCATCATAGGATAGCACCACACACGCCTTCACGACGGATCGCCAGCCGCTCCGATTCAGTTCGACCGCTCTCACCGCGACGTGCAGCAAACCTAGCCGTGCCAGCACATCAGACACGACGAGGGGCCAGTGTATCCGCAGGCTATGGACCAGAGTCTCAACTCTTCCTAGAACGCGCGGCCCGCCGAGTGTGGGTAGATTGGAGACGCCTCGTTCCAGCGCGTTCGCGCAGTCTCCCAGTGAGTACGCTCCAGGGGCCACAATATCTGCGAGTTTCCTTCCGTCAAACACCGCCCATCGAGGCGAATCCTTGGGCGTACGAAGAGAGAACAAGTGGCGATCAAGCCCCGGCGCAAGACGCGCTGCCAGCGCCGCAGAGGCGACGGCACAATGGAGAACCTTTAGGAGGTCACGTGTGTTGGGCCGCGCGTAAAGGATGAGTTGCGTCCGACCATCCGGCAGAGATGAGGATACGCAAGCCTCGATGTGCCACCACGGTGAATCAGTCGCTGCTTGAACTTCCTCCAGCAGCACTTGCCGCGGAACCGAGTACCCGCTCTGAACGTGAGTCGCCAGGAAGACTCGCATTCCAAGCGCCATGGCGTTGCACGTGTCCAGCAAGTCGTCGAAGAGAGCTATCACTTCTCCGTGTGAGAGTGCCTTCGTGTTTCCCTTATTGTCTCGATACTGGATCTCATCATGGAGATAAGTGATGCCTCCGTGGGCGATGCCGTTCCTAACCGTACTGTCGTGTGAATCAGCGAGAGCAGACATCCCTGCCCTGCGCAATTCGTCGGCCGCTTGGATGACCTCCAATCCGTCTATCCCTGCACGGCGCTGGCGCCGGCTGAATAGCGCGACGGGATAGATCAGTGGGAAGAAGACTGCCTCTACCAGACGCAGGTACGCCGGATGCACGGTTTGGTCTAGGAACCGCACGACATCCCATTCTCCGTGCGTGGACTTCAAGATGGGGTCATGCCAGTCACCGGCATTGATTTCAGCGAGCAATAAGAGCGCCTGACTTAACCGTGCCCCATTTTCCTCGAGGTACTGCCTGAGCTCCGCGTCGTGACTCTCGCGTTGAGATTGCAGCCACTCGCTGTAGATCAAGAAAGCTTCGGGCGAGTAAAAGCGTTCTGGGCAGTGGTCCAAGTACTTGTGCAGCGAAAGCCAAGCGTCGCGCGGGGCGTCCCTGATACCCGGGAACTGACGCGAGACTGCCGCTCGCTGGCGCCTGTGTGCCTCGACAAGCAAGGGGTTAGTCGTTCTGCTGTCCACCGTAAGCCCGCTCTCCCTCGTTGACCGCACCTCTCGTCCTAGACTACTTCCCCCCATGTCCAGTTTTCAACGCCGTACCTATCGACGCTTGACCAGAGGACACGGCGGACTAATCCAACCTTGTTGCGCTACGGAGCGGCCTCATTACCCTTCATCCTGCGCACGGCTTCCTCAGCGATTTCATTGATGCCTTGCGCGGAGCATACGGCCTTGCGTCCAGCTAGAGGGAGGGAGTAGTGCGCAACATCATCTCTGCCCACATTGTGCCAAATCGGCAAGATGATACTTTCCCCGTTCACCTCCCGCTGAACAAGACCATCGAGTTCGATCTGCGGCCACTGCTTCTCGAAGAAGGCAGGGCTGAGCACGACGATGCCATACCGAGATGCTGCAAGCCCTCGATCAATGGAACGGCGGAGGCTGTCACCCCATCTAAGCGAGAACTCGTCGTACCACACCTTTAGCCCGGCATCGCGCATGGCCTCGGCCAGCCCGTGTACGAAGCTCTCCTTGTCTTCGCTCGCATGGCATATGAAGACGTCCCAAGTCTTCTGCTGATGTGTGGCTCTCTGCGGCTGGCGTTGGGTGCCTTGGTGTGGTTCGCGTTCACGCCGTTCGACCCATTCCACTCCGCTAGCAGTGATTCTCCACCGGTCGGGACATCCCTGACCTGTTGGTCGGGATTCGAGGAGGCCCTTCTCTCGGAGCAGCTTTGCATTCCTTAAGCATTGCTCACCGGGCAAGCCCAGCCTCTCGGCGGCTTCGTGGATGGTGCTTGCGGGCGAGCGCGGAGGGCCTTGCCATATTCGGTAGAATTCATAGAGTAGCCGTTGCCTTGTCTCTGCGTCCGTCGCCGGCATGCCGTTCGATGCCATCGCGGCATCTGATTCTGGCGGTATTCTCGCCCTCAATTCATCCACTCTGGCCCAACCTTCTACCGTCAGCGCATATTCTCCGCCGCCCTGGTCCCAGTGAACAACTTCGTTAAGCAGACCTGAGTCGACCACGTGCTTTACGATCAGGTTCATGGCCTCACTATCTGCCGCGAAAAACAGAGGCCAGTCTTTGCTTTCGTCGAGCCGCACGCGGGCGCCGAGCTGACGGTTGTGGGCCAGACTTAGCAACGCCCGGTCTATCCGGTCGGGTGTGGAGCGAGGGATCATGGTGCTGAGGATCTCGGCAATGCCAAAGCCAACGCGCTCTCCGTTGGGCTCGTAGTCACTGGAACAAAACGTGATCGGGTTGTCCTGCTCAGAATGCTCGCGAGTCACGCCCGACAGCATCGCCCTATCGTGCTGTTTGAGATCTGGACTCTCCATCTCCAGTTGCGCTGCCATAGTGAGATCGTAGCGCCCACACCTTGCGCATGTAACGCGGGATATCCGTCTATGGGGGTCCGCTAATCTGAATTCTGCCGTCTTCCCGCAGAGTGGGCACTTCTGATCGGTCACGACCTATCTCCTTCACCCGCGCGGCGGCGTCACCAGGCGTCTGTACGGCACGCCAAATGCCAGATCATCTTATCACAATGCGACCCGATTTCGCTCGACTTCTGGCCCAAGCCGGAGGAAGCCCTGGCCTCTATCCTCGAGGCAGTGCCGGCGGGAGGACGGGTGGTCATAGAGACCACTCCTCACGGCCAGAACTACGCCTGGGACTTCTGGCAGAAGCATGCGGCGGGCGATCCCAGCTTGCCGCGCTTCAAGCGCCACTTCTTCCCGTGGTGGGACGACCCGACCTATCGCATCCCGGGTATCCTCGATCCGCCAAGCCCGACCGAGGACGAGCTTGCCCTGATCAGCGAACATGGCCTGGATGATGCCCAGATCCAATGGCGCCGCGCCAAGCGGTTCGATCTCGGCGAGAGGTTCGACCAGGAATACCCGGAGGACCCGGCGCGCTGCTTCCTGCGCTCGGGGCGGCCGGCATTTGGCGACGAGGCCGTCGGGTGGCTGGAGAGCCGGCCCTGGCTGCGTGGAGACGAGCGTGAGGCGGTCTGGGAGGAGCCGGTGGGTGATGCGAGCTACGTCATCGGCGCCGACCCGGCGGAAGGCCTGTCTGAGAGCGATCCCAGTGCCGCCGTGGTGGTGTGCCGCCCCGAGGAGGCAGGGGTTCCCATGCGCGTGGTGGCGCGCATACGCGGACAGTGGCCTCCGGATGTCTTCGCGGCCAAGCTCTACACGCTCTCCCAGCGCTACAACCGGGCGGAGCTGGTGGTGGAGCGCAATAACCACGGACACGCGGTGCTGCTGGAGCTGGACAACCTGCATGCGAAGGTATGGAAGGACCACCGGCGGAGCACCGAGGCCCAGGCGGGATTCCTGACCAACCAGGCTTCCAAGGTTCTGCTCATCGACCGGCTGGACAAGTCGCTGCGCGAGCACAGTCTGGAGATCCCGTGCGAGGCGACCATCGGCGAGCTGCGGGCTTACCAGCACCTGGACGACGCAAGTCTGGGCGCCCCATCTGGAGCCCATGACGACTTGGTCATGGCGCTAGCTCTGGCGAACTATGTGTGCCTGGAGCCACGGCCGCAGTTTCGGATTCGATGGATTTGATTCCAGCGGGCCAACGGCGCTCGTCCTGAACACCAACCTTCTACGGGAGCGGCTGCCGCGCAGCTGTGCCACCTGGTGGTGAAGGTCGTCGGCTTACATGTGGGAGCTGAGTCGAATGTGCGGAGGGGCGATCCCGCCGCACAGACAGGCGGCATGGCCCCTCCGCCGTGCGGCAGCTGATCGCACCTCCCCCACGCGCTGGCTCCAGCCTCTCCCACTCTCCACCTGGGCCAAGCCGCGCGCAGATAGGCGCACACTCTCATGTTAGGGCCAGGTATGGTCCCCCAACCCGAAGGCAATATGGCGGAGCGAGAAGAGGTTGACCCATTGAGCCCACTAGAGTATACTAAAGTATAGAGAAGGAGGCGCGGTCATGCCTAGCGACGTGATGACAGTTGACGAGCTGGCGGAGTATCTGAGGCTCGACCGCCAGACCGTATATCGCAAGTTCCGCAGCGGCGAGCTGCCTGGCGTGAGGATAGGCAAGGCGATCCGCTTCAAGCGAGATGTCATAGATGCCTGGCTTCGCGTCATGTCACTCCGCTGGGACCCGGAACGCCGTGAAGAGCTTCGCCGCTGGGCCGAGGGCTTCGCCAAACAGCGGGGTATTGGCGAGAAGGACGCAATGGATGCGGTCCGAGCGCGAAGATACGGCCGGCGATGCGAGCAGTCATAGATACCAACGTCATCATCTCTGCTCTGTTCTGGGGCGGCCAACCTCGTCGCGTGATGGATCATGCCGCGTCCGGTCGCTTTCAAGCCATTACCTGCCCCGAACTCCTGATTGAACTCGAAGACGTCCTCGCAGAGGATTTCGGGGTCCCGCAGGAGCGCGTCGATCTGATTCTGCGCGATGTGTTATCTTTCTCGGAACTGATCGCACCCATCCCAGAGCTCGAGGTGCCAGTCCGCGATCACGCGGATGTCAAAGTGATCGCGTGCGCGGTCGCAGGCCGGGCTGACTTCGTCGTCACCGGCGACCGTGATCTCCTGGCTCTCGGCGAGGCACACGGGATCCGCGTCGCCACCGTACGCACCTTCCTTCAAGCCTACCCATGGTAAGCCCGTGCTGTCCAAAAACTCATCCGCCCTGCTCATTGTGCTAGAAACGTGATCGTGCTACCCTGTGCCTCTGCTGGAATAGCGATCTGGGGAGGCGTTGGGATGGCCAGGAACGGAGAGCGGGGCATCGACTGGATGGGGCTGCCAATGATTGCCGTGGTGGCGCGGCTGCTGTGCCGGGAGCTGACGCTGGAGAATGAGTATTTGCGCCTGGAGAACCGGATTGTGAAGGAGAAAGCGCAGGCTGCAGGCCGCCTGCGCTTCACGGACGAGGAACGGCGGTCGTTGACCGAGGCGGCGCTGGCGATGGGACGCTCCCTGATGAAGGAGGTGGTGAGCATCGTCAAGCCAGAGACCATCCTCGCCTGGCAGCGTCGCCTGGAGCGGCAGAAGTGGGACTATAGCGCCCGGCGCACGCAGCCGGGGCGACCGCGGACGCCAGGCGAGATCGAAGCTCTGGTCTGCCGCCTGGCGAGAGAGAACGCCTGGGGCTACCAGCGCATCCGGGGGGAACTCCTGAAGCTCGGCATTCAGCGTTCGAAGGGCTGCATCGCCGCCATCCTGCGCCGTAATGGGCTGCCCCCGTCACCCCAGCGCGGCGGGCTGACCTGGCGGCAGTTCCTGGCGCGTCACGCGGAAGTGCTGCTGTGCGCCGATCTCTTCACCAGGAAGTATGGACCTGCACGGGGCTGCGGACAGCGTATGTCCTGTTCGCCCTGCACCTACGCACGCGCCGCGTGGTCCTCGCCGAGGCCACCTTCTCTCCTCACGGTCCGTGGATGCGGCAGATGGGGCGGAACTTGCTGATGGCGTGCGAGGATCTGGGCGTTGCGCCCCGCCTGGTGATCCATGACCGCGACGAACTGCTCGTGCACGACCTTGACGTCACGTTACAGGGGGCCGGGCTAAGGATCGTGAAGACGCCGTTTCGCGCTCCCGACGCCAATGCCCACGCCGAGCGCTGGGTGCGCAGCGCGACCGGAGAGTGTCTGGATCACCTCATCCTGATCGGCCTGGGGAGCCTGCGCAGAGCCCTCGCCTGCTATCGCGACTTCTCCAACCACCACCGGCCGCATCAAGGGATTGGCAACCAGATACCGGATTGCCTGGCGGCGGGAAGCGTCCCCGTGCTTCCCGCTGCGCTGACCGCGCAGCGACTCGCCGTCGCCCGCGAGCAGTTCCTCGGCGGCCTGCTCAACTCATACTCCCGCAAAGCGGCGTAGTCCAAATCGGTCCCTGACTGCTCCTCACCTGCCGCCCGGCGCGGTCGCACCAGCACGCGCAGGCGCGTTCTCCGGGCCCCTCAACCGCCAGCGCTCCCACCGCCCAAGCACGATCTGCGATCCAGCCCTTCGTATCAAAACGAAAGACTCGATGCTACGCAGAACGTCAGACGGGTTTCTGGACAACACGGGGTCAGTGTGCCGGCGGCGTGGCCCTCGGCGACCTCGGCCGCGACGGCGGACGCCCATTCCCGTTGTGCCTGGCGACTGCGCTCGCTCAGGCGGGGAGTGGCCTTTAGCAGCCTTTTCGTGGCCTTCAGCCGCTGCGCGAGAATGTCGACTCGCCGGTCCTCCACATCGAGCTGCTCCGCCTTCAGTCCGTCGAGGAAAGGCCTGAGGTCAATTGTTCCGAGCCAGCCGGGGGTTCAGTGTCGCGGACATCCACAGGGAGTGCGTAGGGCCAAAGACGCCAAGCAATCGCCTGAAGGCCGCGAGCTGGGCGGAGGTGACGAGCCCGGGCCCCATTAGCTGAACCTCGTCGAACACCCACAGGCAATCGGAATTCACGAGACCGAACGACACCGGCCAGCGAAATCGGCTCTCGGCGTAGCCCCGGTTCAGCGCGCGCGACAGAAGCATATCCTGTGTGCCAATAAGAACGGCTTCGCGCTCTGGAGATAACTCCCACTCTGCGGGCGCATCCCCTCCCATGAGGACGGCGACCGCCACTCCGCCTCCGCTGGCGGACGCGTTCGCGGCAGCGTCCAGCCCGAGTCGGCACAGGTAATCGCGAACACAGCGTGCCGTTTGTTCCACCAATACGCGCGTAGGCAGGCAATAGACGAGGCGGCGTGGGGTGTTGGCGTGAATACGGCGGTCGGGGTGGTGATGGCGCCAACACAGCCAAGCAAGAACGGCTGCCGCCGTCTTGCCGGCACCGGTGGGGACGTGGAGAAGGGCGGGAAAGTCGTGGGTCTCGGCGAGCCGCCGCTGATAAGGGAAGGGGCTGCTGCCGACAGCTCGTGAGAAGAAACTGTCGAACGACGACTGGGACATTACAGGGCCCCTCCGTGGTCAGTCGATCAGCCGTGGCCGCGGGCGTCACACCCGCGATGCAACTGCACGCCCCCGCGACAGACACATGTAGGGAATACTGCGCTCACGTTGGATTTCCTGCTGGCCCGATTCTGCCTGGGTGTGCGGCCTCTTGTTGGATGCCGAATGCGCCGATCACGCGGCCACACTGTGCATGTCAAGCGCGGATGAGACCCTCTATCATGGTTGGTGACTGTACGAATTGAGGACCGGAGAAGCAGTCTTGGCGAAGTGAGAGGAGGCGCGGAGCCGAGATACGGCAGAATGGGACTGTTGCGCCGCAAACAAGAAGGCGACATCGCAGGGCAGACGGATGAGCGGTTACCGGCCCGCATGCGGATGAATGGTTATCGACCCGGAACGGATGAGTGCCTTCGAACTGCAAACAGCCGTCTGCGCGCATGCAACCCATGCCTATTCCGAGTGGAGATCATGGATCGAGTCCCTTCAACTTGAGGCCTCACTGAAGGCGGAGAACGCACCTGAGATCACGTACAAGCCGAGAGGGTCGCTGGACGTGTCCCGTCCGCCATCTAACAAGGGCACCCTGTCCATCCTCAAACAAGACAAAACCGCGAAGGTCGGAATCCAAGGACGACGCCTACGAGCCGCATGGGACAAGAACTACCTCTCCAAGAGCTCCTGCGTCTCTCGATGCGATTGCCTCAATTGGGAGATCGGTTGACTCCGTTTCGTTCACGAAGTATACTCCTCGGAGTAGTTTTCGCCTGCCGCCAACCTTTTTCGGGTCACCTCGGATGAATGGCCGCGGTTGTTCCGTCATCTTCCGGGGCACAGGCTTGTTTGGCTTGGCGAAGAGAAGGAGCATTTTCATGACAGAACATGGTTTCACCCGGCGCACGTTCTTGGTGGGAAGCGCCTTGACGGTTGCGGGTTTGTCGACGGCCGGGCGTGCCGCCGTGAAGAGGGTTTCCCCAAACGAGAAGCTGAACGTAGCCGCCATCGGCGCGGGCGGACAAGGGGGCGCCGACATCAAGAGCATGGGCGCGGAAAACGTGGTTGCGTTGTGTGACGTGGACTGGGACCGGGCGGCCGACACGTTCAAGACGTTCCCCAATGCTCGGCGGTACAGAGACTTTCGGGTCATGCTCAAAGAGGAGAGGCTGGATGCCGTCACCGTGTCGACGCCGGACCACACCCACACGGTAGCCGCGTTGGCCGCGATGGAACGGGGCATTCACGTCCGGGTTCAGAAGCCCCTGACGTGGTCGATTGCTGAGGCGCGGGCCCTCAGGAAGGCGGCTCACAAGTACCAGGTAGTGACGGCGATGGGTAACCAGGGCCACGCCGGCGACGGAGTGCGGCAGATGTGCGAGATCCTTTGGTCCAACGCCATCGGCCCGGTTCGCGAGGCCCACATTTGGACGGACCGGCCTATATGGGACCAGAGCGCCAGACAGAAACTGCCGTCGGTGGCCGTGCCCGAAGAACTGGACTGGGACCTCTGGCTTGGTCCGGCGCCTTACCGCCATTTCAACCCCGGATATGCGCCGTGGGACTGGCGGGGCTGGTGGGAATTCGGCTGTGGCGCCCTGGGCGACATGGCCTGCCACATCATGGACCCGGCGAACTGGGCGCTCCAGCTCGGCACGCCCACGAGTGTCGAATGCGTTACCATGGAAGGCGGCAGCGAAGAAACGCCTCCCATGAAGTCCATCATCAAGTATGAGTTCCCGGCGCGCCCGTTCCGGGAGAAGGTGGACGTGGCCTGGAAAGGAAAGACCCTGCCGCCCGTTACGGTCTATTGGTACGACGGCGGATACATGCCGCCTCAGCCCGCGGGTGTTCCGGAGGGCACGAGACTGGGCGACGGCAACAACGGCTCGTATTTCGTCGGGGATGACGGCGTCGCAACCACGGGCTGCTACGGCGCCGGCACCCGCTTGCTGCCCGACGAGCGGATGAAGGATTTCGAGATGCCGGACGAAGTCATCCCGCGCGTGCCGGGCGGCGATTCGTACGTGGAATTCGCCAACGCGTGCAAAGGCGGTCCGCTGCCGGGCTCGAACTTCGACTACTCCGCCCCGTTCACGGAAGTGGTGCACCTGGGCAGCTTGGCCGTCCGCGCCGGCGTAGGCAAGAAGATCCAATGGGACTCCAAAGCCATGCGTTCGCCCAACATGCCGAGAGTCAACCTATTCGTCGGACGGCAGAACACACGGCGCGGCTGGGAAATCAGCGTGTGACCTCCGCAGTCCCAAGGTGTCGAGAGAACAAAAGGCCCTCCCGAAAAGGAGGGCCTTTCATCTGCAGGATTTCCGCGACAGAAGCCTGCGAATGCCTCAAAACGTCGCATCAATTGCGCTTGTCTCTATAAGACGGCGTGTCAATACCTCCCCTGCGAACTGCTCCGACGATGACTTGGCGGTCTTGTTTTGAGACAGGTTGTGCATGGCAAGGGCGGATGAGATCCTTTGTGACGGCTGGCGACTGTGCGAATAGAGGACCGGAGAAGCGGTTTGAGCGAACCGAGAGGAGGCGCGGAGCCGGGATATGTCAGCATGCGACCGCCATGCCGCAAACGAGAGGGCGACATCGCAGGGCAGACGGATGTGCGGTTACCGCACCGCATGCGGATGAGTAGTTATCGACCCGGAACGGATGAGTGCTTTTGAACCGCAAACAGCTGTCTGTCCACACGCAACTTAGACCGATTGAAGGGCGAAACCACGGATCGAGCGTGTTCCACCTGGGGTCTCATTGAAGGTTAACAAACACACGCCGTCCGATGCTCCCCAAAACGTCCCCTGCACCAGGTAATCCGCCGCCAGCGCGCGACCGGCTTTTTGCGCGGTGTCCGCCCCGACCAGCCCCGACTCCCCCAGGTGCGTTTCCTTGATCATGCGATCCACGCGCTCGCGCGCCACGACCTCGACCCCGGCATACGCGCTCAGGTCGGTGGTCAGCATCCGCGCCAAGGCCCTGCGCAGCGGCTCCAGCTCCACCGATGGGCCGAGATCACGGAAGTCGAGCACGGCGATGCAGACCGCCCGCTCGCCGTCGGCCGTGTGGCCGAGCCTACTCAGTGCGGCCATCGCAACGGCAACGATCAGCGCGCAGATAGCTCCCTGGGCGCTCACGGTCTTCATGGGGCGTCCACCTCTGTGGCGGGTATTGGTCCCTCGTGGGTTCGGCTACCCCGACGCACCGCCGCCTCCAATTAGCCGCTCCAGTCTCCAGCGGGCGAACCCCTGCACTTCAACAACGGTGACTTGCGGACAATCCGGCAAGGTCGGCTGTGTCTGGGCACTGTATGCATGCAAGGCTTGCGCAGGTGGTTGTCCGCCGCCGGCGCGCTCATCCTGCGCCATTAGCAGTCTCCAGGTGTCGGGGAAACACCCGGGGTACACGGGATCGGGGACTTCGGCTGACCCCGGGGTCTGCTCCAGCGCCTTGTATGTGCGCACGGCATCGCTGGTGCGCCCCGTCCTTTCGTAGCAGTATCCCAGGGCGCACAAGGCGTTGGTCTTGGCGTATCCACCGGGGAAGTCGTTGACCACTGCCTGCAAGGCACTCGTCGCCCCATCGAGCCGGCCCGCAAGTAGATGAATGAAGCCGATCTTGAGTTGGGCGGTGGCGCCGATCTCGGTGTTGGGCCCGAGCTTCGCCACCTTCGCGTACAACTGCAGCATCTCCTCGGGGAACGCGTTGGCCGCTTCGGCGCAATCGGCGGCTGCCATGCGCGCGGCCAGCGCCAGCCCTCCTTTGGGAAACCTCTCATACACTTGCTCGAATTGCCGCCGGGCCTGCTCATAGCTGTGCAGAGTGCCCTGCATGATCTCGCCAATGGTGTAGCCCGCCAACTCCTCCCACTCGGTGCCGGCGTAGTCGGCGCACACGCCTCGCAACAGGCCGATCGCGCGCGAGTAGTCCTTGCGGGCCCAGCCATCAGACACGGCGCGAAAACGGGCGAGCAGGGCGGCCTGGTCTGCGGTCGCTTGCTGCTGCCGCAGCCAGTCAAAGGCTGACAACAGGAAATCCTCCGCTCCCGGCAGTGGTGAATAGCTGTAGTCGGGAAACCGCAGATACAATTCTTTTCCTATAGGCGACAGCGGAAACCCGGCCACCAGCACCCGGCCCAGGCCCCGCTCGACGGCGGCCAACATCGGGCAGCCCTCCCAGGTGGCCAACACTGGCTTCCTAGCCGCCTCAAATGGGGAGACGCAGACCACCAGCAGCTTGTCTATCCCTCGGCCGGCCGGGTGGTCGCCGCAAGCGTCCAAGATGCGCCAACCCCAGGTGCCAGTCCGCCGATCGGGGGTCGGGGTCACGCCTAAACTGCTCTCGATGGGGCCGGCGGCCGACGGGTGAACATACTCCGACATGCTGAGGAATATTCCCCCTCCGCGTCGCACGAAGTTGAGCCACGATTGCGTAACCCACCAGGGCTGTCCGGCCTTGGGCCAATCCATGACCACGGTCTGGTAGCGCGCCAGCGCCTCCCCTGGGTTGACCAGCGGAAGCACGTGCAGCGAGTCAAGCGCATAGCCGTTGTCCGCCAAGATCAATGTGGGATGCCCGAACTCCTGGCTGAGTAGGGAGTTGGGCTGATAGCCCTGCGGCGTCGGCACTGCGACGCCCAGCTGCGCGAGTTTCTCGCGCGCTTGTGCCACCGACACGTTGACCGCGTAGTAGGGGGAGCCGCGGTTTGCGCAGCCTATGACCCGCTGATATGCTCGGGCAGCTTCACTCGTGTCACCCTTCTTCAGCTGCAAATCCCCGATCTTCAACACCACTTCGAAGAAGGACTTCGTGTCGTGAAGGCCAGCGACGTTGCCGTACAACCGGATGGCGTCATCCCAATTGCCCGTTGCCTCTGCCACGCGGGCGCCGTTCAGATCGGCCCAGTGCGTAACGGCGGTTTCCATTGGACACTTCTTGACCGCCGCGTCCAGCAGCTTCCGAGCGGTTTCTGGGTGGTTCGTGTCGAGGCTGTGCTGCAGCAGCGTCTGCACCGTTTCCAGGAAACGGGACCAGTAGCCCCAGTTGGGCTCCGGTGGCGTCCGGGCCACTTCGAGCACGACCGAGATCGCCTGCCCCATGTCCTTCTTCTGCATCAGTATGTCCGCCATCTCGACCCCCGCAGCCATGCGCATGGGCACCTGCTCGGCGGGAAAATCGAGGACCTGGCGGTAGATTCCGAGGAGCGCGTCAGGTGTCGCCCGGCCCAGTTGCTGGAGCAACTGCGCCTTGTCCATCAGCAGTTCAACCTTCTTTCTGTCCGAGGGGTTGGCAGCGAGCGCCCTCTCGACGACCTCCAGCGCCTTGTCCAGACGGTGCGAATACACGTAGGCAAGGTACATGCCCCGGTAGGCAGTCTCGACCAGTCCGCCCTTGTCGGGATTGGAGGCGTACTTGCCAAGGGTGCGTTCTGCCAGGTCCAAGGTAGTTGCCGGATCCGTCTGAGCGCCTAGGTTGAGGGCACAGACTAACGCCTGCTCGCATTCGGGTTCCACGTACAAGCAGCGCATTAGATTCTGCAGCGCTTCCCGAGGCTGGCCCAGGTTGTTAAAATGGAGGCCGCGTTGGAGATAGGTATAGGCCTCCCACGATTTCGTCGGGGCGCTTGCCTTGACCACTTGGTCTGCCGCCCCGGGCATCGCCACGCTCAACGCCGCCGCCACCTGCCGGGCCAGTTCCTCCATCAACGCTTCATACTTGCCACTGGGGCCGCTGACGGACAGCGCGGCCACCAGTTGCCCACTCTCGGTATCAATCAGATGGGAGTCAAGGCGCAGGATTCCTCCCATCTCCAGGAAGCTACTCAGCAACATGCGTTGGGCTCCCAGCAGGCGGCAGCGCTTGGCGGCCGTTGATGGGTCCACCAGACCCGAGGCGCTCAGCCCCAGCTCCTTGATGATCTCCTGGATCTTCGCCCTCTCCACCAGAGTCACGCGGGGTATCTGGCAGAGGGTGGCGCAAAACAGGTCGCTGAGGGCGGGCTGCAGGGGGTCGAGGTCGCCGGAGGCACTGAGGTTGTCAAAATCCATCACCGCCACGGCCGGAGACGCGCTGCCATTGGTGGAGGCAGGAGTTGGCGACTTTGCCGGCTCCACCCCGAGCTGCTTCGCGATGGCCGACACGACCTGTTGCTCCAGGCGCAGAAACTCCGCGGTGGCTCCGGAGAAGGTCGAGGACAGCAGGCCCTGGGGGCTCTCGCGCGAGCCCATTGTCACCTCGACCGTTATCTGCTTCGAGGTAGCACCAAAGGTGCCCTGGACAACATAGTCTGCCCCCAGCGCGCGCCCAGCCAAGACCGCCGTTTCCGAACTGGCGAGGCCCCTCTCGCCAATGCCGGTTTCCGCCACGAACTTCTCCATCCGCTCCCGCTGCACAACCTTGAGCCCTTGCATGCGCGAGAGATCAGTGACCAGCATCCGCGCCAGCGCCTTGCCCAGCGACGCCAGCTCCACCGACGGCCCCAGGTCCTGAAAATCCAGCACTGCGACGACCTTGGGCGCCGACTGGGGCGCGTCGCTGCCGACCGCCGAAGCCGGATCGGCCAGCGCCAAACCCATGAACATTGACGCGCCGAGCAGCGCCACAAGCAACAAAGGTTGGTTTCTCATTGCTCATCCTTGAGTTGGAGCCGCACCCCCAGGTTGGTCATGAGCTGCCGGAAAACTGCCAGGGCCGCGGGATCGTCGGGCGCGCGGCCGAGCGAGATCTGGCACAGGATTGCCTCGCCTTCGCCGACTCGAACCTTGATTATCGCCCCCGGCTCCACGGCCACCTGGCTATCCTCGGCGGTCGCCGCGAACGGGAAAAGCGGGGCCTGTCCGCCGTGCGCGGCTGCGTTGAGTTGCTGCGGCGAAAGGCCCCATGTCAGAGGCAGCGACTGCGGCTGCAAGTCCGCTCGTTCCGGCGCGGGCGTCAACGCGACATTGCGCAGCCCGCAGCCCTCGAGGAAGGCGGCGCTTTGCGGCTCGGCGCCGATGATGATGCACTTGCCGCCTTTGTGCAGGTGCGCGCGGATCTTCTCGGCCAGCGATGGCTCATTTCTCCGCGCGTACTCCAACGCAGGCTCATCGGCGGCGACGATCAGAGGCGATTCCGGAGCGCCGATCCCCTCGGCGAGCACGACGCCTGCTCGGTCCGCCAGGGCGTGAAGCCCGCTTTCCGGGGGCGCCCACAAAGTGGCTGGACGAAACTGCGGGACGTCGCCGAGGGCGTACCTGAGCAGCGACTCGAAGAGCATGCGCGCCACCGGCTCGGCGCGGAAGCAGCCTACCACCGGCAGTCCGCAGAGCACGAGGCGGCCGCTGCCCGGGAATAGCTCGAGGATTCGGAAGCCTGCGTTGTTACCGATGGTTGTCACAAGGCCGCGGAAGTTTCCGCCTCGGGGCTCGGCCAGCGCGAAGCCGGCCGTCTCGTCCCGCCACGAGCTCAAGTCATCGGCCGTCAACGAAAAGAGCGCGGGATGCTGCGGTGCCAGAGAGAGACGCGGCGTGGGCTCGTTGGCGAAAGCACGGGGGAGGCCGAAGGGTTCGCGCCATGCCGAAGTGTCGCCCGGCTCAAGCCACAGCACGGTGCGCCCGGCAGCGGCGGCGTCGAGTGCGGCCTTGACGAGGTCGGGCGCCTTCCCCGCGCCTGGCGCAAGCAGTATCACCCGGCCGTCGAACGCGCGCAGTGCGACTGCCGTTGACACCGCGCGCGCAGTCAGCCCAAGGTCGCTGAGAGGCTTCAGCAGACTTCCTGACGGATCGGCGATTGCCACCGTGGGTTCACAGAGCAGTTTCCGCAGCGGCTCCGGATCCCACGCCGGATAGACCCGCAAGCTGAGCGCGCGATGTGCTTGCTCTTCCTGGTTGCGCATCAGGCACAGGGACCAGCGCACGTCGCACGGATGGCGCACCTGCGGCGCCTCGAACCGCACCGCGACCGGCGCCGATGTCCCCTTGGCTACCTCAAGCGCACTCGCTCCCCGGGCCAAGACGGCGCCACCCAGCTCGAATTCCCATCCCAGCGATAGGTCATGGGCGTCACCGGCAACGCTGACACGCACCGTGAACTCCACCGCCTCGCCCGACCACAGGTGGCGAATCCACGGCTCGACGTGGATCGTCTGCTCGGTGGCGGCCGGACGGCAAGCCGCAAGGGCTGCCATGCAGGCGGCGAGAACCAGCGCCGTGGCTAGCGAAGGTCTGGGCTTCATGGCGGCGCTATTGAGCGGCGAGCTTGGGGATCAGCTCGTAGGCGATGCTCGATGCCGCGTCCTGGAGGGCCTTCTTGGCGGCGATGCGCTCGGACAGGTCAAGTGCCGCGGTGGTGCGCCGCGCGATGGCGACGACCGCCCCGGTCTTGCGGTCCAAGACGCGCACCTCGACCCGTCCCTTGGCAGAGACGATGTCGCCAAAGCGGCCCCCTGCTTCACTGAAAGCCTGCCCGATGACAACAATGTTCACGTCCTCCGGCAGAACGCGTGGAATCGCCGCGTCGTCGCTGGCGTAGTAGTTGCGCGCCCATTCGTGCATGCTGCGCTCGAGATTGCCCGGATCGAACACCTCGAAGCCGCATTCCTTGAGCCACACCATGAGCTCAGTCTCCGCGGCGGGATCAACCGCGGGCGCGCCATAGTGCTCCTCCGACACCGCCACGACCACCTTGGGCAGCTTCCTGCCCTTGAGGCTATCGGCCAGAGCGCGAAGCAGCTTCTCCGTGTCGGCCCCACTATCGGGCGCAACCAACTGGCTGCGGCGCGCAAGGATATCCCGGTGCACCTGTTCGGCCAGTTTGTCGAGCACCGGCAGTAGTTCGCTCTGGATGCCCCCTCGCGCCTGGGCGATATAGACGCGTCCGGTCTCCACGCCGACGGTGCGCGCGGTGACCAGCAGTTGCTCGTCAATGACATAAGCGCGTCCGACCACTAGCACCTGTGCCCCGGCCAGCCAGCCGATGCGCGCCGCCTCTTCCGGCCGCACCGCCGCCGACAGGCTCAGCTTCTGCTCGTCGAGAATCGCTTCGAGACGCTCGCGCTCCACCAGTTGCAGTGACGGATCCGCGGACAGGCGCGCGCCAATCACCTCCGCCGTTTGCAGCCCGATCACCTTATCCTTGCTGTCGAAAGGCAGCACCGCCACCGTCAGTGGCAGCGTGTGCGGCGCCACCTCGACCGCCCGCGCGGCGTTGTCTCGCTGCACCGGCGCAGCCGACTCTGCCGCTGGGCTCGCCGCTGCGATCGACGGAATCAGCATTGCACCCACGGCCAGCCGTACGACTTTGAGCCATGTTGCCATGTTGGCCCTCCTCTTGCCCTAATCTACTGCCAAGGTAAACGTGAACGGATCGGCGCCCGCCCCCGGCGAGCCGCCGAGGAAACCACCGGCAGCGTCAGTGGCCGTAACGCGCCATTCGTAGCGGCGCCCCGCACTCATCCTCGTCACGTCGACCGCAACGTGCGGTTCCGTCGTGATCCTCGAGAACGTCTCCTCGTTGGTGGCGGAATCGGTCACCGAGAACAGGTATCCCGCCGCGTGCGGGCACGGCAACCAGGTGAAAACGAACTCGCGTGTGGGCGACAGGATCGCGCCTGCAGGGGGATCCCGGGCCTCGATAACGCGGCCCATGTTTATGTCGGGCGCCTCGACCGAATCGCCGGAAATGTCCAGGCGGCTAGTTACACGGTTGAAATGGCCGGGGTTGTCGCCTACGTAGGCGTACACGCGGTAGGCGCCGTCCGGGACTCCAGCAAACGAGTATCGGCCTTTGTCGTCCGTGCTCGCGCGAAGTTGTGGCACGAAGGTGAAATCATCGGCGTGCACCAGTCGCAGAACCACGCCTGCCAGCGGCCTGCCGGCGTAGAGCACACGTCCCTGGATCATTCGCGGCGGGGGCGCCCCGTGGAACTCACGGCGAATTGTGATTGCCACCGGCGACAGACCCAACGCCTTGGCGGCGAAACTCGCAGGTATCATGACCCGCCCGCCGATCAGCCGGGCCGGCGTCGGCGCCTGCACCGCCACGTCGTTTAAGCGTACGGTGCGCGCGTCCAGAGGCATCTCGAGACGCACGTTGCCGCGGGCAAGGCGCACCGTGCGGCTGGGCTGGTCAAACGTGACAAGGGCCAGGCTGGAGGCCGCGAAGTCGCGCGCCCAAACGAGCGTCGTCCGGTCACGTTCAACCGGCGGCAGCGTCAGCCTAAGCTGAGCCGACCCGGCCTCCCGTGTGGCCGAGCACAGCAGAGCGATCCCGGCGGCAGCCAGCCAGCTTCGGCTCACAGGGAACCTCATTACCCCTCACTCCTCCAACGCGGCCAAGCGAATGTCGTCCACGCCTTCCGGAACAGGTGCCACCACCCGCGGAGCCTGGACCACGGCGGCCGGTGCCGCATGACGAACAGGCGGCGGTGCCGGCAGGCGGCGAACTGGGGGCGCTTCTCGCGCCGGGCGCTTGGGCGGCGCCGGCACCGGGTGCATCGGCTCGGGCGCTGCGACGACCGGTACGGGCGTCACGGCCCGCACGGCCGCACCAAGCGTGGCACGCGGGGTCGCTGGCGCAGATGCCCGCTGCTCGCCGACCCACATTCCCCCGACAAACAGCACGGCGGCAGCCGCCGCCGCGCCCGCGATGGCGAGTGCTCGCCACTGCCGCGTCGCATGCCAGCAAACCGCGTCCGCGCCCATCGCTGCGGCGCGAACCGCCTCCAGAATGCGCTGGCGCTCCCGCTCGGTGGGCGCCGGTGGGGGCAAAGCTGCCAGGGCGGCGCGCCGGGTCCCCACATCGCGTCGGCACCGCGGGCAGATTGCCAAGTGGCTCTCCACCGCATGGGCCTCATCCGGCGCTGCATCGCCGTAGAGATAGCTCCCGATCAGGTGGCCAATCCTCTCACACGGATTCATCAACGTTCACCTCTGCGGATAGGGCATCGCGCAGACGCGCCGTCGCCCGCGACAGATGCACCCGCACCGTCCCCGGCGCACATCCCAGTGCGGCTGCGATATCGTTGACCGATAAACCGGCGAAATGGCACAGCAGGAATGCCGTTCTCTGCTGACGCGGCAACTCCCATAGCGCCGAGCGCAGCGCCTCGCGCAGCGCGGCCCCGGCGGCCCAGTTTGCCGGGTCGGGATCGAGAGCGCGATCGGCCCCTTCGGTCATCTCCAGCATCACCGGCCGGCGCCGCTGCGACCTTCTCCAATCGTGGCACTGGTTGACGCAAACGCGGTACAGCCATGCCCGCAAACGGGCCGGCGGGCGCGAACGCGATATGCAGTGGTACAGCTTGATGAGGACCTCCTGCGTCACTTCCTCGGCGTCGTCGCGATTCCCGAGCAGCTCGACGGAAAGGGCGAATAAGTGGCCGAGATGAATCGCCGCTAGCTCGTCGAAGGCGCGCGCGTCCCCGGCCTGGAACCGGGCCACGAGCTGCTCATCTCTCCGCGCCTGCGATGCCATCGCGGCCGCGATGTCCTCCATGTTCGGCTCTCACCAACCTACTAGACGTACGAAAGGACGAAGATATTTACTGCCGCTGTGAAAAACTCGTCCCGCGCTCGGCCATTGACGCGCCGGAGATCGCGCCTCGCCGCTGCGGCTATAAGCTCGGGAGCGTTGTCGGAGCGCGGACATGCTGTCAACGCGGGGGCTGAATAGGCGCCAATCGGCGGGCGAATAAAGCGGCGTGTTGCGCGTGCTCTGGCGGTGCAATGACACCGTTCCCCCTCATCCCGCGGCAATGCTGCCGACGCGCCAGGAATGCTATGACCGGAACGCTTTTCGCCGTGCGAGGATGACTCCCCTGCGCTTCGGACCGAGATCATGCGCCCCTCGATGATGAATGATGAGATAAATGAGAATCGCCACGAGGGAAGTTGGCGAGGTAAATGCGAATAGTGTGGTTTTTCGGGCGGGAAAGTGGTTTTTTCGGGACGCCTTAAGGGAAAACACCTGGCGCGTGGACGCCGCATAACGGCCCATCGCAGTCGGCCCGACCCGGACGGCCTGTGTCGGCAATGGGTTGCCGACCGGACCCGAGTCAGGCCGATGGATCGGGCATCATTCCGGTCGGCACGGCTATGCCCGCCCCGTCCAGCGCCTTGCGCACCTCGGCGACGTTGGGTAGGCAGATAGTCTCACAGAAAAAACCGCCGCACTTGATGTTTTCCAGCGAGGCATCTTCCGGGATCTCGAAACCGATATAACCCCACGTCCAGGCTCCGTCTGCGAGCGAGACGCTGGGCAAACTTCGCTTCACCATCGGCGAGAGACCGAACCCTGGCGCGTAACTCACCCCACCCTCGGCCACATACGAAAAACCGAACTCATTCACCGAGGCGTTGTCGTAACCCACGTTCCCCACAGCCACACGCAAAACTATAAACGTGTTCCCGGCCTGCGGCCGCACAAACGGGTTGGAATCATATCCGGCGATGTCCGGCCACCACAAAGCGACCAGGAAGGGGCGATGTTGTTTGAGCCAGGCGAGGCGCTGGCCTAAACTGGCGCTTGGTCCGGGTTGCGCGTCCGAATCGGCCAAGGCCGGGCGTGGGGCAATGGCGGGCGGTGCCGCCGGGATCGGCGCGGGCGGCGGGGATAGCACAGCGGGCGCGGCAACGGCCCTGTCGCCCAGACGGATCGGCGGCGTGGGCGGTGCCGAGGCGATGGCCGATACGATGATCCAGTAGAACGCGGCGACGAACAGGTAGGCGACGAACAGGTAAAGGATTGGCAGGCCCACGGCCAGGCCGATTATTGCCAGAGCGATGCCTTTGCGGCGGCGGCCAACGTCGGTGCGAAGATCAGGCGAGACCCTTCGTTGCGCTCTGGGTGACAACGCAGGCGGCGTGGTTTCCGGGATCCCGGCGAGTTCCGTGTCCTCCGGGCGCAGGACGGTGCCGCAGTTATAGCAAGCGTCGCGCCGGATGGAGTTGTCGGCGCGGCATTTCGGGCAGGACATCATCTCCACGAGCGACCTCCTTCCGCCCCCAGGCGAAAAGCCAGCGCGCGGCCGCTCAGAAACCCGAGAGCGAATGGGCGCCGCGCTCTCGCCGCCTCAGTTCGGCCTCTACGACGCGGCGATGGTTTTCCTCGGCCTTCCAGGCGTTTGCTACCTCCTGAGATCGACGTTGCACTTCGTCCTGGACCGAGCCGCGCAAGAGTTCCGCCAGTTTCCACCTATTTACTATCCGCAGGGACATGAGGGCCGGTGGCAGCGGCGCGGACGGCAACGCCGATTGGCGCCGCCAGAAGTCCGAGACTTGAAGCTGGGTCATGGCCTGGAACTGCTCATGCGGCAGGGGCGCCGGCCGGCCGGGCGATCCAGGCAAGAGCGCTTGGGCTCCATCAGCCGAAGGCCGCGCGGCACGGGGAGGCCTGGGATAGCCGTCGAAGGCCAGCGGGCGGTCAACCACCAGCCAATGCCAGACCTTTCCCGCTCGGATATACACCTGGGACTGGCTGTGAAACCAGATTTCGGCGTCGCCGAGGTTGCGCTTGGCGGTCGGCGGTCCCTGGAGGCGGAGGACATCTGCCGCCGGGGAGCCGAGGTGGAGATACTCGGGGGTGGCCGGCGCGGCAGCGATTGGCGGGCTGGGCGCGGAGTCTCGCGCCGCAAGCGGCGGGCCCGCGCCGGCCGCGGCTGCCAGGAGCGCGACCAGGAACAGGGCGACTATGATCTTCATCGCTTTCCCCCTCTTCGGCCCTTCCTGGGGCCTATCCTTATATATGGGGCACATCAGCCGCCCGGGGCGGCCCGGCGGAGCCAGCGATAGACGCCGATGATCTCGGCGCGGGGGTCTATCACGAGTTCGTGGGTGGGGTTCAGCGGCAGGAGCACGAATCCCTGCTGCGTGCGGCCCCCGAATCGCTTGAAAGTTTGCGAGCCATCGCCCAGGCGGGCGAGGACGTACTGGCCCGGCTCGGCGGTTGACTGGCGCCGGATCGCTACCACGTCCCCGGGCCGGAACTCCGGCTCCATGCTGTCCCCTTCGAGGATAAAAACCACATCCGCGCCCTGGACGCCCTCGGCGGCGACGCGGTAGGTTTCAGGCGCGTCATCCGCCGGCGCGTCCCGCAGCAGGCCGGCGAGCTGCCCGGGGCGGTAGATCGGCAGCTCGCGGGTGCCGGCGGCCCATCAGGAAGCTGCGCTGATCGCACAGCATCTGGGGCGCTACGAGGAGGCGATAGCGCACTTTCGGGCGATCATTGACGGCGGGCAGCCTGACGGTTTCTCCGCAGCAGCAGAATGCCGCGCTTGGGCTCTTTACTGGCTCGGCCAGATGTGCGTCACGCAAGGTGATCGGCAACAAGCGATCGGGTTGTTTGAGCGCCTGATCGGCGAGCATGCGGACAGCAAACCCGGCCACTATGCTTACCTGGAGCTGGCGGACGCGTGCAGCAAGATCGGCCAATACGAAAAGGGCATTGCTGCTCTCCAGTCGGCTGTCGCCCGATATCCCGGCACCGAGACGGCAGGCAAAGCGCAGTGGGGCATCGGGCAGTTGCTGCGGGCGCAGGGCAACCTTGACCAGGCGAAACTTGCGGTTCCAGCAGGCCGCTGCCGAATACGAGGACACCGAAGGCATGGGGGTGTACGTGAAGTCGGCGCAGGAGATGCTTGCGGCGATCGCGGAGGATGAGGCCCGGGCACAACAACAAGGAGGAGCCAGATGAGGAATATCTCGATCCGCACACAGATACTCACGCTCCTCTTTGCCTTTGCCTTGGCGCTCGCAGCCGCAATCGCTGCCGAGGCCTGCTGCGGGTGCGGTGGGTGCTCCGCGGTGACCTGCTCCGAATGCTCCGCCGTCTCCTGTTCGGTTGGCCCCCAGTGCGGAGGTTCAGGCTGCACGTGCATTGGCCTGGTATGCTCGAAGTATCCCCAGTATCCGTGCGGCGGGACAACGTCATGCGCGTCGGGCGGATGCGGAGCGGGCCATAACTGCTCCTGCGGTACGACATGCAGGTCATCGGGCTGTCCCGCCGGGGGAACGCAAGAGTGCCACTGTCTCGCAGA